>JABAOH010009758.1_pt2 | contig 19474 bp, 16 predicted proteins | sample 7062181 | NCBI WGS metagenome assembly JABAOH01 (sample SAMN14538630, study PRJNA623070) | marine sediment metagenome | biome: marine biome [ENVO:00000428]; feature: marine pelagic biome [ENVO:01000023]; material: deep marine sediment [ENVO:00002113]; isolation source: pool of 5 deep marine... | reverse complement strand
CGCACGGCCCGGTCTCACCCATGGCCCAGAAGTTACTGTCCGCGCCCATGCGCCGGAAGCGCTCTTGCGGCACACCGATGTCGCTGAGCCATATCTCCGCCGCTTCATCGTCATCCTCGTAGACCGTCGCCCACAACCGCTCAGGCGGCAAGCCGTAGTCCTTAGTCAGCAGCTCCCAGGCGAAATGAATCGCGTCGCGCTTGAAATAATCGCCGAAACTGAAGTTGCCCAACATTTCGAAAAAGGTGTGATGACGCGCCGTATAACCGACGTTCTCGAGGTCGTTGTGCTTGCCGCCCACGCGCAGGCAGCGCTGCGCCGTCGTCGCACGCTTGTACGGTCGCTTGTCCTTGCCGAGAAACACGTCCTTGAACTGGACCATGCCCGCATTGGTGAACAGCAGCGTGGGATCGTTGGCCGGCACGAGCGGGCTCGAGGGCACAATCTCATGACCCTGCCACTTGAAGTAGTCGAGAAAACGCTGACGGATCTCCGTACTCTTCATCGCTCGCTCTGTCGGCTCAGTCGACTTCGTTCAACACCGATTGAATCTGATCGAACGTAAAACCGCGATACTGTAAAAAACGCGCCTGACGGGCGCGTTCCTGATAACTCCTCGGTCGTCGGTCGCCAAACTTCTTACGCCGTACGCGCTTTAAGATCTCCAACCACAGGGGATCGGACATGTCCACAAAGCGCTCAATCAGTTCCTCATCGACACCCTTGTCCTGCATCTCCTTCTTGATGCGCAACGGCCCGTAACCGCGCTCGCGTCGGGCCCGCAGCAGGTCCTCGGCGAATCGCCCATCCGAGAGTAGCTGGCGCGTCTCCAGTTCCTGTGCCACCTCGGCGGCAAGCTCGGCGGCACAGCCCTTGCGAACGAGCTTTTGTTGCAGCTCGTGCAGACTATGCTCGCGCCGCGCCAACATATCGAGCGCCATGCGGCGCGCGCGTGCCGCATCGATCGGTGTTTGGCTCAGGCCTCGACCTCCTCCGCCGCGGCGAGCTCGCTTTCCTGCTTCGTCGCCTTGCCGAGATCCAGCTTGTCGCGGATGCGCGATTCGATCTCGGCAGCGACATCTGCGTGCTCCTTCAGGAACTGGCGCACGTTGTCCTTGCCCTGGCCGATGCGATCGTCGTTGTAGCTGTACCACGCCCCGGATTTCTCGACGACGCCGTAGCCGACCCCCAGATCGATCAGCTCACCCTCCTTGGAGATGCCTTCGTTGTACAGAATATCGAACTCACAGGTCCTGAACGGCGGCGCCAGCTTGTTCTTGACGACCTTTACCCGCGTCTGGTTGCCGACCACCTCCTCGCCTTTCTTGATGGCGCCGATGCGACGGATATCCAGGCGCACCGAGGAGTAGAACTTGAGGGCGTTGCCGCCGGTGGTGGTCTCCGGGTTGCCAAACATCACCCCGATCTTCATGCGGATCTGGTTGATGAATACGACCAAGGTGTTGGAGCGTTTGATGTTCGCCGTGAGCTTGCGTAGTGCCTGCGACATCAGGCGTGCCTGCAGGCCCATGTGCGAGTCGCCCATCTCGCCTTCGATCTCGGCCTTGGGCGTGAGCGCCGCCACCGAGTCGATCACGACCACATCCACCGCGCCCGAGCGCACCAGCATGTCGGTGATCTCGAGTGCCTGCTCGCCGGTATCCGGCTGTGATACCAGCAAATCGTCGACCTGCACCCCGAGCTTCTGTGCATAGCTCGGGTCGAGGGCGTGCTCGGCGTCGACGAAGGCGGCCGTGCCGCCGAGCTTCTGCGCCTCGGCGATGGCCTGCAGCGCGAGCGTCGTCTTGCCCGAGGACTCCGGTCCGTAGATCTCGACCACCCGCCCGCGCGGCAGACCGCCGATGCCGAGCGCAATGTCGAGGCTCAGCGAGCCACTGGGAATTGCCTGCACATGTTGCACCGTCCCGTCGTCGCCGAGACGCATCACCGAGCCTTTACCAAACTGCTTTTCGATCTGACCGAGGGCGGCGCTCAGCGCCTTGCGCTTGTTAGTGTCCATCGTCGACTCCTGATGCGGTGTTAGCGGTCCGAGACCAGTAGAAACCCGAGAAGGACCCACCGAGCAGCGGTCCTTGCGTTCGAGAGATTATTCCACAACTCGACAGAAGCGTCCTCCCCACCGGGAAACGGCATTTTAGCGGTAACGGCCCGGGCGCGGCCGTTTGGGACGGGCTGGCAGCCGGCGCCCGAGCACAGCCCCTGGACTCGAGGAGCCTTGGCGCGCCGGCTTCGGGGTTGGCTGCTTCAGCGTGCCCGGCGCTGCAAGGCGCGATCGTGCAGCGGGGCCAGCATGAGCTGCGAGGCGACAGCGCCCACGAGCGCCAGAAACATGTCCCATTGCGTGTCCCAGACATCGCCTTGCGTAGCGAGAAAGGCCGTGGCTGCCGATCCGGTTAGCAATGCCGCCCACCATTCGAACAACTCGTAAGAGGCGCTTATCGCAAGACACACACAGGCCACGAGCGTGAACAACCATTTACCCGGGGTAAGCGGTGACAAGCGAAGCAAAACCTCGCGTGCGATGATCGCCGGAAAGAAACCCTGCGCGAAGTGGCCCAGCCGATCGTAGTGATTGCGCGCCAGATCAAAGGTGTCGCGCAGCCAATTGAATAGCGGCATCTCGGCGTAGGTATAGTGCCCGCCGATCATGAGAATCGCCGCATGCAGCCACACGAGCACGTACACCAGGCGGGTGAACTGGAAACGAGTATAGGTGGCGGCCAGGATCGCCAACCCGATAACGACCGGTGCAACCTCCAGCACCCAGGTCAGGCGATCCCGCGGTGCGACGCCGGACCAGATGAAAAGTGCCAGCAACGTTGCTGACAGAAGCGCAAAAAACTGTCTGTCGGTCACTCGCCCACCACCCCCTAGCGTCTGTGCTGACGAACGGCGTCAAAATCCTCAGCAGTAGTCATGTTCGCGAAACCAGTCAATGGCATCGCGCAGAGCCTGCTCGACGGGTCGCGGATCGAAGCCGAGCTCGCTCCTTGCCTTGTCGATAGAGAAAAACATGTACTTCTTGGCCAGCCGCACGCCATCTACGCTGATGCGCGGTTCGCCACCCGTCATGCGCGCCCACATCTCCGACAGATGCGCGAAGGGCAAAACCACGTTCGGAGGCAAACGCAGGCGCGGCGGAGGATGACCGCTGATATCGGCAATCGCCCGCAGAATTTCTATCAAGGTCATATTGCGCGCGCCCAGGATATAGCGTTGCCCGATACGGCCACGTTCAAACGCAAGCACGTGGCCAGTGGCGACATCGTCAACGTGCACCACGTTCAAGCCCGTATCCACGTAGGCCGGCATGCGTCCCATCGCCGCGTCGAGCACCAGGCGTCCGGTCGGCGTGGGCTTGATATCACGCGGCCCGACGGGCGCCGAGGGGTTAACGATCACCGCCGGCAACCCGGCCTCTTGCACGAGCTTGTGGACTTCCTGCTCGGCCAGAAACTTCGAACGCTTGTAGTGGCCGATCATCTCCGCCAGCGTCACCGGCGTATCCTCGTTGCTCGGGCTGCGATCCCCGTTCAGACCCAGGGTCGCAACACTGCTCGTGTACACGATACGTTTTACGCCCGCTGCACTAGCAGCCAGCATCAACTCGCGTGTGCCGCGCACGTTGATGCGATAGAGTTCCTCAGGGTTCGGGACCCAAATGCGATAATCGGCGGCGACATGAAACAGGGCCTCGCACCCCTTAAGCGCGCTTTCGAGCGATAGTGGATCGACGAGATCGCCGGTCGTCACGGAAACGGGCAATCCCTCTATATTGCCGCGGTTGCTTTGCGCCCTGAGCAATACCCGCACCTCGTGACCGGCCCGCAACAGCCCGCGTACGACGGCGGAGCCGATAAATCCTGACGCACCGGTCACGAGCGTTGTCATCGTCTGACCCTGCCATCAAGTGTCATGATCCGCACTCGATTCCCTCCAGCGCAGATGCGGTCCCGCGAGCCTGGCCACTTGCGTCAACGTAGCGTAGGCGGCGCGACTGTCGCGCAGCAAGCGCATGCAGTCCATGATCGCCTGCGGTCGTCTCAGCAACTTCGCCGCCAGCAGCGACAAACGCCAGTTGCCGTGCGCATCGACCGCACCGAGCACTTCTTGCGGAATCGCTGTATGAGCGGCATCCGCGACCGCGCGGATTACGATAAAGGGCACGCCTGCTCGAGCGGCCACCGCCGCCACGGCCACGCTTTCCATGTCGACCGCCACTGCACCTAGACGCTCGAACAGCCGGCTTTTCTCCGTCACGTCGGCCACCACGGTGGAGCTTTGCAAGAGCGGACGGGCATCGCTCGCGAGCCGATGCTGTAGACATTCAGCCAGGCGTTCGCGCCAACTCGTGTCCACCTCGTAGCCATCCCCATCGGCTGTCAATACCCGCATCGGCAACACCAAGCTGCCGGGGTGCAGCGTATCCGCCAGCGCACCGGCTATGCCCCAGCTTAGCAAGGCTGTCGCCCCTCGATCGAGCAATGACTCGGCCGCGCGCGAAGCGCGTTTCGGTCCGATACCGCTCAGTTGAAGGGAAACGCGGCCGGGAAGCTCGACCAACTCACCCGGCCGGGGTCGGCGCTGGGTCAGGCAGTGTGCCTCCGGCGGCATGGCCGCCACGATGCCAAGGCGCGTCAGAGGCGCTTGCGTTTCCTGCGATTGTAGTAGCGCGCCAGCGCCCACAGAGGAAAGAACTTGTCGTAGCCGTGGTACTTAAGATAGAACACGCGCGGAAAACCGGGCGCGTTGAACTCGGGATCGCACCATAGCCCGTCAGGCTGTTGGGTCCGCAACAGGTAATCCACACCGCGACGCACTTCCAGCGAGTCGCCCTCGCCCGCCGCCATCAGGCCCAAGAGCGCCAACGCGGTCTGAAACGCAGTATCGGCATCGCCCTGACCCGCCTGATCGGGATAGACGTAGGAATCATTGCTCTCGCCCCAGCTGCCGTCGGCGCGTTGGTTAAGCTTCAACCAGCCAACGGCACGCCGCACGTAGGGCTGCGTCTTTGACTCGCCGGCCTGCTCGAGCGCAACCAAGACGGACCAGGTGCCATAGATGTAGTTCGTGCCCCAACGCCCGAACCAGGAACCGTCCTTTTCCTGCTCGCTCTTCAAAAATTCCACGCATCGGTTCAGGACCTCGTTATAGTGCGGGTCTCGCAGGCGACCGAAAAGCGTGACGCAACGCCCGCTGACGTCGGCAGTGGGCGGATCCAGCAGCGCACCGTGGTCGGCAAACGGGATTTCATTCAGATAGTAATGGGTATTGTCGGCATCGAAGGAGGCGAAACCGCCGTTGCGCGACTGCATGCCGGCAAGCCATTCAGCTGCGCGCGCGATCGATTCCCGGTAGCGTGACTCCCCGCTTTGGTGCATCGCCCAGGCCACGACCGCCGTATCGTCAAGATCCGGGTAATGCGCGTTGGCAAACTGAAACGCCCAGCCGCCAGGGCGCAGGTTCGGGCGCTGTATGCTCCAATCACCGTGCAGATCGAGTATTTGGCGTTCTTTAAGCCAGTCCAGGGCTCGCAACGTTTCCGCGGTCGGCTTACCGCCGTTTATCTCCTGTAAGGCCAGACACGCGAGACCGGTATCCCAGACCGGCGACACGCATGGCTGACAATAGGCACTACGTTCGCCGATGATCAGCAGTTTGCGCAGCGCCTTGCGCGCCGTGACGCAGTGGGGATGGTCCGGCGGATAGCCAAGCAGCGCCAACGCCTCATAGGCGTTAACCATGGCGGGAAAGATCGCGCCGAGCCCGTCCTCACCGTTCAGTCGTTCGATAAACCAGTTTTCCGCCCTGCGCAGGGCCCAACGGCGGATAGCGCGCGGGATCAACGGTTCCAGCCGGCGCCCCAGCCAGTCTAGCCAGAGAAAGAGATAATTGAGCCGCGAGCGGACCGGAAAATAATCTTTTTCACGATGGGGCGGAACGGTGAAAAGTTCTTCGATGCCGACACCCCGCGGGTTTTTCGCGCGCGGCTTTAGACTGCAAAGTATCAACAGCGGCACCATCACCGTGCGCGACCAGTAAGAGACCTTGGTCAGGTGGAACGGAAATCGCCGCGGCAGCAGTATGATTTCCACCGGCATAAACGGCACACCGCGCCACGGGATCTGCTCGAACAGGGCCAGCGTGATACGAGTGAAGACATTCGCCCTCGCCGCGCCCCCGAGCGAAAGGATTGCCCGGCGTGCCTTTAGCATGTGCGGCGCATCGGCATCGTCTCCCGCCAGCTTGAGCGCGTAATACGCCTTTACCGTGCAGCTCAGGTCGATACTGCCCCCCAGATACAGCGGCCAACCGCCGTGGTCTTCCTGGCGCTCACGCAGAAACGTGGCGATCTTCGCCTGCAAATCCTCGTCGATCTCATCCATGTAGTGCATCATCAGGATGTACTCGGCAGGGATGGTGCAATCCGCTTCAAGCTCGAAGCACCAGTAGCCGTCAGCGTGTTGTCTGGCTAGCAGGGCCGCGCGCGCGGCATCGACCGCGTCGCGCAGTGCGTGTTCGGAAATGCCGGGCCCGCGCGCATCGTCCACCTTGGGCAGGCGCCACGCGGTGGTGCCGGGTAGGGGTTGTTTGGTCTGTTCTAGCATCAGCGCGTCAGGGTCAACGTGTCAGTGGCGGGTTTAACCTCACTTAAACTGCGTATTTTAGCATCCGCCCGTGTGATTGTATGTAAAAAGCCTCAGTTTAGCGAATATGGCTCAAAACGCCGCGACTGCGGTGCCGGCTGCACGCTGGGTCGCGGCAAGCCCATGGCGGCGAGATTGAACAACGCGCGCAGCAGCGGCGCGNNATTGAACAACGCGCGCAGCAGCGGCGCGCTGCTCACGGCCAAATTGGTCGCCAGTATGGTCGCTTTCACGCTGCGGCGCGATATCTTCACTTCGGTGCCCGAGGTGAAACCGCGATTGCGGTTGATCTTGCGCAACGTCAGAACGGCCATTCCCAATGCCCAGAGGCAAAACCGGCGGATGCCCTTTTCCTGTGCCGGAATCAATAAAGTGTAGGCGAGGGCATTTTCGAGGTGGCCGCGCGCAATGGCCACCAGCTTTTGCAGTCCCTCATCGAACGACGGCTTGTGCCGCTCATCGGAGATTTCCCTCAGATCCATGCGGGATTCGTCAAAGACCTCCCGCGGCAACCAGCACGCGCCGCGTTCCTTGTCCTCCCAGATATCCTTCAGAATATTCGTCATCTGCAAGCCCTGGCCGAACGACACGGCCAGCCTCATCATCGGCTCGCGATGTTTTTCGATCTCGCGCGAGTAATCGCAGAAAAGCTCGGTCAACATTTCTCCCACCACGCCGGCCACGTAATAGCAGTAGCTATCGAGCTGCGGCATATCCTTCAGACCGTCTATGTCCTTGTTTGTCTGAAACACCGACATGCCTTTGGCCATGATGCCGACCGAGCGACTCAGGATCGCGCGCTGGGCAGGGGTAAACCCGTGCGTCAACCGGGTGACTCGCGGTACGTTCTTGATCAGATCGCGCTCGGCCGGAATAGTGCTTTCCGACAACAACGGGTGCAGCTCCGCGCTAAAGCGTTCGGCGCTCGCAGCGCCGTCGACCACGTCGATGAAGAGTTGGGAAAAGTAGCGTTTCTGTGCCGGCGCTATCGCCGGCTCATCCTCGATGGTATCGGCGATGCGGCACAGCAAGTAGGCATTGCTGACAACCTGGCACAATGCCGCGGGCAGCTGCGGTATGGTTAACGCGAAGGTCCGCGACACGCCTTGCAGGATATAGTCTTGGTACGCGTCGTCGGATAGATGGTCGCCTTGATTGGCGCAGAACTCCGGCATCGTCAGTAAACCTCTTCAAGCATGCCCAAAGTCGCGTGCCGCCGACGGGGCTATTGTCCCCTCGCTCCGCGCCCCTGTCCAGGCCGTCTGCTGCCTCGGCATCGCTATTGCATTAAATATCAAAACCCAAACCCCGATGCCTAGCGCAGTGACGGTGGTCCCGCGCCCGCCGGCGCGCTTGTTCGAGCATCCTCTCTCAACGCTAGCATGCTTTCGCGCACCAGTCGCGCCAGCGGCGCCAGCGCGCGATCGAACCGCACCGCATCGCGCAGCGGCCAGTCGGGTACATCCGTCATCAGAAAACCGAGACTGGCCTCCCGATACATGGCTCCGTGGGTCCATTGCAGCGGGCCAACCGTCGGCAGCGAGGCATACTCGGTGACGAGCGAGCCAAACATGTAGCCCGGGCTATTAGAGCAGACAATCGAGGCGGGATTCTCCACCAGCTCGAATGCCTCAGCGATGCGGTACAGGGCGTCCGGGTAAAAGTGGTTCTTGCTGGCTTCAAACCACAGCGAATCCGCGAACCATCGTTGCCCATTTTGACCGTACTGCTTTTGCAAGCTGGCAACGACGGCTTCGTAGCCCAGGGCATCACCACTCAAGGGACGATAGGACCAAGACACTTCGGACGCTGCCTTCCTGCGGCTAACGAGCGCATCGCCACGCGCGCTCAGGACTTTCCAATCGCTCCTGTGTTTGACGACACAGAAGTCAACGCCCGGCACCGATGCGAGCAGCGAGGCAGTCTCAGCTTCCTTGCCCGCCCAGGTATAGGCCACGAAGCCGGACAGCAGCCCGAACTTCACGATGGTGACGTCGGAATTGCGCTCCAGCGCACTGTGCACCCGTAAGCCTGCCTTTGCCAGCGTGACCGCAATCTTCGGCCACGTATTCTTCAGCGGTTGACCGCCGGCCATGCCGTGGTCGGATACCAATACCGTTCGAAAGGAATGATGCGGGTACTTCGCACGAAACGCGCGTAAAGCGTCGTCAAGCGCGCGCAAAAACTGCTCCAGCGCTTCGAGGCCGTAGATGTGTCCTAAGGCATCGGTCGAGACGATGTACATGCCGAACACATCCCTGTCCGACTCCATGAACGCCGTCAGCCCTTGCTCGATCTCGTGCACGCTATAGGGCCGTGGCCAACCGTAGGCCAGGCCCTTGCGCACGATGCCTGCCAGGTACCAGTCAAACACCTCGCGCCACGGCGCCGGCACCTTGAAGACGCTAAAGCATCCTCTCAGCTGCGCCTCGGCACGGTTGAAATGGCACGCCTCATAGCCGAGCGCCTTCGGCGAGCCGAGCGGTCGCAGCAAGCCGGTCCATGCCACATAGGAGCCTGTCGGAAAGGTATTGATGACGGCACCCGGGCCGCGCAACCCCTTGAAGAGCGCCTTGTCGCCGCGGGCCGGATCGGTGAGCTTTTTCACCAGACCGTAGGGAATGGCGTCAATACCGATCAGCAGGGTGCGGGGGCGCGCTTGTGCCTCAGCGCCCGGTGTCCAAAGCAACAGCACGAAAACGACTAAGGAGCTGAGTAAGGTGTTCATGCGCCCCGTGGTGACGACCACGCGGTGAGCGGTTGCCCGCGCCGTCGGTGTCAGAGCGTCTCTTCCAGAAAATTGTAGATCTTGCGCCTCATGGTATTGAACCCCAGAGGCGACATCGTGAGGAAGGCCATCTTGTGGTTGTAGGGCCAAGAGATGCGCTCAGGTTTGCCCATCGCCTGCCATAAGGCCTCGCGGCCGCTCTCCGGGATACAAGTGTCGTAAGCGGCATCGAAGATGATGACGCGCTTCGGATCGACTCGGTCGGGGAAACTGGCCGGGTTGATCGGCGCGAGCGGAGCCGCGAGCTTCTGCCCAAAGGTCTCAGCCGTCCAGCCCAAGCGGCCGATAATAAGGTTGCGCGCCTCCTCCGCACGTCCAAAGCAAGTAGCGAACATCTCGTTGACGTTAGCCCCGCCCATGGCGAGCACGCTGGCCCTGATTCGCGGTTCGTTGGCGGCGACCAGACTGGCGACGGTTGCACCCAGGCTGAATCCAATGATACCGATGTGCTTGCGGTCGATCTCTGACTGGGCCTCGGCCCAATCGATGGCGCGGCGGATATCGATCACGTGCGTCTGCACACGCTGAACCATGTTCTGGGCCACCGCGATCAACTCCTGCTCGCTTGCAATCGCACGCATGCCTTCCCAGTCGAACAGGAAATTCTCGCCGAGTATCCGCAAGATATTCATCTCCCCGTCACTGTATTGTGTCAGGCTTTTTGTAATCTTGCGCGGCGGATAGGTATGCGTTCCCCAAATAGGCAGGACCACGACCAGCTTCTTGTTGCCCGGCAGCTTGCTTTGATAATAAAGCGCTGTGACCAGGTTGCCGTCCTGGCCATTGTCCCCGGTAGACGGGAACGAAAGCCTGTAGACACGGTAATGCTTAGTCTCCAGATCCGCGTCTAATTCAACGCTCGCGGAAATGGGATTTCTTTGGTAGCGGAAGCCGAAATCGCGAGTGACCGGTGCGAGCGAGGCTACTGCGTGAGAATCGTCCACTTGCACCTGCGCCGTCGCGCCGCTCGAGACAGCGAGCGCAAGCGCCCACGCGACGATCAAAGACCTCCCCCGGCTCTGCTTCAAGGAATCACACCTCTCGTGGTTGGGCCGCAAGTTACTTCAGACGGCAGCAAACGATATACGCAATTGTACTCATACCCTCATGACCGGTCACTAGGCCAAACCCGCTCACCCGTCGGGGCCGACGCCGGAAGTCCTGGTGTAGACCCGGTCTTTCCAGCGAGAACGTTGTCCGCGCCAGTAACGCACGGCCGACGTCCACGTCATGGCTAGATACAGCGTCCCGATCAACGGCATCGCCAGCGCCCAGGCGCGAGAGAGCTCATAGAACCGCAGCGTCGAAAGATAGGCTGTCATCATGGTGACAAGCGCCAGACCCGCGAGCATCTTGGCGCCCACGGCAGGGAAGAACAACGCGGCCCACGGCAGCCAGAAGGCGGCCGCGAACACCAGACTGCAAGCGACCAGCAAGGTCGTCGAGTAGCCCAGCTGCGTGAACGCCGAGCGCGCGACCATATTCCAGATGGAACTGAGATCGCCGTACGTTCGCACGCTACGTGCCGAGTGTGTCAGCCCGACCCAGGTGCGAGCACCGCGGGATTTCACCAGGCGCGCGAGCGCGCAATCATCGATCAATGCGTTGCGCAGGGCGGCAAAACCGCCGATGTCTTCAACCAGTCGGGTCTCGAGCAGGATACAACCCCCTGCAGCGGCCGCCACCCGGCGCCACTTCGGATCGTTGGACAAGCGAAACGGATAGAGCACGCGAAAGAAGAAGACGAACGCCGGCATGAGCAGCTTTTCCCAGATCGTGTGCATACGCAACGCCGCCATCACCGATACGAACTGCAACCGATCGCGTTGCATCCTTTTGCGCAACGCCGCCACCACGCCGGGCGCCAGATCGATATCGGCGTCGAGCAACAAGGTGAGCGGGCGGTCGAGGTACGCACGTCCCTGTTCGAGCGCCCACAGCTTGCCGGCCCAACCGGGCGGCAAGGGCTGCCCGGCGACGACGTGTAGCGGGTGGCCGGCTGCGCGGCGGGCGATCACTGACGTTGCATCGGTGGACTGGTCATCCACGAGAACGATTTTCAGGCCCTGTCCCTGCACCTCGACCCCGCGCAGGGTGGTGGCGATGGTGTCGGCTTCATTGCGCGCGGGGATCAAGACGACAATGTCACTCAAGTCGTGGTCCGATGCGGAGATCTCGACGTCGAGGACCTCGCGTATGCGCCAGGGACTTGCGGCAAGAAGGAGGACGGCGCACCAGATGAGGTTTGCCGGCAACGCCAGGACGATCCAACTCATTCAGGCCGCACGTTCCTCGTGTCCCGGCTCTGGGTCCTCGGTGTCGGGTTTGGCCACCCGTCCCGGCGGTGGATCGGGATAGCGCACCGGCAGCTCCGGCGCCATCGGTCCCTCCGTTCGCGGCCCGCGTAGGTAGACCTTCAACGCCTTCAAGGGGCGCGCAAATGTATCGTTCACCGCGGTCGGCTCGTAGCCGCAGTGGACCATGCAGTTGGCGCACTTCGGATTGCGGCCGGTACCGTAGTTGTCCCACTCGGTGCCTTCGATAAGCTCTTTAAAGCTCGACGCGTAACCATCGTCAACGAGCAGATAGCACGGCTTCTGCCAGCCGAAGACATTGCGCGTCGGATTGCCCCAGGGCGTGCACTCGTAGGTCTGGTTGCCGGCCAGGAAATCCATAAACAGGCCCGACTGGTTAAAACGCCACTTGCGTTTGCCGCGCTTGCCGATTTTGAAAATGTCGCGGAACAGCTGCTTGCTGGCGCTACGCTGCAGAAAGATATCTTGCTGCGGCGCGTGCTGGTAGCTGTAGCCCGGCGAGATGGTGACCCCCTCGACTCCAAGTTCGTGCGCGAAGTCGAGGAATTCCGCCACTTCCGCCGGCGACTCCGCCTGGAACAAAGTGCAATTCAATGTGACGCGAAATCCTTTGGCCAACGCCAGCTTGACGACATCGACGACCTGGTCGAACACGCCCTGCCTGCAAACCGAGGCGTCATGGCGTTCGCGATTGCCATCAAGGTGCACCGAAAATGTCAAGTAAGGCGACGGCGTGAATTCGTGCAGACGGCGCTTCAGCAGCAGGGCATTGGTGCACAGGTAAACGAACTTCTTGCGCGCGATGATGCCTTCGACGATCTCGACAATCTGCTTGTGGATCAGCGGTTCACCGCCCGGGATGGACACCACCGGCGCCCCGCATTCATCAACGGCATCGAGGCATTCCTGTACGCTCAAACGCTTTTGCAGGATTTCCTTCGGGTAGTCGATCTTGCCACAACCGGCACAAGCGAGGTTGCACTGAAACAGTGGCTCGAGCATCAGTACCAGCGGGTAACGGCGCACACCGCGAAGCTTTTGACTGATGATGTAACTTGCCACTCGGTACTGCTGGATAAGGGGTACACCCATTAATGTATCGATCTCTCTCCGATCAGTCCGGCGCGCCCAGCCAAGCTGTGGGCCCAGAGCAGATAAAGAAAACGGCGCTCGCACGCGCACGCCGTTGCCCTCTGAGCCGGACCCTACACCATGGCTGCGCAGCTTGTCCAGAACGGGCCATCGGCGCACATTAGTTCATTATGGCAGCCCGGCGCGATACCGGTAGCAAGACACGCGTGCGCGCGGGGCAGGCGCCGGCGCGCCTCCACCCTGGCACCCTGCAATAACACCCGGATTCACAAGGTCTCATGCTTGCCCGGGGCGTAGCGGGCGTGCTTCCCGTCGCGGGCATCTATTCCCGCGGGCGCGCGTAGCACTCGCCGGCCAGATCTGTATAATCCTCGGGGAAATACCCTAATAGACCCCGAAACGGGGCCAAGACCAATCTGAGGAGGGAGCCGTGATAAGCAGCGCCGATGATCGGTGCCGGCGTGGTGTCTTGACCGCCGCGCGAACGATCAATAGCATGCGCCGCGGTGTGACAATGCAAGGCCCGCAGCACCGGGCCGCGGTTCCCGCCGCTCGGGTCTAAGGCCTGACCCATCCCAACGATCCCCATGGCCGAGAAGAAGCACTATCCGATCCTGGAAACCATCGCGAGCCCGCAGGACCTGCGTAAGCTGCCGATATCAGAATTGGAGCCGCTGGCGCGGGAAGTTCGCGATTTCATGATCGAGACAGTCGCCCAGTGCGGGGGTCACTTTGGCGCCGGCCTCGGCACGGTTGAGCTAACCGTCGCGCTGCACTACGTGTTCAACACGCCAGAAGACCGTCTGGTGTGGGACGTCGGCCATCAAGCCTACCCGCACAAGATTCTCACCGGCCGGCGTGAGCGCATGCACACCATCCGTCAGAAGGACGGTCTGGCACCCTTTCTGCGACGTAGCGAAAGCGAATACGACGCCTTCGGTGCCGGGCACTCGAGCACATCGATCAGCGCCGCCCTAGGGATGGCGGTGGCCGCCGCGCGTGAGGGCAGCGATCGCAAGGCGGTAGCGATCATCGGTGATGGCGGCATGACCGCGGGTCTTGCCTACGAAGCGCTCGATCACGCCGGTGACCTCAAAACCGACCTGCTGGTGGTGCTCAACCACAACGACATGTCGATCTCGCCCAACGTCGCCGCGATGTCGAACTATCTGGCCAGGCTGTTGTCCGGCAGGTTCTATCGCACTCTGCGCCACGGCGGCGAGAAGGTGTTGAGCCACATCCCGCCAATGTGGAAGCTTGCGCATCGGGCGTCGCTGCACATGAAGGGGATGGTCGTGCCGGGAACGTTTTTTGAGGAACTCGGATTCGATTACTTCGGCCCGATCGACGGCCACGACCTGCCGACATTGGTCCAGACGCTCAAGAACCTGCGTGAGCTCGAGGGCCCGCAGCTTCTGCACGTGGTCACGCGCAAGGGCAAGGGCTACGCGCTGGCCGAGGCCGATCCGGTCAAATACCACGGTGTCACCCCATTCGATCCGCGGGTCGGCATGGCGCCGTCGGCGAAGAAAGGAGGACCGACTTTCACCGAGGTATTCGGCACCTGGCTGTGCGATATGGCCGAAACGGACGATCGACTTGTCGGCATCACACCGGCGATGTGCGAGGGCTCGGGACTCGTCGAGTTTGCCAAGCGCTACCCGGACCGCTACTTCGATGTCGGCATCGCCGAACAGCACAGTGTGGCATTTGCCGCCGGTTTGGCTGCCGACGGTCTGAAACCGGTAGTCGCCATCTACTCGACCTTCTTACAGCGCGCCTACGATCAGGTCATTCACGACGTGGTGGTGCAGGACCTGCCGGTGCTGCTCGCGATCGATCGCGCGGGCGTGGTCGGTCCGGATGGCGCGACCCACAATGGCAGCTACGACCTGAGCTACTTGCGATGCCTGCCGAACATGGTGGTGATGGCACCGGCGGACGAGAACGAGTGCCGCCAGATGCTGTACACCGGCTTTCAGCTAAACCAACCGGCGGCGGTGCGCTATCCGCGCGGTAGAGGTCCCGGGGTACAGCTGCAGCAGGAAATGACCGCTCTGCCGATCGGCAAGGCCGAGCTCCGGCGTCGCGGCCAGCAGGTCGCGCTACTCGCATTCGGTGTCATGCTCGCGCCGGCGCTGGACGTGGCTGAGGAGCTCGATGCGACCGTGGTGAACATGCGCTTCGTAAAGCCGTTAGACGAGGGCCTGATCATGGAGCTTGCCGACACGCACGCCGCGCTGGTGACTATCGAAGACAACGTGCTGCCCGGTGGCGCCGGCAGTGCGGTCGTCGAGTGTCTGGGCAACCATGGTAGAGAGGTGCAGATACTGAACCTGGGGCTTCCCGACGCGTTGATCGAAACCGGGTCGCGCGAGGAGATGCTTGCCGAGGCCGGACTCGACTACGCCGGCATTCTACAGGCGATCAAACAGCGCTTCGGTGCGCTGCTCGCGCACAAGGCTGCCGGGCGCGCCTGATTCGCGGTCCGCTGCGCTCAAAACAGTCTCGCCAGCACCGTCAGCCAGTCCTGATAGAGATCGCGTCCCGCCACGAAGTAATAGAAGGTCGACCCGAGCACCGCGTGTGACAGCGCAAGCGGGAGCAGCTGCTGTTCCCGCAGATAGGCATAGCTCCACACCGAGCCCGCAATAAGGGTAACCAGCGCCAGCACCTTGTCGGGCAAATGCACCAGCCCATAGGCGGTGCCGTTGAGCACAGCCACAATCGGCGGCGTGAGTGACGGCAATGCTGTTCGCAACCGGCCCAGCAGATAGAGCATGAAGATCGCCTGCTGCAACAAGGCCCAAGGGAAATACAGGCAGAAAGCAAGAAACAGATTATCCAACGAAATCTGCCGACCCATCCACAGGGACCAGGCATAGAACAACAATACCGTCGGCGCCGTGACGGCGAACATGAGGCCCATAGAACGGCTCAGGCGTTCTGTCCAAGCGCGCGTCGGCGCCGGCCAGATATGTTCCCTTTGCTTGATGGCGCTAATACCGACAAAGCCGAAGAACAAAATCGCCGCCGTCGCGTACAAGCCCGCGTTGCGCGGGACAAAGTACAGGAAGATAGGGGTCAGAATTGCAAGCGCAGCAAGCTCCAACACTGCGCGGTTTCGCAGCGCCGTCGTTGCGGTCACACGCTGTTCAGCGATTTGCGTCAAACAAGCCTCCTCTCGACGCACGATCTTTCCGACACGATACGGGACAGCGCTGACAAGCGCTCATCTACAGACGCCAATCGTGTGGCCCGACGCGAAGGGAAGATTCCCAGGCAGCAGAGCCTGACGCCGCGGGCCGACGGCCAGACGGCTAACGCAGATCGACCTGCTCACATTCGCAAGCGACCGCAATGCCTAGCCTAGTCTTTCACCCGCAGCATAGCCAAGCAGGCCGTACCCGTGTAGTCCGTACGTCCACCTATGCCTGCCGCACAGCGTCCCTGCGTCACTGCGGTAATGCATCGTCTGGGGAATGCTTAGCGTGGCCGCGGACTAACTGCTTGTCGCGTGCCGCTCGGCGATCAGCGCGTCGAGCTCCTGCTTCAGACGCGGCAGAATTTCATCGTAGGGAAAAGCACCCAGTTGCTCATTCTTGCGTTTGAGATTGACCAGATTGGGACCGCACCACAATCCCAGATCAGCGTCGTCCGTTTCGCCTGGACCATTCACGCGGCAACCCATGACGGCGATGGTGACGGCGTAGCGGTGCGCGTACTGGGTCATCTCCTTGACCTGCTGGGCGAGATCGATGAAGGCTTCGTTCTCCACGCGCGAGCAACTGGGGCAACTAATAATATTGAGGGTGTCGCGGCCGTAATCGACTACGCTGCGCACACGCCCGGCGGCGATATCCGCCAGGATCTCACGACCGGCCTTGATCTCTTCGCCCTTTCGCGCGTTCGGTAACGTCAGCGACACCCGTACGGTATCACCAATCCCCCGACTGATGAGCTGTTCAAACGCGATGCGTGTCTTGATGATACCATCGGGTGGCATGCCGGCTTCGGTAACACCCAAGTGCAGCGGTATGTCGGGGCGCTCCGCCGCAAAGCGCTTGTTCACCTCGATGACCTTGGCGGGATCGGAATCCTTCAGCGACACGCAATAGCGCGTGAAACCGAGCTGGTCTAAGAACTTGCAATGTTCCAGCGCGCTCTCCAGCATCGGCGAGATTGAATCATCGGCGGCATACTTACCGGTCTTGGCGGGATCGACCGAGCCGCAGTTCACGCCCACCCGCAACGCGCAGTCATTCTCACCGGCAACGTCGACGATGAATCTGACCTTGTCTTGCCAGGGCTTAGCGCGTTCGTGGTGGTAGAGATGCCCGGGATTGTAGCGAATCTTGTCTACGTGCAGCGCGGCAAGTGCAGCAAGGCGATAATTCTCCTGCAAATCAACCGACAGGTTGGCCGATGTCCGCTTCCGGATCTCCATCAGCGCGGCGACATCCTTGCGATTATCGCAGGCGATACGGATGATGTCGGCCCCAGCGGCGACAAGATTGTTGACCTGGCCGACGGTCGCCTCGACATCCTGCGTGCGAGTGGCACACATACTCTGCACGGCGATCGGATTGCCGTTGCCGATAACAATCGAACCGATCTTTACCGGTCGTGTCGGGTTTCGTGGAATATCCGCCATCTGCACCTCGTGGGCGTGGAGTGGTCCGCCAAGCGCGCATAACCTACTAATTCTGGTGCGCCGGTGCAATCCCCGCGGGAACACTCGCGCAAGCTCATGCCGACACTCAGTACCAGATCGCCATGGGCAGCTCGCGCGCATCTTGCAGCGGCGGCCCTGGCGGCAAGCGGATCGCCTGACCCCTGGCAATGCGCGCGGCCGTGCACGCGAGCGCATAGGCATCCAAGATATCGTCGAAGCCGACGGCACCAGATCCAAAACGCGCGCGCAACTCGGCCGGGGCGAGGTAATGCGAGCGGTAGTGACGTCGCAGCCAGCGTTCGCGTTCTTGCTGTCCAGCGGCGGTTTTCTTGTTGTGTTGCATCGCCGCTCCGCCGAGCTCTGCGAACGCCAACTCGGGATGAGCTTCGTGCACGTGCCGCGCGCCGACGCCAATCAGCAGCCGGTCGACCTCGCGAATCTTGGCAAGAATGCCATAGCCTTGCAGGCTTAAGCCCTGTCGGTTCAGTCGGATCGCTTCCCGGTAGCTGCGGCCCTTTAGCGCACGCCGTGTGGGCGGCGTAAAGACACTGCTTCGACGCGGGCCGCCGAGCACGCGCCGCGCCTCGCGATCGCAGGCCCGCCCGCCGGGTTGCGGGGTCGCCAAGAGTCCGATCGGGATATCAACGGCGAGCACATGCGGCTTCTCGCGCAATGCCAGCACCTCGGCGAACTCGTGACACAGCGAAAATCGCACTGCTCGCGGCCTGGAGATGCCCTGACGCAGAATCACGAACCAACCGCCGCGACAACCGTCGACACCGGCGAGCCAGCTAGACGCGGTTAGCTTCATCGACACGGCTGCCGTGCTGCCTAGTTAATATGGTGAACACAGACCCGATCATCGATAATGGTGCCTGCAGCTGTCGTGGCACACTCACCACGCGCTTCGCGAACATCAACTGTACTTCATGATCGATGTCGACGGCACACACGGGGAAGGCGGCGGCCAGATATTGCGCACCTCCTTGGCTATGTCAGTGCTGACGCGCCAGCCCGTTCGCATCCGTGGAATTCGCGGCCGCCGCCCCAAACCCGGTCTGATGCCACAGCACCTCCAGGCGGTGCACGCCGCCGCAGCCATCAGCCGGGCGCGCGTAGAGGGGGCGAGGCTCGGATCTACGGAGCTGCGGTTTGAACCGGCGTCGCTCAATGCCGGCGACTACACCTTCGATATCGGTACCGCCGGCGCAGTGACCCTGGTCGTGCAGAGCGTCAGTATACCGCTCAGCTTCGCGCGGACGGCCTCGCGCATCGATGTCGTTGGTGGCACGCACGTGCCCTGGAGTCCGAGCTTTCACTATCTCGGCGAACACTGGCTGCATTACTTGCGGTGCTGCGGCTATCACATTTGGGGCACTCTAGATAAGCCCGGCTTCTATCCCAAAGGCGGCGGGCGCGTGAACGTCAACATCGAGCCCGCTGCAGCGCTAAGGCCCTTGTCGCTGATCGAACGCGGCAGCTTAAGACGCGTGCGCGGCCTGTCGATGGTCGCCAACCTCGACGTCTCGATCGCCGAGCGCCAGCGACGGCGGGCGATCGAGCGACTCATGCGACACGGTGTCAGTGTCGACATCAAGCTCGCCCGCATGCACGCTTATTCACCGGGCACGATGCTTATGCTGATTGCCGAGTTCGAACACGCGCAGTGTTGTTACGACGCGCTCGGCGCGCGCGGCAAGCCTGCCGAGCGCGTAGCCGATGACGCGGTCGATGCGCTAGACGCTTTCCTCGCAACCGATGCCGCGATCGACGAGCATCTTGCGGATCAGTTGATCGTGCCGCTCTGTGCTGTCCCCGGCACCTCCGAGCTGCGCCCGGCGCGCATCACTCAACATCTGCTCACGAACGCGGACGTGGTGCGCCTGTTTCTGCCGGTAGACATCGTGATCGATGGCGCCATCGGCACGACAGGTTC
>JABAOH010139499.1_pt4 | contig 19483 bp, 17 predicted proteins | sample 7062181 | NCBI WGS metagenome assembly JABAOH01 (sample SAMN14538630, study PRJNA623070) | marine sediment metagenome | biome: marine biome [ENVO:00000428]; feature: marine pelagic biome [ENVO:01000023]; material: deep marine sediment [ENVO:00002113]; isolation source: pool of 5 deep marine... | reverse complement strand
TTAGCAGCTGCATCTGCCCCCAGATTCCTGAGAGGGAGGAGGGTCGTAAGTTCTATGAGGACGTCTTGGGGCTCAAAGTCGCTGGTGTGGAAAGCGACAGCGTCGAAGACCCCTTGGCTACTGTTCCATACACTGCCTCTAAGACCGAGGGTCTCTGCTAGGCTGTAGACGAAGGGTCGGAAGCCAACCCCTTGGACGGTCCCCTGGACATGTATGAGGACTCTCCCCAGAGCACTGGAGGCCTGATCGGCGGTCCTAGCCATATCCCCACTGTCTGGCGGCTCCAGTCACTCTCTCCACGATCTCAGGCAAGGCTCTCCTGACTTCAGGACGTGGCGGGACGCCGATGGTCTGGGCGGTGGGTATCTCGACAGCGAATATCCTGAATCGTTGTGGCACGCGCAGCCCAGCGCCTCGAGCTGCTGAAATCGCCTCTGGCAGTCCAACGAAATGGGCCGATGGAACCGGGACCGGTTGTAGCTCCTCTGAACTCAACTCCCTGACGTTACCTGGCTGGTCACCGGGAACAGAATCTACGATGATGGCATCGTCGAAGCCTTCCAGGAACTCCAATAGGTAGAGGCCAGATTGGCCTGCGGACTTAATCTCCACCTGGTCCCCCAAGGCGTCGCTCAGAAGTTCCGCCGCCTCGAGGCCGATCCCGTCGTCTCCCAAGAGGTCGTTCCCAAGGCACAGTATCAGGAGCTTCATGACCGCGAGCCACCCCGCCTTATCTCCTGTACGAGGGCTCCGTCGGAGCTGAAGATCTTGACCTCAAGTGGCATGTTGCCAGGCAAGGAGTGAGTAGCGCACGCGTGGCAGGGGTCGTAGGCCCGGAAGGCCATCTCCACCCGGTTCAGTATGCCATCGTCCACCACGCCGCCCTTGATGACGGACTTTGCAGCCCTCTCCACGGACATGGCGATGCGGGCCGAGTTGTTCTGCGTGGCCACGATGAGGTTCGCACTTGTCAGGATGCCCTTGTCATCGCTGGTGTAATGGTGGATTAAGGTGCCTCGCGGAGCCTCCACCACGCCCATCCCCTCCTTGGGGGTCTCCGTCGGTATGGCGCGGATCTTCTTGCTGGTGATGTCCGGGTCGTTGATTAGCTTCTGGAATCGCTCCGCTGCATAGACGATCTCTATCACCCTCGCCCAGTGGTTAGCCAGTGTGTGGTGGACTGGCTTGCCTCCTAGGGTCTCATGGAACTTCTCGTAAAGTTCCTGGGCCTTTGGTGTGGCCATTCCGTCGGAGACGTTCAAACGGGCCAAGGGGCCGACGCTGTAGATGCCGCTACTCTTCCCTTCCACAAAGCCCTTCCAGCCGACCCTCTTCAGATAGGGGAACTTCACGTAAGTCCAGGGCTCGGAGTGTTCCGATATGAAGTCCATGTACTTCTGGACAGGGAACTTGTCAATCTCCTTCCCATTGGGGTCCACAACACGAATCTTGCCGTCGTAGAAGTTGACATGGTTGTCGTCGTCCACCAGGCCCATGTAGTGAGTGCGATGAGTGTAGGCGTCAGAGGTGATGGCCTTCACGTAGTCATCGTTCCCGAGGACCACGTCCTCTAGGAGGTCGTGACAGAAGAGAGCGAACTTCAAACCACGGTCGGCTATCACCTTGAACCGATCGCGGGCCTCCTCCGTTACGCCCTTGGCGACTCCGCCTGGCAACCCGTAGACGGGGTGAATGACCTTGCCTCCGAGTTCCGTGATGATACCCCGGAGGTCCTTCCGCATGGCGATGACCCTCTTCCCTATCTCCAGGCCCACCTTCTGAATCACGCCCAAGACGTTCCGCTCCGCCTTTTGCGCAGTTGGCCCAACAACGAAGTCCGGACCTCCCAGGAAGAATAGGTGTAGGGAGTGATCCTCCAGCATGAAGATGCTGTAGATCATCTCCCGGATCTTCCTCGCCGTCTCGGGCGGTTTCACGTTGAATAGGTCGTCCAGAGCCTTTGTGGCGGCGGTGTGGTGGGCCGTTGGGCAGACCCCACAGATGCGGGAGGTTATCTGCGGGGCGTCTTCCACCTGTCGACCTACGAGGAACTTCTCGAAACCTCGAAGCTCAGGAATCTGGAAGTACGCCCGAGATACATTGCCCTTGGCGTCAAGGAATATCGAGATCTTGCCGTGACCCTCCAAGCGGGTGATGGGGTTCACGGTTACTTGCCTAGCCACCTAGCTTCACCTCCCTTTTCGCGGTCAGAGGAAGACGAGCTAGGGAGTACCTGTAGAAGACCCCCAGAGGATCGGGCAGCTTCTCGAAGATCTGGAGCAGCTCCTCCTCGTCGTCGCTTTGGACTATGGACGACAGGAAGGAGATGCCCTTCGCCCCCTGGTCCATAACCTCATCCACCGGTCCGAAACATCCTGTGCACGGCATGTAGCCCTTCACACAGAGGGCGTCACACCCTCCACGTGTCACGGGGCCGAGGCAGAGCAGACCTTGGGCGAGGAGGCACGTCTCGGGGTCGACCTCCGCCTCGTGAACTCGCTTGATCTCCGAGACAAGAAGCTTCTCGGGCTTGGAGTCGTTCAAGGGGCACTCGTAGCAGAGGGCGCGGTCTCCCGCCAGGACCGTTCCCGGCGGTGGAAGCTTCCCGCTCAGGAGCGCGGTCACCGCGTTCGCCACAACGTTGGGCGTGGGAGCGCAGCCCGGAACGTAGTAGTCCACCTTGATGACCTCGTCCAGTGCCTTCACCTGGTTCCAGAACTCCGGGAGCTGCACGAATCCCTCGAACGTCTCGAATTTCACCAGGGGCTCCTGTCCATCTCCCTCCTCCACGGTCGGCCCAGTGTGGTAGTAGTAGTCGAATATCGCATCCCTGTTCCATTGGTTCGCTAGGCCTGGAACGCCACCGAGGTGAGCGCAGGCACCGAAGGCGAAGACTAACTTGGACTTCTTCCGGAGGAGCTTGGCCATCTCCTCGTGTTCCGACAGTCGGATGGCGCCATTGATGAAGCTCGCAGCGATGCTTCCGTCTTTCATAGCCTCGACGTCGTCCACCTTGAAATCCAAGGCCACGGGCCAGAAGACGATGTCCACGGCCTCCACCACGTCAAGTATCTGCTCTGCCAGGTCTACGATAGCCTCCTCACAGCCGCCGCACGAGGCGCACCAGTAGAAAGCCACCTTGGGCTTCTCCGCCATCCTACTCACCTCCGTCCTCCCTCAGCGGGCCAAGGTCCCGGATGCGCTCAGTGACTTCGTCCGCCACTCGGCGAAATTTCTCAGGCTCAGAGGCGGATATCCACTCCAGACGGAGGCGCTCAGGGCTGATACCCAATTGGGGCAGTAGCCTCTGCAGGAGCAGAAACCTCCGTAGAGCCTTGTAGTTCCCTTCGCGGTAGCGACAGTCCCCTGGGTGGCAGCCGCACATGAGGACACCATCGGCTCCCCGCCGGAAGGCCGCGAGCACGAACTGGGGATCGATTCGACCGGAGCACATGGTCCGGATGAGCTTCACGTTGGGCGCGTATCTGGCCCTCGCCACACCCGCCGCATCCGCGGCGATGTATGTACACCAGTTGCACACGAAGGCGATGATCTTAGGCTCGAATACCTCCAGCCTCTTGTTCACCTGCATCATGCCAGCAACCCCCCAATCTCATCCATGATCTGCTCATCCTCGAACAGCTTCTGCCCGATGGCGGCGCTCGGACAAGCGGCTACACAAACGCCACACCCCTTGCAGAGGGCCTCGCTGATGATAGCCACCTTCTTCTCCGCGTCGAACTCGATGGCGGTGTATGGGCAGAGGGGGATGCACACCTGACAGCCAGAACACATGGAGCCCTCGACGTAGGCTAGGTTGGGTTCCAGCGTGATGAAGCCCTTTGAGGTAAGGGCAATGGCCTCTGCGGCGGCAGCCTCCGCCTGAACCACAGTCTCGGGAATATCCTTCGGTCCTTGACAGGCGCCGGCGATGTAAATCCCATCGTTAATGGTGGCCACCGGCGCTAGCTTGGGATGCCTTTCGAGGAAGAAGCCCTCAGTAGAACATCCGAGGTTGAGCATCCGGCGCACCTCCTCCTTGTCTTTCTGAGGCTCCATGGCTGTGCTGAGGATGACCATGTCCACGGGAACCCTTCGGATTACTCCCAGTAGGGTGTCCTCAGCCACCACCACGAGCTTGCCGTTCTCTTCAGGCGTCTGGGTCATGGTGGTCACCTCTGCCACCTTCCCGCGGATGAAGTGGACGCCCTCGGAGAGTAGCCGCTTGTAGAACTCCTCGTACGCCTTCCCTGGGGCCCGGATGTCGATGTAGAAGTTGTAGATCTCCGCCCCGGTCCTCTCCCTGATCAAGTGAGCATACTTCAGGGAGTACATACAGCAGACCTTGGAACAGTAGGCGTTGTAGTTCTCGTCCCTGGAGCCGACACAGTGGACGATGGCCACCGACGTCGGCTTACGACCGTCCCGAAGGACGATATCACCGCCCGTCGGCCCGTTGGAGGAGGCGAGACGCTCAATCTCGAGCCCATTGTAGACATCGGGGAACCTACCGTACCCATATGCCCGGATCTTGGAGGCGTCGAAGAGGTCGAAGCCCGTGGACACCACGATGGTGCCCACGTCGTAATCCTCAATGACCTCCTCCTGGTCGAAACGAATAGCATCTCGGTCGCCGCAGGCGTCTACGCAGGTCTTCTTGCAGTTATGGGAGATGAACTCGATGCAGGTCTCGGGGTCGATGACCGCCACGAGGGGAACCGCCTGAGGGAAGGGGATGTATATCGGCTTCCTCCTTCCGATGCCGACGTCGAACTCGCTGGGGAACTTGGCGGTCTTGTACACGCACTGTTCGATGCACTCGAAGCACCCCACACAGGCCTCCTCGTCAACGTAGCGTGGCTTCCTGCGGACCTTGACCTTGAAGTTGCCAACGTAGCCATCCACCTCGACGAGCTCGGAGTAGGAGAGCAGCTTGATGTTGGGATGGTTCTTCACCTGCGTCATCTTCGGCGTCAGAATGCAGGCCGAGCAGTCCAGGGTGGGGAAGGTCTTGTCAAACCGCGCCATATTCCCGCCGATGGACGACTTTCGCTCCACCAGGTAGACTTGGCGACCTGCGTCCGCCGCCGTAAGAGCCGCCTGGATGCCGGCGATGCCAGCGCCCAAGATGAGGACCTCGTCTCTCACGGGGACCTTCTTTCGCTCCAGAGGCGAATGTCTCGCCACCCGACGGATTCCAGCGGCCAGGAGGGACTTGGCCTTTTCCGTGGCCTGGGTGCGATCCTCGGTGACCCACGAGACGTGCTCACGGATGTTCACCATGTGGACGAGGAAGGGGTTGGATCCAGCGTCCTCCGCGACGCCTCGGAAGGTGGGCTCGTGGAGAAGTGGAGAACAGGATGCCACTACCACACGGTTGATCCGGCCTTCCTTCAGGTCCTCCTTCACTAGGTCCTGCCCGGGGGCGGAGCACATGAACTTGTACTCCCGGGCGACGGTCACGTATGGGAGGTCCTTGGCGTACTCCACCAGGGCAGGTACGTCTACTACGCCAGCTATGTTGAAACCACAGTCACACACGTAGACCCCGACTTTGGGCTCCTCGTTCGTCATAGCGCTTCCACCACTAGCTCGATGATATCCACCACCTTGAGGGAGTCCTCCAGTCCCGCCGTCTTCACAGCATCCAGGAACATCACATAGTCCTTGGGACATGCAACCACCAGCGTCTCCACGCCATCGAGACCAGCGGCCTCCTTGACACGCATCTCCGCGGGCCTCTCCGCCTGCCCGGAAACCTCTGACATCCAGATCCTGCCCCCGCCGGCAGCGCAGCAGAAGCTGTTGGCCTTGCAGCGTGGCATCTCCACCAAGTCGGCTCCCAGGGCCTTCAGGAGGTTCCGTGGCGCGTCGTAGACCCCGTTGTATCGTCCAAGGTAACAGGGATCATGGTACGTCACACGACGAGCGAGCTTCTGTGAGAATCGGAGTCGACCTGACCGCGTCCATTCGTCCAAGAGCTCTGTATAGTGAAGGATTCGGCCGCCGTTGAGCCTCGGATACTCATTCTTCAGGGTGTTGTACGTGTGAGGGTCGGTAGTCACGAGGTCGTGATACTTGCAGCCCTTGAGCTTCTCGACGTTGTCCTCCATGAGCATCGCAAACAGGCCCTCCTCTCCCACGCGACGGGCATCGTTCCCTGAGTTCGCCTCACCGTCGTGCAGGATGCCATAATCCAGGCCCATGGTCGAGAAGACCTTGGCGACCTGGGCGGTGACGTCCTGGAGGCGGTTGTCGTAGGAGGCGTAGTCCCCGACATACCACAGATACTCAACCTCCTCCTCCCGGACGTCTCGGATTGGATCCTCCAACTTCTCCGTCCACCTGGCTCGGTTCCCCGCCGGGACGCCCAGGGAGTTGCCGTAGCGACCCAGGCTCACCAATGCTGCCTGCAGGTTCTTGTCGATGAACCCCTGCTCCACCAGGTAGCGGCGCATCTCCACGATGAGCGGCACGTGCTCGATCTGCAGAGGGCACGCCTCCATGCACGCGATGCAGGTACCACACGCCCAGAGGGTCTCCTGGGGGACATCATTGCCCGCCACAGGTGCCGGGGTCGATGGTACCATCCCCCTGAAGTGGGCGTACAGCTCGAGGATCAACTTCCTCGGAGAGATGGGAAGTCCGCTGAGGTAGGCGGGACAGACCTCTTCGCAGCGTCCGCATCGTATGCATCCGTCGAGGTGGGTCAGCTGGACCCACGTGAAGTCCGAGATCTGGCCGAGGCCTGAGGCCTCCTTGGAGACGGGCGACTCGAGTCGGCGGGCCGCATAATCGTCAGAGAACATCAGGCTTCCGAAGCCAGCCAAGATGTGGAAGGCTTTGGAGAAGGGGAGGTATGCGATGAAGGCCAGGGCACCGATGGCATGGACCCACCACAGGCTCAGGTGGGCATTCCACGCAGCGGCGGTGCTCATACCAGCCGCCCCAACGAGGGAGGCGAGGCCCACCCCGAGGGGTGACCACTCCTCGGCAAAGGTGGTGCCGTCGACGTATATGCGGAGGCCCTCTGCTATGAAGCCCGTAATCCCCACGATGACGAGGAGGCTAAGGAACAGCCAGTCGCCGAATACGATGTGGCCAAGGGAGAAACCCTTGGGCACTGCGTCCTCCTCATATTGGAGCCGCGGGGCCCTTCGAAAGGCCCTGCGCGCTATCATCATTCCCAGCCCGACTAGAAAAAGAATGCCGAAGATGTCCAGGATGAAGGAGTACGCCAGGTAAGTGGTCCCGCGGAGAAAGGAGAAGTCGAAGAACAGCTTGGTGACGTCCTCATCTATCGTGAGGATCACAGTTCCGATGAACAGGACGACGAATCCCCACAGGATGAGGTCGTGAGCGACTCCGGCGTATGTATCTCTCTTCCATATACGGGAACGGAAGAGCGTTAGCTTCCTCACGGCATCCGCGAACCTGCTTACGAGACGGTCCCACCGGCCGGACTCGCGGGCCTTCAGGTATCGCCGCGCCCGGAGCCAGACTCCGAGGGCTAAGAAGGCGACAGAGAGCGCGGCCAGTACGTAGAAGGTGATCTTCACCCACTCTGGGAAGGCATCAAGAACCACCCTCCCGGCTTCTGTCGCCATTATCCCCCCCGCGCGGACTTCAACCTCTCAACCAGCGGCGGCACGATGTCGAAGAGGTCTGCCACCGAGCCAAAGTTTGCGACGTCGAAGATGGGGGCTGACTTGTCCAGGTTCACTGCGATGATGAGTTCGGAGTCTTTCATCCCCTCAACGTGTTCAGGCGCGCCGCTGACGCCCAAGGCCAGGTAGAGGCGAGGTTTCACCGTCATCCCCGACCTACCGACCTGGCGCGACCTGGGCAACCACTCTTGGTCGATGAGGGGTCTAGTGCCGCAGACAGCCCCTCCCAGAGCCTCGGCCAGCTCCTCCATCATCTCAAGGTTGTCCTGACTCTCTATGCCTCGCCCAGCGGCGACGAGGATGGGGGCCTTCGATATGTCTACGCCCACGACCTCCGGCTCGATGTACTGCTTGAAGACTACCAGGGAAGGCTCCATGGCCACATGGGGCTCTACGATCTCAACCTCGGGGAGCTGCTCCCGCATCCCCGCTTCCTTTGGGTAGTTGCCCGCAGAGAGAAGGGCTATACCCATCCCTCCTGAGATCTCGCAGCGGGAGAGGATCTTGCCGCCGTATATCTTGCTCGTGACAACGAACTTGCCGCCTTCAGCGGTCAGCAGAGATGCGTTCCCCACCACCTTGGCGTTCAGAGCCGTCGAAAGCCCTCCCGCCAGGTCCATCCCGGAACTGGTGTTGCCAAGTAGGACGAGCGCCGGAGACAGCTCCTTGAGGACCGGGATCAGCGCCTTCACCGAAGCGTCAGGGTTGAATTCCCCCAACAGCTTGTGCTGGATGATGAGCAACTTGTCTGCCGCCAGGGGCAATCCCTTGAAGGGCTCGATCTTCTCGGTCAAGAGGAAGCAGCANNGAGGAAGCAGCAGAGTTCGACCTTGGTGTCGTCAGCCAGCTTCCGGCCACACGCAAGCAGCTCCAGGGATATGTCCGCCAGCTCTCCCTTGCGGTGCTCCGCGATGACCGCGATGGGGGCCGGGCTCATAGTAGGCCACTCTCCTTCAGGATGGCCACCATACGGTCGGCAATCTCCTCCGGGCTTCCCTCAATCATCTCAGCCTTGGACACCTCAGGCCTCGCCATCTCGATGATCTTCAGGCCGCTCACAGCTTCCGGAGCTCCTGGAATCTCCTTCGGGGCCAAGGACCTCATGGCCATCCTGACTTTGCTGACTGGAACGTACCGCGGAGGCCTCTCAGCGGACCCTATTCCTATGACCGCTGGCAGGGATACTTCCATCACGCCGAGAAGACCGCCGGGATACTCCTTCTCCACCACCGCCTTGGATGCCCCCGGCTCCACAGCGACCTTCGACGCGGAGCCCGTATAGGGCAGGTCGAGGTGTCCCGCCAGGATTCCTCCAAGGCTACCATCGAGGTCGTCAATGGCCATGACACCCGTGAGGACAAGATCGTACTCCATCTCCTTCAGCGACAACGCCAGTAGCGAGGCTAGCCTGTGGTTGTCCCGCCACCTTCCGAAGTCGGAGACGACCTTCACCCCCTCGTCCGCCCCCTTCGCCACAGCAGACGCGAGGGCATTGTCCGCCTCTCGGACGCCTACGACGATAACCGTGACCTTCGCCTGAGCGCGCTCCTTCAGAATTAGGGCCTGCTCCAGGGCATGCTCGTCCAGTTCGTTGGTAATGTACCGAATGCTCTCCTCTTTCAGGGACAGGCCATCGGGAGCCAGCTCCAGTTCCTCCACGACGTCAGGAACCATTCTCTGGACGACGACTACGTGCAACTCACTCCCTCCCGTTGAGACCAGCGGCTTGCGCCACCAGGTCTATGATTTCTTTGACCACCAGTTTGCCCTCAAGGCCGGCCACCTTGATGGCGTCCCGGAATCTGGATATCTCCAAGGGGCAGGCGACGGCCAGCACGTCGGCACCTGTTCTTGCAGCCTCCTGAACCCTCACGACAGGCAGCTTCTCTCGTGTATGTTCCCAGATGAAGCTGTCCAGCCACACCCCTCCGCCGCCGCCCCCACAACAGAGGCTGTCCTCCATAATCCGCTCCATTTCAACGAGCTTGACTCCGGGTACGCTCTCGAGGAGGATTCGCGGCGCAGTGTACTCACCATTCCTCCTCCCCAGGTAGCACGGGTCGTGGTAGGTCACCTTCAGCCCGAGCTCATTCTTCATGAGCTTCTCCAGCTCGGGCAACCTCTCCTCGAAGAACTGGGTGTAGTGCGCGACCTTGTAGGTCCCACCGTGCAGGGGATATTCGTTTCTGAAGGCGTTGTACGCGTGGGGATCAGTGACAAGGATCTCGTCGAAGTTCCGTTGGGAGAGCTGCACGAGGTTGTGCTCCATGAGCATCTCGAAGAGGCCGATCTCCCCCCCGAGGCGTCTCGTATCCCCAGTGCAGTACTCGTCACGTCCGAGGATACCAAAGCTGACGCCCAAACCGTCCAGGAGTCTCGCAAAAGCCTGGGTAGTCGGGATGTTGTTCGTGTAGTATGAGGGGAAGCACTCTACAAACCAGAGAAAGTCGGCCCTCTCCCCCTCCTTCAGGACCGGCACCTCTACGCCCGCGTTTTCCCTCCACGCGTCCCTCTTTCGTGGGGATTCACCGAAGGGGTTGCCGTAGCGAGCGGAGTTCTCGAAGGCCCTCTGCAGCTCCTCTGGCACGCCACCGCCCCTCACCAGGACCTCCTCCCGGAGGGATGGTATGAGTCTGTCTGTCAGCGGAATCTTACTCGGACACCTCAGGCTGCAGTTGTAGCATGCCACACAGAGCCAGATTCCAGAGCTGCGCAGCACGTCGCCGATTCTTCCGGCCCGCAGGGCTGCGAGCATACGCCTCGGGGGAAAGTCCATGGCGTATCCGTGAGGACAAGCGCCGGTGCAGATCCCGCACTGAATACAGTTCAGGATGAGCTGGCCTTCGGGCATCTCGGAGACGTGTCGGATGAAGAGCTCCTCTGCCGTGAGGCTCCTCTCGGCCGAACCTGCGCTATTAGAATCTCGATTGAGCAACCCGCATCCCTACCAGGCGAATGAGCCCAGCGAATATGCATAAGCTTCTTGACTATACTGAATATATACATCAAGATATACAGTACTTCAGTCGCATTGCCAGGCCTCCGATATCTTGGGCGGCCAGAAGCATCTCGATACTACTTGCACTGGGTTCTCTACTCCGGCGAGCCAGCCTCGCTCATGAGGAACTTGGCATCCTTGGGCGGGACGTGAGACTCAGGCCAGCCTCCAGGGCCTCCAGGTTCACCTTAGCCATGCCAGGAGGGACGTGCGCCTGCAGGCTCTTTCGGACTGCCTCGGCTCCCAGCGGCAGCACCCCCGTGCCTAGCAGCGCGCCCAGAAGGACCACATTAGCCACCACGGACGCGCCGAGGTCTTTGGCTGTGCGCTCCGCTTCGATGGTGTACACGTGCCGCGTGACAGCCCGCAGTCTCCGGAGCACGACATCCAGCGGAGGATACTGCTCCTTCCCTAGCAGGACCCCGGTGGGCTGTATCGCGGTCGTCGAGCATACGACAACGGTTCCAGACGAGGCATAGTCTAGAACCCTGAGCGACTCCAGGGGCTCCAGGGCCAGGATGGCATCTGCCTCCCCACGGCCTATGAGGGGGCTTGACAAGTTGCCGAGACGGACCGTAGAGACGACCGAACCGCCTCGCTGCGACATCCCGTGGACCTCGCTGGTAGTGGACTCCATGCCTTCGTTGAGTGCCGCCTCCGCTACTACCCTCGCCACGAGGAGGACTCCTTGGCCTCCCACCCCAGCGATGACCAAGTTGACAGACCTCATGCCTCTCTTCCTACCTCCACAATAGCGTTCGGGGGACAGATCTCTGCACAGACGCCACACCCCGTACAGACGGCTGGTTCGATGATGATTCGTCCGTCCTCTTGGAGCCTGAAGGCGGGACACGCGAAGGCATCGATGCAGTGTCCGCAGAGAGTACACAGCTCCTGATCGACGGCGTAGAGTGGCAGGAAGCCAAGCTTCTCCTGGACTTCCCGATTTTCAAGGAGGCGACAGATGTGCCGGGAGATGACGACGCTGACGCCAACCTCCTCCAGGGCCCTCTTGAACGCCTTCTCAGTTGACTTAACCTCGTAGGGATCCACCACCTGAACCGACTCAACACCACACCCCTCAACGAGTTTCTCAAGGGATACCTGGCGCAGAGCCCCATAAGCCACCCCGGGGTGCGGCTGATGGCCCGTCATGGCGGTGGTGCTGTTGTCCATGATGGCGACCACAATGTTGTGGCCGTGGTGGACAGCGTTGACGAGGGCCGGGATACCAGCGTGGTAGAAGGTCGAATCTCCGATGAGGGCAACGACCCGTTTGCCGGTGGCGGTGGCAATGCCGCTGGCGGTGGAGATGCTAGCTCCCATGCAACTCTTGGTGTCCCCCAGGCCAAGCGGGGGGTCCGTGGTGAGCAGGTAGCATCCGATATCGGAAGTAAAGACGACATCTCGGCGCCGCGCGACTTTCTTGGCGGCGTAGCCCGTAGGGCGGTGACCACATCCGGGACACATGACGGGAGGTCGAGGCAGGGGAGCAGGAAGAGCCTCATCGGACAAGGGGACCACTGCCGGGGCCGGAATCCAGCCCAGGGCTCTGAAGCCGTCTTTGACGAAATCTGGATTCAACTCGCCGTGCCGTGGGAACAGCCCGTCGCTCTTGCCCCATATCTTGGTCAGGACGACGGCTTCGTGGGCGATAGCTTGAACGCTCTCCTCGAGATAGGGCTCGAGCTCCTCAACCACGGCGACCTGCTCGAATCGCTTAAGGAAGCCGATGATAGTCCTCTTCGGGAGCGGGTGCGTGAAGCCAACCTGCAGAAGGGCACATGGTCTGTCGCGCAAGGCCTCCGAGACGTAGTTCACCGCTGCGCCTGAGGATATCACCCCATAGGTGGGCGAAGGTCCCATAGCCTCCACCCTGTTGAAGGCGCTCACCTCAGCCAGGCTCAGGGCCTTCTTCATCCGCTCCAGCTGTTTCTGGTGCATCCGCCGCGACTTCGGTGCCCTCACTATGAACCTGTCCGGGTCCGGCACGAAGCTCCCCTTTCGGGGGGGCTGCCTGACGAAAGGGCCGAGGACCACTGGGCCCCTGGCGTGACTGACCCGAGTCGTGGTCCTCAGCATCACAGGCATCTGAAGGAGGTGACTGAGATGGAAGGCCTCCACCGTCATCTCATAGGCCTGTTGAGGCGTGGCAGGTTCGAGCATCGGAAGGTTGGCAAGGCGCGCGTAGAGCCTGTTGTCCTGTTCGTTCTGGCTCGAGTGGCATCCCGGGTCGTCCGCCGTGACTATCACCAGCGCCCCTGTGACTCCACTATACGCAAGACTCATCAGGACATCGGAGGCCACGTTCAACCCGACGTGCTTCATCGACACGATGGCGTTCAATCCACAGAACGCCGCCCCTCCGGCGGCCTCCATGGCGACCTTCTCATTCACGCCGTACTCGAAGGTCAGTCCGGCACGCTCCGCCAGGCCATATAAGGTGTCGCCGATCTCCGTCGAGGGAGTTCCAGGGTACGTAGTGGCGTAGTCAACTCCGGCCTCAAGGGCACCCCTGGCGATGGCCTCGTTCCCCAAGAGTAGGACGCGGGACCCGGCCTTCCCATTTAACACAGGACTCACCTGATCCCTGGTGATAACCGCTATGGTCCCATCTCCTGGCCAATGCAGCGAACCAAGAGGTCAGCGGCGAGATGCGCCTGGAGCGTATTCTGGTCTTTCGTATGTGTCATATGTATTGTATATGGGATTTCGAAGGTTAAAACCGCCTTCGCGTCTTATGCCTCCCAGCGTATGAGTCCCACGTATTGAGGCGCGATACTTTATTTACACAGACTATAAATCGAAGCGACTTTCCTAGCACTTTCGAGGAGTCCCCCAGACGAGGTGATGACATTGCTCCACATCGAGTTGGATGCTCCAGTTGAGAAGTTTATGCGGCGAAGCCTCTACTTCTGCGACCCGGAGGACACCGTGGACAAGGCAGCGAAGATCATGAAAGAGCCCCACGTAGGAAGCGTCTTCGTCGCCAAGAATGGCAAGCCCCTTGGAATTGTCACCGAGAGGGATATGCTCTTCAAGGTCATCGGCGAGGGCCGCAACCCTTCGGAGATCAAGGTAAAGGAGATTATGACCTCTCCAGTGGTCACCATCGACGCTAAAGCCAAGATCAGAGAGGCCCTGGAGCTGATGGCACACCACGGGTTCCGGAGACTATTGGTGGTCGACAAGGAGAAGCCCGTGGGCATCATCGCTCAGAGGTTCACCATCCAAGAGGAGGTGGAGTTCCTCAGGGGCCGGGCATTTCAACCGGCGAAGGACGCCATGAGGTTTCACCCGTTCTACAAGGGAAAGGTCGAGCTCAACCTCAAGGTGCCCGTGAGGAGCTTCGACGACTTCGCCATCTGGTATACACCGGGAGTGGCCGAACCCTGCAGGGAGATCCACAAGCTACCGGAGAGGGTCTACGAGCACACTAACAAGAGCAATGCCGTGGCCATCATCACGGACGGGACTCGTGTCCTGGGCCTCGGAGACATCGGCCCCAAGGCGGCCCTTCCGGTCATGGAGGGAAAGGCCCTGCTGTTCAGATACCTGGGCGGTGTGGACGCCTTTCCCATGTGCTTGGACACCAAGGACCCAGACACCTTTGTCGAGACAGTGAAGCTGCTCCAGCCTCCCTTCGGCGGCGTCAACCTGGAGGACATCGCTCAGCCGAAGTGCTTCTACATCTTGGACAAGTTGATCCAAGAGGCAGAAATCCCTATCTGGCACGACGATCAGCAGGGTACAGCGACGGTTGTCTTGGCCGGTGTTCTGAACGCCTTGAAGATCGCTGGGAAGAAGAGGGATAGGGTCTACGTCTCGATGGTTGGTGCTGGCGCCAGCAACATCAGGACTGCCCACCTGATGATGTCCGCAGGCTTCAGGCCTGAGAACATGATGATGGTCGACAGCAAGGGCATCCTCCATCAAGGAAGGAAGGACCTCAAGGAGAAGTACCCGCAGAAGTGGGAGCTGGCCTTGGCCACGAATAAGGAGGGCAGGACCGGCGACATCCACGAAGCCATGAAGGGCACCGACATCGTCATCGGACTCTCCACGCCTGGACCTGGTGTCATCACGCAGGAGGACGTGAAGGCGATGGCCGATGATGCCATTGTCTTCGCCTGCGCGAACCCCGTACCCGAGATTTGGCCATGGGAGGCCAGCGCTGCGGGAGCTAAGGTGGTTGCCACGGGTCGCTCAGACTTCCCCAATCAGGTGAACAACTCTCTCGGCTTCCCGGGCATCTTCCGAGGAGTCCTAGATGTCAGGGCCTCCACCATCACCGACGAGATGTGCATTGCCGCTGCTGAGGAGCTTGCACTCATCGCGGAGGAGAAGGGGCTGACGGCGGAGAGGATTCTGCCCACTATGGACGAGTGGGGGGTCTTCCCACGGGAAGCAACGGCCGTGGGAATGATGGCCCAAAAGCAGGGCGTGGCCTCGAGGAAGCTGTCGAAGGATCATCTATATCAGGAAGCCCACGACCGGATCGCAAGGGCGCGGGCCATCGTCGGAACCTGCATGGACGAGGGGTACATTAGGGAGCCCCCGCCGGAGGAGACGGTCATCTACGGGGGCTAGTGTCTTAACACCACAAAGCTAATACGAAACCCCGCAATCGGACCGCCCGTTGGCCACTGACAACGGGAACCCAGAGGAAGCCGAGGAGGTTCACGGCAGCCCGTGGCCCTTTCTCGTGGCGCTTGGGGCTGGCGTTACCTTTGGCGGCTTTGCCCTAATGAACTTCCTCATTTACGTGGGCCTTGCCGTCCTTTTCGGTGCCGTCATCGGTTGGGCGTACGATGACTACCGCGGGCGTCGCATTCCTCGGGTTCCCGGCGTCCGAGAGGGCGAGGAGGCCACCTTGGAGGAGTTCCCGCCTCGAAAGGTTGCCATGTGGATCTTCCTTGCTTCTGAGATAATGTTCTTCTCAGCGATCATCGGTGGCTCATGGGCCGTCAGGAGCGCGTCGGGTACATGGCCTGCCCCGGGTGAGGTCCTCAACGTCCCTTTGACGGCCATCAACACCTTCATCCTCATCACGAGCAGCCTTACCATGGCGGAGGCCCTCCACGCCATCAGGCAGGGCGACCACCGAGCCCTGGCTATGCGCCTCCTCCTTACCCTGGCCCTAGGCCTAACGTTCCTCTCCATCCAGGCCTACGAGTACGTCCGCCTGATCGAGGAAGGCCTCACTCCATGGATGAGTCCCGTCGGTCCGGCAGCCTTCGGCTCTACCTTCTTCATACAGACGGGATTACACGGCGGGCATGTCACGGGCGGAGTCATCGCCCTCCTCTACGTCACCCGAAAGGCCTTCAAGGGAGGGTTCTCGAAGGAGAATCACAACACCGTGGAGCTCATGGGACTATACTGGCACTTCGTCGACGTGGTCTGGATCTTCCTGTTCACCATCGTCTATCTGATATGAGAGGCGAGGAAATGGCAACGGCCGAAGCAACGACGGGCTCCGAACTCCCCTTCATCATCAAGAGGCCCTACATACCGGTCTTCATCGCCCTTGGAATCCTGACGTTAATCGAGATCCAGATCCCAGGGCTAGACATATCGAAGGCGAGTCAGATCTTCGTCCTCATGATGTTCGCCCTCGGGAAGGGGAGTCTCGTGGTCCTGTACTACATGCACGTTCGCTACGAGCCTCGACTCCTCGGCCTGGTGGCCATCATCCCACTCCTCATGGCCCTCGTGCTGGTCTTCACGCTCGTGGCGTGAGGAGGCATCGGGCCAAGGAGACAGTCCTCGGTCAGAGTCTGGCGGCTGGTAACGAGGCTAGCTACCCTCGACCAGGGTACGGCCTACCATCCTCTCTCTGCTTTGGCTTCCTCATGATCCTGACGGCGGCGACCAGGAGGGTCACCGCGGCAACGGTCAGCAAGCCAGCAGCCAAGGTTGTGTAGACATTCGTAACCTGGTTTGATGGCACTTCGATGCCGCGATCACCTTGATCAAAACCTGTAAGGGCCTCGTCCCTCCCCTCCGTAGTCCCAGGCGCTGTGACGAGGAACGGTGGTGCAAAGAGAGCAGTCGCCAGGACTAAGGCAACGAGGAAGAATACGACGAGGCTTGACGACAGGAGGATGACGATTTTGGTGCTCTCGTCTGGATTCAGAAGGTCCCGCCCCTTCCTGTTCAAGCCATAGTAGACGAAACCGTGGTCGACGTACCTCTTCACGAGGCCTCCCTCCACTAGTTTCTTGAGATGCCGATGTACGGCAGCCTTGTCGATGCCCACAGCATCGGCCAGCTGCTTGACGGTCCTCCTCATCGTCTGCAGGGACCGCAATATTTCTAACCTGGTGTCAGAGGCCAAGGCGAAGAGGGCCTTCTTGTCAAGCTCCACCCGCATCACTCTGCCCTCGGGGGAGTATCTAACCCCTAGGCCATATAGATGGCCTTCACGGGTGGAGCCGCGCCCCAGCTCACTCGGTCCCGTAGATGACATCGTTGATAGGCTCCATGTCGGCGATGTTGTTGGCCTTCAGGATAGTGTCAGAGACCGTGTACAGGTAATCGCCGATGTACAACGACCTCCAGATCCACCTGTCGTACTCGTAGGGGGCCAGGTCATCGGCCCCATGGGTCACCTTCCCGTGGACGGAGAATCCCTCGGCGTCGAGGGCCATGACGTAGAGCCCCTGCCAGACGAACTCGCCGTAGGCGTTCGCGGGTACGCCGTCTGGGTACTTGTCCTCATCCACCTCCCTCAGCTCGACGGGGAGGGCGAAGAGTCCGCGAGACAACATCGGAAGGAAGGCCTTGTGGTCCCACAGCACGGGGGACTCAGTCCCGCGGTCGCCGATGTTATACTTCGCCACCTCAATGGGGTTCTCCACGTCGTTCACGTCGAAGAGGGAGAGCTTCAGTCCCTGGTACCACGCGAAGTCGCCCTCCTCGGCCTCGACGGCTTCCTTGCCGACCCCCAAGACGAGGCCGTCGCCGACAGGATGCAGGTACTGGGAGAAGCCTGGGATCTTCAAGTACCCCAGAACCTCAGGCGATTTCGGACTCGAGAGGTCGATAACGAAGAAGGGGTCCACCTTCTTGAAGGTCACCAGGTAGAGAGCATCCCCGACGAAACGGGCGGAGTAGACGTGCTCCCCAGGCGCCAGGCCCTCCAAGGCTCCGACCACCTCCAGGGTCTCGTTCAAGACGAACACGTTGTTGAGCTGCGTGGAGGAGAAGGTGGTCGTGACCACCCTCAAGTGGGAGTCCCGTTCGTCCAGGGAGAACTGGTTAAGAAGGGTTCCAGGTACGCTCCCCGCGGCCGCCACCCACAGATTCAACCCATCAACGCCGACGCGGAAGATGGAGGTCGAGGGGCCGTCGGAGCGGGTCGCGCTGCGCCAGGGGGTCGCGATCATGATCTGACTGAAGCCCGTAGCGTGCGTTATGTAGAGGTTCTCAGGAGACATGTAGACGGTCGAAGCGTAGCCACCGATGATGGATATAGGGCTCGACTCGCCGGTCAGAGGATCGATGGCCATTATGTTGACGTAAGTAGTGGCAGCATCGGCTACGGGATCATAGTAGATGTCTCGAGGCTCGACGTCCCAACAACCAGAGTCCGCGCAGTAGGAAGGTGTCCTGCTGATCTCCTCCCAGTCGATGTACTCCGTGGTGACTACGTAAACGATGTCCGAGGTCATCCGGGAGGCGGAGTACGTGCCGGAGATTTCAAAGGAGTGGACCAGAGAGGGTTCGGAATCGGGGTCCGTAGCTAGGACAGATACGTATGTCTTGGACTCGGCAGGCTCCCACACGAGAACATCGAGGAGAACCCTGTCCCGTGCGAAGTAGGGGGTCGCTCTGCTCACCACGATAAGCCTGTCTTGAAGCACGAAAAGGCCCTCTATCTGGGCTCCTGCGTCATCCCCGACAAGCTCGTCAATGGGGATGACGTGGGCCACAGCCATTTCCTCTGGTGGGAACGCCCGTATGATTGTCACACTCGAAGGGGCAGAGATGTAGACGAACTCCCCGTCCGTCTTGACCCTGTCCAGCTCGTCGATGCCCTGAACCTGCACGTTGGTGCCAGAGAAATCCGTCGCGCCCTCAGCGGTCGAGAGCGTGGAGAGGACGCCGTAGTCCCTGACTCCTGCACTCGAGTCGGGCCGATGGTCCTCGAGGTACATCAGCAGCTCGCTTTTGGTGCTGAAGTTGCTGAGGACAGAGCGGATATCGACGCCCTCCTTCAGCGCGACCATTCCCGCGAGGCCTGCCACGAGGAGCATCGAGGCCAATAACAGCGCGAGGAGGCCCTTTGTCAACACGAGGAGTTAATGCAAGGGGAGTTACATCAAGGTCACTTTTGCGTTGACCTTATGGTCAATACGTTGCAGCCTTCTGCCGTGCTGCCTCCCCCGACGCCCCCCTGAATGAACCCGCGTCCGAGCTGCACGTAGCAAGGGATGTCACGCTGACATACCGCAATTGATATGGCATGTCATTGCATACCACCCGCAGGAGGTGCTCTCCATGACAACTATGAGAATGAGGATCTGGGGAGTTGCCCTTTTAGCCGCCGGCATTGTCGTCTTTGTCCCTGGCGTCTGGATGTGGTGGATAGGATTTCATGGCGCGAATGACGGTGGGGTATGGGGGTTCCTGATAGGGGGGTTCCTAATACTTGGGGTCATTTGGGGACCGATTTTGTTTGCCACTGGGCTCGTGTTGCTCTATAGATCTGCCCGGACGAAGGAGAGGGCCGCGGTCTAATCTTTGGTCTTCCGCAGCCGCAGGGTCCCATCCCCGATGTGGTCGAACTCGACCTCGTCCCCCGCCTCGATGC
>JABAOH010003969.1_pt2 | contig 19483 bp, 18 predicted proteins | sample 7062181 | NCBI WGS metagenome assembly JABAOH01 (sample SAMN14538630, study PRJNA623070) | marine sediment metagenome | biome: marine biome [ENVO:00000428]; feature: marine pelagic biome [ENVO:01000023]; material: deep marine sediment [ENVO:00002113]; isolation source: pool of 5 deep marine... | reverse complement strand
TAGACTAGAAATAAAATAATCTTCTCACAATATTAAAATCCCTCTGAACTCGCGCTATTCGTTCAGAGGGGTTTTTAATTTGATAAACTTTGTCGTTGAGAGTTTCATGAAAATAGCATTCTATTACAAATCATTGGCAATGTAAATATATCAAAAATAATGCCATAGAAACAGAGTTATTCAGTTTTAGAACTTATATTTCAGCGATTGAAACTTTTATGGTCTTAATTTTTTCCCCAAGATAAGGGAAATCTTCCAATCCTTCTGAATTGGTTGAATCCTCCTTAAAAATTCTTTCAAAAAATTAAAACTATATCTATCAATTATTTTAGCTGTTTTATCGTGGGCTTTATCTGGAATAAGATATTTTGTTTCTTTAAACAAAAGCCTTCTTCATACCAGGATACATTATGACGTCCTTCACCGTATCTTCCAACAATTCCCGCCAATTATTTTCAATTAAATCCATATTCATTTGAACTAATTCCATTAGTTCAGGATGATTGCGTACTCCTTCTAAAATCAGTTCTGGATTCGCAAGTGAACCCAAGTTAAGAAGACTTCTGGATAAGGGAAATAAACGATACTCTTCTGATGCTGATTGCTCAATAAAATTCGTCCCATAAATGTTTAAAAAACGGTTCAGTCCAACTTTTAGCTGTTGAGGGTCAATATTGTAAATTAATGATACTCGGTGAGTGATTTCGGAGAAATTAACATCTAAGAAAAATGCTGCAGCTTTTAACATTGTTACTAATAATTCTTTATTCTCACGAATCACAAAAATATCAAAAGCGCATTGTAAAATTCTCCTATTAGGGATGCGTAATGCGATATTTATCTCAACTTGCCGGGATAATTTTTCAATAAAACCATTTTTAGGAAAATCATGATAATTCCCTTCAAAAATTATTCGCCCTAAGGTTGAATAATTATCACATAAAATATGAAAGATAGCGCCCCATTCAAGAAATCCTCTATGAGTAAGTGAAGTAAAAAAGTCCAAATTATGAGCAATTGCCTGAAATTGTTCCCTGCCAAGATGGGTTACAAAGTCAGGAATAACATTTCCGAGTATCAGTTCTACTTTCTCAGGGGGGATATTATGTTGATGATATCTCTGGTAGGCAAGGTCTAATAAATATGTGTGTGTAAAAGTGAGCATATTATAAATATACCACTTTTTAGCTTTTTTGCAATAAAAAATAAAAACCCTGAATCTGATAAAGTTTATAAAGATTCAGGGCTTAAGAAATAAGATGAGATGAAATGAAATATGAGATGAATAGGAATTTACAACATGCTAAATTATATGAACTTAGCAACTAAAGACTGCCGGCATATTGCTGCGCTTTCTGAAAATATTCACTATCAGGAAATTCATTCATTAACTGATCAAACATGTTTATTGCGGTTTCTTTATCACCGAGATTGATATAACACCGACCCATCATTAACAAGGCATCATCCTTCTTAAAAGATTGCTCCCATTGCAGAACCTTTTGGAAAGCATCAAGTGCCATGGAATTATCACCTTGCCCAAAATAGCACTCACCAAGCCAATATTGACAATTACTTGCAAGTTTATGAGTGGGACTAGTTTCTAATAACATACTAAACAAATAGATAGCAGCGTCATATTCTCTTGAATAAAAACTTTGTAAAGCTTGTTCATAACTCATGGCAAAATCGGACAAATCGACATTTAAAGACGCCGCAAGCGCACCACCACGATTTCGGAGATTTTTTTCTAATTCAGCAATCTTCTCTTTTCGAATCGCTAACTGGACTTTAAGTTCTTCGATCTCAAGTTCTTTCTGGCGAACTGCATCATTTAGTTGATCAACCCTTGATTTAAGTCTGATATACTCTTCCATTGCCATATTAGCGTCAGCGGCTTCGTCATAGCTGTCTAAACCTTCAATGAGGGTATTTAGCTCATCATCGGCATATTCCCCTTTGCCCTCACCAGCGATCTCATCAATAGGTGATCGATCTGTCACTTTAACTTTGGAACCGCCCAATCCCATCAGCGGACGAGATAGATAATAAGTCGCTCCGGCACGGATATTGAGATAACCATCCTTAGCACCGATATGTATATTATTAAAGTCATCCCCTGTGGTGAAGCGATAGTCCATATAAATATCAAGTGTCACCGTGGGGTTGATCTTCGCTTCTAAGCCTCCGCCAATGATGAATGATACATCACCGTAACCGCCTAAAAATCGTCCTGGCAGTTGACTTTCGCCTGGACCATGATATTTGAAATGAAAGGCCCCTAATCCTAAATAACCATAAGGAATAATATTTCCTTCCGTAATTAAGTTCACTCCACCTTTAACATCGAACGTGATCAATTCGGTATGATAAGAGCTTTTATCAAAGAATAAGGTTCCATCACTTAATTCTCCATACCCGAAGGCAACGTTCGAAAAAAATCTGGGACTAATTTTGTATCTCGCATACACTTCCATCCCAATACCAAATCCACTGGGATTTTCGCAATAAATCTTTTGCCCCCCTACATTAAATCCAATACCTAAACGATTCGCTGTTAATATCTGTGCATTCAAATTTGAAACTAATAATACAACTAATAACACAAATGCACACAACAGATTGATTTGTTTCATGTTAAAAACCTCCTATTCTTCCCCCACCACCAATCAAATCAACTAAATCATTCTCACTATTTCATTTCACCTGTTAATAGCTATCTTTTAAAAGTACATTAATTATATTCAAAGTACTCCATTAAGTCCCTTGGTACCACATTTTCGATGGAGATCTTTTTATCGGAATATAAGTTATATGCTTTTATTAATTTATCCATCTTTTCTTTTGTTTCTTTAACTACCATTATGTTATAATCGTTATCATTCTTATCTTGTCCAAATTTCAAACTTTTTCGCAACTCTAAAATCATATCGCCAATTCGCTCAAAATAATAATTACTCATGGAGCTATTTATTAATTCATCGACTTTTTCCTTTACTTCTTTTTCCCGACCTGCTAAAAATTTTATCGTATTTTTTAGATGAAATAGATTTAGATCACGAACTAATTTCTCATCTTTTCCCAAATAGATAAATAGTGCCGGATAACGATTATAAAACTCTGTTTTTATTGCGATATTTGTAAGAAGGTATTGTTCAATCACGACACGTTCACCAAAAGAAATTTCTCTATGTGAAGAATATTTTAGTGAATTGGCTTCCTTTGAATATTCCACTTTCACCAAAAGGTCTGAAAATGAAAAATACAATAGCTCCTTCATTTCACCATCTCTTATTAAGCAATTCACATCTTTCTAATTAGAATATATCTTCCCTTATACAAACACTATGCCATTTCAATATTAAAACTTTAAAAGCTTAACAATATGTAAATAAATTAATTATAATTTCAACTAATTCATGCCAATTATAATAATGTCTGGCAGTTTGTATTAGGTAAGAACAAACGTCTCGCCATGAATCATTTTTATATTGTTAACCTAATGAAAAAAAATAATAATACAATCATTAATAACACTAAGTAATATAAATTTTAATGAACTAACTAATAGATATACTTACAAGTATGTAAATATGTTACTTAAATAATAATTAATTTGATAAAATTAACTCAACTGCAGAAATGAAATCCGATAATTTATAATCGGCATAGGTGATAAATTTGCCAAATTCTTGCGGAAGACTAAGGTAAGGCAGTTTATTTTGTATGGATTTGCTTTTAAAAAAATCAATGAATTTGTGTTGATCGATCTGGGTTACGGAATAATTATCCAGTATCCGTTTTAACAACTCATAAAACCTTTCAAAACAAGGACCATTAAAAATTCCTTTTCTAAATGAAATAATACCCTCTATAATCATTCCAAACAACAAAGCCTCTCCGAATTTGATTTTATTTTGGGTTGACTCAATCAAAATAGAAGCCACAACTTCACCAAAAGCTTGTCGTGTCGAAATTTTCTGTTCTCCTTGACTTTGTTTGAACAATTTGATTTTGGCTTCGCAGCTTCGAAAAACCATTTCTTCAACCGAGTCCGGGTACAATTCAAAAATTTTTTCTAAATTGTTCTCAAGGAATTTGAAGAATTCATTATTCACAAGACAAGCATAATGAACAATATACCCTAAACCATTAACAAAATTTTTTTCTGGTAGTGATTTTAAAACACTGACATCACTCCAAACAAAACTATGCTCATATCTAATCGAAATTAGATTTAAAATTGAACCAAGATTTAAGCGACTCATTTTATCGACGCTTTGTAAAACCATCGCTGTTAAAGTTGTTGGTATTTGAAAATATGGAACCCCTCCATAAAGTATTTGTGAAACAAAAGCGCTGATATTGCCAACCTGACTCCCCCCTAAAGATATAATTGTCTCACCGGGTTGAAATTGGTGTTTAATTAATCGAAGGACAATTTGTTGAATAGTTGGAAACCCATTTTCAACCTGTTGATCGGTTAAAAATATGGGATTTATATTAATATTTCTTTTCTTAACATTTTCACAAACAGTATCAAAATAGCGACTTTCCTTTAAATTCAAATCTGTAATTAGAACTGCCCGAGGATAAAGGCCATAAAGTTGGTAGATCTCTCCTAACTTTGGTAAAATATCAATTCCAATAAATAGCGGATAAGTATTACCACCCAGTTCTACTTTTACATTATACATCGTTATTTTAATGAAAAAATTGATAAGGTTCAAGTAGGATCAGTATTTCCTGAACAATTTGAGGAATCGTTTTATGGGTTGAATCTATAATAATATCGGATTGATTATAACCCGGTTTTCGAATTGCCATCAACGATTCGATTCGTTGATATATTTGATCGGCAATTAAGAGTACTCTACCCCGACGATCAGGTCCAGCAATTAATTGACGCTTTTCAGTATCGTCGATCCGTTTCCAGATTTCTTCGGGAGAAGTGGTTAGACAAATTGAAATCCCATTCTCCTGTACTACTCTCAAATTTTCATCCTCCAATAATGTTCCCCCACCCAGGGCTATTACTGCATCCTTCAATTTAGATAAATCAATCAGGACCTCTTTCTCTACCTCTCTAAAAAACGCAGCACCTTCTTCTTGAAATATGTTTGCAATGGATTTACCTAATCGGGCTTCAATTTCTAGATCAAGATCGAAAAAATCTTTATGTAGGGCTTCTGCAAGAGCAAACCCCACAGTTGTTTTTCCACTCGCCATGAAGCCTGTTAAAAAAATTAATGAGGTCTGCTGCGGTCTTGAACTTAAATCGACAATACCATTCATCTGTCTTGTTGCTAACTTTTTTTGTTTTGATTCTATTATTATACAATAACACTGTATTATGAATTTTTCTTAGATTTTTTGTCTGCTACCTTCGCTTCCTTTTTTTGTCTTTTCTTCTTTACCTCTCTTTTTTTTTGAACCTTGGCGGTCTTGAATTTATACTTATTCTTAATTTCATCAATACGTTTTCGCGTAAGCATTATTCGTTTTTCCATGTCTGACGGAGCCAATTCTAAAAACCGAAAATAACTGACGTAGGCTTTCTTATACATTCCTAAATTGTCCTGCGCCAATCCCATATTAAGCCACGCTTCAAAATACTCAGGACTAATTTTTAAAGCTCGTTCATAACATTTAATCGCATCTTTAACTCTACCAATTTTGGCTAATACTACACCTAAATTATTCCAGGCCGTAATAAAATCAGAGTTAATCTTGATTGCTCTTTCAAAAGCTTGAATAGCATCATTATTTCTGTCCAGTTTCGACAAAATATTTCCAGATCGATAATGGGCTTGAGAAAAATTTGAGTTTAATTTAATTACCTGTTCAAAACAATGCAAAGCCTCTACATCCTGACCGATCTTCTGGAGACAGACACCTTTATAATACCATGCTTCAACAAGAATTCCATAAAGATTGATTGATTTATCATAACATTCTATGGCTTCTTCTGGTTTATTCATTTTAAAAAGGACATTGGCACAACAAAACCATATCTCATATTCATCAGGAGAAACGGTAGCTGCTGATTTATATTTTGCTAATGATTTTTCATACTGTTTTAATTTTTCTAATGCTACTCCTTGATTTAATAAAGCTTCATAAAAATTGGGCTTAATTTCCTCGGCCTTCTCTGCCATTACCAGCGCATCTTCGAATTGTCCTAATTGTAGCAACACACCACTTTGGTTAAGAAATCCAATACTGGTCTCGGCCCAGCTTGTTGAAAGATCATATTTCTCCAATGCTTCTTGATAATCATATTTTAGAAAAGCCTGATTTCCCATTTTAAACATTTCAAGAGCCTGAAGTTGGTCCTGAATCGGAATATTTTTTTGTTGTTCAATTTCAGCTTTTATGAGTTGTTTATCCCCAATTAATTTAAAATGTTCGTTTGAAATTTTTTCAGTTAAATATTTTCGGAGTCTTCTGGCTTCTAACTCTGTTATCTCTTCTTTGAAATCTCGGAATGTAAAAATAATATCGGTAATAAATATGATAACAAGCACTGCAAAAAGTAGAAGAATATTTGTTGGAGTTAATAGACCATAAAAATCCAGATATAAAGAAACACTGACGATTATTATACCGACGATATTGATGGGCAGAAATACCCAAAATTTTAGTTTAATCCCAATAACAATTAAAAACAAAAAAAAAGCCAGTAACACACTATTAATAATTATAAAATACATTCTGTGATTGCTCCTCGGATAAAATAGTTAAATGCAACCGAAGAAAATTTATATAATGCAGTGCAACCTTTTATGATTTAAATATTCAATATATTCCTCATCTCAATTCATAGATTATTATTTATAAAGTTAATATAATAATTTTTATAGGCTTTGTCAAGCAATAAATATCTAAAAATATTGAATTCTAATGAAAATCAAAAAAGAGCAATTATTAATTTTTTTAGAGTAGATATAACATTAAATGGTAATTTAATTTTAATTAGTGCTATTAAATTGTCAATAGTGAATGATGGAGCAAAAATAAATTACGATCTTCTAAAAGATATTACTTGCATTTTATATCTATAATTATTATTTTATAGTAAAATGTTAATCCAAATTTGAGCTTGCATTCCATACTTTTCATTTATTACTTCACATCTAACTTTCTACATTGAGATTGTGATTGACAAACTTATTATATTCAATTACCTCAAGTTTATAGCACCAGGAAGAGTGAATTTCTGATCATTTGTATTTCATCATCAGTTTAAATTAATTCTAATATGAATATACAATCACCTCTAATGGTAATTATGCAGATTTTGCAATTACTGACGGTCGATGAAAATACCTTTATTATTTTATAGGTTCAGAGGATGGCATCGCATAAAAACCCAGAACGATTGGTGATTCATGTAGAGAAGCCGAATGAGAAGTTCCTATTCCATTGTGGAGAGCAGTTCCTCTGGGAATCACTGCCAGTGGGCACACGGGTCATTTATCCTCTGCTACCTCTTGCGCCCATCGAAAATATAAATCAAGCCATTGAGGATGCATTGGAAAATCCTCTGGACGCAGATCCGCTCTCTACCCAATTGCAGCCAGGGATGAAAGTAACCATTGCCTTCGACGATCTTTCTATGCCACTGCCGCCGATGCCTACCCAACGAGATCCGCGCAAACTCATCATTGAGAAAGTGCTGGAAAAATGTGCAGAAATGAGTTACCGACATCCACCTCATTGCGGCAATAGATTTGCACCGTCGCATGACGCCCCAGAAGATTCTCGAGCGGGTGGCAATCGCGTCTTTAGTGAATTCTTCCCTAATCGTCTATACAACCATGACGCTGAATATCCTGATGGCAACATCATGTTAGGTACCACGGATCACGGCGAGGAGGTATGGATACCGAAGTACAGGTATAAGATACTCGTAAAGGGAATGGATGAATACTTGCTAAAGAAGATGGATAAGATACTCAAGATATACCATGAAATATAGAGTACATGCAGAGAAATATCCAGCCGGATCACGTTCACATTGTTTTGAATTTTCCACCGAAGCACAGCATAGCCAAAGTTGTACAGATAATAAAATCGAATACAGGGAAAGCGATGTCGGAGGAGTTCGAATTTTTGAAGAAGTGATATTATAGAAAGAGATCGATAAGGCCGACTGGATATTTTGGACTACACCAAGATGTCGTGTTTCAGTCATCAAATAAAATTAATCAGTAATGAAACACTGATATAGGGCGACAACTCTAGCATGTATCACTACATCTGGACGATATATCATTAAAAATAACAGGCGATTAAAATGAAGAAAATTATTTATTTTGGAATTTTTTCCATGATTATTTATGGATTTTTTAACCTGATTGGCTTCCAGAAAAAAACAGAAAACATGGTGTTTGTCAAAGGCGTGTTTTCAAAATGGGGTATGTATTCAACGAAGGGGAATAAGTTGAAAAGCTAGTTCATGAAGTTAAAGTTGATGATTTCTACCTGGGGAGATACGAAGCAACTGTAAGGGAATTTAGAAAATTTTCCGAGGAAACTTCCTTTAGGTCTAATGCCGGAAGCCCCAAGAATTGGGAAACTCAAGAAAAATTATCAGAAAAATTAATGCCTTTATTTATCGGATAGTATTTTACTTCGACTTTTTTAATAATAAATTCTATTTGAGGATTGTATGCGGTTATAATCATTATGATATAGGATTGACCTTACAGATAATAGATGTAATATCATCTTCCTGGGGTAGGTTTCTGGAAAAGGAACGGATTGCCTGATAAAGGTGTTCCATAATCTGTTTGGCAGTTGCTTTCCTATGATGCTTAATAATATCAAGCGCCCGATCAAATCCAAATTCGGTTTCATCAAACGCCTGTGCCTCAGTTATTCCATCGGTAAGGAAAAACACGATATCCTCAGGAGCCAGCTTCATTGCTTCACTCTTAGAAAATTTATAGTCGCGCATGATTCCCAGGGGAATACCTGTACTCTCCATGATATGCTTAACTTCACCACAACTGTTCAACAGGTAAGTTGGAAGATGTCCAGCGTTTGCATAGTCCAGCAAATTCTTGTGAGGATCAAGTCGAGCTATTATTAAAGTGACATAATTCTCTTGGGCAAGGTCAGCCGCAAGTTCCTGGTTGACACAGGTCAGTAGTACCCCGGGATCAGATTCTATTTTTGCAAATGCACGCAAATATGCACGGGTTTGTGCCATGACCAGCGCCGCTCCGATACCATGACCACTAACGTCGCCAACGATCATCCCGATAGAACCATCTAAAAATGAAATAAAATCGAAATAATCACCATTCGTCTCAGTGGCTGAATAAGTCGCCCCAGCGATATCAAAACCAGACACAGAAACATTTGCTTTTTTATATAATCTTTGTTGGACTTCCCTAGCGATGTTTAGCTGAAACTCCTGTTCCTGCTTCTTCCTCAGTTCAGTAATGTCTTTCAATACAGAGACAAAATTGGTAACGTTCCCAGCGTCGTCTTTCATGGGAGTGATCGTCTGTTCACTCCAGTAGAGTTCACCATTCTTCTTCTTGTTGATGATCGTTCCCCGATACGGTTTCCCACTTATAATTGTCTTCCACAAATTTTTATAAAACGCTTTATCATGTATACCGGATTGAAGTATCTTCGGTGTTTGGCCCAGGGCTTCGTCACGACTGTAGCCGGTCGTTGCTTCAAAGGCAGGATTTACATATTCAATAACGCCTTGCTTGTTCGTGATGATGACACTATCAGCCGTCTGCTTAACCGCGTTGGAAAGTTTTCTCACTTTCACTTCAGCTTTTTTGCGCTCGGTAATATCTTCAGTATGAACCATTATTATGTCAGGGGGGACGAAAACATAACTGACAATCAAATCCTTTCTTTCTCCATTGCTAATAAATCGATATGACATTTCCCGATTGATCGTTGTTTTATCGTGGTAACATCTCAAGAAGTCAGCCTGAATATCTGGCGAATCAGCATAAATTTTACTAGATTTATTGCCCAAAAGGTTTTGAATATTGCCCTGGGTGAAGACTTCGGCTGCATTATTATAATCAACGAGGATAAAATCATCGTTTACATGTTGCCATATATAAGTGGGAATTGGAAATCCTTTGAATAAAGCTTTTACTCGTTCCTCACTCTGTTTTTGTGCGGTTTTCGCTTGTTTGATTTCTGTAATGTCTCGGAAGATCACGATTCCACCACTGACGGCACTCTTTGTATCCCTCAAAGGGCTTGCTGAGACTTCAATAAAAACGCCTTCAGAACGTTCTGGATTCTTTATGTAAATGAATTCATTCGAGACTTCCTCGCCTCTTATGGCGCGAGCTAAAGGCAACTGTTCAGAAGGGTATGGAGTAACTTCGTCGGGGTAGTAAGTACCATAGCCTGACGACCACTCTGCTGTAGTAACATTTTTTGAACCTATTCCCAATATGTTCTCGGCTATGGGATTGAAGTAAAGAAAATTCCCAACCTTATCAGATACGATGACACCTTCTCCGAGACTGTTTAAAATGGATTGAAGTGTATCGTTCTCTTTGATTAAAGCCTGCATAGATTTTTTTTCGCTTTGGAAGTTAAAAAGATTATTTATGTTTTGAATTATTTTATTCATAATATCAATTATCCTATATTATTTGTTATTTGAATTTTGTGATTTGAAATTTTACTTCTTCATCCTCTCCCTTGCCTTTTTGATATATGTAGCAGCATCAAAAGTCTTGCAAGCCGTCTCCCCCTGATCGATTTCTACTGTTCCGATTCTTTCATTCATTTGTCAATCATCGCTTCGGTCATCTCTTTTGGATCAGCGATCATGGTGGCGAACTGCTGGGCATCAGTATTTTTTGAATCCCAGAGTTGAGCTGCGAGTTGATGATCTCTCTTGATTTCCGTTTTTAATTTATTGAGATTGGCAAAGCTCACACCGTATAAATTATCGCCAACGCCATGTTTTCTGTAAATTTTGCGATTTCAAAATTGATGGTCATCGTCATTTAGGGGATGAGATTAAATAACTTGGACGTCTTGGTTTTTTTCAATGTTTAGAAATAAAAACTTATTAAGCTCAATTGGGTAAATTATTTTATCTCGCCCCCTTAATTCCCAAGTTTTATGGGAATCGGGGTTGATAATTGAAACGGCACCCGAACAGGCCCATAACCCAAATCAACATTGGTCTCGCCCTTTAATTGAACATTGATCTGTTCGCCGCTTAACAGCTTGGTAAAGCCACCGCCGATTTCACTCCAGCGGATTTCGGTAATTAACTTCATGTTCTTTCGACTGCGGGCGGGAATTGTTCGCTGGCTACCAGATGGAATCGCTTTAAATGAGGTCACCGACTGGTTACTATTGGTAAATCCTGCCGAGGCAAAAACTGCTGGCACTTCGATTTCAAAAAAATTAGAGTTGTAGAGCTTAAATGGAATTTCAACCTTGATCCCATCGAGATTCCCTGCGGGATATTGAATTTTTGCAGGAGAGTTTTTGAAATCGTCCCAATTTTCTTTAAATTCATCCCATTTCGTCCTGGCTTGTGGATCAAGTGGCGTTACTGTCTGTATCAAATTATCTATGACCGATACCTGGGTAAAACCCACATTGAGCTTTAAATTGATCAACATATCAATAAATGGCGCCATGGCATCCTTGAATAATTTCAAATCGATCTCTGCCATTTCTCCAATCAGTTCCAATTTCCCAGGTGTCGAAAAATCCGCTTCTACTTGTGGTAGAAGTGGCAATCGAATTTGATCTTCATGCGCAAATTCGAACGTCTTCTTCCCCAATTTCAGTGGTAGACTGATTTCAACAACTGAAATAAACTTGTATGGCACATCTCGCCCCAGTAAATTAAAAGGCTGCAATACACCGTTCGGACTTAAGTCTAGTTCAAATGTGTACTTCTCTATCTTCTCACCCTCTGCTGGTACTTCAAAAGCATCTTTCTGTTTGATATTTGCAGGCAATTCTTTGTTATCGATTAAAAGTTTAAATTGATGTGCTGGAACTGTCAATGCCCGACCGTATGGATTTCGAAAAATAAATTTCAAGCCAAAATCTAATTTCAAAGACTGCAAATCAAAATCAGGTTGCACGCTGTCTAAAGTAATACCCTGAAATCCTATGGTTGGGATTTTGAATCCTTTAGTGCCTGCGCAGGAAAGCGCAAGGACAGATATTATGGATAAAATGGAAAATATTTTTAAATATTTAATGAACATTTTCAACTCCCTCCTAAGTTAATTTTTATTTAATTTCATGAATTAGCGTTTTAAATCATTCTTGTTCTTTCTGTCTTCTTTTTCTTAAAATTTATAACAATTTCACCAGGGCAAACCAATCGCCGTGGTTAAAAATTCCATAAAAGGTTCTGCTATCTGACATACTTCTGCATAGCGATCAATGAAGTCTGCTGCATAAGCTTCTTGTTCGCTGAACAACCTTAATACCGCAAAATCCTTTCGCTTTATATCTTGAATCAATGGGTGGTCGGGATCATATCCTTTTGGTATTTTTTTAAGCTGATCTCCTTCAAATTTGTAAATCGCAGCAAACTTTTCATCAGCGAAGATTTGTTGCCATTGGGTAGGATGCACAACGATGGCGTCCCTGATTTTCCTCAAGGTAGATGAATCTGGTTGCCAGACACCGGCTGCGGCAAAGACATTTCCTGGTTCGAGATGCAAATAAAAGCCAGGCGCGTGAACATCCTTACCTCTTTCATGTCGAAATTGGATCCCAGCATGTGTTTTATAAGGGCTCTTGTCCCTGGAGAAGCGAATGTCTCTGTGGATTCGAAAGAGAGAACCGCCGACCTTTCGAGGATCTGCAACATAATGAGGGCTAATTTTAGCAAGATGGACTGCAAAATCAGTTATAAATCTGAGAAGTGGTTCCCGTACTAGTGATTCGTATCGCTGCTTATTTTCCTGAAACCATACTTTGTTGTTGTTTTCCTTTAGCTCTCTAAAAAAATTAAAAAGCTCTGGACTGATATGTGCTGGTGTTGTTTGATAATCTTTCACTTTTATTTTTTCCTTTTTATATTGATCTTCAAAATTTCAATTTTTCGTTACCTGAATACCGTGAACAAAAATCTTCTTCAAGATCGCAATTAATTATTACCTTTGTAAATGTTATCGACTAATGGGGAACGATGTCTCCATCAAAGGTTCCGCTCATTGTCATCGGTAAAATTAATCCATCCGCAATACGAACATCAGAAAAAAAACTTTTTTAATCCCGCATTTTAGTAAGTGATGATTTTTCATCAGGCTTTAAATCCTATTTAAATCTATGCAATCATGTAATCATTTCAAAATTAATCTAAAACCGCTTCTGATAACCATTACAATAAGGTCGTTGACCATTTTTTAAATAATAATCCTGATGATATTTTTCAGCTTCCCAAAAGGTGTCGGCTTTATTCAATACCGTTGCGATTTTATAATCCTTTTCTTCTAATAGTTTGATGAGTTTCCGAGCAATTTGATTTTGTTCATCGTTCACGTAAAAAATTGCAGATCGATACTGAGTACCAATATCAGGCCCCTGGCGATTCACCTGCGTAGGATCATGGATTTCAAAAAAGAGTCGAGCTAATGTTTCAAAATTGGTTTCAGACGGATTGTAAACGACTTCCATGGTCTCTGCATGACCTGTTTTACCGCTGCAAACCTCTTCATAGGTTGGATTCTTCAGATGCCCGCCCATGTAGCCGACACGTGTTGAGATAACACCTTTCTCTTTTTGGAAAAAATACTCTACGCCCCAAAAGCATCCGCCTGCGAAATATGCTTTCTCTGTTTTAACTTTTGTTTTTTCCCCTGCAGGAATGAAGTTCATTGAAATCGAATTTACGCAATGACGCACATTTTTTGATGTGAATCCTTCACCAAAAAACACATGTCCCAGATGTCCATCACAATTGGCGCACATAATTTCGGTTCGAATACCATCAGCATCAGGCACTCGTTTCACAGCGCCTGGAATTTCATCATCAAAACTGGGCCAGCCGCAATGGGAATCGAATTTATCTTCGGATCGGTAAAGCGGCGCATTACATTGCTTGCAGACATAGGTGCCTTTTTCCTTGTGATTATAATACTTACCTGTAAACGGTATCTCGGTACCTTTATGAATAATTACTCGTTCTTCTTCTGGGGTGAGCTTGTTATATTTCATTTTCTTTTCCTGTGAAATTAATGTTAAGGTTATTGCTAATACTGATAATATGATCACTGAAATAATCGTTGTTTTCATTTTAAAATCACCTGCCTTATTTTATGTGAGACGGCAGACGGGAGACGTGAAACTTAACAAATGTATAGTGAAAAGTAAATAGTGAAAAGTGTAACCCCCATCGTCTGTCTTTTCACTTTTCACCTTTCACTAAATCTTTTTCGTCTCACGTTTAACAGCTCACGTTTCACTTTTTTATGAAAGTCCCATTGCGATACTCCTGAAACGCAATTGCCAATTCTTCATCCGTATTCATGACGATTGGTCCCCGCCAGGCAATAGGTTCATTCAATGGTTCTCCTGCGACAAAGAGAAAACGAATAGGATCATCTTTGGTATTGATTTTCACCCGATCACCATTATCAAAAATCACCAGATGATCGTCTTCGATTAAAGTATTTTTTTCAGGATCGAAATAACCGCTGCCTTCGAACACAAAAGCAAATGCTTTGAATCCTTTTTTCACCTTCATTTCAAATTCAGTGTTTGGTGACACGGCAATATCAAAGTATTCCGTATCCACCACCAAATCCTGTACGGGTCCTTTCGTTCCGTTCAATTGCCCTGCGATGATTTTGATGTTCACATTTGGATTCGGTGAAAATTCAGGGATGGCCTCACTCTTAACGTCACGATACCGTGGAGCCATCATTTTATGAGAAGCAGGCAGATTGATCCACAATTGGAATCCCCGCATTCGACCGTCAAATCGTTTCGGCATCTCCTGATGAATGATACCGCTGCCAGCCGTCATCCACTGTACATCACCCGAATAAATTAATCCTTTATTTCCGAGACTATCGCCATGTTCCACTTCACCTTCGAGCATATAAGTGACGGTCTCAATCCCCCGATGCGGATGCCAGGGGAAACCAGCGATGTAATCATCAGGATTATCGGAACCGAAATTATCAAGTAATAAGAAAGGATCTAATAACGGCATTTCGTAATAGCCGAATACTCTTTTAAGCTTGACACCAGCCCCTTCGAGGGTAGGTTTGCTTTCTAAGATTTTGTTTATTTTTCGAATAGTCTTCATAGCGAAAATCCTTTATATTTTATTATTAAATGTATTGCTGTTAAATTAGATGGCAAAAATTGTTGCTGGATTCTGGATACTTGATGTGTAATGAAATAATATATCCAGAATTAAGTATCAAGCAGCTAGCATCAAATTCTCCCCCCACTGTAAAAAGTTTTAGCTCTCTCTAAATTCGTGACAGGAATCTCGAACCAGTTCACTGCATTTTTTACCATTTCCATGTTTTTATCCTACTCTATATAATGATTTTTCAAACTTATTTTTATAAAATTAGAATTCGATTTTAAATGAAGTGGAAGGAAGTAGTAATGGAGTGAAGCAATCCTATGGATGAAAATCATTACCCCATTACTTCAGCAATCCACGAATTCATTACCTCAATTTACGAAGAATCATGTTAAAAGCTAAATTCCTAAATCGTAAATCAAAATAATAGGGTCAACACCAAAGTCGAGTCGCTCCTATATCTGTACAGAGGGTAATAATATAAGGATGATAGAGCTTATTTTTTCATAGCGGCATCGAACTTTTCCGCCACGGCTTTCCAATTCACCACATTCCACCAGGCCTCAATATATTCAGGTCGGCGATTTTGATATTTCAAGTAGTAAGCATGTTCCCACACATCAATTCCGAGAATTGGGATCGCCCCTTCGCTGATTGGGCTGTCCTGATTGGCAGTACTGTTCACAACTAACCGACCGTTCTTCACGCTCAGCCAAGCCCAGCCGCTGCCGAAGCGAGTGGCAGCCGCAGTGGAAAATTTTTCTTTTAACGATTTGAAATCGCCGAAATCCTTTTTAATCGTAGTGGCTAAATCGCCAGTTGGCTCGCCACCACCTTTCGGACTCATAATTTGCCAGAACAATCCATGATTCAAATGTCCACCGCCATTATTCCGAACCGCCATTCGAATTGCCTCTGGCACAGCATTCAAATCAGCTAACAATTTTTTGACACTATCCGCTTTGAAACTAGCAGATTCCAGAGCGTTGTTTAATTTAGTTGTATAGGCAACATGATGCTTGTCATGATGAATTTCCATCGTTCGAGCATCGATATATGGTTCCAGTGCATCATAAGCGTATGGTAAATCAGGTGTATTGAATTTCATGGCTGACTCCTTTATGTTTAAACGTTTATTGTCTATTTTGAATTATAACTTTAAAACATTACTTTTTAAATCTATTTTATGCTTTAAGAACTTAGAATTCCCTATTTTGAAATTATTAACATATATTTTTACATCACACCTACCGCTCTTCAAAGTAGGGATTTGAATCGAATAAGTCCTACTTTGACCCATTACCTCAAAAATTTTTTTCTAAAATTATTTTAATCCAAGTTGCCATCTCTATTATCCCAACCTGGACAAACTATAAGCAAAAACTTGAATTAAAAAGTTACCTTTGTAACTAACAGATAATAAATAAGTTGTATTAGTTACTTAACTATTTTTTGCTCAATGTACAACAATTTTACGATTTATGAACTAATAACTAATTACTTATTTGACCAATTACTCATCACTCTTCATATTTTAAAAGAAACTCAGCATTCACCACTTTAAAGCTCAACCTACCAAGCTCGGGATCCTGTGCTTCGATAATGGGTCTAATCACAATTCCTTCTCTCGGAATATCAGGATTGAGCACACTTTTTTCGTTTGATAGCGCTACCAGTCCATCCACATCATCCTGACCCAAAATATAATCATCCCGAACAACTGGAACCGTTTCAAAACCAGCTTCTCTGGCAAGAGTAATAAAATCCTCGTAATCCAGATAAGCAAATCGATCAATATCAAATATATTATATACCAAAATCTTATGAGCGGGCAGGTTGTATTTGTTACCCTGAATTTTAATGCCTAAAATTTCACCCTGGATAGCAAAATTTTGATTAAGTCGCCTTAATTTTCCTTCGATATCATATTGCCTGGCAACCATCCAGTGAATATTATCTTCAGTTTCAAGCAGTTCAAGATTTCTAGAACAGACGCCAAATTCACCATCCCGAATGTAATACGTGACACTGGTTCCGTCCACTTTTTCAGTGACATAACAGCGCTTCCCCTGGTTTTCTGACCTGGTCAAAACATCTGGTACCGATTGGATTCGCATTTCATCCGTTTTTGGGATAAATCCAGGAAATCCCCCCTTAACCTTACCACTCATCATTACCGCTGGCGGCGGCTCGTATTTTTGAATACCGATAATTTCGGTGACATCCAACCCTTCTTTGATCTCGACATTTTCCAACTCTTTGATCGTGCTGATCGGAAAGGCGATCCCCTGGGAAATTTGCCCTCGCATTTTAACTGTTTTAATTCTGAACTTCCTCGGTCGGAGAAATTCAAACTCAGGTTTTTCAGGCAACACACTGTCAATTTCACAATAAACACAGTAATCGCCCGCCTTAAATTCCCCTTTTTTGACGACCAACTGCCAGCCCAGAACCGTGGCTTTTTCAATTTTGTCAGCCTCTAGGATGGACTGCAGGTCTTTGATCTTTTGAATGGTGGCTAACTTTCTCATTGTTACTCCTTTCTATTTCTTACCCTCGAATATTTATCGTTTATTATTTACAGAATAAAATTCTAAAATTTAAGAACCGGTTTTCCATTTAATATTACATCCGATGCTCGGTTTCTGATCTTTGCTGACTGGCTTTCCTGTCAAAATTGCATCTAACGCTGTCCGAATATCTTTGCCTGTCACAGGAATATCATTGCTCGGACGGGAATCATCCATCTGCCCTCGATAAACGCATTTTAAATCCTTGTCGAACACATAAAAATCAGGCGTACAAGCCGCACCATAAGCTCGTGCGATATCTTGGGATTCATCGAAAAGATATGGGAAGGGATAACCGAATTGTTTTGCCACTTCTTTCATTCGCTCTGGAGAATCATCTGGAAAGACTTCCACATCGTTCGAGCTGATGGCAATGAAAGAAATCCCTTTTGGAATGTAGTCATTGGCTAATTTAACAAGCTCCTTCTGGACATGCTTCACAAACGGACAATGATTACAAATAAACATAACCACTGTCGCTTTATCGGATTTTAATTCTTTTAACGATTTATTCTTTCCGGAGACAATATCTGGTAAATTAAAATCAGGCGCTTTGGTTCCTAAGGGCATCATGTTGGATTCTATGGCTGCCATTACATTTCTCCTTATTGAATTTCTTATTTTATTGTTTAAGATTATGTTCTCTGAAAATCTTTTAAAGTAATTTCATCCAATAAATTAACAAATTTTGAGTGAATCTTTTCTATGGGTTTCCTGATCCCACAATATTGCTGGCGTTCACAAATTGACTCAGCATTGTTTCCAATACAATCAGTCAACCGAATAGGTCCGTCAATTGCCGTTATAATTGAACTGATCTTAATTTTATCCACGGGAAGCCCGAGTTGATATCCACCTTTTACTCCCTGGACGGATAAAACCAACCCGCTTCTGACGAGGTTTTGTAATATTTTCCCCATCAATTCTAACGAAATATTAAACTTTTCAGCCAACTCCCGTGCCCTCGTCAACTCCCCCAAAGGTTTCTGAGACATAAAATTCATAGCGATTAATGCATATTCAACTTTCTTACTGAATTTCATCATATCAATACTAGACCAAATAAGTCCTATTTTATTTCAATAAAAATCCCTTCCCTTGAATGAATTGTAAATTAATTAACGCCCTTAATTTAATTTTGTTCCAAAACTAGACTAAAAAAGTCCTATTTTTTAAAAAAATACAATCTTTATTTTAAAAAGTAAAATATTATTTTCTAAAAATCTCCCACAGAAACGAAGAATTTATTTGGTATTGATATATTTAGCAAATTTCTAATTATAAATGAACATAATAAATACCACTAACTACTCACCAGTCACTAATAACTCTTTCTGATATTGAGTAGAACAGTTTTGAACATAAAATTGTCATTTATCGGTTTGAGTCGCAGCTTCGCTAGTGCATTTGTAAATGATTAATCTTGCTTACTTTCCTTTTCTATCGCATTGATATACATCACAGCAGCCTTGCTAAAAAATTGCGCTCGACTGCGATAGTCAGATCTGTTTTTCTCGATGAATTCATCAATTCTCTTTAGCAATGATTCCTCAAGATCAATACTGGTTTTAACTAATATTTCATTACTTTTGATTGGCATCTTTTT
>JABAOH010011194.1_pt1 | contig 19484 bp, 20 predicted proteins | sample 7062181 | NCBI WGS metagenome assembly JABAOH01 (sample SAMN14538630, study PRJNA623070) | marine sediment metagenome | biome: marine biome [ENVO:00000428]; feature: marine pelagic biome [ENVO:01000023]; material: deep marine sediment [ENVO:00002113]; isolation source: pool of 5 deep marine... | reverse complement strand
TGTCATTGTCAGGTCATCATCGACTTCTGGAAATACTGCCCAAAAAGCAGCTGCATCGATGATTGAGGCAAAAACGCCACCATGAACAGCCCCAAAGGGCTGGAGGTGTTTTTTTTGGACATCGATCTCGAGGTTAGATTCTCCCATGTCTATACGACCTATGGTCATGGACAGGAGGGTGAAATAGGGACACGCGTTCACCCGTGTCCGGACGGTGTCAACATATGCTGGATTGAGTTTTCGCATAACGACTCCCTTTTTCGGCATCTTTTTTAGCAAATCGATATGGCCAAAATTCCTGAATCTCTGGAGCCACAGGGGCCCTTCAAATTCTTTGAGATCGATGCAAAGGAACTCGTACGGGCGCATTAAAAAGCTTCAAATTGGCTTTCCAGGACAATGCCCTACCGCGCTCTCTCTCGCCCGCTCCCCCTCGACTTTGCTCAGGGTCGCTCGAGTCCACAGAGTTCGCAAGAGATGATTTTGATTCTGGCCTGATTTTCTGAGAGGAAGAATCAGGCCACCCACCGAGCCCCTCCGGGGCCATGCGATACAGATTTTCCAACGAGTCGCGTCGTGGTCCCAACTCAATTGATGCATGTGGAAGCGTTAACGCGCCTGACCCGAGTCGCCCTCTCAGGGATTCAGGTCGAAACTCAGAGATCTCAGTGTGCTCAGCAAGAGATGGAAACTGATGTAATGCGCTTGCACCGGTTGTCAGGTGTATCCTATATATCTCAGTTTTGCATAAAAGAAAATACATCGGCTTGGTGAGAGGATTTGAGAGAACGATGAAGGGTTTGGTTTCTCCTTGTCGCGTCAGGCGCTTACTTGGCCAGCATTGAAGAATGTTTATGAGTGAATCCTATGGACTGTTCCGGGGAGGGGCGAGTTTCTCCGGTCTGATCCGCCCAAGGCGGAGAGTTTAGACACGAAGTGGCCCGTTCTTCGGGTTCAGGTGGAATCCCGTGTCGTGGCGAGGGAAGTCTTGGGACGTGTCAAAAGCTCCGTCCAGAGAGGGAAAGCGGTATTTCTTGGTGTGGGCGAGGTGGACGACCTCAGTAGAAAAAAAGCATTCAGTCTTGTGATCTGAGTGCCTCTCCTGAGAGCGGGCGACGGGACTCGAACCCGCGACCCTCAGCTTGGGAAGCTGATGCTCTACCAACTGAGCTACACCCGCATACTATTTCTTCGAGTCGTAACCTGAAAACTTCAAACTGATTTCAAAATAGGGCAAAAAAGTCATCCGGTCAAGGATAATCTCTCTATATCCTTACATAACCAGCGTGCAATTCGGAGCCAATGCTTATAATCTAAGGATAAAAATGACAAAGTCTAAAGTTCAAATGAATGTCGAATCTCATATGACGAACAGGTAGCGACACGTCCTCAACCCCTCCAAGGGATTTGGGTTAACGCCGGTCAATAGAAAGGCAAAACGCTGGAAAACTTCATGGTTGTCTTGCAGGTTAGTCCGTCGGCGATGGATACAGTACAATTATTGGGGCCGGACGAGAGGGATTGGCTTTTTGTCGGGTGCCCCGCTCTGCGAAAGGGGCCATGGATAATACTCAATTGACAGGAATCCCTTATTTGACCCTTTCGATGTACTCTCCTGTTCTTGTATCGATCTTGATGATGTCATTTTCGTTCAGGAAGAGCGGCACCTGAACAGTAGCTCCGGTTTCCAGGACGGCCGGCTTGTTTCCTCCGGTGGCAGTATCGCCCCGAACGCCGGGTTGCGTTTCGACGATTCTAAGCTCCACAAAGATCGGTAGTTCGATCCCTATCGGCTTTTTATTGTAATAGAGAACCGATACGTCGACATTTTCCTTCAGGAAATCCTTACTTCCCCCCACCTGATCTTCTGTGAGAAAGAACTGCTCATAGGTTTTGTTATCCATGAAGCAGTATTTCTCGCCGTCGTGATAGAGATACTGCATCTGTTTCTCTTCCACATCCGGGCTATCGACCCGATCGGAAACCCGGAATGTCTGCTCACGAACGTTTCCTGTAATCAGGCTTTTGATTTTTGTCCTGGCAAAGGCTGCACCCTTTCCGGGTTTGACATGTTCATAGTCAACGATCACAAATGGTTCGCCGTCGAGTTCGATTTTGAGTCCCCGTCGAAAGTCGTAAATAGTTGGCATATTTTCTCCGTATTAACTATAGATAAATCAAATACTTAAAAATTAAAACCTAGAATCAACTTTAAAACAAAACGGACAGGCTGACTATCGTGGTTCATGTGCTAGCGACACGATATCATTCATCCTAAAAAACGGTGAGGTTCTTATCGACTCGAGTCAACACTTCGCACCCTTCTCGCTTCACGAGCACCATGTCCTCGATCCGGACACCACCCCAGCCAGCAATATAGATTCCCGGTTCAACTGTGAACACCATACCGGTTTCGACAACGCCGTTACTATCAAAAGAGATTCTGGGTTCTTCGTGGACAGCCAAACCAACCCCGTGGCCAAGGCCGTGTCCGAACCGCGATCCGTACCCCTGATCGTCTATGTACTGGCGGGCCATGCGATCGACTTCTTGAAAGGTCACGCCCGGTTTGATCGATGAAATGGCCCGGTCATGGGCTTCCTTTACAAGGGAGTAAACCTTCGTCTGCTCCCGTGTCGGATGGCCAAGGCAGACAGTGCAGGTCTCGTCTGAGTTATACCCATCAAAGCGGGCTCCAAAGTCGATGACGATCAGATCTCCCTTTTCTAGTTTTTTTTCACTGGCCTTCCCGTGGGGTAGGGCTCCTCGGTGGCCAGAGGCGACAATGGTATCAAATGCGAGCGACTCGGCACCGAGGCGCCTCATCTCAAACTCAATTTCCTGGGCCAATTCCTTTTCGGGAATCCCAGGCTTGACGAGGTGAAGATTGTTCTGCAAGGCCTTTTCTGCAATAGCAATAGCTCTTTTCAGATGATGGATCTCAGGAGCATCTTTTCTGACCCTCGCTGTTCGGATCTCCTCATCGAGCGGTACGAGCCGAGTTTTGCTGAGTTTTTGTGTGAGTTCCGAATAAAGAGCATGTGTCATGTGTTGGGACTCGATTCCCAGCCTTTCTAATTTGTTCCTCGTGATGACATCGATATATCCCTGCACCTTTTTTGTATATTCGATGATCTCGTAGTCATCCGTCTCACCCCGAGCCTGGGTCGTATATCGTGAATCTGTGAGTAGGTATTTCTGGTCTTTCTCAAGGATGAGGGTGGCGTCAGAACCGGTGAAACCGCTCAAGTATCTAACGTTTTCAAGGCTTGTAACCATAAACCCGTCGAGATCGTTGTCGACGAGCAAGTTAGCGACCCATTTGAACCTTTTCGCTTTCACTCTCTCTCCCCACTTTTTCGCTGACCCCGGATCACCCGAATGCCTTCGCGCCACCTCTCCAGACTTCTGATCCTATCCTCCTTTTTATCTTCCTCGGACTGGCCATTACCTGTGATCGGAGGGGTCTTTGTAACCTTGCGCCTCAGGTACTCGACGGTTTCGCGGAGCTCTGCGTTTTGAGGTTCCCGTTCCAGTACCTTGAGGTAGATTTCCAAGGCCTTCTGAGAGTACCCCTGTTTGAGATAAAGCAGGGCGAGGGTTTTTGTGGCGATTTCGCGATTCAACTTCTTCTCCCTAAGCGTTAGAAAAATTAAGCGGATTGGATTGAAAAGTCAAGGGAAGGGAGAGATGGCCAACAGAGCGATTGTATGGTTGACAAACCGCGGCCTCAGCATATAAGATTCGAAAAACCGAGAGGGCCGTATGCCACGGAAAGTCAAAAGATCTGGGAAGAAATTGCCAACAAAAAGGACAACGGAAGGAGCGCACCCTATGCCGGCATTTGATAGGGCCACCGAATTTGTCATTGAAAACTGGAGGCTCGTTGTCGTTGGTCTCGTCCTTGTTGGGGTGATCGCTGTGGCGGTCGTTTTCTGGATGAGAGGTGTCGAAAAAAGGGAGTTACAGGCCTCTTATTTTCTATCCCAGGGAGTGTCAAAGCTAAAGGAAGCAGATGATCTGAGCGGAGAAGAGGCGGAAGCTGTTTACAATGAGGCTCTTGAAGCCTTTGAAAATCTCGCTCAGGAGTATGGTTCAACGGAGAGTGGCGAGTTAGGCATTTTCTATGTCGGAAAATGCCTATCAAGACTGAAGCGTTATGGGGAAGCAGCGCACCGTTACCAAGAGTTTCTCTCCATAGCTGACAGCAACCCCTTGTATCGTTCACTGGCCCTTCGAAATCTCGGCTTCGCCCACCATAGCGAAAAAAACTACGAAAAGGCCCTTGAATCTTTCAGAGAGCTGGCTGAGATGGAAGGGGGATTTCTGAGAGGAGAGTCCATTCTGGCGATGGCCCAGATCTATGAAGATATGGGTCAGAAGCAAGATGCCTTAGGGGCCTACAGAGATTTCCTGAAGGAACACCCTGATTCTGCCGAATCAAACCGTATCCACAAGCGAGTCGCCTTCCTTGAAAAACAGCTCCAGTAGTCTGTATATTATATCTCTCTGTCGGAATCAGAACTGTCCTCCTTCACACGACGGATACCGAATAACAATCGACTTATTCTCTGTTAATTGAGGAAAGGGACATGAAAAAAGTACTGACAGGAAATGAAGCGATAGCGAGAGGTGCTTACGAGGGAGGGGCAAAGTTCTCTTCTGCCTACCCAGGGACGCCAAGTTCGGAAATCCTCGACACCATCGGGAGGGAGTACGACGAGATTTACGCCGAGTGGGCGCCAAATGAAAAAGTCGCTCTGGAGGCTGCGATGGGGGCTAGCATTGCTGGCGCTCGCGCAATCGTCTGTATGAAACATGTGGGAGTCAATGTGGCCGCTGACCCGCTCATGACGATCTCTTACACAGGGGTTCGGGGAGGTCTAGTTCTCCTCACCGCCGATGACCCAGAACTGTATTCTTCTCAGAACGAGCAGGACAACCGAAATTATGCCAAATTTGCAAAGATTCCGATGTTGGAGCCGAGCGACAGTCAGGAGGCCAAAGACTATGTCAAGGTGGGATTTGAAATCAGTGAAGAGTTCGACACTCCCGTGATGGTCAGAAGTGTTACGAGGATTTCCCATTCCAAAACGGTTGTAGCCCTAGAAGATCGTGAAGAGGGTCCGGTTTCAATAGAGGTGATAAAGGACGCTGGTAAATTCGTCATGCTGCCCGTCTACGGTCGGCAGAGGCACAAGATCGTCGAGGAGAGGCTCATCAGATTGAAGGAGTTTGCCGAGAATTTTCCTGCAAACCGGATAGAGCTCAACGACAGGAAGATCGGAATTGTCACTGCTGGAATATCCTACCAATACGCCAAGGAGATTTTTCCGGATTACTCTTATCTCAAGCTAGGAATGGTCTGGCCCTTGCCGAAGTCGTTGATCCAGAGGTTTTACGAGCAGGTCGAAGAGGTCTACGTTGTGGAAGAGCTGGATCCTTTTCTCGAAGAGAATCTGAAGGTCATGGGATTCACCGTGAAGGGTGGAAAGGAGATTTTTCCACTCTGTGGTGAATTGAATCCCCTCATTGTTGAGAAAGGAATGGGAGCAGCCGGGTTTCAGGAGCCCCATGCTGCCTACTCTGAGCCTCTTCCACCGAGACCCCCAAACATGTGCGCCGGATGCCCTCATCGAGGAATATTTCACACACTGAAGAAAAAGAAGTTCTTCGTGACTGGCGATATCGGGTGTTACACCCTTGCTGCCTTGCCGCCTCTAACGGCCGTCGATTCGTGCATCTGCATGGGGGCAAGTGTGGGGCAAGCTCATGGGATTTCCAAAATACTGAGCAAAGAGGAGAGGAAAAAAGTCGTCGCAGTCATTGGCGATTCTACATTTATCCATGGTGGGATAACACCCTTGATTGACTTGGCCTATAACAAAGGCGAAGCAACGATCATAATTCTCGATAACCATGCAACGGCGATGACCGGTTTTCAGGAGCATCCTGCGACAGGATTTACGATCCGCGGAGAGCCGACAGAACGCCTCGATTTCGTGGCTTTGGCGAGGTCCGTTGGAATCAAGAACATTCGGGTCACCAACCCATGGGATCTTGCGGAGATCGATAGGGTTATCGCCGAAGAGACGGCCAAAGATGGGCCCTCTCTTATTATCAATCAGGGGCCCTGTGCCATGCTTCGAAAGGAGATCAAGGAGTACCAAGAACCCTATGGGATTGATCAGGACAAGTGCACAGGATGCCGAACGTGTCTCAACCTCGGTTGCCCCGCCATTTCATGGAATCCAGTGGAAGGAGAAAAGGCGGTAACGGCACGTGGAAAGAAGCGCAAAGGATTCTCGTCTATTGACAAAACCCTATGCCCTGGCTGTGGCCTCTGCATACAGGTCTGTAAGTTCGGCGCAATACATCCCATGGGAGAAAAGGTCATCTACGGTTTCGAAACCAAAAGGGACATGTCCTCTAGGGAGGATGGGCTCTAAGGAGAGAGAAGATGAAGAACGGGGTGACCAATGTTCTGTTGGCCGGCGTCGGGGGGCAGGGAATAATCCTTGCCAGTGACATTATGGCGGAAGTCTTTCTGGAGGCAGGATACGATGTCAAGAAGAGTGAAATTCACGGGATGGCCCAGCGTGGGGGGAGCGTTACGAGTCACGTTCGTTTTGGAAAACAAGTGTATTCTCCGATAATAAAGGAGGGGGATGTCGATATCCTCCTCGCTTTTGAGGAGCTTGAGGCGCTGCGGTGGATCAATCACGTGAGGTCGGATGGTGTCATCATCATGAATGACCACAAGATTAACCCTCCAGTGGTGAATCTCGGCAAGATGTCCTACCCTGAAAATATTGATAAGGTGATCAGGGCCCATTCTGTCCGTCTCCATGTTTTGCCAGGCACCCGTCTCGCTCAAAAAGCGGGCAATATCCGGGCTGCGAACGTTGTTCTCCTGGGTGCCTTGTCTGAACAATTTGAAATCGACGAAGATCTCTGGATGGATGTGATACTCAAATATCTTCCGCCGAAAGTTCATTTGGTGAATCGAACGGCATTTGCCATGGGCCGGGATTATCTCAAATCGTGAAGTTCGTCAATCGGTTGGGTAGATTGATCAGGCGGAGACCCCTGGCGGCTCCGCCTTTTTGTCATTTGACATTGAGCGTAGCTGGGAAGGGAGCGGGAGCGGCGACGTGGAGATGAAAGATTGGGTGATTCGTGAGATAATCAGATGTAGATACCTGGATTCTGAAAAGCCTGACTATTTCAGGAGACCGGCCAGGAGAGGAGAAAGGATGAAAAGAACCGCCCGGAAAATACTCTGGTGGCTTGTTTTCTCGTTTATGGTATGGCCGTTTGCACCAAAAGTGTCCCATGGGCTCGAGACGGTTGTTAAGACCCCTTCTTTGCCCCCTGAATATCTCAGGGTTATCGAGAGGATCCTGCCGAGCCGGTCTGAAGACCTGTTCGTCCAATTGAAGAACGGTCTCACCGTCCTCATTCGAGAGGTTCACTCATCGAAGGTAGTTTCCACGCAGGTCCAGGTGAACACGGGTTCGATCCATGAGGACCGGTATTTGAATGGGGGGCTCTCACACTATCTGGAGCACATCGTCTCCGGGGGAACGACATCCCGTTTTAATGAGGAGGAGGCGAAGGAGATCCTCCAGTCCATGGGAGGGGCTTCCAACGCCGCTACCTCATATGATCGAACGGTCTATTATATCAATACCACGTCGTCCCACTACAAAACCGCTCTCAGCCTCCTCATCTCTTACGTCACCGAGGCGAAGATCGCCGTGCCGGAGTTCAAGAGGGAAAAACCCGTGATCCAGCAGGAGATGAAGCTCGGAGAGAACGACCCGGGTCGACAACTCTGGAAGATGTTCATGAAGACAGCCTATCAGGTCCATCCCATCCGCCATCCGATCATTGGCTACGAAGACGTCTTTGTGGAGATTAGCCGCGATCAACTTTATGACTATTACAAAAGCCGTTATGTGCCTCAAAACATGGTGGTGACGATTGTTGGTGATGTTGATGCCGAAGACGCCTTGGGTGAGGTTATTCGTCTGGCCGGCACCTTGAAAAGAGAGTTTGAGACGCCCATCTATATCCCGGAGGAACCTCCACAGGTTGGACCCAGACTGGTTGAAAAGCAGTTTCCGGCAGCACGAATAACATCGATGACTATCGGCTTCCCGTCGGTTACGCTTAAGGAACCTGATCTCTATCCTCTTGACGTGCTTGCTATCATTCTGGGTGATGGGCGAAGCTCAAGGCTTTACAGAAGGTTAAGAGACAAGGACAAATCGGTTCTGTCCGTTGACGCCTTTAACTGGACCCCTTCTTTTGCACGAGGCGTGTTTGCCGTTACCATGAGTCTTGAAGAGGCGAACCGGGAAAGGGCGATGGCGTCCCTTTGGGAAGAAATCGAGATTCTTCAGCGTCGCTCGGTCAACAAGAAGGAGCTGGACAAGGCAAAAAGGAATGTCGTGGCAAACCACATTTTCACCAATCAGTCTGCCAGCGGGATTGCATCGAGTTTGGCCACATCGTTTGTTGCTACCGGGGACCCGTATTTTGATGAACAGTACGTCAAGGAGATTCAGAAAGTCACCCGAAGGGATGTACTCAGGGTGGCTCGCCGCTATCTAAGGCCTTCCCGCACGACCGTTGCGGTCATTATGCCCCCTCAACAAACCCCTCGAGAAAGCACACCACTGGCCTCTGGTGAAACCAGAGATTCGGAAATCAAAAAACGGGTCCTCCCCAATGGCATGACCCTATTGACCAAAATAGACAGGACGGTTCCCATCGTCAGTTTCCAGTTGTTTGGAAAAGGGGGATTGAGGTTTGAACCTCCTGGCAAGGCAGGGCTAAGCCGATTTACCTTCAGTCTTCTGACGAAGGGAACAAAGAAGAGGTCGAAGATCGATATAGCCCAAACCATGGAGGAAATAGGAGGTAAGATAAGCTCAGGATCTGGCCGTAATACCTTTTTTGTCAGCGTGAGTGTCCTCAAGGAGGATTTTCAAAAAGGTTTGGACACGTTGGCAGACGTTGTCACTCATCCCACATTTCCCGAAGAGGAGATCGAAAAGCAGAGGCGAGACACGCTCCTGGCCATCAGCCGAATCGACGAGAGCTGGGAAAGAGAAGTCCACCGGCTCTTCTTGAAGCAATTCTATGAGGAACATCCATACGGAAACGATGTGATCGGTACTCAGACCGCTGTTGAATCTCTGACACAGGAGGACATCGTCGCCTTTTACGAGAACCTGGTCATGTCTAACAACACGGTGCTCGCCATTTTTGGCGACATCGACCAGAGAGACCTAGAGAAAAAAGTGATTAGTGCCTTCCGTGATCTGAAATCGGGCCGTCTGGAGGCCTCCCCTAAAAAAGATAGGCGCCCGTGGATCGTCCGGGATGAGCACGTTGAGAAACAGACCGATAAGGTCTCAGCCGCCATATTTGTTGGCTATAACGGAATGGATCTCTTTGATGAGGATCGGCCGGCAATGGACGTGATCGACGCGATACTCTCGGGCATCGACTATCCGAGTGGGCGCCTCCATGAATCCCTTCGCGGTGGCACAACGAGTCTCGTCTACTACGTCCATGCCTTCCCAAGCTATGGCATCGATGCGGGTCACTTTGGCGTCATTACCCAGACCACGATGGGGAATTACGAGCGCGTTCTCAACCTTATACTTGAGAGGATGAGGCAGATCCAGAGGGAGCCTGTGACCGATGAGGAACTCGAAAGAGGAAAAAACATGGTCATTACCATGCATGAATTGGGGGCCGAGACGAGTGCTTCTCAGGCCTATCAGGCGGCTTTATGGGAGGCTGTTGGAATCGGCTTTGATTGGGAAGCGCGTTATCCTGAATTAGTCCGTCGCGTTAGCCGAGAGGACGTCCTCCGAGTTGCCCGGAAATACCTTCAACACCACTTGATTGTATCAACGATTCCCAGGGAACCGGTTGAAGCGGTCATTCCGTCTGAGCGGCAGTAGATAAAGCATGTCCGGTAGGTATCTCAATCCAGGCCGACCCTGCGGAAACCTCTTTTCATGACGTCGATCCGCGCTGAGGATTTCGATCTCTCTTCAACTGTTGAAAGTGGACAGATTTTCCGATACGTCCGCTTGACAGAGGGATATTTGGTTCACCAAGGAAACCGGGTCTTCCGGGTCTGGCAAAAGGGTCGCGATCTTTTTTTTCAGGGAGTAGACGAGCGTTTTATCTCTGACTACTTCGGATTGGATAGGAATTACAATGAGATCGTGCAAACGTTGAGAAACGATGAGTCGGTAGTAAAGGCCCTAGAACAATACTGGGGACTCAGAATCCTCCGACAGGATCCCTGGGAGTGTCTGATTTCCTTCCTCTGCTCCTCGACCAAGAACATCCCTCACATCAAAGTTCTTGTGGAACGGTTGTGTCGCACCTTCGGGACGCTGGTATCACTTGGTAACTATCAGGGCTACACCTTTCCCGAGGAGAGAACCATCAACGATCTCAGAAGGCTTGAGGCCATTGGTTTGGGCTTTCGGGCCAGGTACATTTACGAGGTGAACCGGATCGTTGGAGACGGGTATCTTGATGATGTTCGTGGTAGGCCTTACGGAGAGGCAAAGGGATTGCTCATGGAACTTCCGGGCGTGGGGGAGAAAGTGGCTGACTGTGTGTTGCTTTTTTCAATGGGATTCAGTCAGGCCTTCCCGGTCGATACGTGGATCAAAAGAGGCATGGAAGAAGCCTTTTTTTCAGGGCAAAAAACATCATCCCTGAGAATTGGCGCCTTTGCCCGAGAGCATTTCGGTCCATTTGCGGGATATGCTCAGCAGTATCTGTATCACTATTGGCGAAAAACGGGCAGGGGTCGTGCTCGCTGAGTGCCTTGCTCAGACGATCTTCTGTCACGTTGTGACTTTTGGGATGTCAACAAAATCGCAAAAACCTCATGGTTTGTGGAAAGTATAGAGGATCCGAGTAACTATTGGTAAGGAGTGGGATGATCAAGGGATTCGTTCGCTCCTGATAGATCGAGTGCGATATTGTCTAATTGGTCGATTGTTTTGGCTTTCCAGATCAAGAGCATATAATCGTAATAGGCGCCGTCTGTGATCAGCCCTTGCCTCTTGAGCGACCTCAGGCTTGCTTTCAAGTCGTTTAGCTTCTTTCTGAACATCGAAAACTCGCCTTTTCTCCCCATACTATTCCCTATGACTCTCTATCTGTGATTTGTTCTTCACCATCAACGAGGATTGGGGCATTCTTATATGGGCAATTCCAATGCCAATGTCGGGTCCTATTGTAAGCATTTAAAATGCCATGGTTTTTTGAAAAATCCGACCTTTTTGTCATCGATAAGTTGTAAAGTTTTTCATAGAAATTCTAATAAAATTTCGCAGGTGAAGAATTTTCTTGACTTCGCCTCTCAAGGTGATTTAATGAGCCATGAGTGACCATTTGTGGCACCCCCTATAGAAGGGATAATCAGGAGCTCAATCATAGGGGCCCTGGTTGAGGTGGTTGCCGTGGAGATCTATTTAAACTCGGATATTGAAAGGAAACTCGAAGACCTGTATGTCCCTAAACTCCGAGTGATGGGCATGACACCGAACCAGGCGAAAAGCGTGTTTGCCAATTTGCTCAAGAAGGCAAAGGAGGAATCGGTGGAGGAAGGCACGTGGAACTTGCCTGAGAATTTCGGTGACATTCTCCTGGAAAAGGAATCAACCGATAGAAAGATCAAATCATGGCTGGCGATGAAGAGGAACGAAGGCGTCAGGGATCAAGACATACGAGCATGGTGGAATCAGCACGATCTTGAAAGAAGAATCTCAGTGGAGTTTGATGAACTGGGCAGGTCTACCCAATTCTTCAGACTTAAAGATGAAGAAAAGATTGGTGAAGAGGAGGCTGCACGAGCGGTGGGGAGACTCTTCCCGACCTATGGGGATCCCAATGAGGTCTGTTTCACAACCGGTGAGGATCGACCCTTACCCTATGAATTGAAGGATAGGGTAGATAGATACCTAGAGAGCGTGGCACAAGTTGATAGAGAGGCATGGAAAGAAGCACTGCAGGGAATGTCAACGCTAAATGCGTTCATAAGAAAAGAGATCGGAAAAGGGAACCTCTAGAACACTCCCACACTGATCCTGCTGTCTCACCCAACCGAATCACTTCTTGACAACAGACCGTAAGATATCAGGTCGGTCGGTAATTATCCCATCCACCCCGGTCTTAATCATGCGTTTCATATCCGATTCATTATTTACTGTCCATACAAAAACCTCCAGCCCCAATCCATGAGCCTCTCTTACTAGCCTTGATGTCATCCCCTGACCATGACCCTGGGCATGTTTATAGTCACTTGCCCAGCACTCTCCGCCAGCAGCTTTGATCGCCTGAGGAATCGAATCAAAGTCATCAATGTCGAACCCAGCCATCCATGGGGAGGGGCCAGCTCCTTTTTTTTGAATTGTGTCACGACCTTTTTTGGTCCTTGTTACGTGAGCCGTATGGATTTTCGGCATCATCTTTTTAAGATACCCAAGGCCTCTCCAATCAAAGGAAATAATCCGTGCCCTGTCTACAAATCTCTCCTCCTCAAGAATTTTCGCTATCGCACGTGCGAGAACTTCTGGGGAACTTGACTCGTCGGGTTTCAATGGCGTTGTTTTTATTTCAATAAATAAATCTGTTGTTTCATTAGTACTCTTCACCAATCTTATCACGTCACGCAAGGTGGGAATACGTTCTCCTTCAGCGTTTTCTCGTTTTCGATGCTTCTCGGCAGATTTTGTCCGCCGGTTTAGCTTCCCCACATCATAGGACTGAACTTCTGATAACGTTAAATCCTTGATGAGCGGCCTGTTCTTTATCCAGTTTCCCTGGGAATCACGAGTGATTGCCGGGTTTAGTCTGTAATCATGAGTCACAACAACCACCTTGTCCGAGGTGAGATGAACGTCCAGCTCGATAGCATCGACTCCGATCTCCATGGCTTTCTTGAACCCCGACAACGTATTTTCAGGCATAAGCCCTGCTACGCCCCTGTGACCAATTATTTGTACGTCAGCAGCGCCTGCGAGGGATACTGCCAAGATCACGCAGACGAATATAAGAAGCAACTGGGTCGTTGGTTTTCTTCGCCAATTTCTCATTGTAATTTCCCTCAATGTTTTTCAGAAGGTATGGCTCCTCGACCCCTCGTGCTTTTATTACCATGAATAGAGATGGAACGGAATTAATGTTTTGGATAGCGACTCATGATTCTATGAGCCGGAACGTGTCCTTGCTTTCTCCATGGTAGAACCAAATACGACTTGTTAATGAACATAGCAATATATTTCAAAGACTTAGAAATCCTATCCGATCTTAGATTCTCTCACCCTATCCATCGTCTTCTCAGGATCCCACGGAATCTGAAGTATGGAGATGAAAGTGGATCCGATGTGGTGGTTAAGCAGGTCGGGCAATGGTGCCAAACGAGAGCGGGGGTTTCCAACAGGCCCCAGGCCTGATGATTTCAGGCGCAAACAGGCGAAGGCACCTCTGAAGACCGATCAGATCAACTCGAAATCGGCAAAAGAAAAGGCAGAGTCATGGGTGACCCTGCCTTTCCCTTTGACAGTTAAATACGGGTTACTCCCTGAATCTCCTTCTCATCGCCACGAGACCGATCAGACCAGAACCTATCCAAGAGATTCAAAAAAAGCCAGGGGTTCTAAATGAAATTAGTGGGGACGGTCGTCTGTGGTGAAATAGACTCGGACGTCGAATTATCAAATTAAGATTTCATAATATTAATAATTTATATTTACAAACATAACATCTCTTATTAGATTAAATGATATATGTTATTATAACAAAAGGATTTTATTGATATGTTACTTAATTTCTAGGAGACCAGACCACGACGCGGATGGGGGTGGGCGTGAAATCATTGCAGGGGTTATTTACTTGAGGGCAATTAGAGAGTGCAGCCAGCACATCCATCTCAGCCCGGAGATCAACAAAGCTCCCGGGGTACGAATTTCCCCTTGCAATCTCCACCGTTCCATCTCCTTTCATATGGACCTCCATGAAAAAGTTGACGTTGGGGACAATATCCTTCCTGCCCATGCCAAACTGGTTCAGGGCCAGAAGAAAATTCTCCCGGCAACCTGGTGAATTATCAGCGCCATACAACAAGAGGTTACTTGGGGCGCTGCAACATCCTCCGATCGTGTCATGACGGCCGTAGGTGTCTTCTATGATTGTAAATAATGGGCGCGCCAGGTCTGAATAGAGGGCATCTCCTTTTGTGAGGACGGTTTTTCCCGCAACTTTGATCGTGTTCGGAGCGCTATAGCGCTCTTGGGTGTCTTCCGCGTTGTAACAGAGAAAATCGACAGCCTGGCGGCCTTTCAAATCAACGATGCGAAGGGTCTGATTCTTACTGACTATGCCAGCCCAGGGCTTGCCTGCCGGAACCGTTTCAGCTGAGGCAACTGACACCTGGCCTTCCCACCTGAGCATTTCTTCGTGGCCTATCTCTTTTGGCATGTCACGGTCCTCCTTTGCTGAGATACCGCAAAGCGATCAGAGCAAAAATCTTGGCTGCCTGGTTGAGTCTGGAAATCTCGACATATTCATCATGATGATGAGTCATCCATAGGGCCGCGGGGCCGATAATTGCCATCGGAAGGTCATATTCATTGCATATGATTGTTCCGTCGGTAAAATAAGGGGCACCACCCACTGCCTTTTTCTCGCCCGTAATCTCCCGGCTTGCCTTCAGGCAGATTTTGATAAAGGGATGGTTCGGATCGGTGTCGACAGGTAGTTTTGCATCGATCATTTCCAGCCTCACCCGGTCTCCGGCCAGCTTTTGGTAATCTTCAAAGAGCTCTCTCGGATTGAGAGGTGGAGGGACTCTCACATCGATTTGGGCCTCGCATGTGTCGGGTACCACATTGATGATAACTCCGCCCTGAATGGTGCCCACGGTGATTGTCGGATCTCCGAGAAGTTTGTGTTTTGTGAAGGCGGGCCTGTATGTGGCCGCGTCATGGAGGAAATCAACCATTTTGAGAATCGCATTCTCACCCTTTTCTGGCATGGAACTGTGAGCGGTTTTTCCCAGAGCCGCAGCTCGCATCCACAGTGCGCCCTTCTCTGCGATAAGTACGTCAAGCCCGGTCGGCTCGCTCACGAGAAAAGCACCCGCATCGTCCAGTTTCCTGCTCTCAACCAGCAATTTGGCCCCCTCAAGATTTGACGTCTCACCAGCCGTGAAGGCGATGATGAGATCGCCTGTGAGTGTGACCTCTGGCGTTTTGGCCAGTGCTTCCGCCCCAATGATCATGGCTGCCATGCCGCCCTTCATATCGGCGGCGCCCCGGCCGTACACCCTGTCGTCGTGAATCTCCGCCCCATATGGTGGGTAGGTCCAGAGGATCTCCCCCTCGGGTACCGTGTCGAAGTGGGCACTGAAAATGAGTCCCGGACGTTCACCGGTTCCCTTTATTCTCGCGATGAGATTCGCCCTTTTGCCAGCGAAGGGCATCAGGTCAACATGCAGTCCGGCCTTTTCCAGATAGGCTGCCACCCATTCCGCGAGAACGAGTTCCTCCCCCGGAGGGTTTGCAGTTTTCGTCCGAATGAGCCTCTGGAGCACCTTCACAGCCGAATCCGTGTGAACCTTTTCGAGAACCTTCTCCTCGATTGTCGTCATATCCTGATTCCTCTCGGTAGGCCTCAATCTATGGGATCTCCGCCGAAAGCGAGGAGATCATGAACTCTTCCACACTCGCAATGGTTGCCGTGTTGCTTGTAATAACAGGGACACCGAGATCCTTTTCTAGTTTTGGAACGACCCCGGCGGCCCGAAGGGTTGTGCAGGAAAGAAACAAGCTATCAACAGAGGCTTTACGGAAATGTGTCATCGCAAAGTCGATGATTTCCTCTGGCTCGGTATTACCAATCTTTAGATCGCTGTCGTAGCCCATCCCTGCGATATAGACTATCGGGAGGCCTGCTTCTTTGAAAGTCGCCTCGAGCTTGGCGTTCATCTCAGGAATATAGGGCGTGAGGATCATGATACTGTTTGGCTTTCTTTTCTTTAGCTGATCGATGACGGCTCCTGTTACAGTGAGGCATTTACAGCGGACAGTGTTCTCAATCTTTTGAACAAGTTTTCTCTCGCCCGCCAGGCCCAAAAGGGCACTGGCCGAGGTGCATCCAAAAACGGCTAATTCGGGCTCTATTTGTGCAATCCGCCTTGCTGCAGGGTCCACCTCCTGTTCCAACATCTTCAATTCGCCTTCAACCGTCGTCTTCTCCATGACCATGCGCGCCGTGTGAACCGTTATATCGGCCGTAAAGTGTCTCCCAAGGTCCACCTCGATCACCGTATCACTGGCTGGAACCAATAGTCCTATTCTTCTCCTGGCCATATGTCTCCCCTCTCACACAGGTTATGTCGGCATGCCGAAGACGCTTCAGACTCCATTGGCTATGGAATGGAGTCACCTTACCCATTTCGCGCACCGAGCAAATGGCCCCTGACGGAACGGGTTCGGTAGTGGCGGACCCCAGGTTGATCGAATCGGCACAGGCACCGTGGAACCGCTCAAACAGGTAACACAACCGACGGATGTGTGCAATTGCCATGATTTCTGTCCCGAATCATCGATCTCGAAAGCCAGGGTGCGGAATGGGTGAGAGCACCAGAGGTTGGATGTATGGATTTAGGTGGTCTTGGACCCTGGGCAAGAACGGTAGACTATGACCACATCGATAGGTCAGGCTGGTTCCGGGGCCTAATCCAAGGCGTCAAGGGTCCGACAGTCTTCAGAAGACCATCCCAGCTGGATTTTCTGACCTCGGTTCACGACCAGATGACCATCCGAATTGGGAACCTTGACGATGAACTCATCACTGCCACAGACTTTGACCCTGCAGCGGATATGGTCGCCGAGGTAAACCAATTCCTCTATCTTGCCGTCGAATAGATTCTCAACGCTTCCCTCTGCAGGATTGACCTTCACTCTTTCCGGACGGAGTGACAGACTGGCCCTGTCCCCCACGGCACTGACATTGACCTTAAGGGCAGTGACGACATCTCCACCATCCACCTTGACGAGGCATTTATCTCCTGTAATTTCAATCACCTGTCCTGGAAGCCTGTTATTCTCGCCGATAAATTTGGCGACAAAAGCATTCTCCGGCTTTTCGTAGAGGACATCGGGTGTCGAGAGTTGTTGGATTACGCCGTCGTCAAAGACCGCTATTCTGTTTGACATTATTATTGCTTCGGTCTGGTCGTGGGTTACATAAACCACGGTGACGGTCAGAGTCTCGTGGATGTGCCTGATTTCATACTGCATCTGTTCACGAAGATTCTTGTCAAGGGCACCGAGAGGTTCGTCCATCAGCACGAGTTGCGGTTCAAAAACCAGCGCACGGGCCAGAGCGATTCGTTGCTGCTGACCTCCGGAGAGTTGGGCTGGCATTCTCGTCTCAAAGCCGAGAAGTTCGACCATTTTAAGAGCTTTGGTGACCTTCTTTTCAATTTCACCCCTCGGCAATTTTCTCACCTGAAGGGGATAAGCCAGGTTTTCACTGACAGTCATATGGGGGAAGAGCGCATAATTTTGAAAAACCATCCCGATGTTTCTTTTGTGAGGAGGAATCCTACCCACCGGTTGATCGTCTAAATAGATCTCTCCGTGGGTTGGAGTCTCAAAACCAGCCAACATCATTAAGGTTGTTGTTTTTCCGGAGCCAGAAGGACCAAGTAAGGTGAGAAACTCACCGCGCACGATCTCCAGGTTGAGATCTTTGATCACCAGGGTTTCACCATCAAAACTCTTTTCTATACGGTCAAAACGAACTATGGGTTTGACATTCTTGGTGTCAGGCATTGCCATATCATTACCCCATTAACCGGATAGGTATAACATGGCCACGGTTGATTGAAAAGGCCTATCCCTTTGAGATGTTGAACCCCCCGGCTTGTCGGATTTACGTGGGCTTAATGCCCCGCATGCGTTCCGAACGGCGACGCAATAGTTCTATGGTTGTCAATAGAGCGATTGACACTGCGATGAGTATCGTTGCAACAGCTAAGATCGTCGGACTGATTTGCTCACGGATACCGGCCCACATTTGTCGCGGGATCGTTCGCTGCTCAAATCCGGACAAGAATAGGACGACAACGATTTCATCAAAAGATGTGACAAAGGCAAAGAGGGCACCCGAAATGACACCTGGTAGTATCAACGGCAGAATCACCTTTCGGAAGGTGAGCATCGGATCAGCCCCCAGACTGGCAGAGGCTCGGACCAGATCCTGATTGAATCCAACCAGAGTGGCGGTCACAGTGATGACCACAAAGGGGATGCCGAGGGCAGTATGGGCCAATATCAGACCGATATAGGTATTTGCCAATCTAATCTTTGAATAGAAAAAAAACATTCCAGCAGCTGAAATAATCAGGGGCACGATCATCGGAGAAATAAGAATACTCATTATCGGCACACGGAATGGCGTATAGGGTCGGCTCAATCCCCAGGCAGCAAGTGTCCCGAAACCTGTCGCCAGGATCGTGGCAAAAAATCCAATAATAACACTGTTTTTGGCTGAATGGATCCACTGTGGATTCCGGATAATGTCCTGATACCACCTGATTGAAAATGCGCTCCCATCAAGGGACAACATTCCCTTTGTAAAGGTGAAGTAGGGTTCTGCATTGAAGGACAGGGGGATAAGGACAATAATCGGCGCTATGAGGAAAAAAAGGACGAATCCACAGATGATTCGAAAGACATAGTACCAGGTTTTTTCAAGTGGACTTGCGTATGACGGAAGGGACATGGCATCACCCGAGTTTTATGTTTTCGATTCCGACCACACGATTGTACAGCCAATAGATCGCCAAAACTCCCCCAAGCAAAACAGAGCCCATGGCTGCAGCGAGCCCCCAGTTGAGGGTCTTGCTCATGTGCAAGGCGATAAAATTGCCGATTAACTGACCTGTGGCGCCCCCCACTATTGCTGGCGTAATATAGTAGCCGATGGCGAGGATAAAGACGAGGATTGCCCCCGCGCCTATACCAGGCATTGTTTGCGGCACGTAAACCTGCCAGAAGGCGCGAAATGGAGTCGCTCCAAGGGATTGGGCTGCCTTTACATAAGAGGGTGAGATGGTTTTCATGACGCTGTAGAGCGGCAGGATCATGAATGGAAGCAGTATCTGGGTCATGGCCACAAGGGTTCCAGTCATGTTGTAAACCATCCTGATGCGATTCTCATCCGCAATCATGCCGAGCAGCACAAAAATATCGTTGAGGACACCCTGTTTCTGAAGGAGAACGATCCAACTGGTTAATCGAACGAGGAGGGAAGTCCAGAAGGGGAGCAAAACACAGATCATCAAGAGATTGCTGATTCTAACTGGTAAGGTTGATAGCAGATAGGCCACCGGGTAGCCCATGGCCAGGCACAAGACAGTAACC
>JABAOH010005945.1_pt2 | contig 19492 bp, 21 predicted proteins | sample 7062181 | NCBI WGS metagenome assembly JABAOH01 (sample SAMN14538630, study PRJNA623070) | marine sediment metagenome | biome: marine biome [ENVO:00000428]; feature: marine pelagic biome [ENVO:01000023]; material: deep marine sediment [ENVO:00002113]; isolation source: pool of 5 deep marine... | reverse complement strand
GCTGGCCTGCGGCGTCTTGCCGTTGCGCAGCTCCTCACGGATGCGCTCGAAGATGAGCACGTTCGCGTCGACCGCCATACCCACCGTCAACAGGATACCCGCCACGCCGGGTAAAGTCAGGGTCGCCTGGAACATCGAAAGGATCGCCACCAGTAACACCAGATTGAGCGTCAGTGCAATATCGGCGATGACACCGAAGGCACGATAGTACACAACCATGAAAAGCATCACCGCAATGAAACCGACGATGATGGCCTGGAACCCTTGTCGAATGTTGTCCCGACCCAGACTTGGCCCGACGGTACGTTCTTCGACGATACTGATCGGCGCTGCCAAGGCGCCAGCGCGCAGTAACAAGGCCAGCTCATTGGCCTCCTCGACGGTAAACGCCCCCTCGATCTGGAAGCGCTTGCCGAGCTGCTGGCGGATCACCGGTGCCGTGATCACTTCTTCGAAGCGGCGCTGCACGCGCACCGGCTCGCCGTTCTGATCCAGCACTGGATTCCCGTCCTTGTCGCGTCTGACCTCAGAGCGTATCTCGACATAAACGACCGCCATGCGCTTGCCCACATTCTTTCCGGTCACGCGTTGGTTGATGGCAGCACCGGCCGAGTCGAGCGTGATGGAGACGATCGGCTCGTTGGTACGGCTGTCAAAATTCGGTGAGGCATCGACGATATTGTCGCCGGAGTAGATTAGCCGCTTCTTTAACAAGATCGGCCGGCCATCGCGCTGCTTGTAAAGTTGTGAGCCCGGCGGTGCTCGCCCGGCAATGGCGCTGGCGACGTCGTTCTCCTCGTCGACAAGCTTGATCTCCAGTGTTGCTGTGCGACCGAGAATGCGTTTGGCCTCGGCGGTGTCCTGCACGCCCGGCAGTTGAACGACGATGCGTTCTTGCCCTTGCTGTTGAATGATGGGTTCGGCCACACCGAGCTCGTTCACGCGGTTGCGCAGCGAGGTCATGTTTTGTTCGATGGCGGCGCTCTGGCGCTCGTTTATGCCCTGCTGACTCAGCCTGCCGAGCAGGTAGGGGCCATCTGCGTCTTCGCCTTCGACGAGATCGAGGTCGCGGATTTCGCCGGCAATCGGTGCGCGCGCCTTCGCGCGCTCAGCGCTATCGCGAAATCGGATTTCAATACCGCCCTGCGCTCGTCGGCTCACAGTCTGGTAGCGCACCTTGGCCTCGCGGAGAATTCGCCGCATGTCGTCAACAAAGCGCTCCTCGGCACGCTCCACCACTGCGGGCATGTCTACCTGCATGAGAAAGTGCACGCCGCCGCGCAGATCGAGCCCGAGGTACATCGGCTTTCCGCCCAGCAGCCCCAGACTGGCCGGTGTTTTCGGCAGCAGGTTGAGCGCCACCGTGTAGCTGTCACCCAGTGCCTTTTGCGCGACATCGCGCGCCTTGAGCTGGGCATCGATGTCGGCAAATCGGAATCTCGCCCCCTGCTCGTCAAGCTGGCTGGCAATCGGCGTTAAACCGGCCTTTTCCAGCGCCTGCGACACTCTGCTCAGCGTGTTCGCATCGACTGCGGCGCGGGCGGAAGAAACCTGGATCGCCGGATCTTCGCCGTACAGGTTGGGCAGGGCGTACACGAACCCGACGACCACCACCGCGAGCACGAGCAGGTATTTCCAAATTGGATAAGTATTCATATGAACCTGAGCTCAGCCGGGCAAGTTGACCGGCGCCATTATGCAGGGCCCTACGCCTTGCGCAAGGGCCCGTAGGCACGCAGATCGGTGAATCACGGAGGCCGTCTGTTATTTAGGCACTGCCCTTGATCGTTCCCTTGGGCATAACGGCAGAGATTGCCGTCTTCTGGACCTTGATAGATACGCCCTCGGCAATCTCCAAGGTGAGAAATTGTTCGCCGACATGGGTGATGCGGCCCAGTGTGCCGCCGTTGGTGACAACCTCATCGCCCTTGGCCAGGGACTGCACCATATTACGGTGGTCCTTGACGCGCTTCTGCTGCGGACGGATCAACATGAAGTACATGATGGCAAAAAGCACAACCATCATGATCAGGAAGGAGTACTGCCCCCCCTGAGCGCCCCCGGCCCCCTGTGCCCACGCCTCAGAGATTAGTGGATTCATAGTATTTCCTTTTTACCTTTCGACACCAATTACGCTCGCGAAGAAACTAAACCAGGACGGGAACGCCCTGTCCGCGCATACGATAAAACTTATCGACAAAATCATCCAGTTTTTTCGCCCCAATCGCCGCTTGCAGGTCACGCATCAGCTGCTGGTAATAGTGCAGATTGTGGAGAGTGGCCAGACGCGCCCCGAGAATCTCGTTATGACGGTGCAGGTGACGCAGATAGGCCCGCGTGTAGTGACGGCAAGTATAACACTCGCACTGCGGATCGACAGCGTCCGTATCCAGACGATAACGTTGATTGTGGATCTTGACGATCCCGGCCTGCGTGAATAGCCAGCCGTTGCGCGCATTGCGCGTGGGCAAGACGCAGTCGAACATATCGATGCCGCGGCGCACCGCCTCGACTAGATCCTCGGGTGCCCCCGTGCCCATGAGGTAGCGCGGTCGGTCCGCCGGCATTTGTGGCGCCACGTGCGACAGCATGCGAAACATAAGTGACTTGGGCTCGCCCACCGACAGCCCCCCGATCGCATAGCCATCGAATCCAACCTGGCGCAAGCCGGTAAGCGAGATGTCGCGCAGGTGCTCGTACATGCCTCCCTGGATGATGCCAAAAAGCGCAGCCGGGTGCTGATCATGGGCCTGCTTGCTCTTCTCGGCCCATCGCAGCGACAGCTCCATCGATGCGCGTGCAACGGGCTCTGTCGCCGGATACGCCGTACACTCATCGAGCACCATCATCACGTCGGCCCCGAGCGCATGTTGCACGCTCATGGCTTCAGTCGGCCCAAGGAAGATGGCTGCGCCATCCACCGGCGATCGAAAGTGGGCGCCTTGCTCGCTGATCTTGCGCAATTTCCCCAAGCTCCAAACCTGGAAGCCGCCGGAATCGGTCAACAAAGGGCCATCCCAATGCATGAAGCCATGCAGACCGCCGTGCTTGCGAATGACCTCGACACCCGGTCGCAACATCAGGTGGAACGTGTTCCCCAAAACGAGCTCACTCCCCGTCGCGCGCAGCTCTTCGGGTGTCATGGCCTTGACCGTTGCATAGGTGCCGACAGGCATGAATACCGGTGTCTCCACGGTCCCGCGCGCAAAACTCAAGCGTCCGCGTCGTGCCGCACCATCGATTCCGAGTAATTCAAATTTCATGACTGCAGTAGCTGGAACCTAACTCAAAATGCCCGACGGCCGCTGGTGCTCTGGAGCAAACGCAGACGTCGCATAGGCGCCAAGCACGCCGAGTAGACCAAGAAATTCTTTCCTCTGCGTCCTCCGCGCCTTGGCGTTGTTGGCGTTGCTTCCAGGGCTTACGGGCATGCTCGATAATCTTCAATTTTGAGACAGGTTCTAGTCACGAGCTGCTGGCAGCGAGTTAACCCGATACCTGACCTTCCCTCGTTCTCCTCGCTAGCCGGCACTCGCTCGTCGCGGTAGAACCAACATCGCATCACCATAACTGAAGAAGCGGTAGCGCTGTTCAACCGCATGCCGATAAGCACACAGAACCGGCTCCCTGCCGGCAAAGGCACAAATCAATATCAACAGGCTTGAACCGGGCAGGTGGAAATTCGTCAACACCGCGTCGACGGCCTGAAAGCGATAGCCGGGATAACAATAAAGGTCAGTTTCGCCTGAGAATGGCGCCACCGTTCCCCCCAGCGCAGCCGTCTCAAGCGCCCGCACGACGGTCGTGCCGACGGCGATTACCCGGCCGCCGCGCGCTTTGGCCGCATGCACCTGCGTGCACACGCGTTTATCGACTTGCACATGTTCGGCGTGCATTCGGTGCGCACGTATGTCCCGAGCCCGTACGGGCTGGAATGTGCCGGCACCGNNGCCGGCGCCGACATGCAACGTGAGGAAAGCACTCTCTACGCCAACTTCCGCTAGGCGTTCGAGCATGGGCGCATCGAAATGCAGCCCGGCCGTCGGCGCCGCCACGGCACCCGGCACTTGCGCATAGATGGTTTGGTAGCGTTCGCGATCGCCGGGGTCGTCCGCGCGTCTGATGTAGGGCGGCAACGGTACATGGCCAATGCGCTCCAATAAAGATGCGAGGGGCTCGGCGGTGTCGAGCTGCAACAGGTAAAACTCGCCATCGCGTCGCAGAGTTCGGGCGGAAACCTCGCCGGCAATGGTCAGGCACGAACCCTCACGCAGCGGCTTGCTGGCCCGCACTTGCGCGAGCACGCGCTGCTGCTCCAGGATTCTTTCGATGAGCAACTCGGCGCGACCGCCGCTTTGCTTGCGCGCAAACAGACGCGCCGGGATCACCCGGGTGTTGTTGAAAACTAGCAGGTCCCCTGCACGCAGCAGCGCCGGCAGATCTGCAAAACGGCGATCGCTAATCTCTCCGCTGGCGGCCTCGAGCGTCAGTAGCCGGCTCGCGGAGCGCGGCTCGACCGGTCGCTGTGCGATCAGCTCGCACGGCAGATCGTAATCGAAGTCCGTGATTTGCATGCTGTGTCGGGCGTTCGCTGACAGGCGCGGTTTGCGGGAATCGTTTATACTTCCCGCCCGCGCCGGGATGGCGGAACTGGTAGACGCGCTGGACTCAAAATCCAGTGGTGGCGACACCGTGAGAGTTCGAGTCTCTCTCCCGGCACCACGGTGCATCCACGTCGGCCACCTACGCCTCTTTGAACGTGTGCTCAGGTCCGGGAAACTCACCCTTGCGCACCGCATCCACATAGGCCTTGACCGCGGCTTCGATGCTATCGTGGCCCTGCATGAAGTTCTTGGCGAATTTTGGCGTCGGCCGCGGATAAATGCCCAACATATCCTGCAAGACCAGTACCTGCCCGTCGCAATCGACACCCGCGCCGATACCAATAGTCGGGATGCGAAGCTCGGCGGTAATGGTTTGCGCGAGGCTCGCGGGCATCGACTCGAGAACCAACAGGCTCGCGCCCGCGTCTTGCAGGGCGCGCGCGTCTTCGCGAGTGCGGGCCGCCGCCTCTGGCTCGCGACCCTGAACGCGAAAGCCCCCAAGCTGGTGCACCGACTGCGGAGTGAGGCCCACATGCCCACATACCGGCACGTTGCGCTCGGTCAGGAAACGTACCGTGTCCACCATCGAAGCGCCGCCTTCGAGCTTGACCATGTGCGCATGGCCCTGCTGCATGAGGCGTCCGGCACTGGTCAGCGCTTGCTCGCGACTCGCCTCATAACTCATAAACGGCAAATCCACGACAATCAATGCGCGCCTACAGCCGCGCGCCACGCAACGGCTATGATAAACCATGTCGTCAATGGTGACCGGTAAGGTCGTTTCGTGCCCCTGCAACACCATGCCTAGCGAGTCACCGACGATGATGACCTCGATGCCCACGCGATCAAGCAGCGACGCAAAGCTGTAGTCGTAGGCAGTGAGCGAGGTAATCTTCTCGCCTGCGCGCTTCATGGTAGCCAGCGTGGTAACGGTGACGGGCTTCATTGTCTACTGGCAAGCGGGTTGAAAAAATGGCGGCCGCTACGATGCTTGCGAATGGCGTCTACCAGCATCTCAAAGTCGCTGTCATTGTCGACGATATTTATCTCTGCAGCGTTGACCACCAGTAGCGGCCCCGCCGTGTAGTGGTAAAAGAATTGCGTGTAAGCATCTACCACCTCCTGCAGATATTCTCGCTCTATCATGCGTTCATAGCCAATACGGCGCCGTCGAATACGCTCCAACAACACGTCCACCGGTGCCTGCAAATAGACCACCTGATCGGGGACCGGTAGCTCGAGACGCAGTTGCGCGTACACCTGCTCATATAATCTGAGCTCATCATCGTCGAGATTGATGCGCGCGAATAGTGCATCCTTCTCCAGCATAAAGTCGGTAACGTAGCCCGGCCGAAACATGTCCCCTTGTTTGAGCGTACCAATCTGCCGTGCGCGTTGAAACAAAAAGAACAACTGCGTGGGCAAGGCAAACCGGGCGGGTGACTGGTAAAAGCGTTCCAGAAAGGGATTCTCCTCCGGGCTTTCCAGCAGCGGCTGGCTACCAAATGCGTCGGCCAGGCGCTGCGCCAGGCTCGTCTTGCCTACACCGATAGGTCCCTCGACCGCGAGGTATCCGGGGCTTTCGATCTCTGTGTCCACGGTGCTCAGTGTCTATTTCGTCCCGTGGCTGGCTGTAACGCGCCGGCCATCCGTGTGCTAACCGCCGAGCCGCTGCACGCGTTGATCGACGCAATCGGCGAGCAGCTCTAACACGCGGCCGCGTCCGGGAACCGTCAACGCAGGGTCGATTTCGGCCAAAGGATACAGGACGAACGCGCGTTCGTGGAGTCTGGGATGAGGCACGACGAGCGTGGGCGTTGCCCATGCAAGATCGTCGTATAAAAGCAGGTCAAGATCGAGCGTACGGGGGCCCCACTTTTCGTGCCCACGAACACGCCCATGCTGCACCTCGATAGCCAGCAAACGGCGCAGCAACTCAAGTGGGTCAAGGTCGGTCAGCAACTGACACACGGCATTGACGAAATCCGCCTGCCCGGTCACCCCGTGCGGTGCTGAACGGAAAAAGCTCGAGCGGCGGTGCAATCGCGTATCGGGAAGTCCAGCCAAGGCGTCCATCCCGGCGCGCACATGCACAACCGGGTCGTTCAAGTTACTTCCAAGGCCGACGTAGGCGCAGTGTCGCGGTGCAGGCGCTGCCGGCGTCATGCCTTGCGTCGCCGTCGCCGTTTGCGGCCGGCTCGACGCGTCGCCGAGATCTCCCGCACCATTGCCCGGCGCTGCGGATCCGCTGCCTCCTGGAAAGCCGTCCACCACTCTCCGAGCGCTGGCTCCTCCTCGCCAGCCTGTGCACGCAGGAGCAGAAAATCATAGGCGGCACGAAAGCGCTCGTTTTCCAGAAAACGAAACGCCTGGTTGCCAGCGCGGCGCTCGAATCTTGATTGCAGCGCCCAAATCTCGCGCATCGGCACGGTCATGCGTCGCGGCATCGCTACATGCCGTGTCTGCTCGCTCACCACCGATGCTGCAGCAACACGCATCGCCTCATGTCGCGGACGTCCTTTGGCCATCTGCGCCTCGGCCTCGACGCGCAACGGCTCCCACAGCATGAACGCGAACAGGAATGCAGGCGTCACCGGCTTGCGCTCTTGTACGCGCTTGTCGGTGTTGGCCAAACCGAGTGGCACCAAGGTGCGTGGATAGCCGTTTCGCTCCGACTCCAGAATTTTTTCTGTCATCGGAAAGAGAAAGCGCGAGAGTCCGTACTTGCGCAACAGCTCATAAGTCTCAAGCGCATAGCCGCCATGAAACAGCTTCAGCACTTCTTCGTACATTCGCGCCGGAGGTACGTCACCCAAAAGATGCGCCAGCTTTGAGATGGGCGCTTCCGTCGCCGGCTCGATCCTGAAACCAAGTTTGGCGCAGAAACGCACCGCCCGCAGCAGTCTTACTGGATCTTCGCGATAGCGTGTCTCGGGGTCACCGATCATACGCACCAGTCCACGCTCAAGATCTCGCGCACCACCGACGTAATCGATGACTGAGGTTTGGTGCAGGTCGTAATAGAGGGCGTTGACCGTGAAATCCCGCCTTAGCGCATCCTCCTCCTGTGTGCCAAATACGTTGTCACGCAGAATTCGCCCCTCGGCGGTGACCCTTTCCTCTGTCGCTTCCTCCTCATTCGTGCGGGGCATGGCGCGGAAGGTCGCGACCTCGATGATGTCTCGACCGAAACGCACATGGGCAAGGCGAAACCGGCGCCCGATCAAACGGGCGCTACGGAACAGCTTGCGAATCTCCTCCGGACGTGCATCCGTCACCACGTCGAAGTCCTTCGGCTCGCGTCCCAGCATTAAATCGCGTACGCAACCGCCCACCAGGTAGCCGGCGAAACCTGCTTGCTTCAGCGCGTTCAAGACTTTAAGCGCGCCCGGGTGGATCTGCGCACGGGAAATGGGATGAGCGGAACGGGGGATCGTCAGGGCAGCGATAATCTAGGACCTCCGTGTGCGACCAGGCGCCTATATACCCGATTTGTTGTTGGAATTCTGACCGTCCGTATAATAGCATTCCTTCGCGTGGTCTTGAGAGCACTACACGCGAGAGCTCCCTTCGTCTAGTGGCCTAGGACGCCGGCCTCTCACGTCGGTAACAGGGGTTCGAGTCCCCTAGGGAGCGCCAAATTTACGAGGCCGGGCCGACCGACCTTGAATTCACTCCACCTCGCCCACAACTGATGACCCATGACGACCGCCACGACTGCGCACGTCATCGATATCAGCGCACAGGACTTCGAGGCCGGTGTGCTGCAAAAGTCGCACGAGCTGCCGGTGCTTGTGGATTTCTGGGCAGACTGGTGCGGCCCCTGCCGAATGCTCACCCCGGTGCTGGTACGTCTGGCACAGGCCTATGACGGCAAATTCCTGCTGGCTAAGGTCAACACCGATGTGGAGCGCGCGCTCGCCGCGCGTTATGGGATTCGCGGACTACCGACGGTCAAGGTGTTTCGTAACGGTGAAGCTGTCGACGAGTTCGTCGGCGTACAGCCAGAGGCCAATATTCGCCAGCTGATTGAACGCCACCTACCACGCGCCCCCGAGTCCCCTTTACAGCACGCGGCGACCGCGCACGCAGCGGGTGAAACTGCTAGAGCCATTGAGATACTTCAACAAGCGCTCGCGAGCGCGCCTGATGACGACACATTGAAACTGAAGCTCGCTGAGTTGCACCTCGAGCAATCGAGCGTCGAGGACACGCGCAAACTTCTCGCCGGCTTATCGGCACAGGCCAAGGCACAGCCTAGTGCTCGAGCACTCCTCGCGCGCACCGACTTCGCGCTGAGCGCAGCTATGGCACCGTCGGCCGAGGAGCTTGAACAAACCATTGCCAGCGACGCCAATAACGTGGAGGCCCGCGCACAGCTGGGAGCGCTGCGGGTCGTCGCGAAAGATTATGAGGGTGCCTTGCAGCAGTTGCTCGAGATCGTTCGGCGCGATCGCGAATTTGGCAATGATAGCGGACGCAAGCAGATGCTCGCCGTTTTCGACATCCTGGGCGGCAAGGGGCCTTTGGTCAACCGCTATCGCAGCCTGCTTTCTACGCTGCTCAACTGAAAACGGGACATGAGGACGGGCCTTACTCCCTGGCGCCCTCGCCTTTGAGCAAATCGGCGGTGCGCGTGTAACCACCAGCGAGCGCAATGGATAACGCAGTATTGCCCTTGCTGTCGCGCGCGTGCACGTCGGCGCCGTTGTCCATCAGTATCTTGGCGAGATCGGAGTAACCCTTCTTGGCTGCCGCCATCAGCGGCGTTGTGCCATCGATGGTCCTCACGTTTACGTTGACGCCAGTCTTGAGCAGAGACTGCGCCACCGACATCTGCCCTTTCGCCACTGCATTGAACAGAGCCACCGCACCGTGCCGGCTTGAGGCTTTGGGCTTTTTCTCGACACCTGTGGAAATCTTGAAGAAGCGGCTAGCCAGCGAAACGACAACCATGGCGATGAGCGCAAACATCATGATATGGCGATCGACGCCGAACTCGCGGGCAATGTCGGTCGGCAGGTTCGCCCCCACCGCGAGGATCGCGACAACCAGAACCAAGGTGAACTTGAGGTAGCGGACCAATGCCACCGCCACCAGCGCCACCAGCCCGCCGAGCAGGAAGCGACGGTCAATTCCGAAACGCGCAGCCATGTCCTGGGGCAGGTTCGCACCGATGCTCATCAGCGCCACCCCCAGCACGAGCCCCCAGTCAGTAAGCGACTTTACCCTCAGCATGCCCTAGACTCAAAAATAGCGTGTAAGCTGTATCGTTCATAGCCCCGCCGCCACCGCCAACATGGCGGGTGAGCGTCTTGAGGCGGCAGGTGCTTTTCTGGATAGTTTAGACGGCTTTTTGCAAAATCTATGCCTATGGCCTGCTTTTTCAGTCTAGCGTTCCCTGAGGGCGGGCTGCCGACAAGGCGGCGACTCGCGTGACATCGCGCAGCTCGGAGCACCTGCAGAAGCTGGAGCGGCGCCTGGCGCGGCTCGAGAACCTCGTGGTCGGTGCTTCGCAGCCACCGCTATCGCGCGAACCGGCCTATGATCTGCACCCGGGCGTACCCCTGGGCCTCGGCGTGGTCGTGCTCGGATGCGGCTATCTCGGCTTAGGGTTGCCTCAGCACTACTATCAACCGCTTTTCGCCGGCCTCGTGCTGGCACTGGCGTACCACCGGCGCGTTTGGATCCTCGCCGCCGGGTACTGGCGCTGGCCACTCGTGGCGGTGAATTTCCTGACACTGGTGTTATTCTTCAAGCTACTGATCGGCGGCGGTACGCGCTACCCCTTGGATTGGCTCAGGGTGCCTACCTTGGAAAAGGCGCCGCCCCGCGAAGGAAGTCCCTGGTACGATCAGTTGTTCCCGACTTTCGATCTGCAGTGGGAAGGCATTCCGGCGATCACCGACATCAGCATCGACATCACCCTGATCCAATCGATGCTGTTGCTCGCAACCTTGGCCGGGGCCTTATTTCGCTTTCAACCGTTCGCCTCGCTGACGGCCGTGGTACTGTTGCTCGTGTCCGTCCCGACCTTGCTCAATTTCAATTGGGATTGGGTGGTGTTGTTTCTGGTGTTGGGCGGCATTGCCCTCTATCTGCAAAGTGGCGCGCTCAACCTGACGTCGATTTCGCCTCCTCAAAAACGGCGCTGAGCCAGGCACCGACGCTCGCGATCTCTTCCGGGCACACACTGTGCACCATCGGATAGACTTGCCATGCAACGTCGTAGCCGAGTTGCGTCAACACGTCACGCGACGCCTCGGCACGTGCCAGCGGAATCAAGGGATCATATTCACCATGGGCCATGAACAACGGGATGTCATCGTTGCAAGCAGCGCGTTCGACCGCGAGCGTATCCGCCAGCGGCAGATAAGTCGACAATGCCAAGACACCGGCGAGTCGCGAGGGATATCGTAAGGCCGTGTACAAAGCGATGGCCCCGCCTTGTGAAAAGCCCGCCACGACGATGCGGCGGACTGGAATGCCTCGCGCCGATTCATGCGCAAGCAACTGCTCGAGTAGCGCCGCAGCCTCGCGAATGTGCTGTGCGTCACCACGAAATCCTTCGGGTGACGGCACGATGTCGTACCAGGCACGCATGACCGCACCGCCGTTGATCGTGACCGCCCGAAACGGCGCGTGCGGAAATACGAAACGCAGTCCCAGCTCCCTGGGTAGCCCGAGCATCGGCACCACTGGCTCGAAGTCATGGCCATCGGCACCGAGGCCATGCAGCCAGATCACACTCCCGCTGACAGGGGCTCCCGTTTCAACTTCCGTAGGTGCAGCGGTGCCCGATGAAGCGTGGTTCATACGCGTTATTTGCCGCCTGCCAGATCAGGCTTAGCTGATCCGGGGCAAATGCAAACTTGCACCCTAATCCTCGCCGCGGTAGGTACAACCGGCATTGCAGGTCTCATGGACAACGATTTTTGAAAGTAATGGCAACGTAGGCTTCAGTTGACGCCAAATCCAGCGAGCAAGATTCTCGCTGGTGGGGTTCTCCAGGCCGGCGATGTCATTGAGATAGTTGTGATCAAGGGTATCGTGAATGGGCTTGAACGCCTCGCCGACATCGGCGAAATCCTGTACCCAGCCCTCGCGCTGGGTCACCGGTCCGGTGAGATAAACGTCGATGCGAAACGAGTGGCCGTGAAGGCGCCGGCATTTGTGGCCTTCAGGGACGTTCGGGAGGCGATGTGCAGCCTCGAGGGTAAAAATCTTATGGATGTCCACAGGCCTGCTACGGTGTCACGCGTCGGTGAATCAGTTTAGCGGTATTGACGCGGACGACAAAGCCTGCGGTCAGCGCCTACAACGGATCGTCGCCGAGGCTGCCGCTATAAGCTCGCCCTCCCCAACCGAGGTCATCGGCGCTCGCGATCAACTCGCGCAGCGCATAGACATCACCGATATAGACCATCTCGGCGGCCTCGCCGATGGCCGGATCGGCCTCGCGCAGGTCTCGTACCGTCTCAATCAGGGCTTTCACCTGACCGGCCAGCGGTGTTGAAGGCTTTGCGTCTTTCATCATGCACCCCCTCTGGGCCGCGAGGGGGCGCACCGGCCTCAGTGTCTACCCATTGTGCAGGGCAAGACCCGTGCCATCGCCGATGCCTGTACAAGTATATGATTTGAATGCTTATTTTTATCAGCCGCCGATCGAGGCCGCTCGCCCCGACTGCCTGTCAGCGTAAGTACTCGGCAAGCCGACGCACGCCTTCTTCGAGCCGCTCGAGGGTATTCGCGTAGGAAAAGCGCACGTGCTGCTCAGGGCGGTTGCGGCCGAAGTCACGGCCTGGCGTGATGGCCACGCCCGCGCGCTCGAGCACATCGAGTGCGAACGCCTGGCTGTCCTGCGTCAAGCCACTGCAGTCCGCGTACAGATAGAACGCACCCTGGGGCGTAACCGCGATCTTGAAACCAAGGCCGCGTAATGCCGGTAGCAGGAAGTCGCGCCTTTCCTTGAATAGCCGGACACGCTGCTGGAGCTCGTGGTCCACCACGGGTTCGAAGGCCGCTAACGCAGCATACTGCGCCGGTGAGGAGGTGGCGATGAAGATATTCTGAGCAAGCTTGTCGATGGCCGAAACGTACTCTTGCGGTGCCACCAGCCAACCGACGCGCCACCCCGTCATGCCGTAGTACTTCGAAAAGCTGTTAATGACAAAGGCCTCTTGCGATTGTTGAAGCACTGTGGTCGGCGCGGCGTCGTAACATAAGCGGCCGTAGATCTCGTCGACGATGACCCGGCCGCCGAGTGCATCCACCGTCTCAATAATGCGCGCCATCTCGGCTTCGGGCACGACCGTGCCGGTGGGGTTGGACGGCGACGAAATCAACACTGCCACCGTCTGCGCCGTCCAGTGCTCGCGTATCAGCTCGGCTGTCAGCTGATACTGGGTGGCCCCATCAACGGCGATGGTGACGGCCTTGCCCTCGAACAGCCGCACGAAATGCCGGTTACAGGGATAGCCGGGATCAGCGAGCAACACCTCATCGCCCGGGCTCAGCAAGGCGGCCAGCACGAGCTGCAGAGCCCCGGACGCCCCGGGCGTGATGACAACGCGCTCAGGATCGGGACGCACAGGTGCCGGATAGCTACGTGCGATCCTTTCGCGTAGCGCCGGCAGACCGAGCGCGGGCAGATACCGTGTATGGCCCGCGTCGATGGCTGCAATCGCCGCCTCGGCGATGGGGCGTGCGATCGGGAAGTCGGGTTCGCCGATCTCCATGTGCACGATCGATCGCCCCCGCGCTTCAAGCGCATGCGCCCGCGCCAGCACAGACATCACCTGAAAGGGCTCGATGTCCTGCAGTCTCTGGGCAGCGATGAACTTCATACTTATCCGCGTCTAGCTGGTGCCCGGTTCTCGCGGCTTGTCCCGACCGGACAATTCACCCAAAATTTCCGTGCCATTTAACGGGTCAATCCCTGTACGCCCCGATTCCTTGCGCGCCCCTACCCTTTCTGGTATAGATTCGCGCTTATTTTTTGACCCCGGCGGTTCCATTATGTCAGGAGTCCATGCATGCCCGCCAGAAAAAAGACTGCACCGACCAAACGCTCGAGCCCACGCGGCGCTGTAAAGCCCTATCAGCGCAAGAAGGGCGAGAAGTACATGAACAAGAAGCAGCTTGCGCACTTTCGCGGGTTACTCTTGGCATGGCGTAAGGAACTGCTGGATGACTTATTGCGAACGGTGCACCAAATGCGCGACGAGATGGATGTACATTCGGATCCGAATGACCGTGCCAGTCGCGAGACCGATATCTCGCTAGAATTGCGCAGCCGCGACCGTGAAAGTAAGCTCGTCAGAAAGATTGATGAGGCCCTGGAACGGATCGACACGGGTGAATACGGCTACTGCGAAGTGTGCGGCGTAGAGATAGGCGTCGAGCGGCTGGAAGCGAGGCCGACGGCCGAGCTTTGTATCGATTGTAAGACGCTCGATGAGATCCGCGAAAAGCAAATGGCGTAACTGCGCAGCCGCGGAAAGCCAGGAAGGGGACCGCGGTCCCCTTTTTTTTGAGAATGCCGCTTGTACACCCTGCTAATTCACAATGCGCGCATTGCCCGTCCGGATGGCTCCGTATTTGAGGGCGACCTGGCCTGCGACGGCGATACCATCGCCCGTATAGATTCCAGCCTGAGCACACCCGCGCGCGAATCCATCGACGCCAACGGGAACCTGCTGCTCCCCGGCGTGATCGATCCGCAGGTGCACTTCCGCGAACCGGGTGCACCGCATAAAGAGGACATTGGCTCCGGTTCCCGGGCCGCCGTCAGCGGCGGTGTTACCAGCTTCCTTGAAATGCCGAACACGAGCCCGCCGACGATCGACCAGGCAAGCCTGGACGACAAGCTCGCACGCGCGGCGCAAAGCTCGGTGGCGAACTACGGTTTCTTCATCGGCGCAACGGCCACCAATCTCGACGAACTGAATACAGCTTCGCCCGCCTGCGGCATCAAAATCTTCATGGGGGCGAGCACGGGTGATCTGCTCGTCGACGACCCCGACGACCTGGAACGCATCTTCGCCAATGGCGAGCGCTTGATCGCCGTACATGCCGAAAGCGAGAAACGCATTCAGGAACGTCGTGCCTTGCTCGCCGGGCGTCGTGACCCTGCGGTACACTCCGAGATTCGCGACAATCAATGCGCGCTTGCGGCAACCCAGCTTGCTCTGGAGCTCTCCGACCGTTATCGCAGGCGCCTGCATATCCTGCACATGTCGACGCACGAGGAGGTCGAGCTCTTGCGGGCTCACAAACCGCCCTGGGTGACTGCGGAAGTCATTCCTAACCATCTGTTCCTCAACGTCGCCGATTACGCCAGCCAGGGCACACGCGTGCAGATGAATCCACCGCTGCGCCAGCCCGAGGACAACGCAACGCTTTGGCAGGGCTTGTACGATGGAATCGTTGACTTTATCGCCACCGACCACGCACCACATACTCTGGCCGAGAAGCAACGACCGTATCCGCAAAGTCCATCCGGCATGCCGGGCGTGGAGACCTCGCTGCCGTTGTTATTGACACAAATGGCGGCCGGGCGCTGTACCTTGGCGCAGATTCAGCAGTGGTTGTGTTTCGGTGCCGCCACCGCCTACGGCATTGCCAACAAGGGTAAGATCCTGGAAGGGTGGGACGCCGATCTGACGCTGGTCGACATGAAGGCGCGCAAGACCGTTCGCGATGAGGACCGTTTCACCCGCGTGCGGTGGAGTCCCTACAGCGGCTGGGAACTTACCGGTTGGCCGCTTTATACCATCGTTGGCGGACAAATCGCCTTTGAGCAGGGTTGTATCCGCGATCACGTACGCGGTCGCCCGCTGCAGTTTGTGGCCCAGCATTCGTGACGCTGCTGCTCCTGATCAAGGCCCTCGTGCTCGGGGCGATCGAGGGGCTTACGGAGTTCCTGCCGGTGTCGTCGACAGGCCATCTCATTATTGCCGGTGACGTACTGGATTTCACCGGCGAGCGCGCCAAAACCTTCCAGATCTTCATTCAGCTCGGCGCTATCCTGAGCGTGGTCTGGCACTACCGCAAGAAGCTGTGGAACGTCACCTGCACACTGAACGAAAGACCCGCACAGCGCTTTGTTTTGAACCTTGCGATCGCCTGGCTGCCTGCGGCAATCAGCGGGTTTCTGCTGCATACCTACATCAAGGAATATCTGTTCAACCCTACGACGGTCGCCGTGGCGTTGATCAGCGGCGGGCTGCTGATCCTGCTTATTGAACGCCGACCGCGTCAGCCCCGTGTCGTTGCCCTGGAACAACTCGCACCGCTCGATGCGCTGAAAGTCGGAATTGCTCAGACCGCCTCGTTGTTCCCGGGCATATCGCGCGCCGGCGCCACCATTATGGGCGGACTCCTGACGGGGCTGTCACGGCGCACAGCGACGGAGTTTTCCTTCTTTCTGGCAATCCCGACGATGTTCGCTGCCACGATCTACGATCTGCTCAGCAGCCGCCACGCCCTTGACGCCCATGACGCAGTGCTCCTGGCCGTTGGATTCGTCGTGGCCTTTATNNNNGGGCGTTTCTACACTACGTTTCGCGGCACACTTTCGTGCCGTTCGCTCACTACCGCATTGTCTTCGGGGCGCTGGTGCTGGCCTACTTCTGGTGGTAGTGCGGCTGCGCGAGCCCCATTGCCGATTCGGCCATTTGAATGCCGCCATGGGCTAATATATTTTTATCGTAGGCATAACGGTCCATCGCCCGAGCAGCGAGACAGTCCCGACAGGCAACCTAACTGAGTCTCCGACATATGAGTCCGCCTCCCACCGCGGAAAAACCGCGGCTATTGATCGTCGATGATTCCCGCGTCATGCGTAAAGCGATTGCTAAGCTCGTGCACGGGGAGTTTAGCGTCACCGAGGCCGAAGACGGGGAGCGCGGCTGGCAAAAGTTGTTACAGGACAATGACATACAGGTGGTCATCGCCGACGTCCTTATGCCTCGCTTGGACGGCTACTCGCTTATTTGCCGCATCCGCGCCGCCGAGAACACCCACCTCCGTGACATTCCCATCATCGTCATCACGGGCGCGGCGGACGAGGAAACGCGCGAGCGCGCATTCGCCTGTGGAGCCAACGATTTCATCACCAAACCCATCGATGGTGCGCAGCTGCTCGCCTGTGCCCGCGTGCAGGCCAAGCTCGATGAGGGCGGACGCAAGCTGGCGCTTGCAAGCGAGCAGCTGGCAGAGCAAGAAAGCGTGGATCCCCTGACTCAGCTCAATAGTCGTCGCCTTTTCGTACAACGATGCAAGCAGGACCTCGAGACTGCCAAAGGTCGGGGCGCTGAGCTCTCGCTTATCCGCCTTGACGTCGATGACCTGAAGGCGATCTACGGCGAGCATGGTGACGACGTCGGGGACCGTGTCCTTATGTGGTTGGCAAAGATCATTGCTGCCCAGACGCGCGGTGGCGACACGCTCGCGCGTATTGCCGGCGGCGCCTTCGCCATTAGCACACCCACGGCCGGGCGCCTGGACGCGGCGATCCTGTGTGAGCGCTTGCGCAGCGCCGTCAACGCAGAACCTTTCCGGCACGCCGACATTAACCTGCCTATCACGGCCAGCATCGGCTTGGTCACCTTCGGTCGGGATCCCGGAGACAATGTCGAAGACCTCATGGCGCTGGCAGAGCAACGCGTCGCGGCGGCTGCAGCCGCGGGCGGCGATCGATTGAGCGTGGACGACGTCAGCGCAACCGAAGAGGGCGACAGCGTCATTGTCGAACAGCCGGACATCAATACCGCGCTCGAAATGATTCAGCGCGGCGATGGCGGCCCGCTCGAGCCCTATCTGGTCGAGTTGGCACGGACGGTGCTTCCCGTGGTCGAGCTATGCAACAGCAAGCTCGATCTGCAGCTCGACTTTGAACTGGACTCGATCAAGGACAAGCTCTCAGAGATGAAGTAAGCGAGCAACAGGGGGAAATCCTCATTTCGTTTGGCGGCAGCATCTAGTACTCTTCCAGCCCTGAATCATAATTCTGCTCGTCTCTTACATCTTGGAACGCGGCTCTCGTTTCAAACCGGCCTGGTGGTGTTATGGGCCACACATGCAAACGCTGTGGCCTACGCTGCTACGCCGCGGTCCCGATGTGCGCCTAGAGACCGAGCGCCTGGAACTTCCGGACGGCGACTTTGTAGATCTAGATTGGACAGTCGGGCGCGGTAAGGGCATTGTCATCGTGTTGCACGGGCTCGAAGGCTGCTCGCAGTCGCCCTATGCGCGTGGGCTGCTTCAGGCGCTACAGGAGCAGGGCTGGCGCGCCGTGGTCATGCACTTTCGCGGCTGCAGCGGTACACCTAATCGCCTGCCCCGAAGTTATCACTCCGGTGACACGGGCGATCTCGCTTATCTGGTACACACCTTGTCCACACGCGAGCCGCGCACCCCCCTGGCGGCGGTGGGGTACTCGCTCGGCGGCAATGTACTCCTCAAATGGCTGGGCGAAACCGGTGAACGCGCAAGGCTTAGCGCTGCGGTCGCCGTCTCGGTGCCGTTCTCGCTCGCCGACGCGGCGAAACGAATTAACAGCGGGTTCTCGCGCCTTTACCAGTGGAAGCTGCTCAAAAGCATGCGTCAGCGCATAGCTGCCAAGCTCGAGCGTATGCCGTTGCCCCTCAAGACGTCGAACCTGTCTGAGCTACGCAGCTTTCGGCAATTCGACGACTGTGTCACGGCGCCGTTGCATGGTTTCCGTAACGCTGATCATTACTACGCCGTGGCCAGCTCGCGCCAGTATTTGCGCGACATCGCCATTGACACCTTGATCTTGCACGCGGCGGACGATCCGTTTATGACCCCTGCCGTGGTGCCAACGCCAAGCGAACTCTCAGCCCGTGTCGAACTCGAGCTTTATCCCCGCGGCGGTCATGTTGGTTTCATTGCCGGCCACTGGCCATGGCACCCGCGCTATTGGCTCGAGCAACGGATCCCGGCGTATTTGGAACAGCGGTTGCGCCAGGCGGCGCGATCCGGGCACGCGCAGGGCGGTGGTGGGCGATCAACCGGCGGCGCGTCCCGGGTAGGCTGAAAAACTAATTAAATCAATGAGTTCTCAGCGCCGCCGGCAGCGCGTCGGCGCGTCTAGGTCTGTGCAGCTTGCTGCTCGACCGCTTTCATGCTCAATCGGATGCGGCCTTGCTTGTCGACCTCAAGCACCTTCACCCGCACGCTGTCGCCTTCCTTGAGCTTGTCGCTGACATTCTCGACACGCTCGTCGGAAATCTGCGAGATGTGCACAAGGCCGTCGCGTCCCGGCAGAATCGTCACGAATGCGCCAAAGTCCATTAATTTTGCGACCCGGCCCTCGTAGATCATGCCGACCTCGACGTCCGCCGTTAGCTGCTCCACACGTCGCCGCGCCTCCTGTGCAGCCGCGTTGTCGACCGACCAGATGGTTACGGTGCCATCGTCAGCGATATCGATGGTGGCGTTGGTCTCTTCGCAGATCGCCCGAATCGTAGTTCCACCCTTGCCGATGACATCTCGGATCCGCTCGGGGTTGATCTTGATCGTAATCAGGCGTGGCGCGTATTCAGACAGCTCGGCGCGTGGCGTAGAAATGACGGCGCTCATCGCCTTTAGTACGTGTAGCCGGGCCTCCTTGGCTTGTTCAAGCGCTGCGCGCATGATCTCCCGCGTGATACCCTCGATCTTGATGTCCATCTGCAACGCGGTCACGCCGCCTTCGGTACCGGCGACCTTGAAATCCATGTCACCCAGATGGTCCTCATCACCGAGTATATCGGTCAACACAGCAAAGCGATTGCCTTCCTTGATGAGGCCCATGGCGACTCCCGCCACCGGTGCCTTGGTCGCCACACCCGCATCCATGAGCGATAGACTCGTACCGCACA
>JABAOH010161823.1_pt1 | contig 19495 bp, 19 predicted proteins | sample 7062181 | NCBI WGS metagenome assembly JABAOH01 (sample SAMN14538630, study PRJNA623070) | marine sediment metagenome | biome: marine biome [ENVO:00000428]; feature: marine pelagic biome [ENVO:01000023]; material: deep marine sediment [ENVO:00002113]; isolation source: pool of 5 deep marine... | reverse complement strand
TTTTCGACCTTCCCTCGCCTTACCTTATGAAAGGTATGGACAAGGCTGTTGAAAGAATAAAGAAAGGTCTTGAGGAGGGAGAAAAAATTGCGATATACGGTGACTATGATGTTGATGGTGTAACCGCTACGGCCCTTCTCTATAGTTTCCTCAGGAGTATTGATGCAAATGTTACATACTATAATCCCGATAGATTAAAAGAGGGGTATGGAATAAATATAGAGGCAGTTAAGAAGCTCGCAGAGCAAGGAGTAAGCCTCATCGTTTCAGGAGACTGCGGTATAACTGCCGTAAACGAAGTAGAGCAAGCCAAGGAATTAGGCGTGGATTTTATTGTTACAGACCACCACAAACCTCCCCAGGATCTTCCGGAGGCTGTCTCGGTACTAAATCCAAAACTGGCGGACTGCAAATACCCTGCAAAGGAAATAGTCGGCGTAGGAGTGATTTTCAATCTGGTAATAGCACTCAGGCGCTCGCTCAGGGATACGGGTTTTTTCAAAGAGCCAGAGCCCAACCTAGGGGACTATCTCGACCTGGTAGCGCTTGGTACAGTTGCCGATTGCGCACCGCTGCTCGATGTAAACCGCATATTGGTAAAGGAAGGTATAAAGAGAATGCAAAACCCTAAGAGAATCGGGGTAAGGGCGCTAAAAGAGGCAAGCAGCATAAAAGGCGAGCTCACGTCCTACGACCTAGGGTTTAAATTAGGCCCGAGGATAAACGCCTCCGGCAGAATGAGCACCGCAGACAATGCTGTCAAGCTTTTTATCTCGAGCGACTTAGAGAATGCAAGGGAATTAGCCCAGGGACTGAATAAGGAAAATGCCGACAGACAGAACGTAGAGGCTGATATTATAGGGGAGTCTATTGAACAATTGGAATCAAATCCGCATTTAATAGGTTCAAACTCGATAGTGCTGGCATCTAGGAACTGGCACCCCGGGATTATTGGAATTGTTGCGGCAAGATTAGCTGAGAGATATGAAAAGCCGACTATCCTGATTGCAATTGACGAGGGTGGAGAGGGCAAAGGTTCCGGCAGAAGCATAGAGGGAGTGAATATATACTCGGCTCTGTCTGAATGCAGCGAGCTGTTCCTTCAATTCGGGGGTCACGAGCAGGCTGCTGGGCTTTCCATAAGAGAGGAAAATATTGAGAAATTTAGAATTATGTTTGATAAGGCCCTTGAGAAAAGTTATGAAGCTTATGAGCAAAAACTAAGGGTAGACTGCTCAGTCGATTTAGATAAAATCACAGAAGACTTAATCTCCGAGTTCGGCCTACTTGCGCCTTTTGGAATCGGAAACCCCGAGCCGGTGCTGCTATCAAGCGAGGTTGAAGTAATATCCCAGCGCATATTTAAGGATAAGCACTTGGGTTTTAAAGTGAGAGGGGATAATAAAGTATATGATGCAATATGGTTTAACCTGAAGGAACCCCTCACCTTGCCCGGCAAGATAGATATGATTTTTACTCCCGAGTTTAATCAGTGGAACGGGAAAAAGGAGATTAGACTTAGGGTGATGGATGCAAGCTGGGATGGGAATTAACAAGAACCCTCTACAAATCACACAATCCAGATATATTATATAGGAGAGAAAGCAAAAATACGGAGGTTTTATAAATATGGCTACAAGACCTAAGCTTGAAAATCTAAATTTTTTATACCCGATAATTATTATTTTGATTATCGTTCTCGCAACCAGTGCGTTTGTCATCGTAGACAGCGGACACGTAGGCGTTATCAGAACCTTGGGAGCTGTTCAGCCCGAGCCGCTGCCTGAGGGGTTCCATCTGAAAAAGCCTTTTATGGACAAAATTGAGCAGGTGGATATTAGGCTGACCAAAGCTAAATCTAAATCGAAAGCAGCATCAAAGGACTTACAGACAGTAGAGACTCAGGTAACTATTCAGTACTCACTCACCGGTCCCGTTGCTCCTCTTACCTATCAAAGAATCGGCCAGCGTGAAGTTGTAGCTGCAACCGTCATTGAGCCTGCAATTCAGGAATCAGTTAAAGCTGTTACAGCTCAGTACACAGCCGAGCAGCTTGTAACAAAAAGAGCTGAAGTTAAGCAGCAAATACAAAAAGCCATAGAAAATTTTATTGATGTCACTCTTAAGGACAAGCAGGTGCCGACTGCACTTAATATTGCAAACGTGGCTATAACAGACTTTGAATTCTCTGAGGAGTTCAATAAGGCAATTGAGCTTAAAGTGAAGGCAGAGCAGGAAGCCCTTCAGGCATTGAATGAAAAAGCCAGAAGAGTAACCCAGGCTGAGGCAGCCTATCAGGAGCGCAAGCTTTCGGCAGACGGTGAGGCCTATGAAATCGAGGCTGCATCAAAAGCAAAAGCCGATGCTATTGCGAGAGAAGCTAAGGCTCTAAAGGATAACCCGCAGCTAATACAGCTGAGACTTGCTGAGAAATGGGATGGAACTCTGCCAAAATTCACCGGTAGCGAGACCGTCCCTCTTATTAACATAGATAGTGTGTTGAAAAGTAAATAAATATTACTTAGCAGGTATAAACAGAGGCAGATCTTCGTAGGATTCCACCGGCGGACAGGAGCACACAAGGTTTCTGTCCCCATATGGGTTATCAATTCTTCCGACCGGAGGCCAGAATTTATTTTCCTTTAGATATGGGAGAGGGAAAACAGCCTTTTTTCTTGAATAGGCATGATCCCATTTATCACTTGCGATCTCTTTTGACGTATGGGGTGCGTTTTTAAGAACATTGTCCTCTCTGTCCGCAGTACCCTCAGCCACTTCCTTCATCTCTTTATAGATGTATACCAGCGCCTCACAAAAACGGTCAAGCTCATCTTTCGCCTCGCTCTCTGTGGGCTCAATCATCATTGTTCCCGCAACAGGCCATGATATGGTCGGCGCATGGAAGCCGTAATCGATTAGCCTCTTTGCCACATCCTCCACCTCTATGTCGGCTTCTCTTTTAAACGCTCTCAAATCCAAAATAAATTCATGAGCCACCCTGCCATTGGTTCCGGTATAGAGGACGTTATAGAACCTCTCGAGGCGGGATTTTAAGTAGTTAGCATTAAGTATGGCATACTTCGTTGCATCCGTTACACCCTCTGCACCCAATAGCCGGATATAGATATAGGAGACAAGCATAATGCTCGAGCTGCCCCATGGGGTGGCCGATACCGCAGGAATGGACTTCTCACCTCCAATCTCAACAACCGCATGTCCCGGCAGATAAGGAGCAAGGTGCTCTGCAGCACAAATAGGCCCCATCCCGGGCCCTCCCCCGCCGTGCGGTATGCTGAAGGTCTTGTGCAGATTTATATGACATACATCCGCACCTATGATTGACGGGCTTGTAAGACCGACCTGGGCGTTCATGTTGGCCCCGTCCATATAAACCTGCCCGCCGTGATCATGAATGATCCTGCAGATCTCTTGAATGTTTTCTTCAAACACCCCGTGAGTAGAGGGATAGGTTACCATTATAGAGGAAAGAGTATCTTTATATTTTCCTGCTTTCTCCCGTAAATCATCAGTATCAATGTTCCCCTGGTCATCACATTTTACTACCACTACTTTCATACCCGCCATCGCTGCACTTGCGGGGTTTGTACCGTGTGCAGATGAAGGAATAAGCGCAACATCTCTATGAGCCTCGCCTCTGTCCGCATGATATGCTCTTATTACCATAAGTCCTGCATATTCACCCTGAGCGCCGGAGTTTGGCTGAAGGGAAACCGCGGGCAAGCCAGTGATATCTCCCAAGAAGGACTCTAAATCATGAAAGATATTCTCGTATCCAAGCGCCTGTTCTTTTGGAGCAAACGGATGAAGTTTTGAGAACTCTGGCCAAGTAACCGGCACCATCTCAGTTGTTGCATTAAGCTTCATGGTGCATGAGCCTAGGGGTATCATCGATGATGTCAGAGATAAATCTTTATTCTCAAGTCTCTTTATATACCTGAGCATTTTAGTCTCGGTGTGGTACTTGTTAAACACCTCGTGTGTGAGATATTCGCCCTCTCTAGCCAAATCTTTAGGAAACCCGTTTTTGTAAGAGTCCAGGTGATTTATGTCTATATCAAAATCATACTTCTTGCCGTCTGATTCGGAAAAAACTCCTGCTATTTTTTCTATGTCTCCGAGCTCGGTTGTTTCATCCAGTGATATGCCGATATCCCCACCGTCTAAATATCTAAAGTTCAGTTTCTCCCTCTCGGCAATGGCGCGGATATTATCAGCCTTCTCGCCGGAGGGGTCTTTTAGAGCAATTTTTAGTGTGTCGAAATAATATTCATTTGTTTGTTCATAACCCAGACTTTTAAGCTCATCCTCAAGCAGCCTTGCCAGAATGTGTACTTTAGTGGCAATAGCTCTTATTCCTTCGGGACCGTGATATACGGCGTACATACCTGCCATAATGGCAAGCAGCGCCTGGGCAGTACAAATATTCGACGTTGCCTTCTCTCGTCTAATATGCTGCTCTCTGGTCTGTAGTGCCATCCTGTAAGCAGGGTCTCCGCTTGAATCAATGGACACGCCGATGATACGGCCGGGCACCTGACGGGCATAATTCTCATGCGTTGCAAAATAGGCCGCATGCGGTCCTCCGTATCCCATCGGGACTCCAAAACGCTGAGATGAGCCGACAACTACATCCGCTCCAAACTCCCCGGGAGGGGTGAGCAGTGTAAGGCTCAAAAGATCAGCCGCAACCGCAACTAATATTGCATTATCATGAGCGGCGCTTATAAAATCGGAATAATCATGTACTTCACCATCTGCACCGGGGTATTGAAGAAGTGCGCCAAACACATTGTCGTCAAATTCAAACTCCCTGTGGTCCCCGATTATAAGCTCTATCCCCAAGGGCTCTGATCTTGAGCGCAGAAGATCGATTGTTTGAGGAAAACACTGGTCTGACACAAAGAAGCTGTTCGCCTCACTACCTTTTAACTTTTTGTCCTTTACCCTGTGGAGCATGGTCATAGCCTCTGCCGCAGCGGTAGCTTCATCCAGAAGCGAAGCATTTGCTATCTCCATTCCGGTAAGATCACTCACCATGGTCTGAAAATTAATGAGCGCTTCAAGCCTTCCTTGAGATATCTCAGCTTGATACGGTGTGTATTGCGTATACCAGCCCGGGTTCTCTAAAATATTTCTCTGTATTACCCCGGGTGTTACACAGTCGTAGTATCCAAGCCCGATGTAGGATTTGAATACTCTATTTAGCTTAGCAGTCTTAGATAGCTCATCCAACAATCCAGCTTCACTTACTGGATCAGGGAGGTCTAGGGGGCCCTCCATCCTAATTGAGGATGGAACAGTATCATCAACAAGCTCATCAAGAGAACTGACGCCAATCTGCTCAAGCATAGACTCCAGTTCAGCCTGATTAGGTCCTATATGCCTTGTGGCAAAATTAATATTCTTATCGAGGTCTTTACTCATCGGATTTTATAATTTTATGATCAAATAAATGCAATGCCGAGGGGTAAATATTGTATGTTGAGTAGCAAAATATAATTAACACTTCTATGAAAGCAAACCTACAATTGGAGCTCTATTCTTCAATCTCTTTTTCAACAAAATCAGTATAACCCTCAAAATCCATTAAGTCATCCAGCTCACCCGGATCGTATACTTTTACTTTTATCATCCAGCCTTCGCCGTAGGGATCGCTGTTAATCAACTCCGGCGAATCAAGCAGTGCTTCATTTACTTCTACTACATCACCGCTAACCGGTGCGTAGAGATCAGAGACAGCCTTAGTAGACTCAACGGCACCGAAAGGATCACCCTTAGTAATTTCATCCCCTTCACTCGGAAGCTCAATATAAACAATCTCTCCAAGCGAATCCTGGGCATAGTCGGTTATTCCGATTACAAGCACCTCTCCCTCTTGGTGCGCCCACTCGTGATCGTTGGTGTATTTGAGCTCTTCTGCTACATTTGCCATAACTCGATCTCCTTATCTAATCTACTTACTATAAAATGGAATACTAACTATCTTCGCATCCCGCAGGGTATCTCTAATCTGAATTTGTATTATACCATTATGCTCGACTTTATTACTTAAATAACCCAAGCCGATGGATTTTTCAAGACTTGGAGATAAAGTTCCGCTTGTGACGCTCCCCAGGGAGGCTCCATCCTTAAAAATGCCGTACCCTTGTCTAGGTATTCCGCGCTCTATCATCTCGAATCCGACAAGCGTATTTGCCAGTCCCTCATCCATAGATTTACTAAGTGCGTCCCTGCCGATAAAATCGTCCCCATCCAATTTTATATACCTGCTAAGCCCTGCCTCAAGTGGGTTAATATGCTCATCTATCTCGTGCCCGTATAGGGAATAGCCCATTTCTATCCTAAGTGTATCGCGCGCTCCAAGACCGCAGGGTTTAATCCCGAGGCCGCGGCCAGTTTGCATTAACTTATTCCACAGCTCGGGCGCCTGATCCCAGGGCAAAAAGATTTCATACCCTTCTTCTCCCGTATAGCCCGTTCGCGCAACGATAATCTCGTGGCCGCCCCAGTCTTTTAGTTCAAAACGGAACTTTCTTATACTATCCAGATCGCTCTCAATGGCTTCGCTTAAAATTGTTTTAGAATCCGGGCCTTGAATTGCAATTTGGGAATATTCAGGGCTTTTGTCTGAAACTTCAACGTTAAATTTGCCCTCTTCCTTCTTAATCCAATTGAAATCTTTATCGCTGTTTGATGCGTTTACACAAAACAAGAAATGGTCATCTGAGAATTTATATATTATTACGTCGTCAATAACTCCTCCTTCGGTATTGCAAAGGAGGGTATATTGAGCCTGAAAATCCTCTACTTTTTTTACATTGTTAGTTGTAATCCATTGGCAGAATTCTATTGCCTCAGCACCCCTAACCTCTACCTCCCCCATATGGCTTACATCAAAGAGACCGGCGGAGCTTCTGACAGCAAGATGCTCCTGTCTTACCCCCTCATACTGCACAGGCATTTGCCATCCCGCAAACTCAACCATCTTTGCCCCAAGCTCTTTATGAATAGAATTCAAAGCGGTTTTTTTCATATCACTCATAATTGTTTAACGACTCAGTAGACTAATGTCAATAAATGTAATTATTTTTATCCGGGAGCCAATTTTCGTTAATTTAGTATAATGAAAATCTTGATAAAAAATTCCCGATTATAAACTCAATTTTCCGCTTCAAATAATTCTACTACTTTTGGCTTCACCACTTTCCCTAAGGCATTTTTGGGAAGTTCCGGAACAACTATTATTAGAGACGGAACTTTGTAAGGAGCAAGCCTGTCTTTGCACCAAAATCTCAATGCTTCAAGATTTATATTGGCCTCTCCTGCAGACACTAACGCAGCGCAAACCCTCTCGCCCCACTCAGAATCCGGGACCCCTACTACAGCGCAGTCTGCCACGCCGGGATCCGTGCGCAGTACCTCTTCAATCTCAAGAGCTGAAATCTTATAGCCCCCGCTCTTAATTATGTCTACTGAGTCCCTGCCCAGTATTTTGTATACCCCCTCTTCATTTACGCAGGCTATATCTCCTGTTTTAAACCAGCCGTCTTCTGTAAATGCGCTCGATGTTGCCTCCGGGTTTGCCCAATACTCTAGAAAAACATTCGGCCCCTTAACCAATATCTCTCCCTGCTCCTCGTCATTATCTCTCTTGAGCCGAATTTGAACTCCCGGAAGAGGTTTCCCCACATGCCCCGGCACTCTTTTGCCGCCAAGAGGATTTGAAAGCGCCATACCTATCTCAGTCATGCCGTAGCGCTCAAGCAATACATGACCGCTTATCTCATGCCACCTCTCAAGCATGCTAACAGGAAGCGCTGCCGACCCCGAGACCATCAGCCGCATGCTCCTGCATGCATGAGTCATTTTCTCCTTTTCTTCAGTTGATGCCTCTTCCCAAACACGAATAAGCCTTGAATAAATTGTCGGAACAGCCATAAAAAGCGTGAAATCTCTATCAATAAACGCTTTCCAAACGGTGTCAGCGTCAAACCTGGGCATCATCTCGCACTTAGCCCCGCTCCAGAGTGCACACAGCAGTATGTTTACAATCCCGTGCACATGGTGCAGCGGCAAAACATTTAAGATATAGTCCCTGTCTGCCCACCCCCATGCCTCAACAAGCGAGACGATCTGCGCCCTTATATTTGCATGGGTCGTGACCACCCCTTTGGGTCTGCTGGTGGTCCCGCTTGTGTACACAATCATGGCTCTTGCGGATTCATCTATGTCCGGCAAATCTCTTGCCGTACTGCTAAAAACTTCGTCCATGGCACTAAATCGTGCGTTATTGTTATCAGCAAGCACCCCCATACGCCCTTTGAACTGCGGATGGGCAATAACCGTCTCCGCCCCGCTTTGGCTAATAACAGAGTCGAGTTCAGGGTCGGGATGAGAGACGCATAGGGGAACAGCTATTCCGCCTGCTCTCCATATCCCTAGCAGAACCGATACGTACTCAAAACTCGACGGGATAATAAATGCTACTCTCGCTTCATTTAAACTCTCGTTTTCCCTAAGCAGATGCGCAGCTACTTTGGATGAGCTGCTTAGAAGATCGCTATACGAATACTCACCGTTCTCATCTATTATTGCAGTTTTATCTCTAAACTGACTTAGTCTTTCTATCAGGTTTATCATTGGATTTAGTGTCAGTATAGTATTATATTACGAAATAAGATCATGGGAAAAATTCTAGAGATAGCAGAGCTTGGTCATCCCGTGTTAAGAGAAAGGACATCTGAAGTTAAGGACTTGCAAAGCACTGAGGTCCAAGATTTCATCGATGATCTAATAGTGACCGGGATTGCCTCAAACGGGGTTGGAATAGCAGCCCCTCAAGTATACGAGTCAAAACGTATCTTCATTATTCTATCCAAACCCAACCCCCGCTATCCAAACGCTCCTGAGCTTGGACCGATTGCTGTTATAAACCCTGAAATTACAGAATATTCACAAGAGAAGGAAAAAGACTGGGAAGGCTGCCTGAGCATCCCGGGGATAAGAGGGCTCGTTCCTAGACACAAATCCGTTAAGGTAAAATATACGACAAGAGATGGAGTAGAGACAGAGAATGAATTCTCTGATTTCGTAGCCAGAATTTTCCAGCACGAGCTCGATCACCTGGACGGGGTAGTGTTTTTGGACAGAATGGAGTCGAGCAAGGAAATTATCACGGAGAGGGAGTACCAAAGGCTCATGTCGAAAATCATGGAGGAAGCAAACCTTGAAAACCAAGGCTAAGATAACAAGCCTAGTTAGCATGGCCGGTATAATAGGTGCCATTATGATAATAACATTCCACGCCCACAGTCTTGCAGAGCAAGAACAGCATCATGATTCGATATTCCAAGCATCAATATTTGAGGCTCTAATTGAAGGTGTATATGAAGGCGATTTGACTTACGGGGAGCTTAAAAAACACGGCGATTTTGGTCTTGGCACCTTTAACAGCCTGGATGGTGAGATGGTGGCGTTAGACGGAGTTTTTTACAGGATAGATTCAGAGGGCAATGTATCAGTAGTGGGCGACTCCATGAAATCTCCTTTCGCAGTCGTCACTTTCTTTGACTCAAACGAGAAGTTACTGCCCAAAGAACCCCTAACATGCGAGGGGCTTAAAGTATATATAGAGGATGCACTTCCTGCTAAAAATATATTTTACGCAATCAAAGTTAGCGGTGAGTTCGAGCGGATGAGAACAAGAAGCGTACATGAGCAGGAAAAACCCTATCCTCCCATAAGCGAAGTTGTGAAAGAGCAGTCTGAGTTTGATTTAAAAGATATTAAGGGAACTATCGTCGGCTACTGGATGCCAATGTACATAGGAGGAGTCGCTCAGGCCGGGTTCCATTTCCATTTCATATCCGATGACAGAAAATCAGGGGGTCATGTGCTCGGGTGCAGGACTAAAAATATAGTGGTCGATATAGATCACATTAGAGACATAGAGATTGATCTTCCTGAGAATGAAGAATTTGACGAAGCGGATTTGAAAAAAGAATCCAGTTAGGGGGGTATATAAATCATCATGAAAAATGTTATACAAGTTTTGCTCGTAATACTTTTTGCAGCATTTATTTCTGTAAATGCACATTCCCAAGCTCTTCCACAAGGAAAGTTGATTGATCTTACGCACGATTTTTCCGAGGAATCTATTTATTGGCCTACGGCTGAAGAGTTCAAATTGGAAAATGTGTTTCATGGTTTTACTGAGAAAGGCTTTTTCTATGATGCCAACCGCTATTCAGCCGCAGAGCACGGGGGAACGCATATAGATGCTCCGATACATTTTGCAGAAGGCAAGCATACCGTGGATGAGATTCGTCTTGAAAATCTCATAGGTCCTGCCGTTGTTATAGATGTATCACAAAAAGCCCTGCCCAACCCTGATTATTTAGTCAGCGTTCAGGATTTTACGGACTGGGAGAAAGAGAACGGACAAATAGCCGACGGCACAATTGTGCTCCTTAACACCGGCTATGCTAAATACTGGCCCGATAAGGTTAAATATATGGGCACTGACAAACGGGGACCCGACGCTGTTAAGGACCTGCACTTCCCAGGACTTGACCCCGGGGCCGCAAAATGGTTAGTTGAAAACCGCAACATAAGCGCGATCGGACTTGATACCCCAAGCATCGACTACGGTCAGTCCACACTGTTTGAGAGTCATCAGATACTCTTTAAAGAAAACATCCCTGCATTCGAAAATGTTGCCAATTTGGATAAACTACCCCTAAAAGGAGCCACGGTAATAGCGCTGCCGATGAAGATCAAAGGCGGAAGCGGAGGACCTCTTAGAATAGTTGCTATAGTTCCGGAGTAATTTATAGGAGAGAATATGAGCGAAGATAAGCAAAGAAGTAAGCAGAAAAACATATCTGAGATTGCCAAAGAGGCCGGGCTTTTAATACCCGTGTTCATAACTTCTTCCGTTTGGGACAGCTGGATTACCCCTGATCAAAAAAGCATAGAAGATGGAGATAATGAAAAAAGCAGAGCACTTAACGTTATAAACAACTTTTTATACTATATGCGGGTTCATCGCCAATCGAGCAAGTCAAATCTGATATATTTTCCTGTTAAATTTAAAAAGGACGGCAGCGAAGAAGAAATTCAGCTAATGTCTCACCTCGGCCCTCTTGAGGAAGGAGACAACAGGCCGTGTATCACAATTATGACTCCCGAGGAATATGACTCTGAAACCTCCCAATAGACTTATCCAAACAGAACCAAACAGCAGATAGTTTTTAACCATACAAATCCAGGAAATGATGTATAATAGTTCATCAGGGCCGGGTTATGAAACACAAAGAAATCTATTTCGACAATAACGCCACCACTAGACCGCTTCCGGAGGTAAGGGAAGAGGTCCTTAAAGTTATGGGCGATGAGTTCGGGAACCCCTCAAGCGCACACTCCACGGGAAAGCGCGCCAGGCAACATATAGCCCTGGCAAGAGAGCAGCTTGCAGCTCTAATCGGGTCGGATGCTTCGAAGATAACCTTTACCGGCTCGGGAACAGAATCCAACAATATGGCATTTTATTCCTGCACCCGAGACAGATCAAACGGGTGTGAAATACTTACAACCACCGTAGAGCACTCCTCAATTCATAAAATGTGTAATTTCCTAAAATTACATGACGTGTCGATAAAAAAGCTAGAAGTAAGCCCTCAAGGTCTAATTGATCTAGACGAACTAAAGAAAGCAATAAATGGATCAACCTCACTTGTCTCCGTACAGTGGGTGAACAATGAAACAGGAGTCATACAGCCGTTACGCGAGATAGCCGAGATATGCACAGAGATGGAAGTACCCCTGCATACCGACGCAGCACAGGCAGTCGGAAAGATAGAGATGAATATTCAAGATCTGCCAATTGATTTTTTCTCGCTTACAGGACATAAATTTCACTCCCCTCAAGGCATTGGAGCTATATACACCAGAGACAAATTTATGTTAGCTCCTCTGTTGTTTGGCGGGTTTCAAGAAGAGGGGTTCCGCCCCGGCACAGAAAACGTTCCCGGCATAGTAGGCATGGGAAAGGCTGCCGATATTAGGCGGGAAAATCTAGCCGGGCTGATATCCAAAATGAAAGACCTGCGTGATAGATTCGAGGCAATGGTGCTCGATTTTGTTCCAGGCACAATAGTGAACGGTGATACCAATAGCCGTGTCTGCAACACTACAAATATTATGTTTGGCGGAGTTGACGGGCGCAAACTTGTAAAAGGACTCGATCAAAGAGGTATCAGATGCTCTCAGAGCTCTGCGTGCACAAATTTTGAGGTAGCGCCGTCATATGTGCTCTGCGCAATGGGGCTGACATCGGAGCAGGCGTACTCCAGCATAAGGTTCAGCTTTTCAGTAGAAAACACATATGAAGAAATCGATACAGCAGTTGATTCAATAAGAGAACTCTCAGACCAATTAAAAAACTAACATAAACCACCTGGCCACAAGCTGGATTTTTTCTGTACTCGAGCTCAATCTGGACATATTCACTTGCGGAATTGTGAATTAAGCATACTGATACAGGGCCGGATCAGATGGGGAAAAACAAAAAAAATATACTAATTTCTGGTCTTCCGGGAATCGGCAAAACCACGGTAATTAAAAATATTTATGCCGAAATAAAGGATCTTAACCCAATCGGGTTTTACACCGAGGAAATAAGAAACGAAGGTCTTAGAAAGGGGTTTCAGTTAATAGGGTTGAATGGAAACAAGGTAATTTTTGCTCATATGCTCATAGAAAGTCAGCATAGTGTGGGCAAATACAGGGTCGATATAGATGCCTTTGATAAATTTCTCGATTCTATAGATTTTAAGGGTAATAAGAGCAGCCCTGTTATCATAGACGAGATTGGGAAAATGGAATGTCTCTCTAGCAAATTTGTAAAGCTGATTACGGATGTTCTAGACTCAGACAACTTGGTTATTGCCACAATCTCTCACACCGACGGCGGTGTTAAGGGAAAGATAAAACAAAGAGAGGATGTGATGCTATTTAAAATGAACTTGGAGAACCGTAAATCCCTGCCGGCTGAAATTCTAAACACCATTAAAAGCAGCAATTAAACCTATAAAACTTGAGGAGAAATTATACATTATGTCTAATGCACTTAACTTTCCAAAGTTATCTTACGAGCAAATACTTCCAACAAGTGAGGCTATACATTCCTATGCGAGGTTACTTGGCGCTATAAGAGCTGGTATGACCCCGGAGCAAAAGGACTACTGGCACATCAGCTTAAGAACCGCAACCCAAGGCTTTAGAACAACGCCTATACCGAATGTTGACGGCAGCACATTCGAGCTGTCATTAAATCTCCTAACACACAATGTGAGCATATCATCCAGCACCGGGCATAACAGGAGCAATGCAGTTAACGGGCAGTCTATCTCTAAATTTTCAGAAGAACTCTTATCTGCTCTAGAGACAATAGGTATCAAGCCTGAAATAGATTTGGAGAAATTCACCGATACCGCAGAGCAGGATTATGACCCTGCAACCGCCAGTGAAATTTTCAGATCTTACTCGCTTGTAGACAACATATTTAAGAAGTACAAGGGAACTATAACTCAAGAGACCAGCCCCGTTCAGCTTTGGCCCCATCATATGGACGTTGCTTTTACAATTTACACCCCATCTGTAAAAGATAATCTTGAACAAGTCGGATTCGGCTACCTAACGGGCGATGAATCAGTGCCAGAGCCCTACTTTTATATCTCTCCCTGGCCGGAGATAGAAGATATAGATAAAGTCAAACTTCTAGACGATGCCCGTTGGAACACCGAGGGATGGCAGGGGGTGGTGCTAAAATATGCGGACCTTATAAATAAAGATGATCCATCCCAAACCCTGTATGACCATTTAAAGATTACTTTTGAGGGTATATTACGAAACGTCTAATTATTATTTATACATTCACTAAGGCAGCTNNGCCTCGCAGTCCAGGAGTTTATATTTACAAACCTCCGTACAAGGCTTGTCTTCAAGAGGATTAGGCCTTAAGGTAGGTTTGGGTGTTGGGTTAACACACCATTCTTTACAGTTCTCAAGCCCCTCACTGCATTCTTTTCTGCAGATGGCTTTTTTGTCGCTCTTTGCACCGCCGCCTGTGTATTTGGTGCAGACCTCATTGCAGTCAACTGCTTTTAGCTCGCAGGCCCTTGCACACGATTTATCATGATAGCGCTCAGGCTTTAGTGTCGGGCGAGGGGTCGGGTTCAAACATCTTTCATTACACATATCAAGCTCAGTGCCGCACTCATTAACGCACATACTTCTCTCTTTGCTTTTTGCCCCTCCTCCTACAATCTGCGAGCATGACAGATCACAGTTCTTTCTACTCTCAAGACATTTCTGGGGACAAGTGAGCGGGACGTCTTCGGATTTTGAATCTATTGCCGATGAGAAAAGAATTATAAATAGTATGTTTAGCATTAATGCGTTTCTCATAAGGATTAATATTAACTAATCATCGGGATTCTTGTTAGATATAAAGTCTCTGTTATAATTGAGAACATGGGTCTAGAGAAACTCAGAGGAGACGCAAGAGCAATATTCGATGCAGGACTAAAAGCAGCCGACCCCATAGTGGGAATAAAAAGCCATATGAGGCGTGACGGTGATGAGCTCCATGTGCAGGGACATACTTACGATCTAAATAGTTTTGACAATATCTATGTGATCGGCATGGGAAAAGCCTCAGCATCTATGGCAAAAGCAGTTGAGGAAATTCTTGGCGACAAATTAGCCGGCGGCATAGTAAACGTAAAATATGGACACTGTGAAGAGCTTGAGAAAATTAAGATAAACGAAGCCGGACACCCTGTGCCTGATAAAGCCGGGCTTGAGAGTGGTCAAGAGATCATAGAACTGCTTAAAACCACCGGTGAGAACGATCTTGTTATATGCCTTATATCAGGGGGAGGATCTGCGCTTCTACCCCTACCCGCGGGCAATTTAACCTTAGAAGATAAACAGCTTGTTACACAGTTCCTGCTTGAGTGCGGGGCAAACATTCATGAAATAAATTCTATAAGAAAGCACATCTCCTCAGTAAAAGGCGGAAGGCTCGCAGCTCTTGTGTATCCATCTACTTTAATTTCGCTCATTCTCTCGGACGTAATCGGCGATGATTTAGATGTTATCGCCTCCGGGCCTACAGTTCCCGATACGGACACTTTTCATGACTGCAGGAATATAATTAACAAATACAACCTCTATGAAAAAGTGCCCGAAAGAGTAATCCGGTATATAGAGACCGGATGCGAAGGAGGTAATGAAGACACTCCCGACGCTGAGAGTCCTATATTTGAAAAAACTCAAAATGTGATAGTGGGCAGCAATATCATTGCAGTGACCGCAGCAAAAGAAAAAGCGCAAGATTTAGGCTATAACACTCTAATACTTTCCACATTCATCCACGGCGAGACAGAAGAAGTGGCTAAAGTTCACACTGCTATAGCTAAGGAAATCGTCTCCTCGGGTAACCCGGTAGCTGTTCCTGCATGCATTATCTCAGGCGGTGAAACCACAGTTACGATAGAAGGAGAAGGACACGGAGGAAGAAATCAAGAATTTGTGTTGGCCGCAGCAATAGATATCAGTGGATTAGACAATGTTGTGGTGCTAAGCGGAGGGACCGATGGCAACGACGGGCCCACAGATGCCGCAGGGGCATTCGCAGACGGTAATACAATTTCCAGAGCGGATAAATTGAACCTAAGAGCTTATGACTACTTATGCGAAAATAATTCCTATAATTATTTCAAGCCTCTGGATGATCTTTTGATCACAGGTCCAACAAATACAAATGTTATGGATTTAAGGGTTGTCGTTGTGGGCTAACTAGGCGCGCATTCCTGTCAAAAATGTGAGCTCGGATTCAAGCTCTTCTTTTGTTACAGAGAAAATATCAAAACTTTTATTCAGCGTAACCATCTGGATATTCTCAGCTATAAGCCTTTCACTATTTTTCACCCAATATACGCAAACTATCATCTCCTGTCCCCCAGGGTGTTTAACCATAATCGATGAGTACTTTTCGATACCCATTATCACAGGGCTGTCGGGAACTACCTTAACTTCATAGCCGCCCACTTGGTTATAGTCGTCGATCATACTCTGAAATGCGGGTAGTACTACGCTTCTGAAAACCTCATCTACCTTATTGTCTAGTTCCCAATCAGATCCTTGGCTCATAACAACACCTCTATCAAGAAAGATCTATAGCGTGTGCCTTTAGTTCGTCTAAAGATATGACCTCCAGAGCAGATTCGTGGGTAGAGGTAAGAATCACCGGAGGAGCCATTCCGTTATCAAGAGCTTCCTTCCACCTAAGTGCGCACAGACACCACCTGTCTCCGGGTTTTAGACCCGGGAACTCAAAATCCGGATTAGGTGTTGATAGATCATTACCGACAGACTTAGAGAATTCTAGAAATTCTTGGCTGACTTCTACACAAACTACGTGCATCCCTAAGTCCTCCGGGCCGGTCCGGTACGGCAGCATCCGTCACGGTAAAAGCCTGTCATAGGAGAAGTGCAGCAGGTTTCCAACTCTCCGCCAAAAACGTTTTTATCACTGGGCATTATTTAGTCTCCGTCCAAATATTATTCGGCTATAGATGAAAAATAATATATCATACAGAGCCCGGTCTTTCCCAAGAATGATCCACAGGCTCATCAATATCTTCCTCATCTGAGCTCAATAGCTCTAAGAGATCCTGGTTCCTCTGCCGTGTTTGAACCAAAAAGGCTTCATCATCACCGAAGTGCTCATGCAGTTCCGTTAGCGTTTTTTCATCATGATGCTTAAAAGTGAGCGCTGCACGGTGAGCTTGATAGGATCTGNNTAGGATCTGAAACCAAGGATTTTCAGTGCAGAGGTCCCTAGCTCCAAAGCCGAGTCGAAGGTTTCTCTTTTAATGACGTCAACTCCTAAGTTCATTAGCTCGTACGTATTTCTCCTATCGTAAGATCTTGCAAGTATCTTCAGGGTCGGAAACTGCTTCTTAACTATCTCAGCTATCTCAAGGGCTTTATCCTTATCATCTATAGCTAGAATGAACAACTTTGCTTCATCGGCTCCTGCAGAATGGAGCAGATCTATCCTAGATGCATCCCCGTAAAATACCTTATAGCCGAATCTTCTCACCATATCTATTTGGCTAGGTTTGGAGTCAAGAATGGTGGTTCCAATGCCGTTTGCATGGAGCAGTCTCCCCACTATTTGCCCAAACCTTCCAAACCCTGCAATGATAACAGGGTTTTTCTCATCAATCGCATCACTCTCGGGTCTATCATCCAAAATCGAGAACCTTGGCTGCAGCAGCTTTTCGTTAAATATCATTAATATCGGAGTCAACGCCATCGACAATGCAACTACTAAAATTAATGTATCGGCTAGGGGTACAGGTATTACGCTGTTTTGTGTTGCAAACGAAAACAGTACAAAAGCAAACTCTCCTCCCTGAGCAAGTGAGAATGCGAAGAGAAAATTCTGGCTTCTTGTCATCTTAAACGCAAATCCTAAGATAAAAAGAATAACCAGCTTAATTGCGATCAACGCTAATACCAAACCTATTATGAGGTACGGCACTTCAAAGAATAAATTGAAGTCTATACTCGCTCCGACCGAAATAAAAAACAGTCCTAACAGAAGCCCTTTAAACGGCTCAATATCTGTCTCCAGCTCATGTCTATACTCACTGTCAGCAAGCACTACACCTGCAAGGAATGTCCCTAACGCAGCAGACAGCCCCACAAGCTGCATTGCAAGCGCAATCCCTATAACAAGAAATAGAGCAAATGCTGTAAAAACTTCCCTCAGCCTGGTCTCGGCAATAAAACGGAACACATAGCGCACTAAAAACCGCCCCGCAACTATAATAGTTGCAATTACCAATGCAACTATGATTGCCTGCTGCCATCCCGGGAGCGATTCAATACTGATGCCCGAGTGGTGTATCTGTTCTGCAGAATGCTCTAGTCCAATCATAGGTGCTGCAAGAAGCGGGAGTACAGCTAGAATTGGAATTACTGCTATATCTTGAAAAAGAAGGACCGAAAAACTTGATTGGCCTGCTTGAGTTTTAATAAGACCCTTTTCATTTAACGTCTGAAGAACTATTGCTGTTGAGGATAGTGCCAAAATCAAACCTATCGCAAGAGACATTTTCCAGCTATATCCAAATAAAAATGTAATGAAAAAGATTGCAGCGGTTGTTACAAAAACCTGAAGTCCTCCGAGACCAAGTATCGGGCCCCTTAGCCTCCATAGCAGCTCCGGCCTTAGCTCCAAGCCGATCAGAAAAAGCATCATCACAACCCCAAACTCAGCAAAATGCAGTACAGCTTCTGTTTCCGTACCGACAAATTTAAGTACAAACGGGCCGATTATTATTCCTGCAAACAAATAACCCAGAACAGAGCCAAGACCGATACGCTTGGCAATAGGAACTGAGACTACTGCGGCAAGGAGATAAATAAAAGCATGAAACAAGAAAGTGTCCATATACTAATCACCCCGTGATTGATCAAGATGTTGAATATAATCGTTTATATATTTGAACTTCTTTATGGCATTTATATCAATATCATTATCTCTGAGCATCATAACTACCTTCTTATATAGATCTTTATATACCGATACGCTGTTTGAACTGTTTAACTCTGAGGTATGGTGAACAACAAACGGAGAAAGGTAATTCATATTGCATAGAGCCGCAGTGCGCTCAAATGTCCTTAGAAACTCCCCCACACTGTAGTAGTGCACTCCCGACTCTGTATATGATTCCTTGCTTCCACCCGCTGTAATAGCCGTGATCATGTTTTTTCCCTGCAGAGCTGTGCCCCCGTGGCCGTATGCAAAACCGTACTGTAATACTAAGTCTATCCACTCTTTGATAATTGCCGGGCTGCTGTACCAATAAAAGGGATGTTGGAATACTATAACATCATGGTCCAGGAGCAGTTGTTGCTCCTGGGGAACATCTATTAGGAAATCAGGATAAATCTCATATAGATCACGGAAGGTTACTCCATCAATATCCCTTATAGCTTTGCAAAGCTCTATATTCACTTTCGATTTCTCAAGTGCCGGGTGAGCAAATATCACAAGTATCTTATTCTTAAAGGTGCTAGGCATTTTATATACGGCTCTTGTGTGTATTGGAGCGGCTTATTTACAAATGATTTGCTGTCTACTATACAAGCCTATTTAGTTTACAACAAAAAATTTAGATTAGGGCAGGCTATTAATTCAATTTAAGTAATTTTATCAGGACAATTGCCGGTTATATATACAGATATGCTGTCCCATAGGCTGTGTATATCCTAATTTTAGTAAATATGTGTTCTCAAACAGATAAAAAACACCGCAAGTGCCGTAAATTAATGAATATTGGTTAATTTTTAGCATCATGTGCTTAAGAATTGGGCACTAAACCTTATATTG
>JABAOH010004664.1_pt1 | contig 19499 bp, 15 predicted proteins | sample 7062181 | NCBI WGS metagenome assembly JABAOH01 (sample SAMN14538630, study PRJNA623070) | marine sediment metagenome | biome: marine biome [ENVO:00000428]; feature: marine pelagic biome [ENVO:01000023]; material: deep marine sediment [ENVO:00002113]; isolation source: pool of 5 deep marine... | reverse complement strand
TAACTCAATCCTATCTTAAAAAAAATCCGCAATCTTCTTCAGCAAGCGTTCTGCTTTTTGCTTTGCTATTGCGTTAGGAAGTTGTTGTCCCTTTAGAACATCATCAGGAGTTTCTAATACTTTTATCAGAGTCGATTTGAAAAGTTCTTCATCCAGGGTACGTGTTGCATAATACCTGGCATAATAAACATACGGCAATAGAAATTTTTGTTGAGAAAATTCAAAACATCGATCAAAATGCTGTTTGGCTTTTTCGATATTGCCACCCAATAACGGTGGACGTAGGGCATAAATCGTCCCAAAGAACAAATGTGCTCCGCCATAAAAATAGGATTCATCAAGCACCAGGACTTGCTGCATCATTAACTGGACTTTGGGCAGGTCTGCCAATGCCTGTGTATCCGTAAAATTTAGATTGATCCAGCTTGCCCAATTGTTCGCTGTCCAGAANNATTCCAATCTGTCAATCGAGCCATTTATTGCTCTGTGAAAATTCTGGTTCTTGTTCAATATTTTTAATCCATAATCCCTGCCTCTTAAATAAAATGAGCGAGCGCGGTCAGGATTGGTATCTTCGACAAAACCCAATGCATAAGAACCAAATCCCTGGCAGGCAAGCAGTAGAAATTTTTCATTTTCTGGATCGCTTTTAATCAGTCCTTCCAGTAATTTTAAATCCGACGCAATGGCTTGTTCTGCAATAGCTAAATCGCTCTCCTCATAAAGTGCCGCCATGCTATTGTCCAAAATGCCAGACATGGAACGGATGGCGAGTTTTTGGACACTACATCCATATAAAAAAATAAGGATTAAAATTGCGACCCAGTATAATTTTCGCATCATTCTCCTTAGCAGCAATAATTTATTTTCCCACAGATGATAGGGATGCCATGGGTAATTAATATTACTAAAATTACATTAATTTCATTTCACGATTTTGATTCAACATTTGTTTTTGATTGGTTTAATTTTTGATAGGCTTCCCGAGCTAAAATTACCGCAACAACGAAAAACAAGGTTTTGGCGACTAATATTGTAAATGCAGCAATAATCAACACTAAAGTGGACCAGGAAAAAATCAAGAATAATTGTTTTTGAAATAAACCTTCCATAGAAAAGATAACCAGATACAAAACATACTACAGCCAGCACGATCAGTATAATCGAAATCATATCAATTCGTCCCTCCGAGCCTTGATTCTGATTTCATTGGCAAAAACTCGTCGCGTATAATGTAACGCAAATTATCTGCTTGTACCGAAATCCACTTTTGGTGCTTCTTGCGCGGCTTCGGGAGCTTCGAAGTAATCCCGCTTTTCAAATCCAAACATGCCAGCCAAAAAATTTGTTGGAAAACTGCGAACCTTTTGGTTATAGGTTCTGACCGTATCATTGTAGCGGCGACGTTCAACGGCAATTCGATTTTCGGTGCCTGCCAGTTCTATCTGTAAATCCCTGAAATTTTGATTCGCCTTCAAATCTGGATATCGTTCAACAACAACGAGCAATCGTGCTAGGGCATTGGATAATTGATTGTTTGCCTGCATAATCTCAGAAGGTGTTTGAGCACCGCCAACGCTGGCACGCGCTTTAGTAACTTCTGTTAATACTTCTCTTTCATGACTGGCATAACCTTTCACTGTTTCAACTAAATTTGGGATTAAGTCGTAACGGCGTTGCAAAACATTTTCCACTTGTGCCCAGCTATTATTAACGCCTTCGTCTAATGTTATAAGCCTATTATAAGTATTTTTTACTGGCAGAACAATAATGATAATCAATAACACTATAATCGCTAAAATTATCAAAAAAGCTTTCAATCCTTTGCTCATATTTTTTCTCCTTAACTATAATTTGTCAACAATTGCAGTTAATTTTTGAATCTGATCAATGTATTGTTCCAACAATTGAATAATTTCTTCTTTGTCAAGTTTTGATTTATTTTCCTGTAATTTTAATACTTTTTCGAATACCTTTTTATCCAATTCAAAAATATCCGCGGTGTTCAAAAATATCTCTTTCTTAAAGTTGGGAACATCTGTATTTTTTAAGTAAAGAAGCGCTGAAAAAATAGAAACAAATGCAGGTAACGAGAATCTGACAAGATGTTTAATTCTTTTCGATTTTCCGCCTGTATTCAGATATTCTTCCCTTAAATGGATTAATTTTCCCCTTAATTCTCTTTCACATTGCAACCGCAGATGTTCAGGCTGGATTTCTATCCCTGATAAAACATCTTCGCCATGAACAACGCGATAATGCTGTTTCATCGTTAGAAATTCGATAGGATAGCTATCTAACGCAGTCTGGATGTATTGTGTGGTCAAGAAAAGCGGAGTATTGACTTTTTTCTTTCTCCATTTTGGAATTAATGAAAAAGCTTGTTTCAAACGTTGCATTCCTGAATCGCTTAACGTAATTAAGAAGTTAATGTCTGAGCGTTTATGAATATATTCCCCTCTTGCCGCACTGCCAAAAAGGATAATAGAGATCAAATCATCCCCAAATATATTTTTAAAATCGTTTGTAAATTCCTGAAAAATTTCATCAGGTGTTTTCGGAATTTTTGACATTATCATTCTCCTGATTTCTATATATTTTTTATATATTTCAACTTTATTTCACTTTTACATAATTCTATTATTCCAGTAACCCCTATTAAACACCTTATATGAACCATTAAAACTTGATTCAAAATTCAAATTGGTGGTCGATAAAAGGGTTAATAGCTTCCGCCAGCACCGCCGCCACCGCTCATTCCTCCGCCAAATCCACCAAATCCACCACCGAAACCACCTCCTCCACTGAATCCTCCCCAGCCGCCATGATGACCACGACCTCTCCCACCAAACATAGAGCCCAATAAAATCCACGGAAGGACACGTCCCCGTGTGATGATAATTAAAAAAATGATTAGTAAAAATGTAAAAAATCCCCCAATACCAGATTTACCATCTCTTTTCGGTGCCACCTGTCGACCAATATCCCCACTTAACTCGACACCATGTTCTTTCGCAATGACCAGAGCAATTGCTGATACCGCCATCAAATGACCGTTACCATAATCATCCTTTCGTAAGTAAGGACGAACATTACGGTCAAAAATTCTGCCAACCAATGCATCTGGTAAAATACCTTCCAAGCCGTAGCCAATTTCAATCCAGAACTTTCGTTCTTTAATTGTATTAAAAATTAATGCCCCATTATCTTTTTCTCGCTCGCCAATTCCCCATGCTTCAAATAAACGATTAGCATAATCACGATAGTCTTCATCTCCTATAGTAGTCATTGTGACGTCTGCTATTTCAACTCCTGTCTTTTGTTTTAGCTCCAGACAGATTTTCGTGATTTGTTCTTTATATTGAGCAGGGATGACATTGGCAAAATCATTTACAAATCCAACAGGTGTAGGAAATTCCTGTCCATTTATATGGATCGGTAAGATCAGTAAAATGAAAAAAAGTAAATAGTACGATTTTTTAACTCTCATAACTGCTATTCCAATATTATGGTTATGTTTGAGACTTTCACTTCAATTTAATAGTATAAGTTCCGCTTAATATAAAACAAAAAGGTTTCTCAAAGCTGTCGATAGCTCTTGCAGAAACCTTTAAGAGATAGTAAATATAAAATTTCATAATAAAATTGTTTAATTATGATTGACTTTTCTTCATCTTTTTCCATTTCCATCCAAATATCAATGTTCCTAATCGACGTGACCATCGATGTTTGCTCATCGCTTTTTTCAGTGCGTGAAACCTTCCGCGATCTCGATGGTTTTGAATTGATACAAAATTATTCTTTTTATTATTCTGATTTAATTCCTGAACACGCCCTTCCAGCATGAATAACTCTTCAGCGGTACAAATCCCTTTATTGACCATCATGTGTACCATGGTTTCTAAAGAAATAACATCAGCATTTGGTACATGCCGAATTGTTGAATTTCCATCCTCGATTCCATTCTCTCCGAATTGATCTGTTTCCATGTTCTGATTCCTCCTGATGCTTAATCTCTGATGCAATAGTCATTGGAATTTTATAGATATTAAATATAGTTGGTTTTTTATAATTATGCAAGTTAAAAATGTCTTCTTTAATGTTTTTTTTATTTGTGAAATTTAAATTAATAGAATGAATTTTGTTAATGTACTTTAATAATGATTTTTTAAAAAATACTTGACAATTTATAAATTATATTGTATTTTAGGATTTGATTTAAAATATGAATATGTAGATTAAATATTGATAAATTCGAATCTGAAGACTTTTTATTGTTATTGTGGATTGCATTGGAGAAAATGAATGGTCAAATTGTTGTTTGAGTTAAGTACCGAGAATAGAAAAGGTTATACTCTCCCTAAATTACAGGTTCCAGAGAAAGAATTACATGATATTATTCCCAATAGATTTATCAGACGGCAACCCGCTCGTTTACCACAATTAAGTGAAAACGAAGTTATTCGGCATTTTATTGCCCTTTCCACCATGAATCATCACGTGGATAAGGGATTTTATCCTTTGGGTTCGTGTACCATGAAATATAATCCCAAAATCAATGAAAATATAGCAAATAGCTCGTGCTTGAAAGATTTACATCCGATGCAGAGCACAAGACTTTCTCAAGTTGCTCTGGCCATAATGTGCGAATTGTCAGAGTTTTTGTGTGAGATTTCTGGTTTAAAAGCCGTCACTCTTCAGCCCGCTGCTGGAGCTCATGGTGAATTAGTCGGACTTATGCTAATTCGAGCCTATCATGAAAATTTAGGGAATCCACGTGAAAAAATTCTAATTCCTGATTCAGCACATGGTACAAATCCAGCAAGTGTCATCATTGCTGGATATGATGCTGTCAAAATAAAATCTAATAACAAAGGATTGGTAGATTTCGACGATTTAAAAAAAAACTTAGATGACAACACGGCAGCTTTAATGCTTACCAATCCTAATACGTTAGGATTATTTGAAATCCAACTGAAACAGATTGATAAACTACTTAACCAAGCGGGTGCACTGTTGTATATGGATGGTGCTAATTTAAATGCATTGCTTGGTATTGTTCGTCCTGGTGAGGTGGGTGTTGATGTGTTGCATTTCAATCTGCATAAAACATTCTCTACTCCACATGGTGGGGGTGGTCCTGGCGCTGGTCCGGTTGGTGTATCAGACAAATTAGTTGACTTTTTACCGGTTCCCAGAGTTACAAAAATTAATAATGAATATCAATGGGATTACAACTACCCCAAGTCCATTGGACGGGTTCATTCGTTTTATGGTAATTTTGGCGTAATGATTCGCGCCTATACCTATATCAAAATGTTAGGGAGTAAAGGATTAAAACGCGTTAGTGAAAATGCGATAATCAATGCAAATTATTTAATGAAATTATTGGAAGATCATTTTCAACTGCCCTACCCGGGGCCAGCCATGCATGAATTTGTTCTATCTGGTTCTAAACAAAAAGAAAAAGGTGTGACCACAGCGGACATGGCGAAACGGTTACTGGATTTTGGTTTTCATGCTCCGACAATATATTTTCCACTTATCGTACGAGAAGCGTTGATGATCGAGCCAACGGAAACCGAAGCTAAACAGACTTTGGACCAGTTTGCTGAGTGTATGATTCAAATAGCGGACGAAGTCAAGACCAATCCAGAACTGGTTAAGAACGCACCTCATACGACACCTGTTTCCCGCCTGGATGAGGCAAGAGCTGTAAAACAGCCAGATATCCGATTTAATTTTGGTCAATGATTTATTATAAATTCTGAGGATTGTATTCATTCGAGGAGACGGGATCGCCTTATTAAGAGGGTGAGAAAAAGTAAACCACCATTTTTTTAATTTATTTTTCATCTTGTTGTACTCAATGTTAGAATAAAACAAAGATCCTTGCTACTTATTCTCACCCCCTAAAAATGCTTTTCATCTTTGATTGACAACTATAGGGAGACTAACAGGCATGATCAACAAAAATCCAGAGCGTTCTAAGATATTAGTTGTAGATGATATTCCATTAAATCGAAAATTACAAAAAACATATCTCGAATCTGTTGGCTATCAAGTAATTATTGCACAAGATGGAGTCGAAGCATTACAACGAATTGGAGACGAATCTCCAGATTTGATTTTATTGGACATTATGATGCCCAAAATGAATGGATTCCAGGTATGTCGCCGGCTCAAAGGTTCTGAAAATACTAGATTTATTCCAATTATTCTGGTCACTGCCCTCAACGAAATTGAAGATAAGGTCAAAGGTATTGAAGCAGGAGCTGACGATTTTATCAGTAAACCATTCAATAAATTGGAATTATTAGCACGTGTAAAATCTCTACTAAGAATTAAACATCTTCACGATGAACTCGAACTAAAAATAAAGGAGTTGGAAATTGCTCAGAGCAAGCTTCTGCAATTAGCAATTACAGATGGTTTGACAGAGCTTTATAATTATCGTTATTTTAAAGATCAATTATCTCAAGAAGTCACTCGTGCCAAAAGACATAACACGTATGTATCCATTACGATGATTGATATCGACTATTTTAAGCATTATAACGATACGCATGGACATCCAGCTGGTGATTTGGTATTAAAAATAATCGCGCAATTACTTCGTAACAACATTCGAAAAATTGATGTTGCAGCAAGATATGGAGGAGAAGAGTTCGCCTTAATTCTGACAGAAACCGATAAACAGGCTGCAGGCTTTGTCGCAAATAAAATTAAAAACTTAGTTGAGCAACAAAAATTTAACTATGAAGAGACGCAACCCAAAGGTAAATTAACCATTAGTATGGGAGTGTCCACATTTCCACAGGATGGATCGACACCAGATGACTTAGTGAAAATAGCTGATCAAAGACTCTATCGTGCGAAAAAAGCAGGGCGTAATCGAGTGATGTTGGAGTAATCTATCGATTCTAAACATTGATTTTAAAGGATCCAGTACCATGGCAATTAATTTTTTAAAAAAAGGAACTTTTTCTCGAAAGCTTTTTTATACGATTTTTGGAGTGTCTGTTATTCCATTAATCATTTGCTCTATTTTTTTATATAAAATCAGTGTCCAATCTGGTTTGATTAAAGAATCTGCCACCCTTCTTTTTTTCGCTGCACTATTCTTGCTAATTATTGTATTTGCTGCTTTAGGTTCTATTTCAGTTTCAAAACGAATCAGTGAACCTATCAAACAATTCACCAGAAGTGCTACAGAAATTGCAAGGGGCAATTTTAATCATAAAGTACCAATTTATTCGGATGATGAGTTAGGGAAGTTGGCAAAGATTATCAACTTTATGACAACTGAGCTCCGGAGACTGAATGACATGAATCTCTACAAGATCATCAGCGAAAAAAATAAAACGGAAACGATTCTTAAAAACATTGCTGACGGAGTGGTTGTTACTGATCCAGATAATAAAATATTAGTCGTGAATTCTGTTGCCGAATCATGGTTTGGCTTAACTGAAAAAGAAATTCTTGAACAACCAATTGAAAAATTAATCTATGAGCAGAACCTACTGTCACTGATTAATGAAATCAGAACCAATGGGAATCATGAAGATACAACAGTCGAACTCATTATTAAACCAGATAACAAAAGGAAACAAATAGTGCTCCAGGCCAAGGCGGCCCAAGTCATTGACACTCAAGATAAACTAATCGGAATCGTGACTATCTTTCGAGATATTACCAAAGAAAAAGAAATCGATCGCATGAAGACGGAATTGGTCTCCATGGTGGCCCATGAGTTACGTTCCCCGCTTACTTCCATAGCGGGCTTTAGCGAACTTCTTCTTGACACCGGCGTTACTCAGGAACAATCCAAAGAATATGCAGAAATTATTCTTAAAGAATCCAATCGCTTAGGTGATCTGATAAATAAATTTTTAGACATTTCCAGAATTGAATCAGGAAAAAGCCAGGTTCACAAAACACCAGTACAAATGGGACACATAATTGAGAGTATTTTAGAAATGAATATGTACCTTGCAGAAAGAAAAGTGATGAAAGTGAAGTTTAACATCCCTGATGATCTTTCTACGGTGTGGGTCGATAGAGAAATGATGGGGGAAGTGATCCTCAACCTATTTTCAAATGCCGTAAAATATAGTCCCGAAGGCAAGACGATTACTATCGAAGTCGAAGATAAGGAGGAAGAACAACTCGTTAAAGTTATCGACCAAGGTTATGGAATTCCTGAAAAGTCATTGAACAAAATTTTTGATAAATTTTATCGTGTTACAGATAATGAGAATATACAGGAAATTAATGGATCCGGGCTTGGATTATCATTGGTTAAAGAGATTCTTGATTTACATGATGGTTCCATCTGGGTGGAAAGCAAACTTGGTGAGGGTTCTACCTTTACATTTTCCATTCCTAAAATAGAAGATGAAAGCTCGCAGCCATATTATTCATTATCTTTTGAAGAAGCAAATGTTCATTAGGGAGCGAGAATAAATAAAAAGGATTTCTGGGTAATTTTAAGGTTCATAAAAACAACAGTGAAACAATTTTAAGAATTCCAATTAATTTTTTCCCATTACCTTAGGCACTTATTGATGGTTTGTCGGATATAGCCTCCCAAAGGTTTCATAAAATTCTGAAATAATTGAATAAAATTGAATTTAATAGTTTAAACTTTATATTGAACCTGTTTTCAACTGTAATCTTCGAGAGTTTAACTTTGTCGTAGTTGATGCTATTCATCTTCTTTCAAAGAACGACAATTACTTTTACTGAACAGTATTTCAATAAAATTTTGTGAGAAGCGGAGAGAGATAATCTCACATATTCGCTCCACACAAGTATATCCTGAAGTTAAGTTCGTTATCAAAAATTTAATGGTGAACATTTTAACTGAAAGTGAGGGATTTAATGCAGTTACAGCAGAAATCCAGAGAACTGTTTGCCATAAAAGACAGCAAAAATATTAAAGATTTGGAAAATTTCATCAGTGACCATATCTATCGCAGCAGCCAAATCATCGCACCATTAACGATCAACAATAAGTCCAATAATAAAAAAACGATCCTACTTATCGATGATGATCCTGACATGATTGAAATCGGCCGAAAGATTATTGTCACGGCAGGTTATAATTTCCTCTCGGCCTCAAATGGACAGGAAGGCTTGGATTTTATCTTGAAATATAAGCCGGATCTAATTTTGTTGGATTATATGATGCCGGGAATGAATGGTGCTGAAGTCTTTCAACGCCTTGTAACTAGTCAAAGATATAAACATCTTTCAGACACGCCAGTTATCATGATAACTGCTCAAACCGAATACGATATTGATCGAACTTCTTTGTTTGAAATGGGGCTGGCGGCCTTTTTAATCAAGCCTTTCGGTCATCGAGAATTGGTCAATGTCATCGACAATGTATTCATTCTTCATCAGGTGCGACAAAAGAACAAAGAACTAGAACAAAAAATAAAACGTACTGAATATAAATATCAGGATCTCATTGAAAATGCGAACGATTTAATATATACGTTAAATTTAAAAGGGGACTTCATTTTTATTAATCGACGTCTGGGCACCCTATCTGGCTTTGCCAGGGAGGATTGGATCGGTCGGAGTTTTTTCGATTTAGTTGCTCCTGAAGATCGTGTCGAAGCAAGAAATAATTTCAATCTTACAATTAAAGGAAAAGCCCGCATCTTTGAAATTCGACTCATTTGTCAATCAGGTAATCCGCTTTTCCTATCGATGAACATCAATCCAATTTTTGAAAAAGGTGAGGTTGTTGGTGCTGTGGGCATTGCCAGAGATATTACTCAACGAAAAAAATTGGAACAAGAAATTACCGAGCTTAAAAATTTCAATGAAAGTATTATTCAAAGCATGGGAGCAGGATTAATCACCCTCGACCTAGAACGAAGGATCACTTCATTCAATAATGGTGCTGAAGAAGTCTTAGGTTACAAAAATGATGAAGTTTTCGGAAAATATCTTGATGAAATATTGCCTATTGAAGAAAGCAGAAAATTATTACCCGATGTTATTTCGCATGAACATTCCTTACTTAACCGCGAAATCGAATTAACTCGGAAAGATAGCTCGAAAGTATTTGTCGGCTACACAGTTACACCGCGAATTGATAATCACAATTTAAAAGTCGGTACAATCATTTCCTTTCGCGATATTTCTCAAATCAAACAAATGCAAATGGAAGTCGTCCGAATGGATCGCTTAGCCTCATTAGGAGTGTTAGCATCCGGGATTGCCCATGAAGTTCGCAATCCCTTAGCGGGAATTAAAACCATGGCTCAGACGTTGGAGGAAGAGATAGACAAAACTGATCCGCGGCAGGAATACTTATCGCGAATTATTCGACAGGTTAATCGACTGGATGAGCTACTGCGGACACTCTTCTCTTATGCCAAACCACGTCAACCGATCCGCAAACTTCATCGTTTGGAAGATATTATTCAGGAGGTAGACATTCTATTAGATGATCGACTTAAGAAGAAAAAAATCAATTATACAAAAGACTTTGGACCTAATTTACTGAAGATACATGTCGATTTTCATCAAATTCAACAAGTAATTATAAATCTGTTTTTAAATGCGCTTGAAGCAATGCCAAATGGAGGACATTTGGAAGTAAAGGCTCGAGTAGTGGAAACAATCATTTATACTCGAGATAGACGAAAAAGAAGTTATTTAAATCAAAATAAAGAAGCACTTTATGTTGAGGTAATAGTTAGAGATACTGGTGTTGGGATAAAACCTGATCAATTAAATATTATTTTTGATCCCTTTTTTACAACTAAACCTCAAGGAACAGGCTTGGGGCTTTCTATCGTCTATCGGATCATCGAAGAACATGGTGGTGAAATTCGAGTTGATAGCAAATTAGGTGAAGGAACGACTTTTACTCTACTTTTACCTGTGGAGGAATAGGATTTCATGAAGGAACGTATTTTGATTGTTGATGATGAAGAAGATTTAACATTAGGTTATTCCCGCTGTCTTTCAAAAGTTGGATATGAAGTAAAAACAGCTCGTTCGGGTGAGGGAGCATTAGATTTGTTGAGACAGGAAATATTCGACCTTGTTTTATTAGACATTCGTTTACCGCAAATGGATGGGATGGAAGTACTTTCCAAAGCATTGGAAATAGATCCTGATCTTATCATTATAATGATCACGGCACATGGAACGGTCCAATCCGCTGTAGATGCCATGAGGATTGGGGCTTATGATTATCTGTTAAAAGGTTTTGACCATGAAGAGTTGCGAGTTGTTGTTAAAAAAGCTCTGGATGTTTATCGACTAAAACGTGAAGTATCTCAACTTAAGCTCAATGAACAAAGACGTTATCCAGACATTGCAATCTTTGGAAATAGTCCGAAAATCAGAAGCATTAAAGAATTAATAAAAGTTGTCGCCAGAACGCCAAAAACTTCTGTTCTGATTCAAGGTGAAAGTGGAACTGGTAAAGAATTAGTATCCAAGGCAATACATAAACTAAGTGCTCGCGCTGATAAGCCACTCATTGCCATTAACTGTAGTGCCATCCCTGAGAATCTTATGGAAAGCGAGTTATTCGGTTATGAAAAAGGCGCATTTACTGATGCAAAAAATCTGAAAAAAGGCGTCTTTGAGTTAGCCCATAGTGGTACGCTTTTCTTAGACGAAATATCCAATATGAAGCTATCGCTGCAGCCTAAACTTCTAAGGGTACTGGAAACCCAAAGTTTTCGACGTATTGGAGGGACCTCAGATATAAAGATTGATGTGCGGATTATCGCTGCAACCAATCAGGATTTGAAAGAATGTGTGGATAACGGTACCTTCCGAGAAGATTTGTATTATCGTTTAAAGGTCATGGTAATTAATTTACCGCCTTTACGTGAAAGAATTGAAGATATCTTGCCCATGTCCAAAATGTTCCTCGAACAAGACAACAAAGAATTTTCAAAAAATATCAATGGCTTCTCGAAAGAAGCAGAACAATTGCTTGTCGATTACGATTGGCCAGGAAATGTGCGAGAATTAAAAAATGTAATGGAGCGTGCTGCTATCCTCTGTCAGGACGATATAATCAAGGTCGAACATCTTCCTATTGAATTACGATCTACAACACCAAAGGAACCAAAATCAATCCCTCAGCAACCAACGTCTGAAGAGACGTTATCTCTTCAAGACATTGAACGAAAACACATTATTGAAGTCCTGGAAATATTTGATGGGAATAAATCAAAAGCTGCAAGGGTACTTAATATTTCACGATCAACGCTTAGGGAAAAACTAAAACAATATGGCATCGCTTAGGTACTTACTCCAGATTGCAAGATCGTTATTGTTTGATGGGAATTCCAGTTTAGTAATCTAGTGATTCAATCCTCAGTAAAAGATAAATATTCTCGTTTCCTTCTTTGTATTAAGAATTCGACTGAAAATAAATCGAGTTTGGTTAGAAATCGTCCACTATTTCTTACGCAAAATTAATCTCCTATTTTGATCGCTTCTCTGATTAACTTACTAATATGCTTTTTTTCGCTTGTTACAATGCCTAATGTATTTAAAATTTTAAAAATATATTCCCTTCATTATCAGTATCGAAAGTAATAAAATAAATGATTAGACCAAGAAATGCAGTGGCATAGTATTTGCGAAAGTTGAATAAAGACTAAATCTAATATTATACTGTTCAAATAGATAACAAGGGGAAAGGGATTAATTAATGACTTCTACGTCCAAAAGGATATTAATTGTCGATGACGAAGAAGATCTGACGTGGAGTATTTCAAGAAGTCTAAGGAAAGCGAATGAACAATATGATATTATCTGCGTAAATTCAGGTGAGGAGGCTTTAGAAGTCCTCAAAAGAATTTCGTTTGACTTAATTATTTCCGACATCCGAATGCCAGGTCAGAATGGACTGATGTTGCTGAATTATGTTAAAAAACATCATCCAGACATAAAAGTGATTATCATGAGTGCCTGGTACGGTACTGAAATAAAAGAAATGATCGAACGAATTGCTGGTATCTTCTACGTTGAAAAACCATTTGAAATTTCGTATCTAAAAAAAATTATTCATTATGCTATTCATAATTCACCTAACAAATATAGAGGACGATTGGTTAATTTAAACCTTAAAGATATTATAATGTTAAATTGCCAGAACAAATTTAACGGCTCATTAACCGTTACAAATGGAAAGGAGAACGGAGTTATCCACTTTCGATCCGGAGAAATTATTCACGCCCAACTTGGTGAATTAGAAGGCGAAAATGCGATTCTTGATGTTTTAAAATGGAATGTTTGTCAGTATGACACGGTTCTTACAGATATGCCAATTAAAAAGACGATTCACAGTGGCTGGAAAACGCTTTTAGAAAAGTGTAGTTCACAAACATGAGGAACGTGAGAGAAGTTTTGAGGTAGATTTATGAGCGAAATTATTACAATCGCGAATCAAAAAGGTGGTGTTGGCAAAACAACAACTGCTGTGAATCTTTGTGCATGTTTAGCCTCATTAGGGTATCATATTTTATTAGTTGATTTTGATCCTCAGGGACATGTCACAACAAGTTTCGGGTATGGTAATTATGATATTGAAGCAGGCGTTTATGAATTATTAACAAATTCACATGATATTCAGAAATCAACATATTCGACAATGATAGAAAACTTTGATATTATTCCCTCCAATATCGGCCCCGAAGATGAAGAAAAATTGGAAAGATTACATGCGGATAACCGCTTATTGTTAAAACAAACATTATCCAATATCAACACCAAATATGATTTTATCTTGATTGATTGCCCACCTTCACTGGAGAAATTAACCTTTTATGCTTTAATTGCGTCTGATTCTGTCATTGTTCCTATCCAATGCGAATTTTACGCAGTGAAATCATTGGGAAAATTGTTAAAGTTTATTCGAATGATCAAAAAAGAATACAATCCTCATCTTCGATATCGAGGTTTCTTATTAACCATGGTTGACCTAAATAATGAGTTCTCTCTCCATTTTATGGAGAGAATTCGCTATGTTTTGAAAGAATTAGTCTTTGAAACAATAATTCAGAGAGAGGACAAGCTAACTGAAAGTGCTTATTATGGTAAACCAGTGATTCTTATTGACAGAATCTGTAATGCAGCGCAGAGTTATATGCAGCTTGCCAACGAATTATTGCATCAAAACGGAACAAGTGAATCATCTTTAGCCAAAGAAAAATTGGTCCTGGTAGAACATTGCCAATGATAACTTAATGATTAACAGATGATAAGCTATTTTTGCATTGAAAAATTAAAATTCCAATAGAAATTTTCTCAATATCCTGGACCTTTTATCAAAAATAAATACAATGATTCTATTACGACATCATTCTAATTTTAGCCGCAAATAACTTCTCTCGTCTCGCTTTTAACAAATCAGTCACGCCTATTAATAATTTAATTTTTAGTGAATTAGATTTATAATATTTCTTTAATTTGAAGCAGTTATCATGATATAATTTTAAAGATGAAATTTTTTATTATCCAAGTTTATTAACGAAAATTTAATTTCTATAAGAAGTTTTTTTAAAAAATAGAAGTGAAGAATCACTTTGGCGTTAAATTTGTAACATAACAGACAAAACAAGAAATGTCTTCTTAAAATCTAGTTTTGGGAACCTATTGTGATAATCACCACAAACTTTTAAATAAATGTCTATATATTTAGACATGACCTATAGAAATTCGATGACGATTTGTTAGGAGGAGATAGGGATGAATAGTTATCATAATCGAAAGAAATTGATAAAATCGATTCTTTTAATCACGATAATTCTGGTTATTTTTATTACAACTGTCAATTTTTCCTATAAGTTTTATTCTATTGAAGAAACGAATACTAAAATTAACCGGATAAAAAAAACAGTGTCTGAGCTTCGTGCAACGATGAACTTAAATAGTGTTCGTCAATACAATGTCCAAAAAATAATTAAAATTATCAACCAATTTAACCAAAATATGCCGGATGAGGAAAAATATCAAATAGCAAATGAAATTTATCAGATGAGCATGAAATACAAGAATCTGAACGTAGACCTTATTTGCGCCACTATTACTCATGAAAGTGCACTCACTTGGAAAAAGGATATCATCTCCCCTGTTGGAGCTTTGGGACTTATGCAAATTATGCCTCAAACCGGAGAAATTTTGGCCAAAGAAGAAGGTATTGATTGGACCACTGCTGAAGAAATTTTATTTGATCACATCTATAACATCAGACTGGGCTGCAGATATCTTTCTAATTTAATTCATCAATACGAAATTGATGGGGGTTTAGCAGCGTATAATGGTGGAGAGAAAAGAGCAGCACTCTGGATAAAAAATAGAAACAACAAAACTGACTGGACAATATTATGGGAAGAAACGCGTACTTATGTACCTGCTGTTTTGAAATTATATCAGAAATTTCAACAACAAACTGGCATTTTATAGGCAACGCATCGATCAAAGAAGATAGTAGAAATATTTTTCATAACGATTATTGTAATTCATACAATAATCGTTCTATCTTTTTAATCAAAGGGCTGCAATGAGTGATTTCAATAAAACTGAAACAGTTAATCATTTTTATGCTGAATTAATTAACAGATTTTTCCATCCGAAAAGTTATTTTTATATTTGTGTCAATAAATTTTTGGAGAAGAGCTCATTAATTTCACATGAAGCAGATAATTCTATTTCGCAAGTTTTGTCTCAACTGGTGCAGTATTTAAACAACTCAAAGCAAGCAGCACAAGAATTAAAGGAAATCACCCAGATAAAGGGTTTTGAAAGTTTATATTCCGATTTGGAAAATCAAATCGATCGACATAACCTTAAACACTCAGATCAACCCCAGTTGAAAAAAGCTATACAAAATTTGGCTTTGTACCTTTTGAGGAATATTTACCACATATTATTAACCAATCAAAATAGTCGAAATACTTTAACAACATATTTAGATATTAAGATCAAACTAAAAAGCATATTAAATGGATCAAATGGTAAACACTCAAGTAAAAATTTATCTATTTCCAATGAACCACAGCCAAATGAATCTTTAAATGACAATTTTTCTCCTATATCTAACAATCCCATTACTACATCAGAAAGCATATCATTTGAAGCGAATAAAAATAATACCCAACTGGATAATATCAATATATTAGAGAGTTACTTTGAGACAGAATTAACTCGACTTCTTGAACCGTTAGCTATATTCTCACATAAAACATCCGAGCTTCCTCATAATTCAGATTTCGTAAAACAAATTTATGAAAATTTCTCTCAAATTGAAGAATTAGCTAGGTACCATGGTTACGAAGAAGTGGAGGCGATTGCTGGACGGGTCGTACAATTGATGCGGACTATTCTATCGACGAAAGATTCCATCGATCAAAAAACAATAGAATTATTACATGATACAAAATCAGTGATTGAAAAGCATATTTTTCACCATCAAAGTATAGATAATTTAAATAATTTTTTAGATAGTTTTGATTATCATATTTTAAATTTAAAAAACCAGGAATCAAGCAAAAAAAATGAAATTAATGAACCTATTAATTCAACACCTTCTAGGAACGAAGAAATAGTTCCACTCGAGATAAATAATTCACTGAATCAGGATGAAATATCCCTAGATGAGCCAATTGAAAAAAACGATCCGAAATCATTAACACTATTAGGATCTCAATTTGACAATGATGAGAACGATGACATTGATCAACTAAAATTACTACAAGAAGATGATGAGGAATTATTAAAATTAATTCAGGAAATCGGCACACCTAAATCATCCTCATCTATTGAAAATTTTTCTGAACTTGAAGAAGATAAAAGCACAGAAACTCCAATAAATGATTTTGTTCAAGATAATCAACAGACTGAAGACGAAGTTGAAGAAGCGTCCACTTATACGATTTTTCAACAGGAAGCCGCTTTATATTATAAGATTTTATTGGACGCTGTTTCACAATTGAAAAGTGAAAAAAATGTACAATCAGCACTAGAAGACATCGAATTGGCGAGTTCTTCACTGAAGCAATTGGCGCAAAAATTTGGTATGGAAAAAATTGCTCTTTTACCAGAGTTAATGGAATCCATTAGTATTTTAGCAAATAAACATATTATTAAATTACCATCACTAATTTTGCAAAATATAGAAGATGGGGTCATACTTTTAAAAGAATTTAATCATCACGATAATGATCATAAAACTAACTTTATCTCTATCCTCTCATCACTTAAAGAGTACTATTCTAAGATACTTATTGATACAAAACCGATTTCAATTGCTCCCTAATTTTGTAAATTAAAATTTACTGTCATAAATAAAATAACTTTTCTCATTTTAAAGCCATTGATTGTAATATATTATCTGTATCACTTACTTAATATTCTAGCAGGGCAAATTATGTATAAATAGTGACAAGAGGCACGAATATGTCTAGAAAGGAAACTACCTTAAAAACAAAAGACGAAGAACTCGAAAAGATATTAAAAACACATCGTACAATAATAAAAGTCCTCGGCACAGGGGGAGCTGGGAACAACACAATAACACGATTAACCGAAGTCGGCATTAATGGTGTAGAAACAGTCGCTATTAATACAGATGCGCAAGATTTACTTTTTACTAAAGCTGACAATAAAATACTTATCGGTAAGAATATTTCTAGTGGTCTTGGTGCGGGTAGTGATCCTCAAATCGGTGAAGATGCAGCTCGAGAGGACGAGGAAGAGATTAGAAAAATTTTAGAAGGCAGTGATATGGTATTTATCACCTGTGGTCTTGGTGGGGGTACGGGAACAGGTTCTGCTCCTATCATCGCCGAGATAGCCAAAAGCTTAAATGCACTTACAATTTTAATAATTACACTACCTTTTTCTGAAGAGGGGGTTTTACGAAAGGAAAACGCTTTGAATGGACTGAAACGTCTTCGTGAAAATTCAGACACTGTAATCGTTGTCCAAAACGATAAATTACTGGATTTAGTACCTGATCTGCCCTTAAATGCCGCATTCAAAGTTGCTGATGAGATCCTGGTTAATGCTGTTAAAGGTATCACTGAGCTTGTCACAGAAAAAGGTTTAGTAAATTTAGATTTTGCCGATGTAAAATCCATTATGAAAAATGGTCACACTGCTATGATCGGCATCGGTGAGAGTGAAGCTGAAAATAAAATGACTGAGGCTGTGGAAAAGGCCATCGAAAATCCATTATTGGATGTGAATATTAATGGTGCCCACAGCGCATTGATTAATATTACTGGTGATGAAACTATGTCGATTCGTGAAGCCCGCAGCATCATCGTCTCAATTGCAGAAAAATTATCACCTAATGCAAAAATTATCTGGGGCGCTAGAATAGATGAAGAGATGCAGGGAAAAATCAGAATACTTTTAATTGCGACTGGAATTAATTCAGGAACAACTGAAGATAAAACATTACCTACTATCGCTCCAGAGTTGGCTTCCGTCGAGACTTATGAAGATAGTCTCAATCCTTTCTTTGATATAAAAGAGACTGAACCATTAACAACTTCTTCAGATGAAGAATTTCAAGAAGAGTTTGAAGAAGAAGAACTTTATCAGCCTTCTCCTCCCTTTAAGGTCTTTAACCAAATCTTTGTAGAAGAAATAAAAGGAGATCTTCAAATATTAAAAGAATCGATAAAGAAACTTGAAGAAGATAGTTTTGATGAAAAAATCTTTCGTAATATTAAAAATGCTTGTAATTCACTTCAGAATTCGGCTCAATTATTTTCAAATGAAAAATTTGAAGAATTTACAGTCTTCATAGGAGAGTTTTTTGAGGAAATATTATCAAAAAGAATAAATGTAACCAACGGCTTTTTACCTTATTTTCGTAAGATACCCAAAATATTAGATGTTATCATAGAAAACGATACCAGCGCCATAATCGATGCACAGGATGTTATTGAAAAATTAACGTTTCTCATCGATCAACAGGGTAATAGATCGGGCACAAAAGAAAATAAATTCAAATTAACAAAGGCATTCGAACCAGAATCTTCTAATATTCTTAAAGATGAACTCAGGACCGAAAAGGATGATTTGAAAACGAAATTGAGGATGGATTTAAATTGAATGATTGTAAATATGGGCATCTAATATCAAGAATAATCGTCATACGCTTTATTTGAATTTTTATTGATAGGTTGTAATTATTCGCCACATTGTACATTAACGTTGGTTTCGGTGAAAAATTACTAGGTATAAATATATCGTTCTAATATTAATTGCTGTTTGATTTCGACATTTTGAATATGAAATTTAAAGATCAAAAATACACAATAAGCCAGGAATGGGATAAGGTGTAACAGGTGCTGGTTTCTAAATTTGAAATTTCGATGAGTCATTGATCTTGTATAGAAATATAAAGAAGGCCCAAACAAAAAAAACAGCGGTGCGGGCGATACAAAATATGTGTGGGAAATCGATTAAAGAAGCTTTAAAAGTTAGCAGCG
>JABAOH010142199.1_pt1 | contig 19500 bp, 21 predicted proteins | sample 7062181 | NCBI WGS metagenome assembly JABAOH01 (sample SAMN14538630, study PRJNA623070) | marine sediment metagenome | biome: marine biome [ENVO:00000428]; feature: marine pelagic biome [ENVO:01000023]; material: deep marine sediment [ENVO:00002113]; isolation source: pool of 5 deep marine... | reverse complement strand
TCTTGTCTCCAGCGTCGCTTATTTCACTAGTAATAGCATTGTTTGTATTATCAACAATCTTATCAATTGAGTCATCAATTCTTTGTTCAACTGAATCAGAGGCTTTTTCACCAAAGTTACCTACATCATCTTTTAACGAATCAAATACGGTAGCAGCAGTAGTTGGAAATATTGTACCAATTTCATTTGAAAATATCATGCCTCCAAGGATTACAATGCCTGCAATTATGCCTAATTTTATGAGCATTTGGTAATATTTTGAAAAAATAGATTTTAGATTCAAACTTAAAAAAATGTCCAAAAATGATTGAATTTTCTTAGCTAAGTTCTATCTCTTTTGAGATTAGCCAATCTATGACTTTATCAATTTCTAATGATGATATAATCACCTTAATTGGTCCTAAAGGTGATTCAGCAGCTTCTTCACAAATTGCTATTTTCCCAACAAATGCTGCTTGCTTATTTAGATAAAACCAAGTTGTGTTATTGTCTAAATTTTTTTCAAGATTACGTCTATAGGTTTTTTGAGATTGTTTTGAATGAATAATTTCATGAATTCTTTCTAATGAATTCAGAACTTGAGAGGATGCATTGACGGAAAAATTTTCAATGTTAATAGTAGAGTATGGAAAAATATTTGCAATTGCTGTTTTAATTTTATTAGGATCTTCAGAAGAGTTTATTGAGCTAAACATCTCAATTTTACAATTGATTTCCGGGATTTTCATTCTATCCAGCTTTGAATAATCTTATCAGCAGATTCTATTAGTTCTTCTTTTGTAAGATCAGTATTTGAAATTGCATCATCAGATAAAGCAATTGGATTACTAATTCCAACACCTAATTCACGACTATCTCTTTCTACGAAATGATCTTTTGTTTGTGGATCATCAGATCTTCCTCTTTTTTGTAGAAAATCAAATCTTGTATCAGTTGATGCATGAATTGCAAGAAGTTTTACATTTCCAAATTTTTTAAGAACTTGAATCTCATCAATTGATCTTAAACCATCTATTAGTATAACATCTGATAATGAAGATTCTATTTTTGTTTTGATTAACTCTGCAACAGCACCAGGTCCATTTTTTTCTCGGAGTTCAAGCATTAACTTTCCAAGATTTTCTCTAGTAGGTTCCAAATTTCTTTTTGTAGCTTCTTCTCTAACTGCATTACCCATGTTAATTATTTCATATCCTTTTGGTTTTAATCCCTCAGCAATTGTAGATTTTCCTGCTCCAGGCATTCCTGTTAGGCATACAATTAGTTTTGTCAATACATACCAAAAACGAGGCTGGTCTATGAAGCTACCGGAAATTATTATAAAGATACATCAAAGATTGTTGTATGCGAACTTTTGTAGCAATTGAAATCTCAAATAAGGATGTGATTAATTCCATAAAGAAATTTCAGTCTGAAATTAACATTGATGCAAAATCAGTTGAACCAGAAAATCTTCATTTTACGTTACAATTTCTAGGTGAGATTACTGAAGAAATCTCTCAAAAAATAATACAAGCACTTCGAACAATTGAATTTTCAAGTTTTACTGTTTATATGAAAGGAGTAGGTGCTTTTCCTAAACCTAAATTCCCTAGAGTAGTTTGGATTGGAACAGATGAGAAAGGTGGCAATATGTTAATTGAATTAGCAAAAAAAGTCGAAAAAGTATTGGAGCCTTTAGGATTTTTTTCTGATAAACCATTCAAGCCTCATATCACAGTATTTAGAATTAAAAAGAAGATAGGAGATATTACAAAAGAATTGGATAAGCAAAAAACAAAAGATTTTGGGAGGCAGGAAGTTTCTTCAATTAAGTTAAAGAAAAGTGAACTTACATCAAATGGTCCAATTTATTCTGACATAGAGGAGATAGAATCGTTAAAATGAAAAAAATTGTTTCTAAAGTTTCAAAAACTGTTATTCCATCTAGAACAGTAGAAAAATCAAAAAAGAAAATTGGTGAAATAGCTTTCAAGTTAGTAGAAAAAGAAGTTAAAAAATTTCCTGAAGTTGTGGGATTAGAATTTGGTGGTTCATTTGCAAAAGGTACTTGGTTATCAAAAGATGCAGATGTAGATATTTTTTTAAGATTCAGAAAATCAACTTCGGAAGAAAAATTTGAAAAGATTTCTAAAAAAATTGGATTTGAGTCGTTAAAAAAATACCATCCCTATGTTAGATACTCAGAACATCCCTATGTTGAGGCTAAAATCAAGGATACAAAGATCAATGTTGTACCATTTTATGATGTAAAAATTGGACAATGGAAAAGCGCTGCTGATAGATCACCATATCACACGAAATTTATGAAAAAATCATTATCATCAAAAATGAAAGATGAAGTTAGAATTCTCAAAACATTCCTTAAATCAAATGAAATCTATGGTGCAGAGATAGCTAAACAAGGTTTTAGTGGGTATGTTTCTGAAGTTTTGATTTTACATTTTGGAAATTTTGAAAATGTGGTTAAAGGATTTTCAAAGATTAAAGAAAATCAAGTTATTGGAAAAACTAAGAAAAAGTTTGAATCGCCAATTACAATTGTTGATCCCATCGATAGTAATCGTAATTTAGCTACAGCAATTTCTGATGATAATCTTGGAAGATTTGTTTTGATTTGTAGAGCATTTCAAGATAAACCAAAGATAGATTTTTTCAAAGAAAAGAAATTTAAAATTTCAAAGAAGCATTGGAAGAATTTGTTAGTAGTAAAATTTGATTTTAAGATAAGAAGTCCTGACATTATTTGGGGACAGATTAAAAGAGCATCTTCATCATTGAGCACACAGCTTGATTTAGCTGGATTCAAAGTTATGAGAAATGGCTCCTATACTGATCAGCAAAAAGAAGTATGCCTATTTTTCTTGCTTGAATCAACAAAGATTCCTGAAATTTATTCTAAAACAGGACCAGAATATTTCATGGAAGAGGGTTCAAAGAGTTTCATTTTTAAAAATTTGAAGAACTCACAATTGATGTGGGTTGGAAAAGATAGAAAGATTGTTTCGTTAGAAAAAAGAAAGAATACTGATGCTGAGAAGTTTCTTACAGAATTCCTAAAGAAAAATCTTCAGACAGGAATTCCAAAGGGTCTTCAAGCAGATTTCAAGCGGGGTTTCAAGGTAATGACAGGAGACAAAAAATTAAACAAATCAATTAAAGAGGCTGCAAGTAAGTTGATTTCAACTGATGGCTCTCTCCTTCATTTCAATTAAGAAATTTTCTCAAGAACCATACTCACATGTTTTGGGGTATCCAAAAGCAACTAATCGTCAAATTCAATCAAGAATCAAAGAATTAGAAAAATTAAAGATAAAATCAATTTGTTTTATTGGTCCAACAACACTTGGAAAATTAGCAATTTTGGGAAAAGGGTATGTTGGAGTTGTAGTTTTAGCTAAAAAAAACAACAAACAAGTTGCAATTAAAATTAGAAGGACAGATTCTCAAAGAAGAAACATGAATGCTGAAGCAGATCTGCTAAAATTAGTTAATTCCGTGAAAGTTGGACCAAAAATGATTGATGTTAGTAGAAATTTTCTTGTAATGGAGTATCTTGATGGAATAAAAATTGGACAATGGGTTGAAAAATTAAAAGGTGTAGGTAGCACTAAAAAATTAAAATCAACAATAAAAAAAATTCTAGAAGATTGTTATAGATTGGATCAAATTAATTTTGATCATGGTGAATTGAGCAATATTTCAAAGCATGTAATTATTGGAAAAACAAAAACAAGTCTAATTGATTTTGAGAGTTCTAGTACTAAGAGAAGACCATCAAATGTTACATCAATAACTCAAGCAATTTTTATTGGTTCTGGGATTGCAAAACAAGTACAACTAATTTACAAAAACCCTTCTAAAGAAAAAATTATTGATGCCTTGAAGTATTACAAGCAAGAAAAGTCAGAAGAAAGTTTTGAAAATCTATTGAAGACTCTTAAGTTATAATGGGAACGGCAGGATTTGAACCTGCGACCACTAGTCCCCCAGACTAGTATCATACCAAGCTAGACGACGATCCCTTGTCTCAGAGGCACAAAATGAAATTATTAAATCGTCGTATTGACTAATGTAGTTTGTGAAGATTTGTAGTATTTGTCGTAAGATCTCTGGAACTGGTCAAGATCATATTGATTGTATTCAAAAAAGAAGAATTGAGCTTGAAGATGATAATCTTAAAGAAAAACTTCCAGAGAAACTAGATTTAGCAAAGAATCCACAAGATCTAGGTGTTGAAGTAAGAGCTATCTTAGAACATCTAACAAAAGAGAAAGATAAAACAGAAAGTTCTTAGTTTGTTAATTTATCGTTCTTGTGTAGTGGGTCTAATCAAAATTTCATTGACATTTACATGAGGTGGGGATTCAACTGCAAACAAAATTGCATTTGCAATATCTTCTGCTTGTAATGCTTCCATTTTCTTTGCACTCTCAACAAATGCCTTCAATGATTCGTCAGTGATAGTGTCATTAAGCTCTGTTGCAACTACCCCAGGTTCAATGCTAGTTACTCGAATGTTAGAACGAACACTAAATTCTTGTCTTAATCCTTCACTAAATGCTGCTACTGCATGTTTTGTTGCACAATAAACACTACCAGCTGGAAAAACAATTCTTCCAGCTACTGATGAAAGATTTACAATATGACCAGATTTTTTCTCTTTCATATGAGAAATAACCGCAGCTGTAGAATACAAAACACCTTTTATGTTAACATCTACCATTCTATCCCATTCATCTACTTTGAGATTTTTGAAGAAGCTAAGAGGCATAAGGCCTGCGTTGTTTACAAGAATATCAATAGAGCCCCATTTTTCTAAAACAGATTTAGCAAAATTATCACATTCAGATTTTTGTGTAACATCTAATTTTTGAAAAAATACTTCTCCACCATTAGCCGAGATCTTTTTTGCAAGTTCTTCTAATTTATCCACTCTTCTAGCACCAATAGCAACTTTGGCACCTGCTTTTGAGAGTGTTAAGGCAGTAGCATATCCTATTCCACTACTTGCTCCAGTTACAATTGCAACTTTATCTTTAATCATCTAAAACGCATTTGATTGGAACATCGTAAAAATGTTTAGACATTTAATAGTCTGATAAAAATACTGGCAACTTTATTAAAAGAAAAATAGTAGATTAAGTAGTGAAGTCTGAAAAATGTGCATATTGTGGAGATTTAACAGATTTACCTTTTCAATGCAATTATTGTAAAGATCCTTTTTGTTCAGAACATAGACTTCCAGAAGAACATAGATGTGTAAAACTTAGTCAAATTAGAGCTAAAAGATTTGGTGAAAAAAAAGTCATTCGAGATGGAGGACGAAACAGACCAAACTTTTTCAAACGAATGTTTGGGAAATTTTAATTCAATAAGGTGTCTTATCAGGAGAAATTTTTGCACGTCTTCCTTGATAAAATAGTGCCACAGCTAGTGCAAACATTACCATAGCAGTTAGTGGAAAATTTTGTGGTGTAGGTAAAACAAACCAATAATAAATTCCAAATCCTATACACACAATTGCTTGAGTCCATAATTTGATCCACTTAGGTAGTCTAACTAATCTACTAATTCCTTCAACAGCAAAAATTCCAATTACTGGATAAATCGTATACAATAGAAAATCAATGACATCAACGCCTGTATGGGACATAATATGAAAATAAAATAGGTGTAATTTCTATCTAATCTTCCCATCTAACCTTAGTTGCTACATTTTTAGCAATTAGGGCTTGAGCATTTTCATATGGAATTGTAGCTATATCCTCAGTTTTGAAAGGACCGTATTTCTCCAGATCAGCGCCTACAATTTCATCGACTTCATTTAGAAATCTAATTACAACTTTCTTTGTTTTATGATTCTGAGAAAGTGATTCAAGAAATTTTGATTTTCCATTAATTGTTGCTGAAAGAATCATTTCTGTTCTTTCTCTTTGTTCTTCTTGCGAATCTAAAATGAATTTCTCTTCATCTAGAAGATTTCCTATTTCTAAATCAGTAGAATTTGAAATTTTGTCTAACCTGATATGTATCAGTAATGACGCTAATTCTGTTGCCATTTCTATCAAAGTGTCTTTAATTTTGCTTTCAATTCCATCAAATTCTTGTTTTTTCAAATTTCCAATAAAATTAGAAAGATTTCGGTAAAAGTTTGGATCAATCTCTAAGATAGAATCACTTTCTGTTTCTCGTAAAACTGTATGATGTAATGAATTGATATCGATTTGATCTGATTCTGACATTTCTTACCTAATCCTTAAATGCTGGATGTATTTGTGTTTGATTGAAGTACAAAATTGCCCTATAAAGTCAGTCATGGAAAAGCGATCCAAGTAACATACTCACCTGACGAAGTTTTTTCAAGGATTCAGCACGAGGGTATTCAATTCATCGATCTACAATTTACTGGTCTAACAGGTCATTTCCATCACACTACAATTTCTGCTGATACATTTACTCCTGAACAAATGAGGGATGGATTACCTAAATTAGATGGCTCATCTATTGTGGGATTTACTAGCATTGATGACTCTGACTTACTTCTTAAACCAGATCCAAACACATTTGCAATTATTCCTTGGATGACGGAAAATAAAACAGCCAGGCTTCTTTGTGATGTTTACTGGGGAGAAGGCAGAGGAAGATTATCAAGAGATCCAAGAGGAATTTCTCAAAAAGCTGAAGAATACGTCAAGACTCAAGGATTTGATTTTAGTACATGGGGTCCAGAAGTAGAATTTTTTGTTTTTGATAAAGTTCATTGGGATGTTCTAACACCATACAAAGGACAATCATACTCAATTGAATCAAAAGAAGCACCATGGAGTCAAGAAGGTGATGGATACCCAATGGGATTACAAGAAGGATACTATCCTAGTACTCCATCTGATACTCTTACACCATATCGAAATGAGTGTGTAAATATTCTCAACAAAAATTTTGGAATTTTATGTGATAATCATCACCATGAAGTTGCAACTGCAGGACAATGTGAAATTGATATCAAATATGACTATTTGACAAATGCTGCTGATGCAGCACAATCCTACAAGTATGTTATAAGAAATATTGCAAAAAAATATGGAAAAGTTGCAACAATGATGCCAAAACCAATTGCAATGGATTCAGGCTCTGGTATGCATGTAAATGTTAGTTTATGGAAAGGAAAAGATAATGTATTTTTTGATCCAGATGATGAAATTGAATTAAGTCAAACTGGAAGATATTTCTGTGGTGGAATAGTTAATCATGCAAAAGCATTATCTGCAATTTGTAATCCTACAACTAACTCATATCATAGATTAGTACCAGGATATGAAGCTCCAGCGTATATTGCATGGAGTTCAGGAAACCGTTCCGCAATTGTAAGAGTTCCTAAACATCTTAGAGGAAAAGAATACTCACATCTTAAAAGACTTGAATTTAGAGCGCCTGATCCTTCATCAAATCCATATCTTGTTTTTGCTGCAGTAACAGCTGCAGGAATGGATGGAGTCAAAAAGAAGATGGATCCAGGAGATGAAGTACGTGACGATATTTTCAAGATGACCAGATCTGATAGAACAAAAAGAGGAATAGGCGTTCTTCCAAAAAGTCTTGGGGAAGCATTAGATGAATTAGAGAGTGATAGGAAATTCCTCAGTCCAATTTACACTAATGATGTTATTGATAAAATTATAGAATTAGAAAGAAGAGATCAACGTGAGATATCAATAAGACCACATCCTCACGAGTTTTATCTTTATTTTGATGTCTAGACTCTTCCACTTAGTTGGAAGATAAAATGCAGTGAAATAGAAATTAGAGCAAATCCGACACCGAGAAAAATTAATCTTTTACTTTCTGATGTTGCAGCTTTGTATAGCAAGACACCACCAGCAAGACCTACAAAAAGTACTATGACACCAATAATTACACTATCAAAACTTTGGTTAGTGATGATGGGATGAAAAAATCCAGACAGTAAAGCAAAAAACGCAATAAGGTAAATGTATTTGAATCCAGCAAGCATTTTGGAGGAGGTTTTACTCAATATTGTTCGTGAATTTAGTAATCAAATAAACTTTTGAGAGTTATTCAAAATAATTTACATCATTCCGCCCATGTCAGGCATTCCACCCATTCCAGGCATTCCACCCATTCCAGGCATTCCAGGTGGCATTCCTCCTTCGCCTCCGCCAGGTGGGCCACCTGCAGATTTTTGGGTAGCAATAACATCATCAATTCTAAGAATCATACATGCAGCTTCAGAAGATGCTGAAACAATCTGAAGTTTTACTGCAAGTGGTTCAATAATATCACTTGATTTCATATTTGCAATCTTTCCTTTCATAACATCAATTCCTGTCCATTTTTCTCCTTTCTGTTGTTTTGAACGAAGAAGTGTAAGAGTATCAATTGGATCCATTCCAGCATTTTCAGCTAGTGTTAATGGAATTGCTTCTAAAGCATCAGCAAATTTTTCTGCAGCTAGTTGTTCTCTTCCTTCAAGTGATTTTGCCCAACTTCTAAGCTTTGTTGCAGCATATGTTTCAGGAGCACCACCACCTGCAACAATTTCAGGTTTCTCAATTACGTCTTTTACAACCATTACTGCATCATGAACAGAGCGTTCAACTTCATCTACCACTCTTTGTGAACCTCCTCTAAGCAAAAGTGTAACAGATTTTGGATGTTTACATCCTTCTACAAATACCCATTTGTCTTCTTCAATTTTTCTTTCTTCAACAAGATCAGCACTACCTAGATCTTTTTCAAAGAGATCATCTAGATTTGTTACAATTCTAGCACCTGTTGCCTTTGCTAGTTTAGTAAGATCACTTTCTTTAATTCGTCTAACTGCAATAATTCCAGCTTTTGCTAGGTAATGTTGTGCCATATCATCAATTCCTTTTTGACACAAAACAACATTTGCACCAGAACCAATAACTTTGTCAACCATAGTTTTTAGCATTCTATTTTCTTCATCTAGAAATGATTTCAATTGTTGAGGATTTGAAATGTTAATTTTTGCATCAGTTTCAGTTTTGCTAATTTCTAATGCAGTGTTAATTAATGCAATTTTAGCTTCAGTGATTTTTCTAGGCATGCCTCCATGAACAATTTCCTTGTCAAGAACAATACCCTGTATTATCATTGAATCTTTGATAGAACCTCCTGCTTTCTTTTCTACTTTAATATCATCAATGTCAACATCATATTTTTCAGCATTTTTTTCGGAAACGGCAAGAACAGATTTTACTACAATTTCTGCAAGTTGATCAGAATCTTTTCTAACAAGTTTTGTTTGCATTGAGGTTTTTGCAATTTTGTTTAATACGTTTTTGTCATTTGGAGAAATTTTATCTGCAATACTTTCTAGGAATTGTTTTGCTTTCTTTCCAGCTTTTCTGTAACCATCTACAATAATTGTTGGGTGAACATCCTGATCAATTAATGACTCAGCATTTTCAAGTAAAGCACCTGCCAAGACAACTGCGGAAGTAGTGCCATCACCTACTTCATTATCTGTGGTTTTAGAAATTTCAACAAGCATTTTAGCTGCTGGATGCTGAACGTCAATTTCTTTAAGAATTGTGGCGCCATCATTTGTTATAGTAACATCACCTAGAGAATCAACTAACATCTTGTCCATTCCACGTGGACCTAAACTGGTATGAACAATTTCAGCTATGATTTTGGATGCAGCAATATTGTTTTTTTGTGCGTCCCTTCCTTTAGTTTCTGAACCGCCTTCTTTTAGCAATACAACTGGCATATTTCCTTTTGAAGTGGCTTGCATACCCATAGTTGCAAAAACTTGCGATTCCCCTTTTATACCTTCCAGATCAAAAAGTGAAAATTTGAAGTATCGGTGTTTTTAAATTGGGAAAATCAAGTTGGAAAAATATGGCTAAGTCACAAAATAGAGAATCTTACAACAAAATTTTCATAAAATTAAAGGATCATCACAAGTGGTTTGAAAACTCAATTCCATTGATTGCAAGTGAGAATATTCCTAGTCCTGCTGTAAGAGAAGCAATAATCTCAGATTTTGGTAATAGATATGCAGAAGGTTGGCCAGGTGAGAGAGTCTATGCAGGTTGTGTGTACATTGATGATGTAGAGTTTGAATGTATGAAATTAGCCAAGAAACTCTACAAAGCAAAGTTTGCCGATGTAAGACCGATTTCTGGAGTTGTTGCCAATCTTGCTGTATATTCAGCTTATTCAAATCCAGGTGATGTAATGTTAGCACCTTCTATTCCAGCTGGTGGCCACATCTCACATGGTAAAAAAGAACATTCAGGTACTGCAGGATTAGTTCATGGATTAGAAATTGAATTCTATCCATTTGATGCAGAAGAGATGACAATAGATGTTGAGAAGACAAAACAAAAAGTGAAGGAACTAAAGAAAATTAACCGTCTTCCAAAGATTGCAATGTTTGGTGGTTCATTATTCTTGTTTCCACATCCTGTCAAAGAACTTTCAGATTTTCTAAAGAGTTATGGAATGCACATCAATTATGATGCAGCTCATGTTGCAGGATTAATTGCAGGTGGAAAATTCCAAGATCCTCTACGGGAAGGTGCAGATACAATGACAATGAGTACTCATAAGACTTTGTTTGGACCTCAAGGAGGATTAGTCTTAGGTTCTGAAGAACATGAAGAGCCTATTAAAAAAGCAACATTTCCTGGTCTTACAAGTAGTCATCATATTAACAATATGGCAGGAAAGGCAGTTGCTTTTGCTGAAGCTTTAGAGTTTGGAAAAGATTATGCTACTCAGATAATTAAAAATGCAAAATCATTTGCAGAGGCATTAAGTGATGCAGGTTTCAAAGTATTAGGGGAGAGTAGAGGATTTACTCAATCACATCAAATTGCTGTTAATGTTTTAGATTATTCTGATGGAGGAAAAGTTGAAGCAGATTTAGAAAAAGCTAACATAATTGTTAACAGGCAATTAATTCCTGGTGATATTAAAGCAGGAAGAAACTATTTCCATCCAGGTGGAATTAGATTAGGAGTTTCTGAAATTACAAGATTAGGAATGAAGAAAAATGAAATGCAAGAAATTGCATCTCTCATTAAACAAGTTGTAATTGATAAAAAAGATCCAAAGAAATTACTATCAAAAGTAAAGGCATTTAGAAAGGACTATCAAAAAGTAAAGTTCTGTTTTGATAACAAATTAGGTGCCTATGAATACGTCAAATTAAGATAATCTAGGCGTAATCTGTAAGGAGAGATTGATCTCCTGGGCTCTTTCCAAAAACTAATTCAATCTCATCAGAAAGTGCATGAATTCTTCCTCTTTGATATTCACTGACATCATATTTGTCAACAAGTCTTTTTGCAAGTTTTAGATATTTTTCAACTGAACCTCTCGTAATTGTAGGAATTAGTTTGTGGCCACAAATACAAGTTTGAATTAGTGGCATTCGACGGAATGATTTTCCACAACCAGTACATCTGAAATTTTGTCTAGCATATGCTCTTAGATTTCCCATAATATCAGGTACTAAGTGTGTTGAGATAACATTTGAAACAAGTTCGGATGTGTTTACTACATTAATTAGTTCTGCATTTCTAATTTGCATATCAAATTTATCAAGCATAGAACCAAGTGTAGAGTAAGCACTACGTGATTTTGAAGTTGTAAGTGATGAAGTTAGATGTGTAAAGAAATAATCATAAAATTGTCTTTTAGTTTCTAGTCGAGATTTTATTATTTCTACTGATTTTACTTCTGATGCTTTTACCTGTTGAAGTGTAGATTCAAAGAATTCTAAAGGAAATGATTTTGTCACTTCAAGATTATGTGCTTGTGGTTGAGATTCATGTGGTAAAACTAGTGGTTGTATTAATAATGGTGCATCCATTAATCCACCTATACTATCAGAGAGAAATTGTCTTGAGAAATTTAGCAAACTATCCATTAGAAGCATTATGGAATCAGCATCACCATCAGCATCTCTTCTTTTTGCTGAATGCCAGTTAGGAGTTCCAAAACAAACATGAGTTTCTGCATATCCGATTATTCTTCCAACAATTCCAACAGATGTGTGTGGAGCTAAACCAATAATCAGATGACCAATTAATTCTTCAGAATTATTAACATTGTAAAATGCAGACTTTCCATAAAATTTGACTAGCAAAGTATCAATATACTTACAGGTGGAAACAAGATACTTACCACTATCATAAGGAATTATCACATCTTGCATACGAAGTTCAATTGTTTGTTCAGAATCTTCTAGAGGTCTTCCATTAATATCGTGAGAATATCCAAGTTCCTTTAATTTCTCAATTGAAGTTCCAATCCATGATGGTTTGAATTGTGTTAGTGGAGAATTTGTAGCATCAAATCTAACAGTTCCATCTTTGAAAACTGTTAATCCAAAGTTTTGACGAACAAGACCTTTCTCAAGTGGTTCTGCGATTCTATCTTGATTAATTAACTCTTTGACTCCTTTGAGTGGTTCTTGTGCACGTAATCCCATTTTTTCTTGAGCTGAGAGCAATCTTGCTTTTAGTGGAAATTCTTTGTGTGAATGAGCTGGTGCTTTGCGCTTGCATTTTTCACAATATGGTTCATTGAGAAGTTCTCTACAATTTGGACATCTGTATGTGATTGTTGTTTTAGTACCACAGTTTGAGCATTTTATTCCAATAGATGGTTCATTGCATTGATTGCAATGTCGGTTGATTATGTTTGTAAAGAAGTGTTCGTTTCTTGATGCTTTTAGAAGATCTCTTGTAGGTCCTCCTTTATCGCTTATTGGAAACAGTACATGTGTTGGAGGTTTCATTTGTCTTGGAGCTGCTTTCTCTGGTCTTCCAATTCGAACACCTATTGAAGTGGAAAATTTATTTTTAATTTGAATTCCAGAAGATTTTGTCAAAATTTGAGGGACTGATAAATCTTCGATTATTGGTTTTTCTCTAAATAATAAATTAAAGAAAATTTTTGCTTCATGATTTTCAAGAATTATTGTTTCATTTGCAAGTTTATGAGGAGTTCCAAGATTTTCAAGAATTTTTTTGGTTTGTATTGGATATTCAATTGAGTTTTCTGCAACTTGTTTTGGTTCTAAAAGTTGGTTAAGTTCTTCTGATGAAATTTTATCCCAAAAATAAAGATAATGTGGATGAAGTGGAATTTTAAAGTCAAGAGAGATTTTTAATGCTTCATCTATACTGGGGATTCTTACCAAAAATTGTTTTAGATATTGATCATTTGGTTCATATTTTTGAATTTTTTCTTTGAGTTCTTCAATCCAAAATTCTTCAACAAATCCTGAAGGTATTAGTTGAGCATTGTTTTCTAGAAAGTCCCCAAATGAGATTAGTATATCACCAAGATGTAGAATTTTTTCAATTTCATTTTTGATTTCTAGTCCATGCTTTACATCTCTAATCTTTACAACATTTCCATTTTTCAAACGAACAATTGGTGTGTCAATAGAATCAACAAAAGCTACAGTTGCGCCTTTTCCTGGAATATCAATTTTAATTTGTGTCCCTACAGTTATGGTATGATCAAGTATCTCAGCTATTACTGGATGAAGCCCAACTGATGCAAATCCAGTATTACATGCCCTTCCATATCTTAATCGAAATCCACCTAGTTTTTTAGGAATAGACAAGACTGATCTGCCAGTAATTACTTCACGCATTCTTTTTGCGGCTGCATCTTCATCGTTTTCACCTGTTTCGACTGCACCTTTTAGATCATTGAGCCATCCCCATCCATCTAGATTGTATAGTTCAATTCTTTTGAGAAGTTTTTTGGATCTTCCAATCAATCCATCATTTAGAACACGTAAAGCTCCTCCTCTAACCCTGTCAGTTTTGATGCGAGTCATAGATTTGTGATTTACAACTTCAAATGGATCTGTGTCTACTCCGTCTAACTCAACAGGTAGATTAGAAATTACATGTTCAATATCTTCATCTAAAATATGGAATTGAAAGCTGCTAGCTTCCCTTTCATAGATTCGTAATTCTTCAACAAATCTTCCTGTTTCATCATCAAAAGAGTTCGCTTGGTATTTTGATAAACCAACTGTTTGTCTGACATGATCAGCAATCAACATTGTTACTGCAGATTCTGTTCCACCAGCTGAACGCATTGGCCCAGCAATTGAAACAGAAAGATATTCAGTTCCATCTTTGTTTTTCTTTATCTTTACTTCACTAATTCCTTGTAATGGTGCAATGGTTACTCCTTCGGTTACAATTGCTAATCCTACACGAACTGCGAGATCTAATTTTTCTTCTAAAGAAGCATCTGGAAGAGAATATTTTCCAAGAGCTATTTCTTTTGATAAAATTAAAGCAGAGAGTTCTTTTCCATTTGTTTTTAGAAGTTCTCTTAGCGGTTCAGCAATATCAATTTCATGCATTTTTGCAACTCGATCTGCTAGATCAAATGCAATTTTTGGTTCTATAATTCCTGAAGAATCTACTAAACTGGATTTTGCATTAGCTGCTTTTTCAAAAATTGAATATGTTTCAGTTGAGAGATTAGAGTAATAATCAAGATAATAATCTGGCATCTTAACACTGCTAATTCTAGAAATTGCATCGTTTTCTGACATAATAGAGTTCTATTACTTGCTTCTTTGAATTGCTTTTGCTATTTCTTGGAGTTTTTTAAGACTGCCACCTTTTTCAAGGAATGTTCCTATCACTAGTGCATCAGCTCCTGCTTTTACAAGACTTTGTGCAGTTTTCACATCTTTGATGCCCCCGCCTACTATCAGAAATCCTTTGAATGTGTGCCTGACCGTCTTTACCATTTCTGGAGTGACATTTGTTTTTGCGCCAGAACCTGCTTCTAAATACACAAATCTCATTCCTAGAAATTGTGCTGCAAGTGCATAAGCTGCAGCAATTTTTGGTTTTTCAAAAGGAATTCCACGTGCTGAGCCTACAAACCAGGCTGAAGTTCCATCTCCTATTACTAAGTAGGCAGTTGGAAGTGGTTCAAGACCAAATTTGAGTACGCTTGGGGCTCCTAATGCTTGGGCTTGTGAGATAAAGTATGGATTCTCCGAATTCATTAATGAGCTAAATAGAATTGCATCGGCATCAGGTACAACACCAGTTACGTTTCCAGGAAACAAGATTATTGGGATCTTGATGCCTTTTTTGATGCCTTTTACAACCTTAGCCATCTCAATCTGATCAGTAGCAGATGAGCCTCCAACTAGGATTGCAGAAGCTCCTGTTTTTTCAACATCTTTAGCAAGCTTGCTTGATGCCTGTAAATTTGATACTTCAGAGTCAATTAACACGAATAACAATGCATTTTTCTTTTTTAATTCAGATTTTAGGAATGATTCTACTTTATTTCCAGCCATAAATGGGGTTTATAAATGACTCTTTAAAGTTTAATTGGAATGTCAGTATACAGATTTGTATAGCTATGTCGGACATTGAAAGATCTAATTTTAACAATATTATACGTCAAATTATCAAAAAATCATTATTTACAGAGCGACAAATTGAAATTATTTTAAATCAGAAGGATCTTCTAGAATCTAAGTTTTCAATCACAAGAGGTGCCTATTACAGGCAAGTTGGGCAGTCCAGAGATAAATTAATCTCATTATTTTATTCAATCATACTTTTACGTGGTCTAGGCATACTTTTACCTGATGATATTGATGTGATATCAAAACTTTCAGAGCAGATTAGTGTGATAAATGAAAGTGATGTTTTTCCTGAAAGAGAACAAGATGTCATTAATGTGATAGATAGACTTGTTCGTCAGGCTTGTAACATGTGATATTGGTGATAATGGTAATCAAAACAATCTCATTGAGATTGTGATGATGATGTGAGTTTGTTAATCTAAAATGTGAAATATTGTTGTTCTATCACGATAAATCACAACATTAGTGTTAATTTGTGATGTTAGTAGAAATTCCAGATCCTGAAGTGATTTTAGGTGTGATAGTTGCATTTTTGGTTGGTTTAGGTGTGTTGTATGGATTCTACAAAATACGACCATTCATTAAATCCAGGAGTGAAATGGTTGATGTTTCTCAAAGTGAGCGTTTAGAGTATTATGAAAGGCAGTTAATTGATATGAAAATACGCCTAGATGCCTTAGAAATTCAAGGTGTTGAGCAGAAAGTTGAGGATCCTAATTTGGAATTAAAACAATATTTAGAAAAACTAGTAAAAAATGAGGCTCGGGAGAAACAAGTTGAAGAAGTTGTTAGCGAACCAGAAGTTGCTCCTGAAAAACCTGTTTTGACACCAAATGCATCAAGTATAGATCAGACTAATCCAACAGATCATGTGTTGCATTTAATCACAAACAAAGCTATGACATCACGTGACATACAAATCACATTAAAGAGAAGTAGAGAGCATACTTCAAGATTAATGAAGAAATTATTTGAAGATGGTTTTGTTGAAAGAAATACAGAAACTAAACCATACACTTATTCAATTACTGAAAAAGGAAAAGCAAAGATTGATGAGATCCGATCAAGTCCTACAATTGCATGAAAACTCAATAGATTTTTTTAGAATTTCATTTGGTTATTTTTTCAAGAATTTTACCAAAACAGGTTAATTTTATTATAATTTAATAATTATAGAATATAATAAATTATATATATTATTAATTTATAATCAAAATATTGTCTGTACAGGATAATGAAGTATTAGTAAAAATCACATCAGCAGGAACAATCTCCATTCCTAAACAATTTAGAAAGTATATGGACGTACAGAAGGGTGAATATGTCAAATTAATCCTTGGAAATGGTAGGTTAATTGTAAGAAAAGTCACCATTACTTGATGGTATTATGGTTGTTTTTGGCCTATTTTGATGGTTTGGTAAGTCCATTCACGTCCAGTTCTGGTCCTATCTATCCTACCTTTTGATGAAAATCGTGACAAATAGGTGGATATTATACTGAGTTTTATTGGTTCATTGAATTCATCTTCATATTTTTCAAGAATGTTTGTGGAGGTAAACTTGCCCATAGGGAAGAATTTATCCACAATATACCAAACTTTGGAGCCTGTTGAATCCATGTTTGTGGTTTCTTGTTCTTCTTCAATATTCATCAAGTCCATCATTTCGAATATTTTGAGAACCTTATCCCTGGTAACGTTACCTTCTAATTTGATGTCATAACGTGCACCATCTTGGTCTTCCATATCTATTCGAATACGTTTTTTTGCCATCTTTGAGATCTTGAGGATCTGATGTTAACAGTTCAACTGATCCGATAATGTTTGTTAACAAAATTGTTTGTTAACATTGACTGCGTAAGCCACGCCTGGCTTATTTTTTGTTATTAACAAATTATTAATGAATTCTCTCTAAAATCTGGTAATTTTATGCCTGGAGTGGAAATAAAGGGGTTAGATTTTCTATATTCACAATGTTAACATCTATCTTAACGCCTGGAATGGAAATTAGGGGGTCAAAATTGAGGATTTGGCCGATTTCTTAACTGGAAGTTAACATGTTGTTAAGTTCCAATCTTTGTANNTTCCAATCTTTGTACAGGCTAACCCACACACCAATATTTCCACTAGTTCTTTTTTTAAAAAAAATTTTTTTTGAATAAACAAAATCTAACTAAAAATAATTAATTACAAACTAAACTAGAGTTAGTATTGTATTCTATACTCTCGTAAATTAGATATGGTTATGATAAAATTGAGAGGAAACATAGGTGTGTGAGTATGTCCGACCCTATAGATCGATTGCTTGATGCATCAGAATCAGGAAAATCAATCATTAAAAACAGAAACATTTTACATTTTACCTACATACCAAATACTATACATCATAGAAATACAGAACAAGAACAAGTCACACAATCACTATTACCAATTCTAAAACAATCAAGACCCTCAAATCTACTGGTTTATGGAAAACCTGGAACGGGTAAAACACTAGTTGTAAAGAAAGTAATTTCAAAAATTCAAGAGAGAGTCGAAAAATCAAACTTTCCAATAAAATTAGTATATTCAAATTCAAAAGAAGAAACAACTCTCTATGGTCTATTAGTGAGCCTAGGGAGACAATTAGGCTTGACTGAGAAGGAATTACCTACAACTGGGCTTGCAATAAGCGAGGTCTTCAAAAGACTTCTCAATAAAATTGATGAGGAAAAACTCAACGCAATTTTTGTGATTGATGAAATTGATTATTTAGCCCAACTTGTTTCCAAAACTGGCAAAGATATTCTCTACCAACTTACAAGAGCAAATGAGCGGCTCCAAAACGGCTCTCTCACTTTGGTGGGAATCTCAAATGATCTTACATTCAAAGAGAAACTAGACCCTAGAGTAATTAGCAGTCTAGGAGAAGAAGAGATTGTTTTTCCAAACTATAATGTGGAGCAGATTAAAAAAATTCTCGAAGAAAGAATTGATGAGGCTTTTATTGAAAATTCTGTTGAAGAACCTGCACTAAATCTATGCGCTGCTCTGGCAGGAGGTGAACATGGAGATGCCCGTAGAGCAATTGACTTAATTCGTGTTGCAGGTGAAATAGCTGAGAGACAACAATCCGACAAAGTCACTGAAAACCATATTAGAGAAGCCTCTCAAAAAATCGAGGAAAATAAAGAGGAAACTGCCCTCAAATCTTACCCCCTACATGAAAAACTAGTAATCCTTGCTATTATGAAGGCAAACGGTTCTTCAACAGGGGAAATATATTCTTCATACAAAAATCTCTGTAAAGTAGTTGGACGAGATGAACTGACCCAGAGAAGAATTACCCAAATGCTCAGTGAGATAGAACTATCTGGAATTATCACAGGAAGACTAATCCACCAAGGAATTCATGGAAGGACCAAAAAATACAAACTCACAATCTCACCAGAGACAGTAAAAAAGACCTTCAAAGATGATCTAACTTTGCAAGATATTGTTTGAGTCTGAATTGTAATTTTGATGAAAGACTTGGAATGTCTTCAAATTAACCACCAATGCTATTCCAGGATTTGGTGTCATTCCAACACTTGCCTGAAATGGAGTCTGTTTTTGCCATGAACCAGAATTGACCAATAAAATCCCCTTATACATATCCAATTCTGCTCTATGAACATGCCCAACATGAAAGATATCTGGAATATTTTCAATTACTAACAAATCCTCCATCTCAGGTGCTATAGGGGTCTGACTACCATAGATTGGACTAAGGTGTCTTGCTCTCAAAAGATGCCTCATAACTTTTGTTGGTCTATCATAACTTAGACCTGGAGTAGTCTTTACAATATCATCAATACTTTGCCCATGAAACATCATCACTTTAACACCATTCAATGATACTATTGATGGATTTCCAACCATCAACACATTTTCCCTATTCCACAAACTTGAATTGTATTTTTCAGGAATTGCAGGCTGTGGAAGGGCCCTTCTTCCAGGATCATGGTTTCCAGGCATTATTATGATCTTGATATTTTTTGGAATCTTGTCAATAAACCCCTCTAATTTTTTTAATTGCTCTTCAATGGT
>JABAOH010128935.1_pt3 | contig 19507 bp, 21 predicted proteins | sample 7062181 | NCBI WGS metagenome assembly JABAOH01 (sample SAMN14538630, study PRJNA623070) | marine sediment metagenome | biome: marine biome [ENVO:00000428]; feature: marine pelagic biome [ENVO:01000023]; material: deep marine sediment [ENVO:00002113]; isolation source: pool of 5 deep marine... | reverse complement strand
TCATATACTCTAAGCTCTTCAACAAATCTTCCAGTTTCATCATCAAATGAGTTTGCTTGATATTTTGATAATCCTGCAGCTTTTCTAACATGATCTGCAATAAGCATAGTCACAGCAGATTCAGTTCCTCCTGCAGATCTCATTGGACCTGCAATTGATACGGATAGATATTCTGAACCATCTTTATTTTTCTTAATTGTGACTTTGCTTATTCCTTGTAAAGGAGCAATAGTAACACCTTCAGTGACTATCGCCAATCCAACTCTAACTGCTAAATCCAGTCTTTGCTCTAATGTCAAAGTGGAAGCAAGATGTTTTCCTACAGCAATCTCTTTTGATAAAATTAATGCTGAAAGTTCTTTCCCATTGGTTTTTAATAATTCTCTAAGCGATTCAGCAATATCGATATCATGCATTTTAGCTACTCTATCAGCTAAATCAAAAGCGATTTTCGGCTCTACAATTGCAGATGAATCGACTAATGTTGATTTTGCAGATGCAGCTTTTTCAAATATATCAAAGGTTTTTTTTGATATGTCATTATAATAATCGAAATAATAATCTGGCATTAAGACGTCTTTAATTCTGTTAATGGCAGCGTTATCAGACATGTTATAATTACTTCTTAACGCTTCTTACGGCTTTAGCAATTGCTGTGAGGTTTTTGAGAGATCCATTTTTCTCTAATAAAGTGCCTATGACAATAGCGTCTGCTCCAGCACTAACAATTTTTTTGGCTGTAACTGGATCCTTGATTCCACCTCCTACAATTAGAAAGCCATTGAAGACTTTACGAACCGTTTTAATCATTTCAGGTTTTACGCTTGAGGAAGCGCCTGAGCCTGCCTCAAGATAAACAAAGCGCATGCCTAGAAATTGAGCTGCTAAGGAATAAGCAGCAGCAATTTTTGGTTTGTCAAATGGGATCCCTCTAGCTGAACCAACAAACCAAGCTGACGTTCCTTCACCAATTACCAAGTACGCAGTAGGAAGAGGTTCGAGGCCAAATTTTAAAACACTTGGAGCACCCAGTGCTTGGGCTTGAGAAATAAAGTAAGGATTTTCAGAATTTAATAGAGAACTAAAAAGAATCGCGTCTGCTTCAGGAACTACCCCTGTTACATTTCCTGGAAATAGAATTTTTGGAATTTTTACGGCTTTTTTCAAATTTTTTACGACCTCAGCCATCTCAATCTGGTCCGTTGCTGAAGAGCCTCCAACAAGAATTGCAGAAGCCCCTATTTTCTCAACATCCTTTGCTAGCTTAACTGAATAACTAATGTTTGAGACTTCAGAATCAATCAATACAAAGAGTAAAGCTGATTTTTTTTTCTTTAATTCAGATTTTAGAAACGTTTCCACGCGTCCTATCATAACCACCGTTGTTCATGATTAGCACTTTAAAGTTTAATTGATACGGCGGTATACAGATTTGTATAGCTATGGGAGAGTTTGAACAATCTAATTTTAACAATATTTTACAAGAAATTATCAAAAAATCTTTGTTTACTCAAAGACAAATTGAAATAATTCTAAATCATAAGAATTTGGTAGAATCAAAGTTTAGTATCTCAAAAGGAGCGTATTTCAGGCAAGTTAGTCAATCTAGGAATAAATTAATTGGACTTTACTATTCGATAATTCTCCTTCGTGGTCTAGGCGTAATTTTGCCTGATGATATTGATGTGATATCAAGACTTTCCGAACAGATTAGTGTGATTCAAGATAGTGATGTTTTTCCTGAAAGAGAAGAACAAATCATTGGTGTGATGGATAAAGCAATTAGGCAAATAGTTGGTATGTGATTTTGTTCGTGATTTTGAAATGAATAATTATTTTTGTGATTTTTTGTTATGATGTTTTAGTTGATGTAAGTTGTAAATTTATGTTGTTCAATCACGATAAATCACGAAAATATGTTGTAACATGTGATGTTAGTTGAGATACCTGATCCTGAGATAATGTTGGGAATAGTTGTATCATTTTTTGTGGGTTTGTTTGCGTTATACATTTTTTATAAAATAAAACCCTCAACAAATACTCATGAAAGGTATGATCCTTCTTCGTTTGATCGATTAGAGTATTATGAAAGACAATTAATTGATATGAAAATACGCCTAGATTCGTTAGAAATTTCTGGAGAAGCAGGCCATTCACCTGGAATTAAAGATTTTACTCCAAGAGAGAGTAATGTTGAAAAATATGAGTACTATTCTGAACCAAAGCCAAAACAGGCCTCTCCTAAACCACGTCAGGCAGCTAATTTAGACACTAGTAGCACAGTTGATTTTGTTTTAAGATTAATCACAAATAAGTCAATGACATCACGTGACATACAAAACGCATCACATAGATCAAGAGAGCATACATCAAGGTTAATGAAAAAATTATACCAAGATGGATATGTTGAAAGAAACACAAGCACCAAACCTTTTACCTATTCTATTACAGATAAGGGAAAAGCAAAGATTGGAATTTTAGAACATATGCAAAACATGGCAGCATAACCAAAAATACAAGAATTTATTATAATTTAATAAATTTATAAAATATGTAAATATATATATTATAATTATATATATTATTTATGAGTAGTTCTGAGCATGAATTAGTAAAAATCACCTCGGGGGGCACCATATCTATCCCAAAACAGTTCAGAAAATACCTAGAATTACAGAAAGGAGAATATGTTAAGATAAGTTATGAGGGTGATCATTTGATTGTAAAGAAAGTTGTAATCTCTTAATTTGCTCTTTTTTGAGTGATTTTTGGGGCTTGGTATGTCCACTCACGTCCAGTTCTAGCCCTCTCGATTTTTCCTCTTCCGGAAAATCTTGAAAGATAAACCGAGATCTTACTTAGTGTAACCGGTTCGTTGAATTCATCTTCATATTTCTCTAATACTTCTGATGAGGTGAATTTGCCCGTAGGGAAATACTTGTCAACAATATGCCAGATTTTTGACCCTAAACTGTCCAATTGAGGAGAGTCCTCAGTTTCTTCAATATTCATCAAGTCCAATAATTCAAAGGCCTTTAGCACCTTTTCCCTGGTGATATTTCCAGATAGGTTTAGGTTGAAATTTGCTCCTTCAGCATCTTCAATATCAATCCGAATTCTTTTTTTTGCCATTATTTGCTACATTCCGACTTTATGTTAACAATTGAATAGATCCTCTAATTTTTGTTAACAAATTAGTTTGTTAACATTGACTGCCTAGCCCACGCCTGGTCAAAAATTTTGTATTAACACATATCGCCAAAAAGGATGATTTTCAATCATAATTTTCATGCCTGGAGTGGAAATAAGGGGGTTAAATTTTTGATTTTAACATTGTTAACGCCTTTCTTTACACCTAGACTCGAAATAAAGGGGTTAGAATTAGGCTATAATGTAAGCTTCTTAACAACTGCTCAACATTGTGTTAATTACCCACACACCTATGTTTCCACTCTTTTTTTATTCAAAAAATTTTTTTGGGAAACTACAATAACATACTACATTTTTTCATATTCTATTTTTTATAATTCATTAGAAATGAAGGTGTGTGAGTAGCGATCTTGAATCGATCTGCATAGTAAAGCAAAACGATCCTTGTTGTAAAAAAAACTGATAGGATCTATTGAAGTGTTAATGGAAGATCCGAAGTGATCTTGACTATGAGTATAACCACTATGGACCCAGTTGAAAGGCTCTTAGATGCTGCAGAGAACGGAATCACTCTAATCAAAAATAGAGAAATTTTACGATTTACATACATGCCTGAAAACATTCCTCATCGTGACTCAGAACAAGAACTAGTAACTCAATCATTAATGCCTATTTTGAAACAATCAAGACCATCAAACCTTCTTGTATATGGAAAGCCAGGTACTGGGAAAACTCTAGTTGTAAAGAAAATCCTATCAAAAATACAATCAAGAGTAAAAAAATCAAATTTCCCAATAAAACTAATCTATGTTAACTCTAAAGAAGAAACTACACTCTATCAACTGTTAGTAAGTTTTGGAAGACAATTAGGACTAAATGATAAACAACTTCCCTCAACTGGATTATCAATAAGTGAGGTTTTCAAAAGACTCCTAAAAAACATCGAAGCAAATCATCTTAATGCAGTTTTTGTAATAGATGAAATTGACTATCTAGCAGACTTAGTAAAAGAGACAGGAAAAGACATCTTATATCAATTAACTAGAGCCAACGAACGATTAGAAAAAGGCTCTCTTACATTTGTAGGAATTTCTAATGATCTTACTTTCAAAGAAAGACTGGACCCCAGAGTCCTAAGTACATTGGGAGAAGAAGAAATCGTTTTTCCTACCTATTCAGTTGAACAAATCAAAAAAATCCTCCAGGGAAGAATTGAGCAAGCATTCGTGCCAGGAGCAGTTGAAGATTCAGCTCTAAATCTATGCTCAGCTTTGGCTGGTAGAGAACATGGAGATGCAAGAAGGGCAATTGACCTTCTAAGAGTGGCTGGAGAATTGGCTGAAAGAGAGCAAAAAACCAAGATTGACGAAAGTCATATCCAACAAGCTAGAAACAAAATAGAAGAAAACAAAGAAGTGACGGCTCTACAATCTTTTCCACTACATGAAAAATTACTAATTATTGCAGCTATGAAAACCTCAGAATTAGCTACTGGAGAAATTTATTCAGTTTACAAAGAGCTATGCAAAGCTGTTAGACAGCAGGAACTAACTCAAAGACGAGTAACCCAAATGCTCAGTGAAATTGAATTATCAGGAATTCTCTCTGGAAGACTTGTTTATCAAGGCAGTCATGGAAATACAAAAAAATACAAACTCACAATATCTAACGAAATTGTAAAAAACACCTTCAAAGACGATCTAACCTTTGAAGATATTCTCTAAAATTCCCTCAATCCTTTGAGGTAAAATCTTTAGTGTATACTTTGAAAGTTTTCAAATTTACAATTACTGCCAATCCTGGTGTTGGGGTAATTCCTACTCCAGCTTGAAATGGAGTTTGATGTTGCCAAGCCCCAGAATTTAAAATCAAAATTCCTTTATACAAATCCATATCGACAACATGCACATGGCCTGCATGAAAAATATCAGGCACTTCCTCAATCACCATCATATCATCAGTTTCTGGAGCTAAAGGTGTCTGTGAACCATAAATTGGACTTAGATGCCGAGATTGTAGAAAATGTTTCATTACATTAGCAGGTTTATCATAACTAAGACCTGGTGTGGTTCTAACGACATCATCAATACTTTGGCCGTGAAACATCAAAACCTTGACTCCATTAAGAGAAACCATGGCCGGATTTCCCAACATTGAGATATTTTTTTGATCCCATAATGTTGAATTGTAAATTTCTGGTATGGCAGGTTGGGGTAAAGCTCTTCTCCCAGGATCATGGTTTCCAGGAATTATAATTACCTGAATATGTTCTGGAATTTTACTTAACAACTCTCTAGTTTTTTCAAGCTGATCATGAATGTTTACAAAATCCAACTCTTTGTCTTGATTTGGGTATATGCCAACCCCATCAACAACATCCCCTCCAATCAAAATAAAACGAATTTTTCTAGCTACTGGATCAGGACTTGAAAGCCACAAAATAAAATCATTCAGTTCTTTTTCCATAAAATACATGCTTCCAATATGGAGATCTGATAGGAAAACCGCATATGCCTCTGTTTTTGATCGATTTGAGGGATGCTCAGGAATATCTGGAGCGATAATATCTTTTACAATAAAACCTCCCTTCTTACCAAAACTAATTTTTTCCATCACAAATTGGTCGGTAAGTAAAGAAGCAGCATTTTTCTGTAGATCTTTATCAAACACTATAGTTTCAATTGAACCAGTCGGATCGTCAATTGATAATTTGGTTACATTTCTTTCTACTCTTCGCTCAGAAACGAGCCCACAAATATACAAATCATCATTTGATTTTGTCGTAAGTACTGAAGCTATTGATTTTAACATTTTAGATTCTGGGCGATTCGAAATTATTTTTTTTAATTTAGAAAACCTACTGGCGAATAATGAATTATATCCATCAACACCTTCTGCTGAAGTAATTTTTGAAGAGGGATCACTAATTACTCTAAATTCATTCTCTATTGATTCATCATCTTTAAGACCTAGAAATTCTTCTAAATCATCTTGATTTATTAAAAATAATTTTTGCTTGGATTTTTCTCTAACAATTTGTTTTATGATATTTTCTAATTCCTTAATGTCTACTCGTTCCAAAATTTTTAATGCATCAGGATGGATTTGAAATCCTTTATTCAAAGCATAATTTACAGCAAAAACAACCTCTTTTTCCATTATCAAAAAATATTAAGAGTTTTAATTAAATCTGCTCGCTACAAACCCTCAAATACCCTTATCAAAGAAAAAACCTGTGAAAAATCAAAGAACTATTGTATTTTTTATTTTTGTTGGAATATTCACTGCTTCTTATTATCTAGGATCTTTAATGGAGATCTCTCAAGAAGATGCAGAAGCCTTCATGGAGGAATTTGAGGAATTAGTTGAAGGTATTGATGGAATTGGAATATTTCTTCATAACTCAGGAATTGCAATAGCTATGTTTGTACCAGGTGCTGGAGTTGCATGGGGATTGTTTTCAGCTTTTCAAACAGGCCAAGCATTTGCAGCTATTGCATTACTATCTCCTGAAGTTGCCAGCATTCATCCATTAACTTTACTTTACTTGTCTCCATTTGGAATGATGGAGCTTGTAGCTTATTCACTTGGAATTTCAAGAAGTTATTTATTGATTAGAAAAATCATTAAAAAAATCTCAATCAAACCTGATTACAAAATTGTAGCAATTGAAGTTGGAATTGTTTTAGGTCTTTTACTTGCAGGTGGCTTTTTAGAAGCATATCTGATTGGTTTAATAGAAGATCCATCGTTCTTAGAAGAATCTGTTACCTGAGTTTAGATATACTACATTCTATATCTAAAATAATTTAGTAGCAAATTATAAACCGAATTAGACCATGAAAAAACTATGAAGCAAGCATATGCTATTGCATTTTTAGTATTTGGGTTATTCTTTGCTGGTTTCCTATTTGATGAATCTTATTCTCAATTAGTTTCAAATCAAGCTTTTTTGATTGAAGGTTCAGGATTTGCTGTAACTGAAAGAACAATCAAAACTTCTCAAATTGATTTACTCATGTCAACTGGAGTTCAAACCGGTAGTAGTACACGAATTATAATTGAAGATGGTTTTGTAACAATGGATGAAATTGATTTTACTGTCAGTGACATTACTGGTAGTGTTTTAAGAGAAGGACGTTTTATTAGATTAGTTGGTACTGCTGAAAATGCAATTGGTGCAGAAGTTACTGTTAGTTTGTTTGGCAAGCTAGTCCAAAATGCTGACGAAGGTTCAATCTATAGCTTTAGTGGAAAAATAACACAAGGAAGTGAATCAAATAAAATAATTTACACTACAAAAATTTCTACATTAAGTGGAGGCATTCCAACCTCACCAACATCTTCTCCAGGCTCCGAACAAGCTAAAGACGGAGAAATAATAATTCGCATAGCTGAAGGAGCTGCTGATCCATATAGTTTTGATTACACTGCTCAAGATTATATTCAACAAAAAACTCTCTACACACCTAACAGAGTTTCTACAATACCTGGAACCACTCTGACATTTGTTAATGATGACACTGTTTCACATAGTATCTCAAGTGGAAAACGAGATACTAATTCTCGGGGAGGTGGAACAGGAACTGTAAGCCCATACATCCCAGATGGTAGAATAGCTAGTGGCGATATACTTCCAGGAAAAAGCTGGAGTGTAACTGTTGATGAAATTGGATTTATTGCTTTATTTGATAAAGACTATCCATACATGACACTTGATGTTGTTGTTTTTCCTGATATAGAATCTGATGTAATTAAGAAAAAAGGTTCTACTAATCCAATTAATTGAAATTAATATACGAATCTAATTTTGACTGATTAAAAACCATAACAGATAGATCTGAGAACTCTTTTCCTTCTAACTCATTAACTGTTCCAACAAAACATCTTTCATCTTTGGTTGTCAAATTTTCAAATACATGAATTTTTAATTTTTTTGTATCTAACCCATTTCTTTTCAAATAAAATGCAATTTCAGAAGGCATGAAGTGTTTTGATGGCTCTTTCTGCCATGGTCTAGGAACTAATACGACACTAAATCCATCCAACAATGCTTTTTGTAATTCAATTTTTTCCCGCTCAATTGAAGTTGAAATATGCATTGTAATTACTCTTGATTTATCTAATGGTACTCTGGCCTTTCCCGCAGCAACTTGAATTGAGCTAATTCCAGGCACAACTTCTACTTCTCCAAAAATCTCAATTAATCTATCAACAACTTCAGATTCAGAAAAATTAACATCTCCAGTAAATGGGACAAGCAAGATTTTTTCTCCCAAATTATTTTTTACTTTTTGATATACTTCTTCTTGATTTTTCATAGTGATTTCATAAACTTCTTTTCCAGATAGTAAATTCTCTATTGTCTTTAAGGTATACTTGTGACCTACAATAATATCAGATCGTTCAATTAGATTTTTTACAATATTTGTTACATAATCTGGTGAACCAGGACCAACTCCAACAGCAAATACTTTGTTCAATTTTAATTCGTAATTTTTTGTCTATCTTTAATGTATTGTACTAAAGAAGACCAATCTACATTCATATATTTTTGAGGATCTTTTAACGGATACTTTACCCAATCTTGTACAACAGAAAATTGATATTTTTGATTTTTACCATCTTGATTAATCTCTAAATTTAAAACATCCCCCCAAGCTTTCTTTTCAGAATTAATTTTTAAAATATCATCAAACCTTATTTCCATATTTTTTTTATTTTCTAGATCAAGCGTTAGTTGTTCTTCATCATATCCATCTTGTTGAATCATTACATCTTTTGATTTTAAAAAAGTTAGAACTTGTCTTTTTGTAGCTGCATCCCACCATCTCATTTTTGCTTCAGTTTTATTTACAAACATCAAATGTCTGTCTGTTAAAACTATCATTCCTTCTGTTCCATGAACTGAAAATAATTTTTTAGATTCTTTCCATACTGATACAATATGAGCCTGAATGTGTTCTTCTTTTTCCATATTCGAACTTGGATTATGAATGATAAAAACTAATGTTTATCATAGCTTTTATTGAAGTCAACCAAACTAGAAGAATGAAATTAAAAATTCTAGCGTTAAGCCTTGTAATTCTCTTTACAATATCTACTACTCCAATATTTGCTCAATCTGATGAACTAGTAATATTACATACAGGTTCTGGAAAAATAACAATTGAATTTTTTCCAAATGACGCACCTAATCATGTAAATAATTTTCTTGATTTAACAAAAAATGGATTCTATGATGAAACTGTTTTTCATAGAATCATTGAAGGTTTTATGATACAAGGAGGAGATCCCTTAACAAAACCTGGAGCTTTTGAAACTTTTTACCAATGGGGTACAGGTGATCCAGGCTATTCAATTGATGAAGAATTCAATGACATTAAACATAATCGGGGAATTGTTTCTATGGCTAGATCCGCTGATCCAAATAGTGCAGGTTCACAATTTTTTATTGTTCATGAAGACTCAAATTTTCTTGATGGGCAATATACTGTGTTTGGTAGAATAGTAACTCAAGAAAGTTTTGAAACATTAGATAAAATTGCAGATATAGAAACACCTGCAAAAATTCATCCCGAAATAGCTAACACTGAACAGGGTGCTACAATTCCTGGTGATAAAGCTGCAGCAGAAATTCAAAAAGCTGAAGTTGTTTCACGTTCTGAGGTTTCAAATCTTTTAGAACTTACTGAACCTGAAAGGATGTCTCAATCTCCTGATCCAATTCCTGATGAAGAATATTCTAATGATAAACTAGGATTCTCAGCAACTTTTCCAACAGGATGGTTGATTCAAGAACCACCAAAAACACAACCTAACATACCTGATGTTTCTGCAGTAGGACCAGCACTTGATGGATTTAATCCTGCAATTTCTGTTTCAGTTGTAGAAACTGAAGGAAAAACCTTAGAAGAAAAAGTTGATGAAATTAAAGATTCTCTTCAAATATCAATTGATTCAGGTATGATGACTATTGATACAGAAGAATTTACAAAAGTTAATGGTAAAGATGCACATCTTATGACAGCTACAAGTAATTTTCAAACAAGTCAAGGAGATATGCTGATAAAATTTGGTGAAGTTGTTATAAAATCGTCAGATAAATTCTTTCAAATTACTTATGTTAATTTAGACCGACATTTTGAACGACAAGCACCACTTTTTGATAATACGGTAAATTCATTCAAAATTCTATCTGAAGATTCTAGTCCAACTGAAAATGGAGGAGGATGTCTAATAGCTACAGCAACATATGGCACAGAACTTTCTCCCCAAGTTCAGGAACTTCGTGAAACTAGAGACAATGTTTTATTAAAAACTGAATCTGGAAAATCCTTTCTAACAGCATTTAACCAATTTTATTATTCATTTAGTCCTACGATAGCAGATTTAGAACGACAAAATCTATTATTCAAAGAAATTGTAAAGACTGGAATAACTCCACTCTTAACATCACTTTCAATTCTAAACTATGTGGAAATTAATTCTGAACATGAAATAGTTGGATATGGAATTAGCCTAATTTTACTAAATATTGGAATGTACTTTGCAGCACCGGCATACATTTTTTACAGATTACGAAAGTAAAAATTTACCAGACATCATCAACTTCGTCTAACTCTTTGTATTCTTTTGATACCTCCTTTCTCAAAAATTTCAACCTTGAAATATCTCTATCAAAAAATAGATCAACAAACCAATCTAACATCACTCTAAATCTCTTATCAAATTTTGGCATTTTTGATAAATAGTAATTTCTCCAAAGCCACCAAGCTAAAAATCCATGCACATTCATTCCAAAAACTGAAGCAATACCAGTTCTTTTTCCAATGATTGCCATTTGTCCTTTAAACCCGTAATCGTATTTTTTCTTCTCCTTGTTTGTGATTAATGAGTACAAATTATGTGCAGCAATCACTGCTTGAGCTTCTGCCACTTGCGCAGTAGGAGGTTGAGGTTTGTTTCCATTTGTTGATACTACTTGACAACAATCACCTATTGCAAAAACACCAGGCCAATCATTTACTTCCAAAAAATCATTTACAACAATTTTTCCTCTCTCAGTTTTAAAAATTGAATTTTTTATTGTATCAATTGGTGTAACTCCTGCAGTCCAAACTAATGTCTTTGTCTGAATAGAACTTTGTTCAGACACATCTTCAGAATCTTTTGTAGTATCAGATAATTTTTTTACAATCACTTCTGTTCCATCAAAACTAGTAACCGCAGTTTTTAATTTAACATCAATTCCACGTTCTACGAGTTTTTTATTTGCAAATTCTGCAAGTTTTTTACTAAAACCTGGCAGTATACCTGCAAGTGCTTCAAGTATAATCACTTGAATATCTTGTTTATGAATTTCTGGATAGTGTTTTCGTGCATCAACTAAGAAATCCATCACCTCTCCTGCAGTTTCAATTCCAGCAAAACCTCCTCCAACGATTACAAAAGTCAACAAACTTTTTCGAAGAATAGGATTTGTTTCATTCTCTGCTTGTTCTAACATATCAATAACTCTATTTCGTAACATCACTGCATCGTTGAGAGTTTTCATGGTGTATGCATTCTCTTCTACATCTGTCATTCCAAAGAAATTGGTCTGACTTCCTAATGCTATTACAAGATAATCATAATGTAATGAGATACCACGTTTCTCACTTGTTCCCATTAATGTTACAATTTTTCCATGAGGATCAATGTTTTTTACACTACTTTCATAAAAAATGGCTTTTTCAACAAGAGTTCGAATTGGCATAACAATGTGTCTAGTTTCAATCATCCCTGAGGCTACTTGTGGAAGCATGGGTGTAAAAAGCAGAAAATTATCTTCACTTACAAGAATTATCTCAATCTCAGGATCGTTTTTAAAATGTGATTCTAGCTTTCTGGTACACTCTAATCCCGCAAAACCTCCTCCTAATACTACTATCCTTTTCTTATTTCGTGCCATCTAAGCAACTTCACCAGAGTATTAGACGATATATATTCACTTTATCAAAAAAGCATCATCTGCTAAGAAATCAAACTTTTCTTTAGGAGCTTGACTAATAATTTTGAGGATAGAGTAAAATAGGTAAATTTCCAAATAGAAATCATGAAGAAAGAATATGTGGTTGTACGTATTGATGCAGCACCAGATGGCGCTCCATACGTGATAGTATCACTATCTCTAGCAAAAGACTTCAAAGAAGGAAATCAACCAATGTCATCTCCATTTGGACCAAATGTTATGGGTTTTTCAAATATGGATGATATGATGAAGGGTCTTAACAAAATGCTAGCTGGTGGAATGGGAGGAATGGGAATGCCAGGAGGCCAAACTGCTCTAAAACTAGATATGCATGAATACAAAGAATTAGGACTCTCAGTAGGAGATAAGGTATTTCTCGAACTATCTAAAGCAGAAAGTCTTGGTGTTTAATCTAATTTTATCTAACAATCTCTGATCTTAAAATTTCATAAGCCCTAGACGCATCTTTTTCATTTAAAACAATAGTGATATTGTCTTGGCTAAAGAATGCATTTGCAGGTTCAATACCGTTTGAATGTAAGACTTCAGCAACATAAGACGCAACATCATTTCTGTTCTGCTCAGGAGAAATCAGAATCTTGATTTTAGCTAGTCCTGTAACAAATTTATCTTCATCATTTCCAAAAGCACCAAATAATTCTCTAATTCCTGCTAAATCTTCTGTCAAAACTCTAAAGGAATCTGATAATCTAAAGAATTCATAATCTGGATTAATCTCTGAAAATTTGTTCATTAGTGTAGTTGCATCTTCAGTGCCAAAATCATCAGCTGAAAACTTAATTCCTAAAATCCCATCTGTCAATGAAAGTCTTGCATTTTTAAGAACTGACTCGTTTTTCACTTCATCTTTTTCTTCAAATGAATCAGAATAACGCTTGATGGCAACTACAATGGTATTCAGATTAACTGGGCCACCAAGATATTTCTCCACAACAGGCTGAATTTTAACAGCCAATGCTGTATAGTTAATCAAATCCATTTTCATACAATCGTAGATTGATCGATTCTGAGTGATAATCTCTCTAACTACCTCAGGAACAGAGGTGCTTGCCAGCCTCATCATAATTATTATATAATGTCAATTATATTAGGATTATGTAATATTTCAATAAATTTAACATAATACTTATATAATGTCATATGTATTACAATACATAGGTGAATATGACAATGTTCTTTGATGACGAATTTGATAACCTGTTCAAGAAAATGTCTAGATCATTCATGAATCTTGATGATCTTTTTGAAGGGTTCAAGGAATCTGGTGTTCAAGGTTCTGGTCCATTTTATTATGGTTACACAATGACCGTAGGGCCTGACGGAAAACCAGTAGTAAAAGAGTACGGAAATGTTAAGCCAGGCTTACTCCCAACATCAGAAACTAGAGAACCTTTTGTTGATACTCTAGTCGATGAAAAAGAGAAAGTCCTAANNAAACCATTAGCATCGATGCTGAACATGGTGAGAAAAAATATCATGCCAAAGTCCCTGTCCCCCACAAAGTTGATAAAGATTCAGCAAAAGCATCTTACAAAAATGGTGTACTCGAACTAAAGTTTAGTCTATTGGAATCTGAAAAACCAAAAGGCAAAACTGTGGAGGTTGAATAACCTCCTTTTTTATGGTGATAAAATGAGTGAAATTCAATTAAAAATTGAGGAAATTCCTCAACAACATGTAGGAAAAGGTAGAGCAATAATTGATCCTAAAATTATTGAAGAAACTAATTGGAATACTGGACAAATTTTAGAATTAACATATAACAAAAAAACTCATGTAAAGCTCTGGCCAGGTTCTACTGAAGATTATGGTTCTGGAATTATCAAAATAGATGGAATTACTCGACACAATATTGGTGCAGGAATTGGTGATAAAGTTACTGTAAAATCTGTTGAAGCAGTAGAAGCTCAACAAATTGTATTATCTCCAACAGAAAAACTACCAATTAATGAAGTACAATTACACGAAGTAATGATTAACACACATCAAAATCATGTTTTTACAATTCATGACTCAATTATCCTATCAACACAGATGGGTGGTAAAATACAATTTATTGTTACCAGTACAAAACCAGCAAAACCAGTTATAGTTACTGAAAACACACTTTTCAAACTTGGAACAATGACAAAAGCAATTGACTCTTCAATTCCAAGGATTACTTATGATGAACTTGGTGGTCTGAAAAATGAAGTACAAAAAATTAGAGAAATGGTAGAATTACCAATGAGACATCCAGAATTATTTGATAAAATTGGTGTGGAAGCTCCAAAAGGTGTTTTGTTATATGGTCCTCCTGGAACTGGTAAGACTCTCTTAGCAAAAGCAGTAGCTGGAGAAACAAATGCTAATTTTACTTCACTAAGTGGTCCTGAAATTATGGGCAAGTATTATGGTGAAAGTGAAGAAAGATTGAGAGAATTTTTCAAACAAGCCGAAGAAAATGCTCCAAGCATAATTTTCATAGATGAAATTGACTCTATTGCCCCAAAACGTGAAGAAGTTTCTGGCGAAGTTGAAAAAAGAATTGTCTCTCAGCTTCTAACTTTAATGGATGGAATGAAAAGTAGAGGAAAAGTTGTAGTCATTGCAGCTACAAACAGACCTGATTCACTTGATCCAGCTCTTAGAAGACCAGGAAGATTTGATCGTGAAATAGAAATTGGAATACCTGACGATAAAGGTCGACACGAAATTCTAAATATTCATACTCGTGGAATGCCACTTGAAGAAAAAGTTGATCTTAAAGCTATTTCAAAAATAACTCATGGATTTGTTGGTGCAGATTTAGAAGTTTTAGCAAAAGAAGCAGCAATGCGCTCATTACGAAGAGTAATGCCAGAGATAGACTTTGATCAAGAAACAATTTCACAAGAAATTCTACAGAAAATTCAGATTACAAATGAAGATTTCCGTGATTCATTAAAAGAAGTCAGACCATCTGCATTACGTGAAGTATTAATCCAAACTCCTAATGTAACTTGGGATGATGTTGGAGGATTAGAATCTCTTAAAGAAGAATTACGAGAAGCAATTGAATGGCCAATTAAACACAAAGACGCATTTGATTATGTCGATATTGATACTCCTAAGGGAATCTTGTTACACGGTCCTCCTGGAACTGGAAAAACTTTGATTGCAAAAGCAGTTGCAAAAATGACTGAATCAAATTTTATTAGCATAAAAGGTCCTGAATTATTATCAAAGTGGGTTGGAGAATCTGAAAAAGGCGTAAGAGAAATTTTCAGAAAAGCAAGATTAGCAGCTCCATGTATAATTTTTCTAGATGAGGTCGATGCTTTAGTCCCAAGAAGAGGCGGTGGCAGCTCCGATTCTCACGTTACTGAAAATGTAGTTTCTCAGATATTAACAGAAATTGATGGATTAGAAGAACTTCATAATGTATTGATTATTGGTGCAACCAATAGACTTGACATTGTAGATCCCGCAATTCTTAGACCAGGAAGATTTGATAGAATTATCGAAGTACCATTACCAGATGCAAAAGGTAGATCAAACATCTTCAAAATCCATACAAAGAAAAAACCTCTAGCTAAAGATGTTGATCTAGAAAAAATTGTAAATCTTACTGAAGGATTCAGCGGTGCAGAAATTGCGGCTATAGCAAATAGAGCTGGCATTACCGCTTTGAAACGATATGTTAGTGGAAAATCTAGTTCAGTAAAAGAAATCATAATCACACAAAATGACTTAATTGATGCAATTTCAAAGGTAAAACCTAAGATTTCAAGACATGAGGAACCCCTTGCCCAGACTATCAAATAGGATAAATACTAAATATCTAGGAAGTGATTAAAAATATCATTGAAACTCTATCTAGATTTCGAACCATGTGATGAATGCAAGACAATTATGCAAGGACTAGCCAGTCCCGAAATAATTTTCGGAGACGAAGATGTTAGAAAAGATGAATCTGCAAAATTTCTCCGACACCTTACATACAATCACAGTGAAGTGGTTCAGGCAGTGATGAAAGATCTGCCTAAGCAAAAAAGAAGTCAAGAGTATGACTTTTTCAAATAATTTTTTTCTATTTTCTATAATAATTAATGAATAAAGAAGCAACACTCTATGAAAAACTGCCTGATGATAAGGTGCGCTGTACTGCTTGCGCACGATATTGTGAAATAAAAAATGGTCAGATTGGTCTATGTGGAATTAGAGGAAATGTAGAAGGAAAGCTAGATCTTTTCGTTTATGGAAAAGTTATTTCAGGTCATGTTGACCCTATTGAGAAAAAACCAGTAATTCACTATTATCCAGGAAGTAAAATCTATTCTATTGCTACAACAGGATGTAATTGGTTATGTAAGTACTGCCAAAATTCAGACATTAGTCAAAGAAGAAAGGTTGAAGGAATTGATATGACTCCTCAACAAGTTGTAGATACTGCGATAAAATTTGATGCACAAGGAATCGCATACACTTACAATGAACCTTCTATTTTCATTGAATTTGCAAGAGATTGTGGCATTATTGCAAGAAAGCATGGGCTAAAAAATATTTTTGTTTCAAATGGTTATGACACTCCACAATCTGTAAAAATGATGAATGAATTTTTGGATGCGATCACTGTTGATTTTAAAGGAAGCGCAGAACCTGAATTTACAAGAAAATTTATTGGTGTTCCAGATCCTCAACCAATTTTTGACACTCTTTTAGAACTAAGAGATAAAACAAATATCCATGTAGAAATTACTGATCTAATAGTTCCAAAAGTTGGAGATAATCTAGAATATGCAAGAAAATTATCTAAATTCATCTATGATGAGTTTGGACCAGAAATGCCTATTCACTTTCTTAGATTCCATCCTGATTACAAAATGATGGATTATGAATCAACACCTGTTAAAACATTAGAAAAACATTATCAAATTGCAAAAGAAGAGGGACTAAAATATGCCTATCTTGGAAATGTTCCTGGTCATCCTTGGGAGCATACATACTGCCCAGAATGCAAAAACATTGTAGTCAAAAGATATGGATTTGATATTACAGGATGGCATTTGGACAAAGATAACAAATGTAGTTTTTGTGGAAATCAAATTCCTATCATTGGTCCTTTGAACAAAAATTACAAACAAAACAGATTTCAGTTTGTTTCTTAAATTGCAATTGCTCTAACTGGAGAACCAGTAGCATTCTTAAGTTTTAATGGAAAAACATGTAATTGAAAATATACCGAGGAAATTTTTTCAAGATTACATAAATTTTCAACAATTAACACATTCTTTTTTGAAAAAATTTTATGAACGGAAAATTTTCCATCTTTCCCAATATCTATACTCGGAGAATCAATTCCTACTAAATTCACTTTCTTAGAAACTAGATATTTTGCAGCCGAAGTAGAAAGACCAGGATTTTCTATGAAGAAATTTTTCTTCTTGAGATTTCTTTGCCAACCAGTTGAAAAAACAACTGAAATCCCTCGTTCAATACTGTAGTATTTTTTTTCAAAATTTATTATGTCTGCTTTGGTGATTTGCTGATTAGGTCCTTTTCTAATTTTAAGCAAAACTGCCCTTGAAATTAATCTAGAAGGAGGAATCTGATGAATTTTTGAACCTTTTTCATCAAAATGAAATGGTGCGTCAATATGTGTTCCTGCATGAGAGCTAAAAAAAAGTAATTCTAGATTATATCCCTCGGTTTTAATTTTCGACCATGGAATAAAATGAGGTAGTGGTGATCCAGGAAAACTTGGAAGTTCTCTAGAAATCGTGAGTGTTAAGTCAATTACATCCACGATGAAAAATATTCAAACTGATTAATCAGTTTTGATACCTTTTATGAAAGGTTAAATATCGTATTCTGAAATCCTGATTGTGCCAACCGCTTATGTTTTGTTAAATTCAGATCTTGGTTCTGATGAAACAATTATCTCTAAAGTAAAAGGAATTCTAGATAATGAAGCAAACATCAAGTACGAAGTTCAAGGCGTATACGGAGTTTATGATATTGTTTTGAAAATATCTTCTGATAATACTGAAAATCTCAGATCTGTAATAACTAATCAAATTAGGAAAATAGACAAAGTTCAATCTACTCTTACAATGATGGTTATTGAAGAACAAGAAAAATCATAATTTTTTAATCTCATCTACAACTTTTTGAATCTCAGATTCTGAATTGAAAAAATGAGGAGACGCTCTAACTATTTTTTTATCCATTATCTCTCTAACAGCTAATATGATTTGTTGTCTTTCAAGATCTTCAACAATCTTTTGTGGTTCTTTTCCATCTATGGTAAAAGATACGATGCTTGTTCTTTCAGATTCATTTTCAGGTCCGTACAAAGAAATCCCAGATATCTTTGCTAGTTCATCACGTAATTGATTAGATAACTTTAGAATCTTATTTCGAATTTTATCAAATCCTAGCTCCATCATAAAATCAATAGATGACTCTAAACCTACAAAACCAACATAATTTCTAAACCCTGTTTGAAATTTATCTGGAAGATCTTTGTATGCCAATTTTTCGTCATCATATACCATTGCTGATTCGCCACCAATTAGAAATGGTTCAAGTAATTTACTAGATTCTTTTTTACAATAAAAGATTCCAGTTCCCATCGGTCCACACAGCCATTTTGAACCATTAAATGACATAAAATCACTCTTCGTTTTTGAAAAATCATAATCTCCAAAACATCCAACGGTCTGTGCAGTATCTAAAAAGAAAGGAACATTATTTTTCTCTAAAAACTCTCCAACCTCTTCAACTGGAAGTACAGCCCCAGTATTATACAAGGCATGACTTAATACTACACATTTTGTGTTTGTATCAACAAAATTCTGTAGTTCATTTTTATCAAAAAATCCATTTTCATCTATTTTCAAATTTCGTAAAGATATTTTCTTTGATAGATTTATCCATGGATAATAATTTGCATGATGTTCATGACTTTGGCCTCTAATAATTATGTTAGAGTCTGAATCTAATGTCAATCCTGATGCAACTAAATTCACTCCATCTGTTGTACTTTGAGTAAAAACTATCTCTTCTGGTTTACAATGAATCAATCGACTAATTTTTTTCCTAATCTGCAAAAGCTTTTCTTTTAGAAATCGTTCTGAATAAATTGAGTCAGGTCCGTTGGAATTATACTCAATTAGAAAATCATTCATTTTTTTAATACTTGAATGAGGCATTATGGATACTGAAGCATTATTCAAATAGATTTTTCCTCCTAAAGGTAATTCTTTTGAAAAATCAATTGAATCTAAATTCATTATTATATCAGTTAATGACTCGTTTTGTGTTGGATAAAAATCCTGAGCAAGGCAATATTTCAGACTT
>JABAOH010067543.1_pt3 | contig 19507 bp, 16 predicted proteins | sample 7062181 | NCBI WGS metagenome assembly JABAOH01 (sample SAMN14538630, study PRJNA623070) | marine sediment metagenome | biome: marine biome [ENVO:00000428]; feature: marine pelagic biome [ENVO:01000023]; material: deep marine sediment [ENVO:00002113]; isolation source: pool of 5 deep marine... | reverse complement strand
CCGTATCGTAGTTGTTGATCTCTTGGGCCATGGCGGATATCAGGATGTCAGGTATCTCCACTCTGGGTGTCCCCTCTGAGTTCATCGTTCCCCCCTCCGATAAACGTACTGATTGAGGTACTCTTCGAATTTTCCTTCGTTGGCCCATTTCATATATTTTTGGATGTGGCCATAATCCGCATCATAGTAATTAAAACACGAGGCGGGATATGCCCCTTTGGGCGTTTCCACGACTGCGTCCACGAGGAAGTGCGGAATCGTCGTGGCCTCAGGCGTCTTACGGAATTCCTCATTTGGAATGATCTCTTCAACGGTGACAATCACTTTTTTCGCTGCTTTGGCTTTGATCACGTCCTCATAGAAGGGTCCTTCTACTCGGACATTGCCATACTTGTCGGCTTTCTGGGCATGGACGATAGCCACATCGGGCTCTATGGCTCGGACAGCCACCATCTTCTCGCCCGTGAAAGGATCCTCCACCTGCTTATAGCCACCGATCACCTCACTGACACTCATGATGTCCGACCCGATAAGCCCCTTCACCGGAAGAGAGGGAAGGCCCATGGCTGCAGCTCTCAGCCCAGCGATGATCGGTTGACAAGCGCCTTCTTTGACAACGATCTCCCGAGCCTCGGCCTTTTGTCGGAAATTGGGTGCGAGGCCAAACACCTCGAAGGCCAACATACCCGCCCGGATCTTGGATACGCAGCCCCCACCGATGAGTAGGTCGAAGTCGATGGCAGGCTCCCGGTCAACGATGTTCAGTCCTCTCCGTCCCTGACGCACGATTTCTCGGACCATCTCCATGGGGGCCCGGTGGAAAGTCGCTCCCCCCGTGGTCACCAAGTCGCCATCTTTGACCATCTTAGCTGCGTCTTCCAGTGTCGTAAGAACCTCTCTCATTTGTCACCTCCTCCTCCATGACGGTGACTCAATCTACCCCAGAGAATGCTCGTTGAACACCCTGTGATGACACTGTGAGATGGTATTAGCCATCCTGCTCTATTTCCCGTTCTCTCAGTAACCTTCTCAATGCCTTTCCGGAGGCGCTACGGGGTATCTCCTCGACAAACTCCACCACAGTAGGTACCTTGTAGGGTGCCATTCGCTCCCTGCAAAACTCCTGGATTTCCTCGGCCGTTCCTTTCTCACCCTCCTTAAGAACAATAAAGGCCTTCACGGCCTCGCCTTTGATTTCGTCTGCCATACCCACCAAGGCGAGATCCTTGATCTTCGGATTGGTTAGCATGATATCCTCGACTTCGCTTGGAAATACCTTTTCCCCTCCCACATTGATCATGTCCTTACTCCGATCCACGATGTAGGCGTAGCCGTCGTCATCCATAATCGCAATATCCCCTGAATGAAACCATCCATCTTCGTCGAATACCTCCCGCGTGGCTTCTGGTTTCTTTAGATACCCCTTGGTCACACAAGTCCCCTTGACCAAAAGTTCTCCTCTCTCCCCCAAAGGGACCTCTTGGCCTTTTTCATCAACGACTTTGATCTGGGTGTCTGCCATCCCATAGCCGCAGGAACCGATCTTCGTTTTGCTTGTCGGGGCCGTGGTCGCCACGCATGACACCTCTGTCAGTCCCCAGGCTTCAGCGTATTTCCACTTTAACCTCTCCTCAACCATTTTGATTAATTCCACCGGCATCTTTGTCGCTGCGGACAGACAGTAATTGATCGAAGAGATATCCCTCCCTGGAAGATCCCGGCTCTTGACAAGAAGATTATACATGGGCGGGACACCGATAAAAACGGTAGGGCGGAGTCTTTCAATTTCAGCCAGAGCTCGCTCAGGGTAAAAACGCTCGACTGTTATGACCGTTCCATTCCGGGTGAACATTCCGAAAGTTCCATTAATCAACCCCCAGCAATGGAAAATCGGGGTCGCTACCATAATGGTGTCCTCTTCGTCAAAATGGACTTTCCCGAATTCCGTTGCATTATGATAGATGTTTCGATGGGTCGCCATCACCCCCTTGGGCCATCCCGTCGTCCCCGATGTATACATCAAATGGCATAGGTCCTCCGCATCGCAATCGTAGGCGCTGAATTGGTCGGAGGCCTCAAACATAAAATCCTCATAGGCGAGGTAATTCTCCTTTCTCTCCTCTCCGACAAGGATCTGGAACTTGAGAGAATCGACTTTATCCTTGATACGATCGATAATACCTGTTCTCCTGCTATCCAAGATGACGGCCTTCGGTTGGCAGTCCTTGAGGATGTATTCCACCTCGATGTCCTTGAGCATGGCGTTCACAACGTTGACAACCATACCAGCTTTCACAACTCCGAGGTAGCTGATGATCAACTCCGGAAGGCTAGGGAGAAAAAGAGAGACAATGTCCCCCTGGCCCAGTCCTAATTGGAGAAAACCATTAGCCATGCGATTGATGCGCTTCTCGAGCTCTCCGAAGGTAATCCTCCGATCCTCAAAGATGATGGCAACCTTGTCTGGGTTCTTTTCGACCCCGCTATGAATGACGTTGGCCGCATTCATACCTCAAACCCCCCACTGAGATGCCAGGCAAGAAAAAGGATTTTCGCGTTCTTACCTGCGGTGGGCAACTCCGTATTCTCACCCATGACCCCCAAGTCTCAACCTTACCAGTGTCTGAATGGAACGGCGCTGCGTTGTGGCGAACAGTGGATCCAGATTGAGTCCTAATCCTCGTGGATACTACATTGTAGTATGGAATTCAAGTGTTTTTTGAGACGTCCGAGGTCTCCCGGCCCACAAGCGCTTTTCTGGAGTCATCTCTGAACAGAAGTCGAACTTTCAGACCGATTCGTCCCTCTCCTCTCTTCGAAATAGGCAACAACAGAATGCTGTCAAGAAACGTCTCGCTTTGTCTTAATCTCCACCGGCCGTGTCAGGGTCACGCCTACAGGCGATGTCTTCAAGACGTGGTCATGCGATTTGTCGACTGTCTTGGCGGCGGCTCAGGGCCGAGAAATCCGGGTGGGTCGATTTCTCCCTCAAGATCAATGCTGATATCCCTAAGCGTTATGCCCCGCACAGCCACGTTCATCGCGTACCCATGGCAGGGCGCATGCCCCCAATGCCTGGAGGACCATTTCGACCCGGCTGCACGCCGTGTCCGTTCCGCAAGGCATGTCGGGCTCATCAGCCAATAGGGTGAATTGCCTGGCACAGGTCTCGACCTGAAACCCGCCTTTCCACCCGGTGGTTGCCTTCCACTCGGTCTTTCAACTCTCCTGGTTCTGTTCTGAAATCTCTACCGCCTCTATCAATTCCTCACTGTTTGATCCGTTAATGGTCGCCATGGGTACCTTCTCCTGGTTCGGCTCGGTGCTATTATAGAAAGAACGGCCTTGGGCCCGCCACAGTGTGGCATACTTTTTCATTGACACCCAGATTCCCCTACCTTTATATTAGACCCATCCAAATAGCAGGCCCTCCCTGAAAGGGAACTGAGATGAGGCTGACAATTGTAATCGTCTATCTCTCGATATGCATGCTCCTCGGGTTGCTCGCGAGGTCTCGCACGAAAACTTCGGAAGATTATGCGCTTGCCGGGAGAAAGATGCCACCATGGATGGCATCGCTGAGTATTGCTGCGACTCTGGTGGGCTCTGGTGTGACTGTGGGGGTCGGGGAACTGGGGTACTCTATTGGAATCTCAGGTATTCTCTACCCCACCATTCTCGGGATCTGTCTGCTGATCAGCATGTGGATTGCCGCTGCACGATTCCGAAAATCCGAGAAATATACAATCCCCGAAATGCTGGAGGACTATTATGGACCCGGTGCGAGACTCATGGTGGCAGTTATCGGTATGATCGTTTTTATCCCACCAACAGCGGCTCAATTCTTGGTCGCAGGACTGATTCTGTCGGCTCTCACAGGCATTTCTCAGGGTGTGGCGATTACCATCGCGGCATTTGTTCTGATTACCTATATCATGATCGGAGGCATGTGGGCGCTTGGCTACACCGATGCCTTTCAGATGGCCTTCATCTATCTGGGACTCACCCTGTTAGCCATCTTTTCTGTCATAAAGTTCGGTAGCTATGGGACGATCCTCGCTCAGCTTCCAGCGGGTCATGGCTCGTGGACTGCCATCGGTCCTGTACGTCTTACCGCGTATTTAGGCGTGCTGTTGATGTTCGGGTTTATCAGCCAGGCATGGGTCCAAAAATCGGCTTCTGTTCAAACACCTGCTCAGGCAAAATGGTCAGGGGTCATCGCCGGTCTCCTCATTTTTCCGATCGGTTTTTTGGCCATATTTGCGGGTCTCGTTGCCCGGCTCGCTCTTCCGGAGATCAACCCTCAAATGGCCGTCCCCAGGGTCATGCTCACCGTATTTCCCCCCGTCGTTGGGAGCATATTTCTGGCAGCGGTGATTGCCGCATGTATGTCCTGTGCTGACTCTTGGATCCACTCCTCAGCGACCATGTTTGTGAGGGATATCTACCAACGACACATTAACCCGCAGGCCTCTGACCGAAGGGTATTCGCCTATTCAGAGGGTGTTTGCCTCCTTTATGGAGTCTTGGCATGGTTACTCGCACTCAAAGCACAGCAGGAGATTATTATGCTGGTGCTTCTTTTCATCGCTCCGGGGGCCCTCTTCATCGGACCCCTCTTGGCCGCTTGGTTTTCTCCTCGTAAACTAAAAAAGGGCATCGGTTCTGCGATCATCTTGGCAGTTGCCCTATTGGGCATCGCTCTAAGCCTTAAAAGGCCTTTCTTGTGGGGTGTGCACCCAGCCTTTTCTACGACGATTATTGCCTATCTCCTTACCGGCCTGGGGTTATTGCTACCATGGACCTCATATCGATTCAAATCCCCAAAAGAAACTAGAGACCCCCTTTCCACTGCTACAGGGAGTTCAGAATGAAAGGGGATCATCCCTCCTGATTCGTGAAGGCTCTCTCCCAGGGGGGAACCTCTCCTCCTCAGCCATCTCACCGCCCATTTCTTTTTGAGAAAGCAGCGATCCCACCTCGATTGAAAATCCCGAGAAATCACAGCCAAACAGAGATTTGACAAACTATCCTACCTCGTGGTATATAAGGCTCGCCACAAAAAAGAGAAGAGAGAATCTGGGCGCAGGGCCCTCTTACGGCACAATCCACGGACTGTACCGCTTTTTGTGGAAATTCCGATCGACGTTGCCAGACCTGACTCGGGTTTCCAGGACGAATGTTGGGCTCAGGGGGGCAGCCCACCATCAGAAAGCCAGCCTAGAGCATCTCGAAAGGCTTATCCGACGCATTTCTTTTCAGCCCACCTATTCATCAAGAGGAATGTCGAGACAGGCTCCCCTGCCGTTCCAGGCTGGGGCGAAATGGGGGGTCTGAAAGGAGGATTCTATGAAACCGAAAGAGGTTATTCTAAAGGCTTTTGACGGAGGCAAGCCAGAAAGAGTTCCCGTAACCCTTTTCGGTGGCGGAATGTGGAGTATTCATGACTGGGGAGCCACCTTCGAGAGCCTCTCAACGGATGCTGAAAAGATGACCCAGATGCTTGTCGATTCGAGTGAGAAGCTCCAATGCGATATTGTATATGCGGGCTCCGGCTACAACAATTTCCATGCCTCCGCTCTCGGCGGAAGCATAAAGTTTCACAAAGTCGGCGCACCCGACCTCAAAGCGCCGCTCATCAGCACAGAGGAAGACCTTGTAAAACTCAACATCAGTGACATCGATAGAGACGAAACCATAAACACCATTAAGGAGGCTCTGCGAAGGACAAAGGAGAAGATCGGGGATCAGTATGTCGTTACTATGACATGCTGGGGGCCCTTCACGCTGGGAGCCAGATTTCTTGGAGAAGAGCCGATGATGAAGGCAACCTTCAAGCAGCCGGCCCTCGTTGACAAAATCCTCGATTTTACGACCAAGCTCCTCATCCACCTCTATGAACCCCTCGTCAATGACGGAACCCTTGAGGTCATCTCTATTGCCGACCCCTCTGGATCTGGCGATTTGATATCGAAGAGGCAGTTTGAAAGGTACGCCTTGCCACACCTAAAGAAGTTTACAGATTGGGCGAAATCGAGGAACGTCCATACCCTTCTCCATATCTGTGGGGACACAACCGACCGACTCGAGTCGTTTCCCCTGACAGGTGCAAGTTGTATAAGCCTCGATCACAAGACCGACATCGTGAGCGCCAAGGAACTCCTTTACGGAAAGATCTGTTTTGCAGGAAATGTGGATCCCGTTGCTGTCATGCGAGAAGGCAGTGTCGACCTCGTGGAAACTACATGCAAAGGGATCGTAGAGTCCGCAGGAACCGATGGCGCCTTTGCACTGATGCCAGGGTGTGACATTCCACCAGATGTGCCCTATGAAAACATCACGAAATTTATCCAGGTGGCAAAGGAGTGGAAATTGTAAACCGGAGAAGTCTTTGAAGGGAGGAGGTGAGAGGGAATAGTTCGCTGATCCGGCATGGGTGAGGGGTTTTTGAAAAACACCAGCTGATTTCTGGCCGTTGGGCCAAATAATCATGTAAGGAGGAGATTATGGCAGACGAAAAAAACTTGACCCCAGAACAGGCCAATGAGTACATGGAAGAGCATATGCTCTTCACACCGAGAATGTTCAAAGTGATTAATCAGCTAAACCCGACTGCAGGGAAGACCTTTGCAGACTTTTATGAATCTCTCTGGGCAGATGGAGCGCTCCCCAGAAAGGTTAAAGAATTAATATTCATGGCGGGTGGTGTCGGCTACATGTCGCCGCGGTGCATCATTCATGTCCTTCCGGCCATAAAGGCAGGAGCGACGGTTGAAGAGGTCTTTGAAGCCGCGGCCGTGGGTACTATCCTCGCGGGATTCGTACCAAATGGCCCGGGGATCCCCTATGCCTTTGAATACGCGGTCAAGTGTGTCGAGCTCGCACAAAAGATCACCAAAGGTGAAGAGTGGGAGTATCTCGAACCACCGAAGTTCAACCGTGGCATATACTAAGGTTCGTGAACCACAATGGGTGCAGATCTCGTGATCTGCACCCGGGTTCGTCTCTGATCAGCGAAGTCAATCGACTTTTGTTAGAAACCCGACCCGCTGTGAGCTCACCTGCCCAGTCTTTCAGCGGGGGGTTCCATTTCATGACCTTACTTCAAGGGCCCTATGTCCTTAGGGGTTTCGAGGATGGGATTCATGCAAGGTCTTGTCCTGCGGAACGAATGGGAAACTGTGGTCTGTGGGACGCGGCGACGTGGGTCTTCTGCACCTCTCGCTAGTCTTCCCAGCCTGGAACCCTATTCAAGACACCCATGACCCTCAGGAGGCAACCCGTGACGGAAAAGACTGAACGGGAAGGACGAAGTGCCGTATGGCAGAAACAAAGGCCGGAGAATTCGGAAAACATTGAAGAAAAGGACGCGGAAAAACTATTTGTTGTTCTCTGTGTTACCGGATTCGAAAAAATCGCAAATGCCCGTTCGGCACTTATGTTTGCTTCGCTGGCTGCCGCAGCCAATTTCAAGACAGTTCTTTTCTGTCTCCAGGATGCCGTTGACATCATGGTGAGGGGGGCAATAGAACAGAACGAACAACCAGAGCCCGGTGTCCCAACACTTGCCCAGAGGCTCGAAGAGGCATTGGAATTGGGAGTTGAGATCCAGTGTTGCACCCAAACGATGGCTAACAAGAACATTTCGGAAGGCGACCTGATCCCACCAGCCAAGGCCGCAGGAGCGATGAACCTCATCGCGCTCGCCACGAGCGCAAAGGGGACGCTCTGCTTTTGACATTTTCCGATGAAGCCAGATCACTTTAACGGCTGATATGATAAGTTACCTCGCTTAGAACATGAGACATCGCGTCGGCGACATACGCCAATTCTCCGATGAGAAATGAAACGTCCAGAGTAAAAAGAAGAATTCACTCGACCATAGGAGGTCCAAATGTTTCGCTTTGCCACAGAGCAGAAGGTCTGCGAGATCGGAGGCGTGAAGTTTGGAGGACAGCCTGGCGAATACCCGACAGTGGTCGTCCCATCGATCTTCCAAAAGGGTGACAAGGTCTTTGAGGGACGCAAGAGAAAGGAGGGATTTAACGAGAAGCGGGCAGAAGAACTCCTCAAAACCGCGGGCAAGCTGGCCGATGAGACGGGTGTTCCCTGCATGGCCGACATTGTTGCGAATACGGGCGAAGAGTTTCGTAACTATATTGAATTCCTAACAAGCGTCACGGATATACCCTTTTGCATAGATGCCTGGGTGATGAAACCGAAGCTCGAGGGCGCGCAGTATTGTGCGGAAAAAGGACTCCTCGATCGCATGTTCTATAACAGTCTTACGGTTTGGGAAAAGGAGATCGAGAGAGAGGTCAGGGAGATTACGGAAATCGGGGTGAAACATGTCCTCCTGGTGGCATTCGACCAGGAGGATCAGATGCCTTCAGGCCGGATTACGGGCACCCAGAGATTACTCGATGTCATCGAAAAGGTGGGCGCCCATTTTGAGAGTATCTTTGTCGATACCTCTGTGATGAACGCACCGGCGACGGCCATGTGCGCCGTTGCGAACAGGCTCATCAAAGAGAAATGGGGATTCCCCTGTGCGAGTGCCCCGTCCAACGGTTCGTACATGTGGAAAGCGGCCAGGGAAATGTGGGGTTCCGACGGATGGGCTGGAGCAGATGCCGCTCTCGAGGGTGTGGCTGCAGCGCTCTATCATGATATGGTCTTCTCTGGCCCCATGGCTGGCTCTATCAGGCACATACCTGCGGTCGCCATGGCCGATGCCTTCACAGCCACGCTGGTCTTCGCGGAGACCAAACAGCTTCCCACGAGGGAAAGCCATCCCCTGAACAAACTCTTTCCGGACTTCTACGAGAACCTTAAAGGGATGGAGCAGAATGCGGGGACATGAAGAGCCCACTAAGCAGGCACGTGGGACTCAGATGGTTCATGCGAATTCTCGGGTGCAGGAAAAAAGGCTAAGCGAATGGGTTCAAAGGGCATAGCGCGGCTAACCAACCCTGTAATATACTATTGAAGAAAAGCTTCGGTCCTNNCAGCGAACGTATCATTTGTTGGAAATAAGATATCAACAATCGCAGACAGGGATAACACTCATTGGGTATTGTCAGATCCGATGAAAGGAAGCGATTGAGACCCCTTATTTAAGGGTGAAGGAGGATGGTCATGGTCTCGGAAGAGAGAACAAAGGAAGTACTGAATGGACTTCGAGATGCAGTCATCAACTATGATGAGGAGAAGGCTGTTGAGTGGGCTAAGATTGCCATAGAAGAAAAGGTAGACCCCTTTCTCGCAACCATGGATGGGCTCGCTGCTGGAATGATCGAAGTGGGAGATCTCTACAACAGAAAGGAATACTTCGTTCCCGAACTCCTCATGTGTTCCGATGCGCTGTATGCGGGTCTAGACATCCTGAAGCCGGCCGTCAAGGCCTCTGGGAGACAACCTGAGACCAGAGGGTCGATCATTCTCGGAGTGGTCGAGGGCGATGTTCATGACATTGGGAAGAATTTAATCAAGATGATGTTTGAGGTGGCGGGGTGGACTGTCTATGACCTAGGGAAGGACGTCCCAGTTGACAAATTCGTGGATGAACTCGTGAAGACCGGTTCGGATGTCGTTGGCCTTTCAGCGTTGATGACGACGAGTATGGTGGCCATGCCAGAGATCGTGAAGAAGCTTCGAGAGAAGAATCCCAGGGTCCGCATCATGCTCGGCGGCGCTCCCATAACCCCTGAGATCGTCGAGAAGTATGGTGCCGACGGCACCGCAAAAGGTGCAGGAACTGCGGTTGATGAAGCGGTCAAACTCATCAAAATGCTTCGCGAGGAGGAGCTCAAAAAAGAGAAGTGACATCGTCATGGCTTCACGGCCATTATGGGAGGTGAGCGTAGGGATAGGAAGGGAGTGAGCATGCCAGGTAACGACAATGAGAAATGCATGGTCATTTTTCAACCCTCAGGATCTAGAGGTTACGTTGACAAAGGAAAGACCCTCAAGGAGGCCTCTATCGCGCTGGGTGTAGATATCGAGGGCGTTTGTGGAGAGAAAGCGATCTGTGGCACCTGCAAGGTTAAGATCGAGGAAGGAGATTTCGAAAAATACGGCATCAAATCAGGAAGAGACCATCTCTCTCCCATGGGACCTTCGGAGAGGAAATTCTTCAATCTGCAGCAGGAGGAGGCAGGCTACCGGTTGGCCTGTCAATCGCAGATCCTGAGCGATGTCGTTGTCTTCGTCCCTGAAGAAAGCCGAATGGGAAAGCAGGTGGTGCGCAAAGAGGCCACAGCGCGTCGTATCAAACTGAAACCGGCTGTCAAAAAATACTACGTCGAGTTAGCAAAGGCGACCTTGGAGGATACGCTTGGTGACTGGGAACGGATAAGGAGTGCGTTGAAGAGTCGGTTCAAACTGAAGAATCTAACCATCGATCCCCAGGTGCTCCTGGACTTGCAGAACGCTGTACGGGAAGGAGATTGGAAGGTCACCGTATCGGTCTGGCAGGGTAAAGAAGTCATTAAGGTCGAACCAGGCTCTGTGGAAATGGTTTACGGCCTCGCGGTTGATGTGGGCACCTCTACAGTGGCTGGTTATTTGTGCGATTTGACCGATGGTACTGTCGTGACGACGGCTTCCATGATGAATCCGCAAGTGGTTTACGGCGAAGACGTCATGTCCCGGATCACTTTCACTATGACCAACCCAGAAGGCCTGGAGATCCTTCACCAAGCCATTCTTGATGGTCTGAATGGTATCGTCGCTGAGGTGGCTGCGACGGCAAATATTAAACGGCAAGACATCGTTGACATGAGTATTGTGGGCAACACCTGCATGCATCATATTTTCCTCAATATCGACCCAAAATATATCGGTCGTTCACCCTTTCCCCCGGCAGTGCATCACTCCATCGACATTAAGGCTCGTGACTGGGGAATCAAAATCCCGCCTGAGGCTGAAACCACTGAAGGGGGGATCTACCCACCCTGTCAGGTTGGATGCCCTGCTGGTGTCAATGGACAGGATTTCTTGTACCTCATCGCCCAAGGTAAGTACAAAGAAGCCCTTGAGGTCGTCCGACTGGCCTTTCCTTTTGCCGGGGTGTGCGGGCGGGTCTGCACACATCCCTGTGAGACGGTGTGCGAGAGGGAGAAGGTGGAAGAGCCCCTGGCTATCCGCGCCCTTCATCGATTTGTTGCCGACCACGAGCTCAGCAATGGAAGAGAGAAAGCAACGCCAATCGAAAAGACAAAGGACGAGAAGGTGGCCATCATTGGATCTGGGCCTGCCGGGCTATCCTGCGCCTATGACTTGGTGAGAAACGGATACGCGGTTACCGTCTTCGAGGCAGCTCCTGAGACCGGCGGCATGATGCGTTATGGCATTGCTGAATACAGGCTACCCAGGCGGATACTCGATGACGAGATCAGCTACATCGAGGAACTGGGGGTAGAAATCAAGACGAATACTCCCGTGAATAGCCCTAAGGACCTTTTCGAGCAGGGCTACACGGCGGTCTTCCTTGCTACGGGCGCCTGGACTAGCCAGAAGCTGGGTGTTTCGGGCGAAAACGCCGAAGGTGTGATCTACGCCCTTGAACTTTTGAGAAAGGTGAATTCTGGGAAAAAGGTCGATTTAGGACAACGGGTAGCCGTTATTGGTGGCGGGAGCGTGGCGATCGATGCGGCCAGGACCTCCTTGCGCCTCGGAGCCAGGGAGGTCCACCTCATCTGTCTCGAATCTACAGACCTGACCAGTAAGGACAGGATGCCGGCCCAGGATTTGGAGATCGCACAGGCCGTCGAAGAGGGGGTCATCATCCATCCTTGTCTGGGCGTCAAAGAGATTTTGACCAAAGAAAACCATGTCACAGGTCTAGAAACCGTGGTCTGCAGTTCTGTTATCGACCCTGATGGCAATTTTGCACCGGAGTTTGCCAAGGGTCCGGCCCCCTCCTTGACGGCTGATACGGTAGTCGTGGCCATCGGTCAGAAACCGGGCGACTGGGGACCACCTGAACTCGAGAAAACCTCGTTTGGAACTATCAAGGTGGACGAAACGACGTTGGAAACCAACATGGAGGGCGTTTTTGCCGGTGGTGATGTGGTCTCTGGCCCATCCGATGTGATCACTGCCACTGCCGCAGGGAAACAGGCAGCGATATCTATCGAGCTCTATCTTGCGGGAATGGACCTAAAGGAAGCGAGACCAACGCCACTGAAACCGATCGAAGAGGTCCCAAAGGAGGGGGTGGAGGCAGAAGCGAGGAAGGTTGTCCCTGTTCTTGAACCGGCAAAACGCAAGGGCTTTGCTGAGGTTGAGTTAGGCTTCGACGAAAAAATGGCCCCAGATGAATCGAAGCGGTGTCTGCACTGTGGCATTTATGCACAGAAAGAGATCTCCGAGACAGCGGAGGCTCGCAGCTTAGGCATCAAGATATCACCAGGCGCTTACGTCCATGTCCTGCCAATTGAAGCCGGTTTTGTCGGGGCCGACAACGTCGGGGTTCTCATCGCCGAAGCGCCGTACAAGCAGGACAGCATCGAGCTTGTTATCGACATCGGCACCAATGGCGAGCTGATTCTGGGTAATCGAGAGCGGCTTATTTCGGCATCTTGTGCCACCGGGCCTGCCTTTGAGGGTGCTGAGTTAAAGTTCGGCATGCGCGCCGCCCCAGGAGCCATTGAGAAGCTAGAGATCGATAAAGAAACCTTGGAGGTGCGCTTCAAGGTGATTGGCGAAGAGCGCTGGAACACAGAATCGGAGGACGTGAAAGCCAAGGGGATTTGCGGTTCAGGGATAATCGATGCGATACCTCAGCTTTTCCTGGCGGGAATTATCGATAGAACTGGACGTTTCCAAAAGGATGTGCCGAACCCACGGCTTCGTGAAACCGACGGTCAGCTCGAGTATGTCATCGCCTGGGCCGACGAGACCTCGATCGGACAGGATGTTACCGTTTGCCAGGACGATGTGAGAGCCATACAGCTCGGCAAAGCTGCCATGTATGCTGGGAGCAGAATCCTGATGCGAACCCTGGGGGTGGACAAAGTGGACAAGGTCATTTTGGCAGGTGCCTTTGGTAGCTACATCGATAAGCGATCGGCAGCCCTTTTGGGCATGTTTCCCGACTGCGATCTGAAGCAGGTTTATTCGGTGGGAAATGCTGCGGGTGACGGCGCACGTATGGCTCTACTCAACATAGACAAAAGAAAAGAGGCCGATAAGTATGCCAGGAAGGTCGAATACATAGAACTCACCGTTGCACCTGAATTTGAGAAGATTTTCGGCCAGTCCATGTGGATCCCCCACATGAAGGATGAATTCCCCCACCTGAAGGACCTCCTCGAGGAAAGGAGGGAAGCAGACGGGAGGGGGGAAGCAACGAAACTCATCAGGGCGGGAGGCAGGGGACTATGAAATCAGAACTCAGTGCCAGAGAGCGCGTACTCAGATTTTTTCAAAGGGAGAAGCTTGATCGTGCCCCGGTTTTCAGTGGCATGGGGAATGTGACGGTCCACGGCCTCAAGAAATACGGCTGGCGGTTCGCTGAAATTCATGTCGACCCCCAGAAAATGGCGAGTGCGGCTGCTTCGACGTCTCAACTCTTCGGTTTTGAGTGTGCTGTGGTCCCATTTGATATGGGCGTTGAGGCCGAAGTTTTGGGTGCCGGGATTAACTTTTACTCCACTCACACCGATGTCGTCTACCCCACCATATCCACGAAAGTGGCCGAGAAAGTAGCCGATCTGAAAATCGAGGTGCCTTCAGATTTATCGAAAGCGGGGAGAATTCCCCTTGTCACGGAGGCGATTCGCATTTTGAAAAAGGACGTGGGCGACCAAGTAGCCATTGGGGCGTGGGTGCTCGGCCCCTACACCCTGGCTGCGCAGATCGTGGATATGGGAGATCTGGCCAAAGTGGCCTTTAAGAAGACAGAAATGGTCCAAAAAGTCCTCGAAAGGCTCGCTGGCTTTCTCATCGAGATCCTAAGGATTTACCGGAAAGCCGGTGCCGATTACGTGACCGTCCGTGAGATGGGTGCCGGACCGGACATATTGAGTCCGCGCATGTTCAAGATACTCGTTCAGCCGCATCTGCAGAAGATTTTCACAGCCCTAGCGTCACCCAAGGTTCTGCACATCTGCGGGGGAACAGACATGATTTTTGAGCAGATGGCCCAGTGTGGAGAAGACGCTGTCAGTGTGGACCAGAAGAACAACGTTGCTGAGTCCCGGAAAAAACTGCATGATGGGGTTCTCCTTTTGGGGAATTTCGACCCTTATGGCACCCTGGTTCAGATGGATGCCTCAGAAGTAGAACCAGTCATCCGGGAATGCGTTGACAACGGCGTCGATGCGGTCTGGCCAGGTTGTGATATCTGGCCGGAGGCGAAAAGGGAGAACCTTGAGGCACTCATTGGAACCGTGANNCACTTCTCGGAAGTAATGGGCTCATGAGCGTTGTTCATATTGAATCAGGCATTTGTGGCTTTAAAACTCTCGTCCGCGCTTCTCAGATCCAAGGGCAAGGAGTAGGAATAGTCCTCGAGAGTGGTTGCGCACAAATCATGGCATTTGGGGGTGGACTGAGAGAATTGGGCATCGAGGACATTCTTAAGATTCCGATCAACCAAAACCCGATCTACGAAAAGGCCGGTAAATGCAACCTTCACGCGAGTTGCCCCGTTCCCTGTGGCGTGATCAAAGCGGCTGAAGTCGAGCTGGGGCTTGCTTTGAAAGGGGACGTGAGAATCACCTTTCACAACTCTTCTCATTAGCTTCCCAGACGAACCTAGTCTTCAAACGCCCCCGTAATCTGGTGGTGATATCTACTTAATGAATTCACCGAAGCCATAAACGGGCAGGGTTCGGCCTCGGTAGCTGACCTCACCCCTAATAAGGCTCATGGCAAAGCCGCCAATGACCCAATTGCCGAAAGCTCTGCGACTGATCTGATCAAATCGGAACCGGATCTTGTCCTCGTCTTTTTCCGGCTTCGCTCCATTGGCCGGCCACTGCCCGGACCATCGCCTCGGCCAGCGGTATAGGCCCAGTGTCAAGTCACTTTTCTCCACCATGACCTCGGCGTCTTTCAGGCGCATCTTGGCCCCGTTCAGGAGCGCAAAGCCATCGGACTCACGCTGTTTCCCTCGACCTCCCTCGGTCTTCTGGCTAGCCAAGTAGAAGTCGCCGCTTTTCTGACTGACAGTATCCCCCACGACCAGGTAGAACCCCTGCAAGTCCCTCCAAAAGCCCAAATAAGTCCGGGTGAGGCGATTCCAATTCTCAAAATGAATGAACTCGTAAATAACACGACCTTTGAGGGTACGGCCTCGCCATTCAAGTGTCGCAGCGGCTGATCCCAACCGCTTGTCTTGGTTGCCGATTCTCCGCGATATATGCATTGAAATGGGATGAACATGCAGGGTCACATTATTGTCCGGGCTTGCGATCACAACACCCTTTTCGGGCGCCCCCTCGAATCGAAAATATGGGGAGTTTGGAATGGTCTCCAGCCGCCCCCCCGAATTCGGATAGGACCCGGTTCCTTTGATACGCTGCCAGCCATCGTGCTCGTCGTGGAGGACAATGAAATGTTCCGCTTGGAATTCGTCCCCATCTTGCCCGCGGTTGGTATCGATAGCGAAGGCAACCTGGCCTTGCTCATCAGCACCAACAAAGGAGAAATAATCAGAAAAATAGGTTAATCGATTCTCACTCCCTGCCACCTCGGTGCCAGACACGAGAAGCAGCAACCATACGGCGATCATAAGAACTGGCAAAACCGCGACCCAGCGACCGGCATGGTCGCCTTTCGCTCTGAGTGAACATTCACTCATCGAATTTCTCCTTGGTCTTTATTCGCATGGCCGAAGAAGGCCTGATCAGATATTGCTCATCCCTATCGGGCGACCACCCGGAAAAAATGCCAAACCGAAGGGATCCGCTTTCCCAAATATTACCTAGAAGAAGACTCGCCTTTTCAAGGAGGGGCGAAATATTAAAATCAGGAGCGAGGATCAGTATCCTCCTGGTTAGCCCCCTCGTCTCCGGGGAATTCGCAATCTGGTTTGATGGAGAAACTCGATGAAACGCTCGAGTTTTCTTTTTCAATCGGAGCCACAGCAACGCCATGGGCCCCGACCGGGTCGCAGCCGGCGAAGGGTCAGATCATTGACACCTCGTGATGGTCAAATGGGGAATGACGAGGGGCTGGAACCGGACGAGATTCTCCAACTGGAGGTTGGGCACTCGAGGGTTCTGCGTAATCATGTCGTTCGGCCAGTATCATGAGGGCCAAAGCCGATGTATGACGTATTGATCGTCAACGGAAGGATAATCAGTGGTAAGGGAAATCCCTGGTTTCAGGGAGATTTGGCCGTTGTGAAGGGGAAGATCGTGAAAATCGGGCGGCTGGCCAACGAGCAGGCAAGAAAAATCATCGATGCTGCAGGATTTGTTGTTTGTCCGGGGTTCATCGATGGTCACAGCCACTCAGATCTCCATATCTTCGTGGATCCCAGGGCAGAGCAGAAGGTCTTGCAAGGTGTCACAACTGAGAACCTGGGAATGGACGGAATGTCAGTTGCGCCGATCGATGAGGAGAACATTGCCGATTGGCGAAATAGTCCTATAAAAGCCGACTTTGGATTCTTCCAGACGTATTCGGGCAGGAATTTGTCCATGGCGAACCGCGATATTCCTCTTCGATTTCTTCCGCGAATCGACCAGGATGGGGTATACTTCGAAAATCGTTGTGGACGAGAGGGCAAAAGCCCAGATATGAGGTTTCACATCATGAAGATCCCAAAAAACGGCATGTCCAAGGATGAGCTGTTTCACAGGCTCGAGGAGTTTCGTTCCAAAGATCTCGACTGGCGTTCCGGACACGTTTTTGGCTATGTGTATGACCCCGGGCCAGAAGTGCGGGAGGTAGGAAGTCAAGCCTACTCAATGTTTCTCACCGAAAATGGCCTGGATTTCACAGTCTTTCCAAGTCTCTTGCGGCTCGAGAACGACCTTGTCGCCATGGCTGCAAAACACCTCGGAGGCAATGAGGATGTGGTCGGTAATTTCACAAGCGGTGGTACCGAGAGTATCATTCTCGCAGTCAAGGCGGCGCGAGACTATTCTCGGGCTCACCGGCCAGATATCCATGAACCGGAGATGATCCTTCCGACGACGGCCCATGCCGCCTTCCATAAGGCTGCCCATTACCTTCAAATCAAGGTCGTTCAGGTTGGCGTTGATCCGAAGACATTCAGGGCAGACGCCAACTTGGTCGCAAAGGCTATCACGCCGAGTACCATCCTCCTCGTTGGATCTGCACCCTCTTATGCTCACGGTGTCGTCGATCCGATCCGGGACCTCGGAGCGTTGGCACTAAAACACGACCTTCTACTCCACGTCGACGCCTGTGTTGGAGGTTTCATGCTTCCCTACTTCCGACGGCTCGGTGCGCCCATCCCCGATTTCGACTTCAGGGTTCCTGGTGTCACCTCGATGAGCATGGACCTTCATAAATATGCATATACGCCCAAAGGGGCATCCCTGGTGCTCTATCGTGACAAGGAACTGAGGAAGTTCCAGATCTTTGCCTCCTCCCGATGGACAGGTTACACGCTCATCAATAACGCGGTTCAGAGCAGCAAATCTGGTGGCCCGATGGCCGCAGCCTGGGCCGTGCTGAATTTCGTCGGAGACAATGGCTATCTGGAATTCGCCCGCAGGAAACTCGAGGCCACTCGTCGGATCGTCGAGGGGATCGAAGCCATGAAAGATCTGCAGGTGATGACAAAGCCGGACATGTGTCTGCTCGCCTTCACTTCGGACACGGTGAACGTATTCCATATTATCGACGAAATGAATCGTCGCGGATGGCACGTACAACCCGCGCTCACCTTTGCAAACTCCAAGGAAAATGTCCATGTGTCGATCAATGTGTCAAACGTCGAGTGGGTTGATGATTTTCTCGACGATCTTAAGGCCAGCGTGCAAGAGGCCAAGACCCTCAAATCTAGCGAGCTGGCCACCGCCCTCGGGGAAGGATCTTTCTCGATCGACCTCTCCCAACTGAGTGCCGAGAACTTCATGCAGATTCTCGAAATGGTCGGCATTCAAGGTACAGAGCTTCCTGAAAGAATGGCAGGAGTCAATGAGGCACTCAACGTCCTTTCACCCGAAATCCGAGAACGTCTGCTCATCGAATTCGTCAATGAACTCTTTCGATACAGGAGAAAAAAAACAAGTTAACGCTCAAGAGGAAATACTGCATCCGAATCCGGAGGTTGTCCATGGAGCCCCCCTTTTCGTTCGAACCATTGCTTGTTTTCGGCTTTTTATCCATTGTCCTCCTCGTCGGCGTTGTCCTCAGAGCAAACGTCCATTTCTTCCAGAGGTTTCTCTTTCCGAGTTGTCTGATCGGAGGCTTACTGGGATTGATTCTTGTGAGCACCCGCTTGATCGATTTGTCGGCTTCAAAATTTGAAACATTCGCCTATCATTTTTTTAACATCTCTTTCATTTCGGTGGGCCTGACACGTGGCAAGAATCGAAAAGAGAATCTCGTTCACACGAGGAGTTCCTCAAGGGGCCTGCCTGGATGGCACTTGTCCAAGGGGTTACATTTCCCCTTCAGGCGATCCTCGGTGGTCTAGGGGTCCTTGTTTTCGGGATATTCGGGCTTCGACTCTTCCCGACTTTCGGTTTCCTCGTGCCGCTCGGCTTCAACGAAGGTCCAGGCCAGGCATTGTCAATCGGTAAAGTCTGGGAAGGGTTTGGTTTTGAATATGGAGCAACCATCGGTCTCGTCTTCGCGACTATCGGCTTTTTCTTCTCCTTCTTTGTTGGGATTCCCCTGGTTAACTGGGGAATCAGAAAGGGTTACTCGACCTATGCTCCAAAAGATCTGCCCCAGGACTTTTTGACCGGTATCGTGTTGAAAAACGGAGAAAAGAAATCAGCCGGTGAATTGACAACGCATTCCGGAAATATCGATACGATGGCTTTGCAGGCGGCACTCGTAGGGCTTGTCTACCTGATAACGTACGCGTTTGTGAAATACTTCGGAAAACTTCTCCCTCCCGATGCGGCGAAAATGCTCTGGGGCTTCTTCTTTTTTTTCGGTCTCGGTATCGCCCTCATCATAAAGTCCCTCGTGAGAAAGATCGGCGTTGAGTATCTTATTGATCCCGGAATTCAACGAAGGATAACGGGATGGTCGGTGGACTATCTGATCGTATCCACAGTCGCGGCTATTCAAATCCATATCGTATGGAAATACATTCTCCCAATTCTGGCTATAGGTCTCTTCGCGGGTATCTTGACGACGCTCTTGGTCTTGTATCTCGGAAAGAGAATCTGGTCTTATCATATGGAGAGAATCGCCGCCATCTATGGCACCGGAACCGTGTCCTGCGGGCTCTTGCTGCTCAGAGTCCTCGATCCGGATTTCAAAACACCGGTTCCAGTTGAGATCGCGGTGATGAATGTCTTCGCGTTGCCCATCGTCGGAGGATGTACGGTTCTCGTCAATG
>JABAOH010029597.1_pt1 | contig 19509 bp, 5 predicted proteins | sample 7062181 | NCBI WGS metagenome assembly JABAOH01 (sample SAMN14538630, study PRJNA623070) | marine sediment metagenome | biome: marine biome [ENVO:00000428]; feature: marine pelagic biome [ENVO:01000023]; material: deep marine sediment [ENVO:00002113]; isolation source: pool of 5 deep marine... | reverse complement strand
TTTTCATTAAAGGATTCTTGATGTTGGGATTTGTTTGTGACCTGGGATTTGGGTTCTGTTATAAATTTTTCAGATGTTAGGGTTTCATCCTTGAAATACCCCCTGGCAACACCATCACCGGCAATGCACAATTCACCGGGTATTCCCACCGGCTGCAAGCACCCCCCCCTGCTCAAAATATAAATGCGCGTATTAGCAATGGGTTTCCCGATATTCAAAGGACTTTCCCCGGTCACATCCTTGATGGTAGACCATATGGTGGTTTCAGTGGGACCATAAACATTGTATATCTTCCCCCGGGTAAGCGCCCTGGCCTCTTCCAACAAAGGAGCAGGAAACACTTCACCTCCCACCACCAGGTATTTCAACCATTCCAGGCTTTTAGCAGCTTCCGGATCAGATATGAACAGCTTCAACCGCGAAGGAGTGAGCTGAAAAATAGTAATCTTCTCTCTCTCGATGACAGAAGCAGCAGCCAGGGAATTGGCTTGCTCTTCTACATTGCCGATTACCACTTTCGATCCCTTTGTTAACGGAAGCAAGGTTTCCAGTCCGAATATATCAAAGGCAATGGTGGTAAGAGATAAAATAGCGTCACGGTGGGTAAAGGGAATGTGATCGGTAATACCTTTGATAAAATTCACTACAGACCGGTTTTCAATCATGACACCTTTGGGCACACCGGTGGTACCGGAGGTGTAGATAAGGTAACATAGGTGAGTAGGGTGAGTAAGGTGAGTGGGGTGAGTAGGAGGTTGCTTACTCAATTCGCTAATTTTTACCACTTCAGTTCCCCCACTTACCTCACTCACCTCACTCACCTCACTCAACTCACTCACCAAAACTCTGGCTTCGCTGTTTTCCAGCATATACCTGACTCGCTCTTCCGGGTATCCGGGATCGATGGGTAAATAGGCGCAACCGGCTTTTAATATTCCCAGGATCCCGATAATCATCTCCACACAACGGTCCACCATGATTCCCACAATGGTTTCAGACGTCACACCTTTTTCTCTCAGCAGGTGAGCCAATTGATTGGATTTTGCATTTAATTCCATGTAGGTAATGGCATGGCGGGCACCTGGGGGCGACCACGGAGATTCGCCCCTACCCTTCTCATTCTGCCCTATTACAGCCACGCCGTCAGGCGTTCTGGCTGCCTGTTCCTCGAATAACTGCTGAACCGTTTTGTCTTTGGGATAATCCACTTCTGTGGCATTAAAATCCACCAGCACCTGTGTTAACTCTTCTTGCGAAAGCATTTGCAGGTCATCCAATTTAGCCTCAGGCTGCCTGGCTGCCGATTCCACAACAGCAAGAAAATGGTTCATAAACCGCTGCATGGTTTCTTCTTTAAAAAGAGCAGTATTATATTCCACTCCTCCCCGCAGCCCCCCGCTGAATTCCGCCACATTCAATGTGATATCAAACCTGGATACCGAATACTCGAATTCATAGGGATACATACTTCTCATGCCTGGAATGTTAACGTTTTCCAGGTTAACCGTATGCAGCACAAACATAGTATCAAACAAGGGATTCCGGCTGATATCCCTGGGAATATCCAACTGTTCCACCAGGTCTTCAAATTGATAAAACTGGTTTGAAAAGGCATTTAAGGTATTTTCTTTTACTGCTTGCAAGAATTCTTCAACGGTCATATTCCCTTTGGGGTGATTGCGAAGTGCCAGGGTATTAACAAACATGCCCACCACCTGCTGGACATCCCGGTGGGATCGCCCGGTGATAGGGGTTCCCACGATGATATCCTCCTGGCCGGTATATTTGTACAACAGCACATTGTAAAGGGTAAAGAGCAGGACAAAAAGGGTAGTTTTGTTTTTCCTGGCCAGTACAGCCAGTTGATTGGCCAGTTCTAAATCGGTTACAAAATCAATGTGATCTCCTTCAAAACTCTGCAGTTCCGGCCGGGGGTAATCGCAGGGCATTTCCAGTACCGGGAGTTCGGGAGCATCCGAAAAAAGAGCCGCCCAGAACTCTTTTTGCTTTTTTAAAGTCATATCCACAGCCGCTGCTTCCTGCTGCCATACCGCGTATTCTTTGTACTGGACAGGCAGTTCTTCCGGCGCTTCACCGCGATATAACGCGGAAAATTCCATCATCAATATCCCAATGGATATATCATCCGAAACTATATGATGGATACAGTTCATCAGGATATGTTTTTCCGCTTCCACCTTCACCAATCCCACCCGCCAGAGGGGAGGACAGGACAGGTCAAAGGAACGAACAAAATCCGTTATAATATTCTCAACCTCAACCTTAACCTCAACCTCATGATACTCAATTTCAAATTCGATTTCATAGGATTTATACACCTGTTGGACCGGTTCTCCATCTACCAGGAAAAACCCGGTGCGCAAAGACTCATGCCGTTCCAGCAAGGCTTTGCATGCGGTTTCCAGCCGGCCAAAATCCAGTTCCCCTTCCATCCACACCACGGCAGGCATGTTATATACTTCGCCTTTTTCTTCAATTTGCTCCACGATAAAAACCCGCTTCTGGGACGGTGACAGGGGATAATACTCTTTTTCTTCTAAAGGCGGAATGATATAGAAGATACTTTCTCCTGCTTCTTCGGCAATATAGCCAGCAATCTCTTTAACGGTAGGATGCTTGAACACCGCTTCCATGGAGACTTCTACATCCAACTGCTGGTGGAGACGGGTCACCAGGGTAATGACCTTTAAAGAATCTCCACCTAATTCGAAAAAATCCTCATGAATGCCGATTTGGTTCAGTCCGAAAATGTCCTGGAATGCTTCCGCAATTTTCTCTTCCACTACATCCCGGGGGGCTTCATAATCATCAGGCAGTTGAGTTCGTTCGTACGTTGAGGTTATTGCAGGTACTTGTTCCTGTTCATGTTCCTCTTGCCGCGGCTGCCGATCATCCTCCAGTGCAAACGTTTGCTTCTCAAACGAATAGGTGGGAAGAGACACCCGATATCTCTCTTCACCCCTGCTTTCATAAATCTCCTGCCAATTGATTTCTTTTCCATAAATCCACAACCGGCCAATACGATCCAGCAAGTAAGCCGTATCGGATATCTCCTTTTGGGGAGGTCTGACCAGGTTAACCAGCCAATGGTTTTCTCCCAGGTAACGCTGCACCATTGCGGCTAAATCCCGCCCCGGGCCAAGCTCCAGGAAAATCGCACCGGGTTCTTTAACCAATTCTCTGATGCCATCGGCAAACTTCACCGCATGGGCCAGGTGCCCGGACCAATAAGCAGGGTCAACAGCTTGCTCTGCCGTAATCCATTGACCGGTAACATTGGAGATATACCGGAGCTGCGGCTCCTTTAGCGTCATCTGCCTCAGCCTGGCTTCAAACGCTTCAAGGATAGGGTTCATCAAAGGAGAATGAATGCCGCGGGAGGCGTTGAGGCGCATGCACAAATACTTCTCCTGTTTCAATTTTTTTTCAAATGCCTCCACGGCCCCTTTGGGGCCGGCGATAATGCAAGAAGGACCGTTATCAATGGCAAGGGAAAGGTCATCCGCCGGGTAGAGCAGCGGCATGAGTTCCTCCCTGGGCAGCGGGACACTTAACATGGCAGCCTCTGCTGTCTTTTCGACTAATCGTCCTCTCTCCACGATAAGAGTCAAGGCATCCTCCAGGGAAAAAACCCCGGCAATGCAGGCAGCCGTATACTCCCCAAAACTGTAACCGATCATAGCATGGGGGGTAATTCCCCATGTCATCATCAATTTTGCCAGCGCGTACTCAAAAACAAATATTACCAGTTGAACAATGTCCGGCTGGTTTATATCTTTTTCCTTTGTGATTCCTGGATAAAGAACTGCTTTTAAATCATAATCCAGGAGTGGTCTTAGGATCTCAAAACACCGGTTCATTTCTTTCCGGAATATCGGCTCATCCCGGTAAAGATCATACCCCATATTCACATACTGGGACCCCAGCCCGGAGAACATAAATACCACCGGTGGTTCCTGGTCGGTGGTTAACTGATGCGTGCGTACTTTTTTTGAATTCCTGGCAGAAAACGTTTCAATTGCTTCCGATTCATCCTGGCATACCATCATTCGCCGGTACTCAAAGGGTTTTCTACCTACCTGTAAAGTATAAGCCGTATCCGCCAGGTTTATACCAGGATTTTGTTTCAAAAACTCTAGCAGGTTACGGGTATTGCGTTCCAGGGCAGCTTCACTCCTGGCAGAAAGAAGAATCAACTGAGGCCTGTAGGCCTTCAAATGGTCTACCCTCTGACCTTCTGACCTTCTGACCTCAGGCCACTCCTCAAGAACTACATGGGCGTTGGTGCCGCCGATGCCAAAGGAACTGACACCTGCCCGTAACGGATACTTTTGGTTGGTCCATTCCACCAGTTCCGTATTAACAATAAATGAACTGTTTTCAAAATCGATTTCCGGGTTAGGGGTGGCAAAATTCAGTGTGGGTGGAATCATACGGTGATATAATGCCAGTACAGTTTTAATAAATCCTGCCACTCCGGCGGCGGCATCCAGGTGGCCGATATTACTTTTGATCGAACCGATCCGGCAGAACTGCGTCTTTTCCGTATCAAAGGCCTGTGCCAATGCCCGGATTTCCACCGGGTCGCCCAGGATCGTACCGGTACCGTGGGTTTCGATATAGGTGATACTATCCGCTTCCACATCTGCTGCCTGCCGGGCCATCCGTATAACCTCGGTCTGGCCTTTGACACTGGGAGCTGAATATCCCACTCTCCGGTTACCGTCGTTGTTGACAGCCGAACCTTTGACCAATGCGTAAAGGTGGTCCCGGTCCCGGAGGGCATTTTCCGCCGGTTTCAGAACAACAATACCAACTCCTTCCCCTCCCACCGTACCTGATGCTTTGGCATCAAAGGCCCGGCAGTGACCGTCCGAGGACATGACCATGCCTTCCTGGTAGAGGTAACCGCTTTTAACCGGCAGTTTGACGGCTACACCGCCTGCCAGGGCCATGTCACACTCGCCGCTTAACAATGCCTGACACGCCAGGTGAATCGCAACCAACGAAGTTGAACAGGCAGTTTGCAGGGTAACCGCCGGACCTTTCAAATTCAACCGGTAAGACACCTGGGTACTAAATGAAGAACTGTCGTTTACCGCTATTGCCCCGAAATTCTCCGACGGGTTGTTCACCCGGTCCAGCATCCTGGCTATCCAGTAAAGATGAGTACCGGCACCCACGTAAAACCCAATAGAACCGTCATAATTATCAGGATTACAGCCGGCATCCTCCAGCGCGGCCCAACTGGATTCCAGCAAAATCCGCAATTGCGGGTCCATGTCCCCTGCTTCCCGCAGCGTATAGTTAAAAAAAGAGGCGTCAAAATATTCCACGCCCTCCAGCATTGCTTTTGCCTTAACATAATTGGAATTCTCCAAAAAACCGGGAGAAACACCGGATTCCACCAGTTCCTCCTCTGAAAAAAACCGGATACACTCTTTACCATTCTTCAAATTTTCCCAGAATTCATCAACCGAGGCAGCACCGGGAAACCGACCCGCCATTCCGATTACCGCAACTTCATACCCGGTTAAATCGTAGTTTTTCATTAAATCAGACATATTTCTATCCTGCTTTTCCTTCCTATACTCTCATAACTTTTTGACGCCTTCCTTTCATTTTGTCCCTGCCTTTCTTGAGCTTCCCGGTAAAGTCCGGCACGCTCTCTTCCTTCGGGGCAGCGGTTAAAAATTCAGTCCGGGCCAGGTGGCGGGTGAACGTGTGAATGGTAGGATACTCAAACAAAATAACAACAGGAATTTCTTTTGCCAGGGCTTCTTTTAAACGGCTGTTCAAGCGGACAATGTCCAGGGAGGTACCGCCCATCTCAAAGAAGTTGTCATGGATGCCCACTTTGTCCACCTTTAAAACCTCTTTCCATATAGCAGCAATGGCTCTCTGGATTTCGTTTTCCGGTGCTGCATACGCCGCAGCCACCATGGGACGAAGACCTTCAGGAAGAGGAAGTTTGCGGCGGTCCACTTTACCGGTGGCGGTAACAGGAAATTTTTCCACCGGTATAAAATAGGAAGGGACCATGTACTCAGGCATCACCTTCAACAACGCTTCGCGCAGTTCCGAGATATTGACCCCTTTACCCGGCACGACTCTCATATATGCACAGAGATAGTTGTTGCCTTTTTCATCTTCACGGACAATCACCAGGGGCTCGCGGATATCCTCAAGACGCATCATCTGCCTCTCGATTTCCCCGGTTTCTACACGATTCCCCCGGATTTTTACCTGGTGGTCAATACGACCCAGGTACTCCATTTCACCATTATCCAATAACTTAACCAGATCTCCTGATTTGTATAGTTTTGAATGGAACTTTTTTTCTTCGTGTTCCTTCGTGTCCTTCGTGGCTTCGTGGTTTAATAAAAATAAATCAAGAAATTTCTCAGCGGTCAATTCCGGGCGGTTTACATACCCCCGGCCAACACCCAAACCACCAACCAACAATTCACCGGGAACTCCCCCGGGCTGCATCTTTGCATGCGTGTTCATGATGTACCCAGAAAGAGTGGATATGGGTTTGCCGATATTGCTGATGTTCATATCGATTTCTTTTTGCCCAATCTCTTTAAAGGTAACATGAACCGTTGTTTCCGTGATACCGTACATATTAATTAACCGTGTGCCGGGATACTTTTCTTTCCAGGGTTTTAGTTTTCCCGGCTTTAACGCCTCCCCCCCGAAAATAACACAACGTATCACCAGGTCCTTTGATGAACTCTGGATTTCTGCTTCCACCAGTTGATAAAATACCGTGGGGGTCTGATTCAGGATGGTGACACTCTCTCTTTTCAATATATCAAGATATCTACCGGGGTCCCGCGCCACCATCCGGGGAATTAATACCAGTTTCCCACCAAAAAGCAGGGCACCGTACATCTCCCATACAGAGAAATCAAAACAATACGAATGAAACATAGTCCATACATCCCGGCTGTCATATTGGAACAGGTCTTTACCGGCAGCCATCAACCCGGTAACATTGCCGTGCTCCACCAGGACACCTTTGGGCCTGCCGGTGGTGCCGGAGGTGTATATCACATAAGCCGTGTCCCCTGGTCCATTGCGGTGGGTCAAATTTTCTTCCGCCCTGGAACGGTCTCCCCATTCAAATTCCATTACCATCACTTCCCTGGCAAAAACATTGGTGGGCGCTTGTTCTCGAGGCACATAGACGATTCCCGGTATCTCTTTCAACTGCGCTTCACTGGGTAATTTCCCGTCATTCCCAAGTATCCCGGACACAATATCGCACAAGATACGTTCTCCCTCACCCAATACCACCAAATCAATATTCCTGTCGTTTAAAAGAGATGCATAATCACTGGTAGCATACGGACCACCGGCAATTAACGGTACATCGATGCCCCACTGCCGGATCACGGCCGCGGTTTGATGGAAAAAATTCTTGTAATAGGTTAATGTGCGCAGCCCGATAAGGTCCGGCTTAAACTCATCCAGCAATTGTTTTAATTCACGATAATTATCAAAATCGATCCGCGATTTGGCAATTTTACCTGTGATCATTTCCCCGAATTCCTTTTTCAACGCAGTCAACAAGTACATCAAACCCAATGGCGGTTCCACCACATCGTAAAGCATGTTTTGCTTATCTTTGCTGAAAAGCTGGGAAAGGTCCAGCAGCAGGACCCGTAATCCCGGTGTATCCACTGCACCCGGCGAAAGACCCTCCCGGGAAAAGGCCGCCTTTATCCGGCGACTTAAATCAGGCACCTGCCCGGACCACTGAAGAGATAAATCAGCAAGATCCAGTTCATCTTCCCGGATGCCGGTAAATTCCAATAAATCATGAAGCGTTTTGATTTCAACCGGTAAATAACTGTTGTACTTTTGCACCAACTCATCTTCAGTCAATAATTTCATTTGCCGGGGCAGTACATGCAGCAGCCGTTGCTTTGACAGGAAATAGCGGTTAAGAAAATCCGCCTGGCATTTCAAGGTGAATCCTTTATCAAAGGGAAGGGTATGGGACAATTGATGATAAGCAAGATCAGCGGATTGGGCAATGGTTTTCTCCGGGATTCCCTGCTCTCGTGCCAGGGCAGCCATATCCGTAGAAGGATAAATTTTTAATATATGAAAATAGGGGAAATGGAGCCACTTGAGACTCTTGATAAAGTTCAGCGTCAGCAAGGCTTCTTCTTCGGTTTCCGAAGGGAATCCATGCATGGTAAAGAGTTCCAGGATTACCTGGGGGTAATGTTGGCAGATATATTCCAGGTTTTCCCGCAGTTTTTCGATGTTGAGATTTTTGCCGATCATTTTTTGCAGCCGGGGCGAGGCGGTTTCCAGGGCCAGGGCAATGTTGACGGTCCCGGCTTTAACCATTAAATCGATGTAATCCCTGGTTAAAATATCCCCCCGCAAACCGTTGGGGAAAAAGAATTGCACCTTTAGACCGCTATCGATGATCATCTGGAAAAAATGCTTGCTGTTTCGGATGTTCAAATTGAAAATGTCATCGATAAAAACAAACCGGCGCACCCCCAGGTTGTAATACAATTGAACTTCTTTAAAGATATGTTCGGCTGACCGGAAGACATGTTTTTTGGGCCAGATTTTATGACAATAGGCACAGTGGTAGGGGCAGCCGCGCGTTCCCTGGATGGCAATGGCCTGTTTAACCATTGCCAGACCAATATACCGGCTGTATTTGTCATAATCCACGGTAGTGCGGTCCACCAGAGGCTGGCCATCAAGATCGGTAACCTGGGGACGGGGGGCGGTAATAACTATTCCTTTATGGGGATTCCATTCAATGCCTTGGAGAGCTGTAAAGGAATGATTTTCCATGGCACTGCTTCCTGCTAACAGTATTTTCGTTCCGCAGTCCTCCAGCATAAACCGGATGCGTTCCGTGGGATAGGTGGGATCGATGGGTAAATACGCACCACCGGCTTTTAATATAGCTAAAATGGCAATAATCCTCTCTAAAGAGGGTTCCATCATAATTCCCACAATGCTGTCCGGCCCCACCCCTCTTTCTCTCAATAAATGAGCTAATTGATTTGATTTTCGATTCAATTCCCTGTAGGTCATTTGCACCGTTTTCCCGGTTATTTCCTCCTTATTGGCCGAGGGTGTCACCCCCTTGCCAACTGCCAACTGCCAACTGCCAACTACAGCAACGCCGTCAGGCGTTCCAGCTGCCTGCGCATCAAATAATTGGTGAAGGGTTTTTCCCGTCGAATATGCCGATATGCTGCCATTTAACTCATTTAATATTTCTTCCTTTTCTTCTTTAGACAGGATATCAATTTCACCGATGATGATATCCCTGTTATCGATCACATCGGATACGATTGTCTTAAAATAATTAATAAATCTCCACACCGTGCTCTCTTTAAAGAGTTTGACAGCGTAATCCACGGTAATGGGGAATTTTTCCCCTGCTTCTTCGCAGTGGAATACCAGGTCGAACTTGGCGATGCCGCTGGGAAACGGGTACGGTTTCAGCTTCAATCCTCCTATCTCGAAATCCAGTTCCGGCGTATCGATATTCTGTACATCCAGTACAATGTCAAACAAAGGGTTGCGACCGGTATCCCGGGTGATGGGAAGTTTCTCCACCAGTTCTTCAAATTGATATTCCTGGTTTTCAAAGGCAGAGAGAGAGCTTTGTTTTACTTCCCGTAAAAATTGGCGGAACGTCTTTTGGCTGGCGGGATAATTCCTCAGGGCAAGGGTATTGACAAACATGCCCATCACATGATCAAGCTCGGGCGCTGCCCGCCCGGCAATGGGAGACCCCATGACTATATCTTCCTGGCTGCTGAGCCTGGATAACAAAATGTTGAGCAGGGATAACAATACCATAAAAAGGGTAACGTCTTCCTCTAATGTCAATTTTTTCAATTGCCGGGCCGATTCACTGCCGATTTCGAAACACAGGACACCGCCTTCATAATCCTGGACCACGGGCCGGGGAAAATCCATGGGTAAATTCAGCACCGGTATTTCAGCGGAAAACTCCCCAAGCCAGTAGGCTCCCTGCTTTTTAATGGATTCCGTCTCCGATTTACATTGCTGCCATCGGGCATAATCTTTGTAGGTTACATGAATTTCCGGCAGACTCTCCCCGGCAGCCAGGGCGATAAACTCCTTCAACAGCAGGCTCAAGGATGTACCATCGGATATAATATGATGCATATCCACCATCAAGAGATACTGTTGTTTACCGGTTTCGCTTAATCCAACCTTCAGCAAGGGGGCCTGAGATAAATCAAAGGGACGGACGAATTGCTCTAACCCACCCCGGCCTTCGGCCATCCCCGGCGGGGCACCCATAACTCCAGGGAGGGGATTCCTGTAAACTAAAGAAATCCCCTCTTGAGAGGGGTGGCCCGTCAGAGCCGGGGTGTGTTGCTCGATTTCAAATTCTACCTCATCGGGTTCGTGGACCCGCTGCACCGGTTCATCACCCACCATTATAAACGATGTCCGCAAACTATCATGCCGGGCGATCAGTTCTTTCAATGCGGATTCTAACTTACTCTTATCTATGTCTTCTCCCACAGAAGAAACAAAAGGGATATTGTAAACAGTAGTATTCAAATCCATCTGCTGAAGCAAATACAACCGTTTCTGAGCCGATGATAACGAATAATATTCCTTTTTCTCAAAGGGTTCAATAGAAATATACCTATCTTCGCTGTCGCCGGCAGCATCTTTTGTTTCAATGTATTTTGTTAAACCCCTTATTGTCGGCCTTTTAAAAAATTCCTCTATGGATATTCTTACATTTAATTCTTTATGTATCCTTGATACTAAGGTAATAACTTTTAATGAATCGCCTCCCAATTCAAAAAAATCATCCTGGATGCCTACCCGGTCAAACCCAAAAAACCTGGCCCAGATTCCGGCAAGTTGTTTTTCAATATCACTGACGGGGGGGACGTATTCTGTCTTCAATTCAGGTCGCTGATATACTTTCCCGGGAACAGCAGCCTCGTCCAACGTTTCCATCAATGATGATACTTTAAACACCTGGTATTGTTCCACCAACTGCTGCAGGTTTTCTCTGGATACAATCACCTGGGTAAGTCTATTTCCAGGTATGCGGCTAAAGGTCTCAACGCCTTCTCCAGTTGAGAGTCCACCTGTTAAGTCTTCCCCGGTTAAATTTTTGTGATATTCTTCAGCGATGGTAGCGATTCCTATACTTTGCCACCGGGTCCAGTTAATGGAAATAACGGTTGGACAGGCACTGTCTTGTGAAGCCTTGTAATGGGCAAAGGCATCCATAAACGCATTGGCACCGCAGTAACCCACCTGCCCGAATATGGGCAGGATCGAATTGATGGAGGAACATAGAATAAAAAAATCCAATTCCATATCCCTTAGAAGTGCGTCAAGAACCAGGGTACCTTTTATTTTAGCGGCAAAAATCCGTTCCGATGCTTCCCTTGTTCTTCTTTGAATCATAGCACCATCCGGAAGCCCGGCAGCATGTATCACCCCATCGATGCGACCAAACTGCGCCACTGCCTGGTTTATAACGTTTTGCATTTGCTGCCGATGGGTAACATCCGCACTAAGAACCAGGACCTCTGAACCCAATTCCTCGATGGTTTTGACTTTTTTTATCCTTTCATTTTTACCATCGTTATCATTGGGGGCAGCAAGCCGCCGGTCCCATTCACCCCTGGGAGGCAGCCCGGTACGCCCGGTTAGTATAAGTTTAGCTTGAACTGTCTTTGCCAGGTACTCCGCCAGTCGAAACCCGATACCTCCCAGGCCGCCTGTTATAAGATAAACACCCTCTTGTTTGAAACTCAGCGCCTTATCTTTCGACTTTTCCAGTCGTATAGGCTCAAATATTTGTACCCAGCGGTGATTGCCCCGGTACGCCACAACCGGTTCAATCGATTCAGCCATGAGTTCATCAAATAACCGGTGGATGGGGGTCCCTGCTTGCTTGCTTCCTTGCCAGGGCAGGGGAAGTTCCACATCGATGCTGCGGCAGGCGATATTGGGATATTCTACCGGTATTACCTTAACAGGCCCCATTACAGTGGCTTTTCCCGGACAACCACTATCACCCCCGGTCACTTCCTGCATGTTATTGGTGACCACTGTGATTTCAATCTTATCGGTAAAACCCTGCTTACCAATGGCCCGGGCAATATTAAGTAAACTGTAAAACCCGGTATTCTGAATGTCGTCAATATTCTCACTTAACAGTGCCCTTTTCTCATCTTCATTTGCTGTAACACCCCATAAATGAACGATGCGGTTGGGGACCAGGTTACGACGTTGAAGTTCAGCAAACAAGGCATCATAGTCCCCTTCTATCTGCGGATTAACGATAAAACGGCGATTTTCTTGTTTTAAAAATTCCCGGCCCATTGTCACTGTAATCGCTGCCTGTTTCTTTTCCTCAAGTTTTTCCACCAGTTGAGAACCCAACCTGCACCCATCGACAAACACCAGCCAACAGGCTGTATCTGCATCTACGTCTACCACGGGCAGCGCCGACCGTTTCCATGAGGGGATGTAAAACCAGTCGATAATATCTCGCTTCTTAGGGGACAAAAAGCCCTGATCAAATACGTTTGCTTCAAGATTAAGGCCTTGTGTTTCCAACCAATACCGTTTCCTTTCAAAAGGGTAAGTGGGCAATGGAATACGATGTCTTTTCTTTTCTTTATATAATTCATTCCAATCGATTTTTTGCCCTCGAAGCCATGCCTGGCCGATTTGAGTCAACGATTGTCTCCCGATATCTGCACTGTCCCTGTCCGATGCCACGAGAGCCGCGGTTTCTTCCTCATCCGAGACCACATGGATTTCTCCTCCTTCCGGCGAGGTCAATGCTTCAATGGTTTCAGCCGCGGTGGAGCAAACCGCCATCCAGCGGTGCTTAAACGCCTTTCTGCCCTTCTGCAAGGTATAGGCAGCGTCCTCCAGATTACATGGATTTTCTTTTAAGTAATTCCCAAGGTTTTCTTTTGCTTTATCAAGGGCCGCCGGGGTCCTGGCAGAAACAAGAATCAATTGAGGGCGGCTGGCCTTCTGATCTTCTACCCTCTGACCGTCTGACCGTCTGACTTCTGGCCATTCCTCTAAGATTACATGGACATTGGTACCGCCGATGCCCAACGACGTCACTCCAGCCCTTAACGGATAGTCGTCCCTTTCCCATTCAAGCGAATCCGCATTGATATAAAAGGGGCTGTCGATTAAATTGATTTTATTATTGGGGACTTCAAAATTCAAAGTAGGAGGGATTAACCGGTGTTTTAATGCCAGTACGGCTTTGATAAAACCGGCGATTCCAGCAGCCGTGTCCAGGTGGCCGAAATTGGATTTAACGGACCCGATGCCGCAGAACCCTTTTTTATCGGTCTCATAAGCCGCAATTAGCGCTTCGATTTCCACCGGGTCTCCCAGGGCTGTGCCGGTACCGTGAGCTTCGATATAACCGATACTTTCTACTTCCACCTGCGCTGTTTGCAAAGCATCTTGAAGCACTTCCACCTGCCCTTCCACACTGGGGGCTGTATATCCTATTTTTTGTACACCGTCGTTATTAACGGAAGAGCCTTTGATAACTGCATGAATATAATCACCGTCTTCAACGGCATCCTCAAGCCGCTTCAATGCGACAATTGCTAACCCGCAGCCGGCAAGGGTGCCTGCGGCACTGCCGTCAAAGGCCCGGCAGTGGCCGTCCGGAGACTGGATCATTCCTTCCTGGTAAAGATAGCCCCCTTTAAATGGTATAATGGATACCCCTCCGGCCAGGGCAACATCGGTTTCACCGCTTAACAACCCCTGGCATGCCATATGAATGGCCACCAGGGACGTGGAACAGGCGGTGTGGACGGATACCACTGGCCCTCTCAAATTAAGTTTATAAGCTATTCGCGAACATAAATAGTCTTTATTGGCAAAATGATCCAACCCGAATTGCCCGAACTTTTCCATTTGCCCGGATAATACGGCTAAACCTTTCCAATGAAAACTATCCGAAGCACCGGCCCAGAGCCCGATCAATCCATCATACGTATCCGGGACATACCCGGCATCTTCCAACGCTTCCCAGGCACATTCATGGAAAAGCCTGATTTGCGGGTCCATCACTTCAGCTTCACCCGGTGTATAATCAAAAAAATCAGCATCAAAATCTTCAATGCCTTTAAGATAACCCATTGCCTTAACATAATTCGGATTCTCCAACAGGCTTTTATCAACCCCGGCTTCCTCCAACTCCTCATCAGGGAAAAAGGTAACGGTTTCAACACCGTTTGCCAGGTTTTCCCAGAATTCTTTTATATTTTGGGCACCGGGAAACCGGCCAGCCATACCAATGACCGCTATTTCCAGTCCCGTATAGTTGTTATTTCTTTCATTCATCAGATTCTTCACTCAATCTTTTCCGATCAACTTTCCCACTGGGAGTTTGGGGTAGGGTTTCCATTCTTATCCATTCGCCGGGAACCATGTAATCCGGCAAAAAGGATTTCATATGTTTTTTTAACTCCTGGTCAGTCACCTGTTCACCGGGTTTTATTACCATGCAAGCCACCAGTGTAATAATGGTTTCGGTGGTTTCTCTCACAATCACCACACAGTCCTGCACAGCCGGGTGCTGAGCCAGCACGGATTCGATTTCTCCCAGTTCAATGCGTAATCCCCGTATCTTTACCTGGTGGTCCATCCGCCCCACAAAGGCAATATTCCCATCCGGCAGCCAGTAAGCAAGATCGCCGGTTTTGTAGAGGCAGCTCATAGCTGATAGCTCATAGCTCATAGGGAGCTCTCCGGAATTGCTTATTCTCTTCTCTCTCCTATCAGCTATGAGCCATGAACTATGAGCTAAAACAAACTTCTCAGCAGTTAATTCAGGGCGGTTTAAATAGCCGCGGGCCAATCCTACACCGGAGATGCATAACTCGCCTTCGGTTCCCACGGGCTGCAATTGCAAATCATTGTCCATGATATATAAGCCTATATTATCGATGGGTTTCCCTATGGGGATCTGTTGGACACCGGACCCAGTGGGACAATCAAAATAAGAGACATCCACGGTGGTTTCAGTAGGGCCGTATAAATTAATTAACCGTGTCCCATTCTCCCGGTACAACGTTCGATTAAAACGTTCCAGGTGGATGGGTTTTAACGCTTCTCCGCTGACAAAGACACGTTTTAAACTGCCCAATCGTTTAATATCACCGGAATTTTCAATGTATCCCAAAAATGCCGACATCATGGAAGGAACAAAATGCATGGTGGTGACTTTTTGGCGTTCCACGGTTTCCACGATGGCCTGTGGAAATTTTTCAAAGCCAGGGAGCAAAAAACATACCTTTGCCCCTACCAGCGACCACCAGAACAATTCCCACACAGAAACATCGAAAATAAACGGCGTTTTCTGCAATATGGTATCGGTTTCATCAAGTGGATACCGTTTCTGCATCCAATGTAAACGATTAACCACTGAATGGTGTTCCACCATCACCCCCTTGGGCCTGCCCGTGGAACCGGAGGTATAGATGACGTAGCATAGGTGAGTAGGGTGAGTAGGGTGAGTAAGGTGAGTAACCACCTCAGTTCCCTCACTTACCTTACTCAACTCACTCACCTCACTCAACAATACCCTGGCATTGCTGTCTTTCAGCATGTAGTTAACGCGTTCTTGCGGATAATGTGGATCTATGGGCAAATAGGCTGCCCCGGCTTTGAGGATCGCCATCAGCCCCACCATCATTTCAAGCGAACGCTCCGTCATAATACCCACAACGGTATCCGGACCAACACCCCTCTCCTTTAATAAACAGGCAAGACTGTCGGCCTTTTCATTAAACTCCCTGTAGGATAATCTCTGATCTTTAAACAGCACCGCCGGGTTTTCGGGAGTTTTTCTCACCTGTTCTTCAAACAATTGATGCAGGGTCTTATCCTCCGGGTAAGGTGCGTCAGTATCGTTAAATTTATCCAAAATCTGTTTTTTTTCTATTCCTGTTGTCATCGTTTTCTGAACTTTTTACAAAAACTTTTACCCAGGATTTCCTGGTGAACCTGGCTGGTGCCTTCAATGATCTCCATGATTTTAGCATTCCTGTAGTACCTGGCTGCCGGGTTTTCTTCATGGCATCCGGCAGCGCCCATGATCTGCACGGTATCTGCGGCAGCTCGAACTGCAGCCCGGGTAGCATAATACTTGGCTATCAATGTTTTTTCCACTGCCCCGGGTGAATGAGAATCATCAGCCATGGAGGCACCCAGGCATAAGTGCCGGGCTGCTTCCAGGTCTACTCCCATATCGGTGACGATCTGCCGGATCATACCGTGGTCCATAATCGGACGTCCAAATGCCCGCCGTTCCGATGCATAGGCAGCACCGGTCTCCAGGCAAGCCCGCAAAAGCCCTGCCGACGACCATGCCGTACTCATCCGGCCATAGTGCAATCCATAAGGCGCGACATAGGACATCACCAAACCAGGCTTACCCACCAGATCACCCGCAGGGATTTCAACATCATTCAATTTAATCCGGGAAAGATGAGCACCCCGAAACCCCAACATATCCTTCAACGGGATTACCTCCACTCCCGGTGCATCAGATGGGACAATACAGGCCATAGACTTATCTTCTTTATCTTTCCCAAATACCAGGAATATATCAGCCATGGCAGAATAAGTGATCCATTTTTTGCTGCCACTTAATAAATATCCATTCCCCCGGGGAGTAAAGGTGGTTTCAACCGCCTGGATATCGCTTCCTACTTTGGGTTCGGTCATGGCAAAAGATGCGATCATGTCACCTTTTGCCATGGGTGCCAGGTATTTGTTTTGTTGGTCAGGGGTCCCCCATTTGGCCAAAATCGTACCCACCATGGTTTGCACCGTAAAAAGGGCACACAGGGATGAACTGGCAGCCCCAATGGCTTCATTGAGGAGCCCGAAAGTAACTGCATCCCAACCCCCACCGCTAAATTCTTCGGGGAAAATACCGCCCACAAAACCGGCCTCACTGCACAACCCAATGACCTCCCGCGGTACCCCCTGGCTCTTATCCCATTGATCAGCATGGGGTTCCACATGCTCCTGCACAAATTCGCAAAACCCACGGTAACGGGTTTTCTGTTCTTCTGTTAACAACGGATTATTAAGCACGTTCTACCCCTTTTTCTGCTGAACAAAACGACCGGCTGCACTGACGGATTTAAAATTTTCCATGTCCAGGTCATCCATGGTCACTTTGATTTCAAACGTTTTTTCCAGGAATGTCATCAACTCAATAGCAAACAACGAATTCACAATCCCCGATTCAAAGATATCAAAATCATCGTCCAATTCCGCTGCGCTGACATTCTCCATAATAAAACCGCGAATAACGTCTTGTGGTGATTTTAATTTCGCATTCTCTGCTCTCATGATTTCTGTTTCTCCTTTTTAATCATTTATTTTTTTATCCTTTTCCAACTATTCTTCCGCCAAGTACTTTGTTAAAACCCCGCTGCTGTTCCGACTGCGGCACCTTCTTTGCAGCCAACACACCTTCAAGCATATTTAATGCCTCTTCAACCTCCTCTCTGGTGGGTGACTTCCCTTCTGATTTCAACCGTTCATACAAACTTTCAATTTTCCTGTAAGGCATAACTACTTGCTTTTCATAGGTTTCCAGGTCGGCATTGCGGTTCTTTGTACTGACAACAATGCCCAGGCATTTGCCTATTATGTGCAAATACTCTTCCGGCCCAATCAGGAATTTCTCTTTAAGGGTCTCCAGGTCTTTATCTATAGTAAAGGGGTGAATGGTTTGGGTAATTTTCTTCAACAAAAACTTCAATACATCCTTGGGTCCCATTTCAATGGCAATGGTTATTTCTTGCGCCGTCACATAATCAATGGAATCCTGCCAGCGAATCGGTGAAACCAATTGCAGGGACAGGTTATCAATGACACTCTCTTTTCCTTCATAAGGCCGGGCATTTCGATTGGCAATAACCGGATAAATTGGGTCTCCAAAGGTAAACTGTTGAAGTACCGTTTTCATTTGCCGGGCTGCTTCTTCCATCAGGGGACTGTGAAAAGGACCGCTGAACATAAGAGGATAAACAATGGCCCCTTCTTGTTCCAGTCTCCTGGCAGCAGTCATAACCACATCTTTACGGCCGGATATGGAGGTCTGAGTGGGAGTATCATAGGCGGAGACAAACACCGTTCCTTCATTGTCTTCGCCTTTGGAGACCTCTTTGCATACCTTTTCCACTTTTTCCTTTTCCAGGTTGATTACCCACATCATGGTGCCGTCCAGGGGTTCGGATATCTTACCGATAATCATTCCCCGCTGCCGCACCAGTTCCAGGGCATCGGCAAAGGATATCACCCCAGAACAACAAAGCGCCGAATACTCACCCAAACTGTGACCCAGGCAAAAACCAGGTTCAATACCGATCTCCTGCATGTACACCCGGAATATTCCTACACTAAACGCCAATATAGTTAATTGGGCATTTTCCAGCTTTGATAATTCTTCTTTATCAGGCTCCAGGAAACACATTTTCGCTATATCCCGACCCAAAACATCACTGGCTTCATCAATAGCCTCACGAAATACACTAAAATCATCGTAAAACTGTTTTCCCATCCCGGGATATTGAGAACCCACACCGGGAAACATAAATACCATTTTTCCAGTCATTTATTACTCCTTATCTCGCTGTTTCCTGTACTCTTGATTTGATACGTCTTTTTTGATCCAACCGCTCGCGGCCCTTTTTCCTCACTTCGGTTCGATCTCGCTTCTTGAAAACGCTGTCCTCCCGACTCAAAAAATGTGCCATGGAACGAACCGTGGGATAGCGGAACATCGCCACCACAGGAATCTCCCGTTCCAACGACACCTTTAATTTACTCATTGTCATAATCACTTTTAAAGATGTCCCTCCCAGGTCAAAAAAGTTATCCTCTACACCCACTTGATCCAACTGAAGTATCTCTTTCCAGGTATCGACAACAGTTCTTTCAATGTTGGTTTCAGGTGCCACATAGGCAGACCCCAATTTCAGTTGGGCCCCCTCAGCTTTTGCCAATGCTTTCCGGTCAATTTTTCCATTGGGGGTTACCGGTATTTCATGGATTTTTATAAAGGATGAAGGGACCATATAGTCCGGTAACTCCCGGGCCAGGAACTCCCGCAATTCCGCTATCGAGGGATCGCTGTCCGATACGATATAAGCGCATAGGTATTTTTCACCTTTATCATCGTTCCTTGCCAGCACAACAGTCTCTTTTACAGTACCATGCTTTAACAAAAGACTTTCGATCTCACCAGGTTCAATACGAAATCCCCTGACTTTTATCTGCTGGTCCATTCGCCCAAAAATTTCAATGTTACCGCAAGGAAGCCAGCGGGCCAGGTCACCGGTTTTGTAAAGCCTTCGGCGACCAGGGGGGCTCTTTTCGAGAAAACTGCCCCCCTGGACCCCCCGCAAAAGC
>JABAOH010030671.1_pt2 | contig 19514 bp, 17 predicted proteins | sample 7062181 | NCBI WGS metagenome assembly JABAOH01 (sample SAMN14538630, study PRJNA623070) | marine sediment metagenome | biome: marine biome [ENVO:00000428]; feature: marine pelagic biome [ENVO:01000023]; material: deep marine sediment [ENVO:00002113]; isolation source: pool of 5 deep marine... | reverse complement strand
ATCACGCCGAACTCTTCTCCTCCATAACGAGCCAAGAGGTCCGTGTGCCGAACCGTTTCTTTAATCACCCTTGCAACCTCTCGCAGAACCTTATCTCCTGCAACATGTCCGTGGGTATCATTGTAAAGCTTAAAATGGTCGATATCTAACATCATGAGAGAGATCGGATATTCATATCGCTCGGCCCGTCTTAACTCGAGTTCCAAGGAATCCACGAAATAACGATAGTTGTAGGTCTCGGTCATGTCGTCCGTTATCGAAAGTTGCTTCATTCTCTCCTTGGCAGCTTTCAGTTCCCGCATCGTTTCGCGATAATGGTCTTTGAGTTCTTGCAGTTCCTTCAGTCCTCGCTTGAGTTCCTCGTTCTCCCTCCGGAGACGCGCTATTTTCCGAAGGAGCTTTTCTTTCTCTGTGGTGCTTCTGGAATCCCTTTTTTCCTCCATGCGAATCGAATCCCTGAGGGAGGTGGATAGCCCATATATTGTATTTGTTAATGCATATACGTCAATATATGGCCTAAGTCAAGGCAAACATGGAATTCGGACGAACCTTCGGCTAGAGGTACGGTCCGTTCCCATGGGTGAACTCATAACCCAGCATACCAAATTCTTGATCGGGTGGGGCACTTTTGGGGAAACCCTTACCATCGATAAGCAAATGAGCGGGACTTGCCCATCGGAACGGTATGACCATTTGAAGGAGATCCGGTCCATTCCGCCTTTTTTTTCTCATGATTTGCTTGAGTGCCTTTACAGAAGGTCGGCTGGGCCGCTCGAGAGTCTCCAGAGACAGAGGATCGCCAAACTACATCGCCTCGGACCTGGTGACAGTCTCACAGGGGCGAGGAAGAGGGATGCGGGATGATCGGCACTGGACGCAAAGCCTCTCAGAACTCATGGACCTACGGATTCTCCTCCGTCCGAGTCTCGCGAGGTTCAACGCGCAGTTCATTGAATGTGCCTCGGACTCTGAAACCAAAGGTGAGAATGCTCCGATCCCTGCCGGCGAGAAGCCATCCGGCAAGGGGGACGTTGCTGAGGACCTTATCCGTTTTCTGAAGCGGACGAACCCCGATAGAGAGGTCTAGCCTCTGGTTATTCAGGTCTGCCTGGCCCTTGATAGCCATGCTCATGGCATCGCTGTCCAAGGAGAGGTCTCTCGTCGAGGCGACTCCTCCTTGAATTGCGATCTGGCCGGTTGCCCTATTGTAAGAAAGCTCATCTCCTTTGAACCCTTCAAGCCCGTGTATGCGACCCTCCCCAACGCGAACCCGGAGATCTCCGCTGAGAGACTTCCTGATCCCCTCAGCAGAGCCGCCGCGGCCCGTGATGATTCCGTCCAGATCTAGTTTTCCAGTTATCATTGGTTCTTTCTGATGATCAAGAAATATGGGAATCACCTCGGTCATGCTCAAATGATGGATCTCCGGGATCAACTTGAAAGATAACCCTGGTTTACGTCTCAGATTGACCCATCCCCTGCATCTGAAGAATCCTCCCGGTGCCTCCGCCTGCAATCTCCTAAATCTCAGGAGGCCGCGCTTCAGGACAAAAGTCGCTTTCAGGTTCCCCAGGTGAACCCCTCTGAGCCAGCCTCGGGAAATTCTCATTTTTCCCGTAACGGTGGAATTTACCCAGATCGATTTCGGGTCGATCTGAATGTCTCGCTTCTTTCGACCTGCTGGGAAAAAACGATCGAAGTGAATTTCCTCGGCTCCCAGGTCAAAGGAGATCCGCATTCTCTTGGACAGGGTGAGTCTATTCTTGAGCTTTGTCAAATAACCGAGAATAGAAGCCTTCCCTTGGTAGACACCCTTTCCGATCCTCCATTTGAGATGAGACAGGAGGATCTCTTTTTCATCGTACCGAATTTCACCCTCCAGATCCGTTAAGGGAGGGATACCGGCGATTGCCAGACGGCCCCGTTTGAGGGTGACTTTGCCCTTGTACGTCAGGCCGGTCGGCTTGTTGAACAGATATCGGATCGTGCCAGCCATATTGGCCCGACCGGAAACCTTGCTGATCGGGTCGAGGGCCCTTCGGATCTTCTCGGGTGTTTTGTTCGCTTTCAGGAGAGAGGCGAGCCCCTTAAGATCAACATCTGCCTCATAAGCCAATGCGATTCGAGGGCGGGAAAAGACTCGGGAAATGGACCCGCTCAAGTCGACGAGTCGTGTCTGGAGGAACTGCGCATGAAAGCCCTCGATGGCGACCTGATCTCCCCGCACGGTGACAGTTCCGGAAACATTTCGAAGAATGGGAAATTTCGGATCGAGGAAAAAACTCCACTTATCCATATGCATCCGGAGAGAGAGCATTTCAGGATTCTTATGGAGACCCTCTGAATTGATCTTGTCCCAGGGTCCATCGAGACGAGCCTCTTCGATCTCGACGGACCCCCGGATTCCAGCGTCAGTAAGAAAAGAGAGAAGTTTTTTCGGGACGAGCCTGTCCGGCAAGAAAGGTGTGATCGCCTTGAGAGAGCTCCTCCCACTCTTGAGGTCGATGGAGACATATGGATTAGGGCTGGTGCTTTTTTCGATCAAGACCGTCCCGTGGAAAGAAGCGCTTGGTGTGCGGACACTCACAGAAGAGGCATAAATCTCTTCGTTTCCAAATTCGAGATCGTAGGCAAGCGCAACCTCACTGGGCTCGATAGGAGCCGTGTAAAGTGAGGGGATACCGATTCGGCCATTCCGGATGACCATCTCCCCGGATGAGTGGAAGGCCTTCAGTCCTCCCCGGTGCTTGACCTTGAGATCCAAGCGTCCGCCGATCTCTTGAAAAGGAGCGGCTTTGCGAACATACGGCCATATCCGCTGTGAATTGACCCCGTCGGCTTTCAGAGAGATGGCAAACTCCATTGGTTTCGGATTGCTTGGCTCCCTTGGAAGGCTTATCTGACCGGAGATGGCAAACGTCTCTTTCAGGTCTCCCGTGAACCGACCGCTAAGCTCAAAGGACAAGGGCTTTGCAGACGAGATGTCCTCGGCTGATAGCTCCACGGCTTCGATCTCTGTCACAACGGGCTTTTCTGAAACGGCCAAATCCGTGAAACTGATCCTCCCGCCTCGGATAATGATCCGAGTGGGAAGTAAGGTCGCGATATCTTTGAGGCCTTGAAAGATTTCTGTACCCGTGCCTTTTGGCCCTTTCCCTCCTTTGTGGTAGAAATCGATGCGCCCATCCGACGACCTGGTGGCGCGAATCGAGGGGCTCTTCAGAATGAGACTCTTCCACCTCAGTCTCCCCAGTATGAGAGACTGAATCCATGGCTTGAGCACAAATGCATCGGCTCGAAAGAACTCCTCCCCCTCGGTCCCGACGATTCTGACGTTCTTGTATTCGACACCAAATCCTCCGAAAATATTGATCCCCGACTGCCCGACCTCGACCTTCTTTTGGAGAAGATGTTCAATCTGCTCTTCTAAGACCCTTCGCGTGAGCTTAGGGCCCATATAGTAGCTCAGCAGGAGAGGAGTCAGTGTGAGAAATATGAAAAAGAGACAGATGATGGAGAGGATAAGATTGATTGTCCGCTTTCTCAATGATAATCCTTCCCTCTTCGTGCTCTGAAAAATCTTGCTTCATCCCCCAACAGTCTTTTCGACAGTTCGCGGCTCTCCCTTTAGTATCAATAAAGGTGAAACCGAAGTTTCCCTAGTTTCTGGTGAACTCCATGGTCCGTGAGCGATCCCGCCTGCGGCGGGATGGGGCACCAACATGGGTCAGAGGATAGAGGTTCAAGGATAAAGCGAGAGGACTCAGGTCTGTTCGGGTTCTCCTTGCTCCTTTCCCCTTTTTCCTTTGACCTCCTACAGGAGAGTGTACGAAGCCAGAGAGGGTCACAGCGGGAGCGTCCGAGTGGAAGAGACAATGGAGTTTACCAGGAGAAATCGAAATCATTGGGACATTCAAGCCGTGCCGATCATTGATCATGTAATACCCTGGAAACTTTAAAGGCTTCATCGTCATAGACATCGGGTTGGGAAATTACAGCGTCCTGGCAACGGTGAGCACGTCTACCCTCTTGGCCCCTCCCTTGAGCAACACCCTCGCGCATTCATCCACCGTGGCACCGGTTGTAAAGACGTCATCGACGAGGAGGACGCTACTGTCAGCGGGATCTCCCGCGAGAGAGAATGCGCCCTTCACATTCCTCTCCCTCTTGGACCCAGCGAGTTCGACCTGTGGGACGGAATCTCGGATTCTCTTCAATAGGCGATTATCCATGGGCGTACGGTACCGACGGGAAATTTCACTGGCGAGGAGGAGGCACTGGTTATAGCCCCGATGCCTCAGGCGATTCCTGTGAAGCGGAACGGGCACGAGTCGATCATATGGATCGATCCGAATGGGGAGAGGGCTTTTTTCGATAAGGCCGACCAAAGCCTTGGCCAGGTATGTTTTGTTTTGATACTTAAAGGCATGAATCGAGGCTTTGATGGAACCAGAAAACGCACAGAGAGATCTCGCCATGGTGTAGGCACCCGCCCGGGACAGACACCGTCCACAGAGGTGACTTTCGTCGGCTGGGGAAGCAAAAGGGATGCCACATTTGATGCAAAAGGGTGGGCCGATAAAGGTGACCTCTGAGAAGCAGGATGGGCAAAGAGAATGGGAGTCGGGTGACTCAGTCTGAGAGGAACACAGTGGGCATCTTGGAGGGAATATGAAATCAGTCAGGGCTTTGATCGGAACTTTCATATGCCTGGAAATAAGTGTTCCACTGATGACAAGAGGGACAACGTGCGATCCATTCGAGGGATTCTCTTCGGCAAGATCGACAAAAGAAGGGCAACTGGAGGGAACCCGTAAGTTCGGTCGTCTTCTTGTACTCCCGAACTGCCTTGCCAAGTTGTCCTTTGTGCACAAACACCTCGGCCATAAGGCCGTGGATAGCGGGGATGTCCTTCTCCCGCTTGCTGATTTCCACGAGCTCGTCCATCGCCTCGTCCGGCATGTTCAGCTTAAGGCATAGTCTCGAATAGAGGAAGGAGATGACAGGATTATTAGGATTGTTCTCAAGGATCCGTCGATAAATCTTGAGAAGCGTTTTGCGATCGTCTCTCCTGAGGTAAAGGTCCTCGAGGTGATGGAGAAAAATGACATTCCTGGACACACGGAATCCCCTGCCGAGGATCTTACCCGCCTCGGCCCATCGCTTCTGTTTCTGATATATATTTCCCAGTAACAGATAGGCTGGCTGNNGCTTCCATCCGTGGTCAGTGATTGTGCATACTCATACTTGAATCCTACGTAGGCGCCTTCTTCTCGAGAAGCATCGGCACCTTTGCTCACGGCCCGCACGACTTTTGCCTGAAGGGCGAGGGCTTCTTCCCATCTCTTTTGTTGAACATAGAGATCCCTCAGTTCCGCCAGGATCGTTTGATTCTCGGGATCAATCGTTCGAACCTGTTCGAGTAGTTCAGTAGCCAGCTTCATATTGCCCATCTCGCGGTATAGTCTGGCCTTTTTCGAAATCATTTTCGTGTTCTGTGGATCGATGGCCAGTGCCCTCTCTAACGCCTCAATGGCCGCTTCGAGGTGTCCCTCGCTCGCATGGATCTCGCTCAATTGCGAATAGATACTCAAATTCTCGGGATCGATTTTCAATGCGTTTGTCAGGTGGATTTTGGCTTTTTCCAGGTCGCCCTTACTCAGGGAATTCAATCCTCTCTCGATCTCTACTTGCAGGCTCTTTCTCTTTTTTGCCTTTCTCTCCGTCCTCAGCTCTTTCCAGCCCTGCAATAGATCTCGGACAAGACTTGCCAAGAAAACGATCAAGGCTCCTGACGCAAAAGAGATGATAATTACGGCTGGCAGAGATGTTGAGAGAGGTTTTCCTTTGACGAGAAAAATTGTGGTGGAAATCTCATGATTCAGGTATGTCAAATATCCGAGCAGGGACAAGATGAGGATCACAATAAACAGGATAACCCTGAGTGCCAATGGCTTCCCTCGTGAAAGGTGGTTGTGTATTCATTCGATGGAGGTCTCGTTTGTCTGCCTCTCGATGGAATCTTGACATTGGACGCAGTACTTCGCAAAGGGTCTGATCTGAAGACGCTTTAGGCCGATGGATTCTCCACAGCTCTCGCAGATTCCGTAGGTTCCCTCCTGGATCCGATCGAGAGCCTCATCAACCTGTCGAAGCGCCTGTCTTTGATTCTCGCTGAGGCTCATCAGAACCTGTTTCGCGTAGAGGTTAGAGGCCTCGTCCGCCATGTCCTGAATACCGTCCTGGCCCATTTCCTGAGAGGAGGCATGAATCTGCCTCACCTCACCAATGATTTCCTCCCGCTTCTGTAGCAGGATATTCCTGAACTTTCCAACTTCTCGGCGCTTTATTTTCTGTTGTTTCACGATCTCAGTTTTTCCCCTTTTTGCTCATCTTTCGACTCGTCTGCCCAGGTCTCAGATCGATCCGTGGAGCCTCGATCCACAGGCCCTCTAAATCATAAAACCGTCGAACCGATTCCTGGAAGATATGGACAATCACATCGCCGTAGTCCATCAATACCCATCTCCCGCCGCTCCTGCCCTCGATTCCGAACACACGATGGCCTCGTTTTCCCAATTCTATCTCAATGGATTGGGCGATGGCCTGCACCTGCCGATCCGACCTGCCACTGCAGAGGAGAAAGTAGTCCGCATAGGAGATAATCCCCTTGAGTTTCAAAAGAACGATGTCAGAAGCCTTCTTCTTGACGGCGGCGTTCCAGCACGTAAGAGACTTTTTTCTGGAACTCTCGGTCATACCTCCTCAGAGAGACCTTTGATGGGCGAAGTGGAATTTATATAACAGAAAAAGGCGTAAATTGAAAGAGAAATCATACCGGTCGGTCAGGGAAATGAGGATGCCCCAATGAGCCGGTGATGGCATTATGAGTCGTGACCGGATTCTGAGTAGAATCGGTTCTTGTAAATGTAATCTTCCACCTCTGCCGTCATCATGTAGCGGACCGATTTGCCAGCCCGAATTCGCTCACGGATTTCTGTGGAGGAGATATCCATGACTGGCTTTTTCAGGAAGTGTGTCACGAGACCAGACGGAAGGAAAATCCACTGGCTGCTGTCCTCTCCCACACGAAATTTGGCCCAGAATTCAGGAGGAGAAAGATCTGTCGGTTCACATCGGTGCGAGCCAGGCCGGTTGAACACTACAAAGTGACTTAGAGAGAAGAGATTCTCGTAACTTTTCCATGTCGTGACCTCCAGGAAAGAGTCCAGTCCCACAAGAAAAAAGAGTTCTGCCCCTTGATAACGGTCTCGAAAATAGTGGATGGTTTCAACCGAATAGGACTTCCCCTCTCGGAGCAGTTCGACATCTGAGACTGAAAAAGCCGGGTTTTCCTGGACGGCGAGCCGAACCATTTTGAGTCGATCCTCTGGGGATACTCTGATTCGTTCGTTCTTGTGCGGTGGAATCGCTGCAGGGATGAAATAAATCCTTTGTAAATCGAACACCTCACGGGCCTCCTCCGCTCCCCTCAGATGTGCGAGATGGATGGGGTTAAATGTTCCCCCGAGAAGTCCCAGGCGCACCGTGACCCTCCCTTTCCTGGTATTTCAGCGGAGTTTCCTGAGTTTTTGGTGTTCGCCCATTATGATCATAAGTCTTTGCGGAACGGCCCCTATTCCCTGATCTGTCCATTCCCATAGGCAACGAACTTGGTCGTTGTCAACTCCTCTAGTCCCATAGGACCAAAGGCATGAAGCTTGGTCGTGCTTATCCCAATCTCGGCGCCAAGACCTAGCTGATGGCCGTCGCTAAAGCGGGTCGATGCATTCACAAAAACGCAGGAAGAATTGACATCTCTGAGAAATCTCTGAGCCCTCTCATAGCTCGCTGTGATGATTGCGTCCGTGTGCATCGATCCATGAGTCTCGATATGTTTTATGGCCTCGTCAAAATCGCGAACGACTTTTACGGAGAGAATGAGGTCGAGAAACTCCTTCCCCCAATCGTCTGGTTGGGCTGTCTTGATGTGAGGAAGAACCTCACGGGTCTTTGGGCATCCTCTGAGTTCCACGCCCTCGTCTTCCAGGGATTTGGCGATCCTCGGAAGAAATTGCTGGCCAACAGCCTCATGGACCAGTAGCGTCTCCATGGCATTACAGACACTCGGGCGTTGGACCTTTGCATTGACGCAGATTCTCTCGGCCATTTCGAGATCGGCACTTTCATCCACGAAGACGTGGCAGACCCCCTTGTAATGCTTGATCACCGGTATTTTCGAGTTCTCGACGACAAAACGAATGAGCTCCTCCCCACCTCTGGGAATGATAACGTCGATTGAGTCTTCGAGGCGGAGCATCTCATGCACGGCTTCTCGTTCGATCATGGGGATTAACTGGATGGCGTCGACAGGCAGCCCTGTCTGCTCGAGGGCTGATTGGAGAACGGCACATATGGCCCGATTAGAGTTGATAGCCTCGGAGCCTCCCCGCAGGATCACGGCGTTTCCCGATTTGAGACAGAGTCCAGCGGCATCGGCCGTGACATTGGGGCGAGATTCATAAATGATCCCAATGACACCGAGGGGGATCCTCATCCTTCCCACCTGAAGACCGTTGGGTCGCCTCCACATTCGGACCACCTCGCCAACAGGATCAGGGAGGGAAGCCACCACCTGCAGCCCCTCGGCCATTTCCTGGATGGTCGAATCCTTGAGCGTGAGTCGGTCGGTCATGCCAGGGGACAGCCCTTTCTCTGTGGCAAGGCGCAGGTCCTTCTCGTTCTCTGCCTGGAGGATTTCTCGGGATGCGACAAGCGAGTCGGCGATTCGTATGATGGCTCGATTCTTGACAGCAGTGTCAGCTTTCGCCAGCTCAGTCGCTGCCATCTTCGCCCGATATCCAATATCCTGGATTCTCTCTCCGAGTGCCATTTGACCTCTTGAACGACTTATTTAAAGAACGACGAGATCATCGCGATGGATGATTTCGTCGCTATATTTGTATCCAATAAGTCCTTCGATCTCCCGGCTCCGCTTCCCTTGGATGCTCTGAAGTTCTTGGCGGTTATAGTTCACCAGCCCCCTGGCAAACTCCAATCCTTTCGAATCGAAGCAGGAGATTGAATCTCCCCGCTCGAAATCACCTTCTACGTCAATAATGCCTGTCGGCAAGAGACTCTTTCCATCCGAAACGAGGGCCTTTTTGGCGCCTTCGTCGACGACGATCCGGCCGGCCGGTTTGAGACCATAGGCAATCCACTGTTTTCGGCTGCTCAAACGATCGGCCAGAGGCAGAAAAAGCGTTCCCACGACTTCTCCCTCGAGAATTCGATTGAGAATGCTATCGACTCTCCCGTTTGCAATGACTGTCGAGACGCCAAATCGAACGGCTTTCCGCGCCGCCTCAATCTTGCTGGCCATTCCGCCAATGCACAGGGGATTCGTTGTCTCCTTGGCACAATCCAAGATTTCTCGATCGATGTCCTCCACGAGATGAATCAACTTTGCTCGCTCACCGAGTTTCGGATCACCGTCATATAGCCCCTCGATGTCGGAGAGCATAATCAGGAGATCCGCACTCACCAGGGATGTGACGAGTGCAGAGAGGTTGTCATTATCACCGAATTTGATCTCCTCGACGGCAACCGTATCATTCTCATTTACGATCGGAATAAAACCCAGTTTTATGAGGGTTAATAGCGTATTCCTCGCATTCAGATACCGGCGGCGGTTGCCAAGGTCATCATGGGTCAGGAGGATCTGCGCGACCTTCTTATGGTAATTTGCAAAACAGTCCTGGTATATCTTCATCAAATACGTCTGTCCAACCGCCGCTGCAGCCTGAATGTGAGGGATGTCATCGGGTCTTCGCCGGTATTCGAGTTTTTCCATGCCGGCGGCGATTGCACCAGATGTGACCAGGACGATCTCTCGGGAACCGCTGTGAAGCTTCGAGATCTGCTTGGCCAGTTTGGAAAAGGCCACAAGATCGAGGCCGAGCCCTTTTTCTACAAGAACGCTCGAACCTATCTTGATCACAATTCGTCTGGCCCTTTTAAAGATGCCGGGTCGAGGGTTCTTGCGTGCCAATGGATCCTCTCTCTGAGACAATGGGTTTTAGTTCTTCGAGCCTCTGTGCGATTTCTTCAACCAAAACACCGAGCCCCTTTTCCGTGAGGGCAGAGATCGGAAGGGGGCTGATACCCAATTCTGCAAATATCCGCTCGGTTTCCTCCAATGGCTGAGAGGAATCGAGTAGATCCACTTTGTTGATGGCAACCAGATGGGGTTTTTCTCGAAGTGCAGGGCTGAAGGCCCCGAGCTCTCTTATGAGAATCTCATAATCTTCGAGAGGACTTTGATCGGGAAGTCGTGTGATATCGAGGACATGGACAAGGAGTGCCGTTCTCTCCACATGCTTGAGAAAATCTATTCCGAGGCCACACCCTCGGTGGGCGTTCTCAATCAAACCGGGTGTATCAGCGACGACGAAACTCTTGAAGTCGCCGTACCTCACGACTCCCAAGTGAGGCGATTTCGTCGTGAAAGGATAGTCGGCAATCCGGGGTCTGGCCGAGGAGATCTTGGAGATAAGGGTGGACTTTCCCGCATTTGGGCGGCCGATGAGTGCGACGTCCGCGGCAAGTTTCAATTCAAACCTGAGCCAGCGGGCCTCTCCTTTCTCTCCCTTCTGTGCCCGCCGCGGGGCCTGGTTTGAAGGCGTGACAAATCTTGCATTGCCACGACCTCCACGTCCTCCCCGTGCTGCCAAGAATCTCTTCTGGTCCTCGTTCAAATCCTCTAGAACATCATTGGTCCTCGCGTCAATCACGAGCGTACCTATAGGAAGGCGAACGACTAGATCGTGGCCATCCCTTCCGGATTGGTTATTCCCCTTGCCCTGTTGTCCGTCCTGGGCGATGAGGCGAGGACGAGAAGAGAGATCGTGGAGACCCGCCATCTGAGCGTCGCCGACAAAGATAACGTCTCCTCCTTTGCCCCCATCCCCTCCGTCGGGCCCCCCCTTGGGTTGGAATCGCTTCCTCCGAAGACTAACGCAGCCATTCCCCCCATTACCGGCGCGGACATAGGCCTTGGCACGATCGATGAATCTCATAAGGTCATTGTGTATTGAGAGACCAGTGAGGAGGGCATCAAGGGACGACTATATTGACGAGCGTCTTGTCTTTTCCTCTTTTTTCAAATTGAACCCTGCCGTCTATTCTCGCAAAAAGGGTGTAGTCTCGACCCATACCCACATTGGTTCCAGGGTGGATTTTGGTTCCTCGCTGTCGGACCAGTATATGGCCAGCCCTCACGACCTGTCCCCCAAACCTCTTTACCCCGAGGCGCTGTCCAGCACTGTCTCTCCCATTCCGAGAGCTCCCACCTGCCTTCTTGTGTGCCATGAACGGTACCTCCTGAGACCCACGAGGTGTCTCATCCCTTGATTTTGTCGATTCTTAAACAGGTGTAAGGTTGACGATGGCCGATTTTCCGGCGGTAACCCTTGCGCCGTTTATGCTTAAAGACGATGATCTTCCGGTCCCTTCCCTGCTCAACGATCTGCCCAATAACCTGGGCCTTGGGCACAAGCGGGGTACCGATCTTGTGCCCCTTTTTGTCAGCGACCATCAATACATCGGTGATCCGGACCTCGTCGCCAACCCGACCATTCAGGCGCTCAACCCGGACAAGATCGCCTTCCGACGCCTTATACTGCTTTCCTCCTGTCTCGAATATCGCATACATGCTGTAATCCCTCTAGGATAAGGAAAACAAACCCAAAAAATAAGCCATTTCCCGTGAAAAGTCAATGTTCGACTCGAAACAATTTCTCGAGTTTCAGATATCCTTTTGTCCCTGAGGGACTTTGCGAAAGCCGTGGGGCCGGCTCATGGGTCAGAGGATAAAGGTTCAAGGATAAAGGCCAGAGACGAGAGGCCATAGACGAGAGAGTAGAGAGTTGAGATCAGAGATTAGAGCCCACAGATTAGAGAATAGAGGCTAGAGACTAAGGTTAGAGACTGGAGACGAGAGACTGAGGGTTAAGTGCCAAATGACAAATAACAAGGAACAAATAACGAATGACAAATAACAAATGCTTGTTCGGAGTTCCCCTCCTTACCCCTTTTTCCCTCGTCCTGCTGGGGGAGGATCTGTGAAATCCGATCGGGTGAACCTCACACGTCCACAATCTCAAATTCACTCTGCTCGAAGCGAGGTATCTCCTGCACGACGATTCTCTTACCTAACTTCCTTTCGAGGTGTTCTATGCCTGCTCTTTCCTCGTCGCAAAGCATCTCGGCAACTTCAGGATTGACGTCGACCATAACTGTATCGCCGCCAAGATCGGAGGAGATTCGTTCGATTTCTCTAAAAATCTCATAGCAAATCGTTGTCTTCGACTTCACATATCCAAGCCCCTCACAATGGGGACAGGTCTCTCCCAAGAGCTGGCTAAGATTCTCTCTCGTTCTTTTCCGAGTCATCTCAACGAGCCCTAACTCGGATATTTTCGAAATATTCGATTTGGTGCGATCCTTTGCTAAGGCGAGTTCGAGAGCCTGATGAACCATTTCCCGATTCGAATCTTTCTCCATGTCAATGAAATCGATGATAATGATACCGCCGATATCTCTCAAACGAAGCTGATAAGCAATTTCCTTGGCGGCCTCGAGGTTGGTTTTCAGTATTGTCTCTTCGAGATTCCTCTTCCCGACGAATTTGCCTGTATTCACGTCAATGGCCGTCAGTGCCTCTGTCATCTCGATGAGGATGTGTCCACCAGACTTCAGCCAGACCTTGCGCTTCAGAGCTTTGTCTAGCTCTGTTTCGATGCCGTGGGCATCGAAGATTGGGGTCCTCCCCGTATAGAGATCGATGTCGCATTTTATGCGAGGCATATAGGTCTCGACAAAATGAATTATCCTTTCGTAGTCCTCTGCTGAATCGATGACCACACGCTTTACATCCGGTGTAATCAGATCCCGGATCGCCCTCAGAACCATGTCGTGATCGCTGTGAATCAGGCTGGGAGTCGGCGCCCCGTCATTTTTGCGCTGAACGTTTTCCCAAATTTTTGTCAGCATTTCCATATCATTCCGGAATTCTTCTTCATGGGCCCCTTCACTGGCTGTCCTGACGATGAATCCTGCACCTGGAGGTCTGACAGCGAGTACAATATCCCTCAACCGATGCCTTTCGGACTCGTCTCTGATTCGTCTCGAAACCCCAATGTGATCCACCGTTGGCATGAAGACAAGGTATCGTCCCGGAAGGCTGATATGGGAAGTGATTCGGGTCCCCTTGGTTCCTAGAGGCTCCCGAGAAACCTGGACGAGAAGTTCTTGGCCCTCGCGAACGACGTCTTCAATCTGCACAGATTCGATGAAGGAGGGATGGGGAGACTGAAGCTCAAGCGCATCTTGATCCTCAAAACCCTCATTCAACATTTGAGAATACTCCTTGATGCTGCTATAGGCATCCGAAACATACAGAAAGGCCGCGCGCTCCAGGCCGATATCCACGAAGGCCGCCTGCATGCCCGGAAGAACCTTCACCGTTCTGCCCCGATAAATGTTCCCCACAATGCTCCGATCTTTGTTTCTCTCGATATGGACTTCCACAACCGTGCCCCCCTCAATGAGGGCTACCCGGGTTTCCTCCAAAGAGGCATTCATAATAAGCTCAGCGACCATGAGCGCTCGCCCCATCGAGTTTGAGAATTCTGATCTGGCTCCTCGTTTCCTCAGATAGAGACAGCATTGTGCTGAGGGCTCTGTCAATCCGAATCTTCATGTTGTCTCTTCGATGAAATATGACTTCCAGAAAGCCCGCCTTCTCGCAGATAAGGTCGGCCCAGACATCCATCACAGATTCGTCAAGAGAGACCGCATTGGCAAGGATCACCGATTCGAAATGGGGCCGGATGTTATATTCCTGTTCTTTCCCATCCCATGACACGATCCATCGGTCACTCGCAAGGAACTCCTGAACCCGATTTTGAAGCCTCATCGACACACCCTCGGGAAATGCCACGAGGTACCGATACCACATCTCGGCTCCTCCGACAAAACGGTGCTTTCCTCCGACATGGAGGAGTCGCTTGATGTGGAGTCCCGGAGGCAGTTCCCGATTCACTCCGGCCAGGAGCAACTCATCGGCTACGGGGATGTCGAGTTGCCATTTCATCTTCTCGCACAGACTCTCCAGGCCAAGGGCCAAAGCGCTTTCAAAACTTATCCTGGGGGCAGGATGGAAGCCCTGGGAATATCGAAGGGGAATGCGCGCTCGTCTCGCAGCACGATGAAATGCTCTCGCCATGTCGAGATGGCCCAGGAACCTGGCAGGGCCTGCTTTCTCGAATTCCAAGATGAGGGTGATGGGTTTCTCCCCTTTTTTTCGGACGGGCATCGTCGAGACGGGAGGGTTCTCGCGCTTCTTCCAAGAGACCACCGCGGTTTCTTTTCCATCACATATCCCACATGCCGTGCACGCCGTCCGACACGAAGGCGTTCCGGCTTCCCCCCTGGACCGCTCCCATTCATTTCTGAGAAACCCCTCGGTAACCCCGCACTTAATATGGCTCCATGGGAGGATTTCAGAAAACCCCCTGCGTCGGGTGTAAGCATCGATGGCAATGCCATTCCTCTCAAAGGCTTTCAGCCAGCGTTTCCAATTGAAAGACTCGCTCCAGCCATCGAATCGGCACCCCATTTGCCATGCATCGTGAATGACTCGAAACAATTCCCTGCCGCCCCGGGAGAATGCTCCCTCCAAAAGGCTCATCCTAGGGTCATGCCACTTGAACCGGATTCTCCCAGAGTTCAATCCTTTCTGAAGCAGTTCCTGTCTGAGACGTATCTCTGGCAGCGTGAATTGGGGTTCCCATTGGAAAGGGGTATGGGGTTTCGGCACAAAGGTCGATACGCTCACATTGAGGCGGGGGGGCCTCTTAAGCCCTTTGCCCTGTTTGAGAACCTTTTCGGCCAGATGAATCATCTCCCTCACGTCGTCATCGGTTTCGGTCGGGAGGCCAATCATAAAGTAGAGTTTGATGAGGTTCCAGCCATGGTGGTAAATCGTTCTCGCTGTCTCGAGCAGATTCTCCTCGTCCATTTCCTTGTTGATGACCCGCCTCAGCCTCTCTGTCGCTGCCTCCGGAGCCAAAGTGAATCCTGTTTTTCGAACCCTTTTGATCTGCTGGACCATCTCCGAGTTTAGCGTCTCCACCCGAAGGGATGGAAAGGAAAGGGCCACATTTCCTCTCTGACAATGGTCCATGACCCTGGCGAGAAGGGTCTCGATGTCCCCATAGTCTCCAGTGCTGAGGGAGAGGAAAGAGAGCTCTTCGTAGCCCGTTGTGTCAAGCGATTTTCTGATGATATCCTCGATGATTTCCGGTCTTCGCTCGCGGTACGGGCGATAAATATACCCCGCATGACAAAATCGACAGCCCCGCTTGCATCCACGGGCGATTTCAACACTCAGCCGGTCATGGATTGCTTTCAACCATGGCACGACGGGATCGGTCGGATAGGAGATATTATTGAGATCGTGAACAATCCTTCTCCTGACATGACCGTAATCCTCCCGAAGGGGAACGATCCTCTTGACCTTCCCGTTCTTATGGTAGTCCACATGGAAAAGGGAGGGGACGTAAACCCCCTCGATCTGCGAGAGTTCGTCTAACAGGGATGCTTTTGATCGTCCATTCTTTTTTCCTTCGATGACACGATCGCAGATCTCCAAAATGACCTCCTCGCCCTCTCCAATCACGGCGGCATCCAAGAAGTCTGCGATAGGCTCGGGATTAGTCGTGCTGGGTCCACCGGCGATCACGAGTGGAAATTCGTCACCACGGGTTCGGGCGTAGACGGGAATTCCAGCAAGATCGAGCATGTTCAAAAGGTTGGTGTAACTGAGTTCGTACTGGAGTGAAAAGCCGACAACATCGAAATCCCGCAGGGGGCGAGAGGATTCGAGTGTTACGAGAGGGATCCCTCTGGCCCTCATGTGACCTTCCATATCGGGCCATGGGGCGAAAACCCGTTCGGCGATAGTATTCTCTCTTCGATTCAGGATGTTGTACAGAATATCCAATCCCACATGAGACATGGCCACCTCGTAAACATCGGGAAAGGCGAGGGCAACCCGGAGTTCGACGTGGTCAGAAGGCCTCTGGACGGCATTCTTTTCCCCACCCATGTAACGGGCTGGGCAAGATACGAGGGGAAAAATCTGATCGATCCTTTGATCCACCGATGAGTCCTCAATCGGAGTGAATTTGCAACCTATCCCAGATCGGGAATGACTCTCCCGCAGAGAAACAGAGGCCGCCGAGGAGGGAAGATCTCCATTGGGCAGGGGGGCCCAATGAAATGCGTGCTACCGCCTCCGGCGGTATGGAAAGGACAGGCAGAGAGACGCCCTATTTGCCGGCTCCTTCAATTTGTCTCTCGGTGAATACGCCGGAAGGACTGAGCTTTTTTGCCCGATCGAAAGCTCACGATCGGGCAAAAAGAGCGTAGATTCTCTGCTCACTCTGAGCCCCTGTCGCTAGTTTGGAAGAGGATGCACAGATTTCCTGAGGGTCATTGTATCCCGTGATCGTTTACAGGAAATCTAGCATATGGTTTCCAGATTTTCAACGAACCTCCGAATCGCCGTTACGCTTTGTGAGGCGCGTACCCGGGAAATAGTGGCGCAAGATTTCCCGGTATGACCTACCCCGAGTGGCCATGGCCGCTGCGCCTATCTGGCAGAGTCCGACCCCATGACCCCATCCAGCTCCAACAAATCGAAAGACCGAGGGAATGCCTTGATTCCCTGGTTCTTTCTCGACGATGAAGGCTGAGCTAAAGAGGTGTGTGGGCGAGAGAATCCGACGGATTTCGAGCTCCTTCCCAACGGTGAGGTTCAGTGACGTTCCCAAGATTCGGAGGCGAAAAATCCGACCAGAGACGCCCCGCTCGACGGGGAAAAGATCGCGAATCCATCCGAGTCGTCTCCCCGTTTTCTGGGAGACGATCTCGGAGATTTCCTCTTGGGAGTACGAAATCTGCCATCGGTAGAAATCAGTCGTCTGCCGATCAATCGGTGAAAGGATCGCTTCGAAGAGTTCTCTTTCTCTCGTATTGCAGAAGGCGTCTGGGGAGCCGGTGATCCATGCTTCGGCATGACGATTCTCGGACAGGGGGAAGCAAAACCCCGAGGGTGGGTGGTCGTTATCGGGTAGGCCTCGCAGATAAGGAACGTCCAGATCCTCCCATGCCGTTTTGAAATTCTCCGTCATTCCTCCACAGCATTTGCTATACCGGGTGTCACAGATCTCATTTCCGTAAACGAGGATTTCCCCACGGGTCTCCTGGACCGCCCGTTTGGTCGGACGCGCGGTCTCTTTTAGGAATCCACGGTACCGCTGGCAGTGGTCATCGGCACAAACATCGAAGGCCTCATGACTCTCTGCCCCGGTCCAACGAAGGATTGTTCCCTCTGTTGGCTCAGTCGGCCGAGAAGCGGGTGAGGCGATGGCACCCTTTCTCTCCATTCTCCGAAGCGCCCAGCTTCTGGAGATGACCGCATGGGCCTTTAGGAACTCGAGCGGAGCAGTGCCGCTCATTTCCGAACCAAGGACACTGGACAGGTAAGTCTCGAGAGGGAGTCTGTTGATGACGAGCAACTCTTCTCCTTCGGGACATTCGATGTGGAATTCACCCTGCAAAGTCAAGTCCTGCTTCTCCTCCCAGTGGAAGCCTATCCCGATGGGTACCTGTCTGAGAACCAAAGGGCTTCCTCGAAGATGCCTGGGGAGCAGCCTGAGTGAATGCGCTCGCATGACGGCCTGACCTTTGTTCGTGAGCAGAGAGATCCTGCCTCCATCAAGACGAACTCGGTATTCTCCTGGAGAGAGTCGCATTTTTCTGTTGGCCTCAAAGCTCGTAACCAGACGGAATTCAATAGGCTCTTGGACAGTCATCACTCCCACTGAAATCATCGGCTCACCGACCATTTTTCCTGCGGAAGGGTTCTTTTCATCTGAAAGGTTCAAGGGTTTCTACCTGTCCGTTGGTTTCGCCTCACTGCCGGTCAAGAGACGATGTCTCCGTCGAACCTTTGGGGTCGGGAAGAACCTCACCTCCGGGTATTCCCGATTCACGGAAAGACTAATGCCCAAGGGCGAGAAATACACCTGTGATCGCGAGAAGGCTACCCACAGCAAATCGGAAGGCCCCTTCGCCGACCCTCGTGTGAAACCTCTTGCCAAGGTAGGCCCCGAGCAGTGAAGCCGGGAACATGGCAGCGCTGATCTCGAGGACCTGCCACGTCACAAGCCGAGAGAGTGTGTACGGGATGAGACGCAAAATATCTATGACGATGAAATAAGCGAGCAGGGTTGCCCTGACCACATTCTTGTTTTTCACCTGGTTTTCCAAGAACACGACGATGGGCGGCCCGGCTGTACCAAAGAGTCCTCCGAGCAGACCGCTCAAAGCACCGGCCAGATAACCGAACCCCTTGGGCCAGGTCTTCTTCGCTGTCTGGGGTTGGCGCAGAGTGAGAATAATCCTTATGGCAAAAACAACCGTGACAACCCCAAAGACTCGTTTGAGCAAATCGCTGTCGATATTGGCCAAGCCATAGGAGCCTGCAAGCATACCGAAAATGCCTACGGGAAGAAGGATCGTGAGGTAGGGCCGATCGAAGTCGTTTCTGGCCTGAATGGTGATCCAAAAACTTCCCAGGATCTCTACAATTGCCGTCGCGACGACTGTTGTCCGGATGTTGAAGAAAAAGAGCAAGAGGGGGGTCATGACAAGGGCAGACCCAAAGCCTGTGAATCCCCTGACAAAAAGGGATACCATTGCAATCGCCGAGGCATAAACGATGGGGTTCATCGTATCCAATCTGGAGACAACCCGGCTGGTTTTTCTAGGATCTCATCGGGAAAGAGGTTCGGCTTCTCCCACCGCGCGCTCGCTTTCGTTTCACTCAATTGACTGGTCGAGGGAGCATTTTTTGGGCTCAGATACCCTTTTCCGCAGGCCGCCTCCGAGGGACGCAGTCTGTCTGTTTTGGAATCTTCTCGTTTGCGGGGTCAAGAGCAAATGCGGAGAGATGGAAAAGTCAGGGCAAAGACTTTCCTGCTCTTACACCCTGGCATATCCTGAGCCTCATGTTTTTGCGAGGTCTAGCGATGCAGTGTACTCAATGCACTTTGGAAACAGCTTTTCTATCTCTCAGAAATCTGAGGGATACTCTGAACGCTTCAGCCCCTCACCCATACCCCTTTGAAATGTGAATTGGTACGGCCTCTTGACAAGAACCTCGGCCATCTTGTCGCTTCCTCCAACTAGGATAGAAGCCGGAAGGGTGACGAGAAAGACCGCAGAACCGACGACAAGACCGGCAAGTCCAAGCGGTCTCACGACGACCTCCGCCAGGGCCTCCTCTTCAGATGCAAATCCAGCCGTTGGAGAGACTAGCATCAGGATGATTATTGAAACGATAAAACTATTCCTCCTCATGATACCCCCAATCCAAAACTGAC
>JABAOH010003465.1_pt2 | contig 19514 bp, 26 predicted proteins | sample 7062181 | NCBI WGS metagenome assembly JABAOH01 (sample SAMN14538630, study PRJNA623070) | marine sediment metagenome | biome: marine biome [ENVO:00000428]; feature: marine pelagic biome [ENVO:01000023]; material: deep marine sediment [ENVO:00002113]; isolation source: pool of 5 deep marine... | reverse complement strand
AGTGCCTTTTTAGTACGCTCCAATACCCATCCTGCATAAGCTGCTGCTGCCAATTGAATTACCTCCTTATCCTGTCAATCCAATTTCTCAGTTTTTAACAATTAAGCCTTAAATTTCATGTGTTACGTTTATATGGGTTTTGGGTTTTGGGGGTTAAAGATTAAATTTTAACCCAACCAACATCTGATTATGATATGGCTAAATTTCGCGCGCGCATTTGACAAACCAAAAGAGAGAATAATTCTGATTAAACAATTATATCCAAAGGGGTTGTTGATGTCTAGACAGCTTAAGGTCATTATTTTGGTTAATGTTGTGATTGCTGTATTATTTTGTTATTTCAATTATGGAAACTGGACTTTACTCAATGACGAAGAAGCTGGGCTGCCTATAAGCAGTGAGTGGGGTCCAATATGGATACGTGTGCAGCCAAAGCCGTTTGGATATGGATATACAATAGTAACATTTCCTAATTATCCTTTGATGCTGTTTTGGCTCTCTACAATAATGAATCTGTATTGCATCATAAAACTTCAAAAAAGCAAAGAAACTACTGTTTCAACCCCTTAAGCTCTAATATGCATGCGTGCGCGCGTATGTGCTTTTTGTGTGTGTGAGAGAGAGAGGTTATGCGCGCGCCCCAACAAATAAACTTTGCACCGTTAGGTCATGGTTTTCTTACCTTTGCAGCAACACCTTTTTCCGAAGCGCCTTTAAGGTTCCGGAAACTCCCAGAACGTCTATGGCAACCGGTTTTCCGTTTATCTCAGTTACAGAAGCAACCGAAGCTCTGACCATCTCAAGGGCTCTGTGGGAACACCGCATAATGCCCCAACTTTTCTCTGAGTTGTACTCGATAAAAGTGAGGTTGGTTTGGCTAGCGCCGTACTCCCCAAAGAGCTGAAAAACAGCATTCCAAACAGCGTCCACAATGTGCCTTTTGCTAATGGGCTGCTCGCTCAAAACCTTAAGAGCAAGATATCTTCTTCTCACACGCTCGGACAACCCTTTTTCCTCCTCACAAGACGTATGCCTGGAGCAACAAAATCTGGACTAAGCTTCTCTCTATTCCGCTCCACAATGGTTAAGGGAGTCTCCGAAACGGCACGCAAAGCAAGTGGCACAGCCATGCCAAAAAGCGAGACAAGAGCAGCACAGTCATAGGGTCCCCGCATAAGATGCACGTCGGTTGCCCCACTAGAAATCGCAACGGGCACACCAAACTTTTTTGCGATCGCCACTTCTTTTCGGAGACTAGAGAGAAGGCGAATTCTTGAAAAGCCCTTTGACGAAAGAAGCGGTGCCACATCTACTTCAAGGGACGACAATGCTTGGGAGGCGAGCTGTGCCTCGGCGTGGTCGAAGAACCGCCCGCGGGAACTCATGGCGAGGAAGGAGAGGAGGTCCACTCGTCGGTCCTTGGCAGCCTGCCTAGCAACGGCCTTTGAGGTGCACACCACCGATATGACCTCAAATCTACGTCTGAAGTGGCGCAGTTCATGGAGCAGTTGGCGAGGTGTTTTCGAGGTAAGGTCCAGCCTCGTGACAAGGTCTATCCCAACATCTTTGCAGATGCCTCGCAGCTGACGAACCTTGTCTTGTGTAACTTTTGGTGGGAGGGGTATTCCAACTAGGCGGTAGCCCAGCTTAGAGGATCTGGTAACCATTTTCTCCACCTGATCCGAATCTTTGACTGAAGGCTGTAGGTGCAGGTCAACGAATTTTCTCATGGCAGCATCCCAAGTTCTCGACCGGCCTTGATTATATCCTCAAGTTTTTTCTTTCTGAATCTTATCCGCATGCGAATCGGATCAGCAGAGCAGAGCTTAAACTCTCCTTGAGAGGCGGCTTGCTTGTCCAATCTGGTGTAGAGGCTTCCCTTTTCCGTGTGTGAACCGATCTCTGTTAGTAGAGCCTCTTTATCCAGCTCACCGAGACCTGAAGACAAAGTTTCAACCACAGCCTTGACTATTTCCCTCTTCTTTACCCTGGTTTCAAAGAGGGTGATGGGGTTGCCATAGTGCCCCTTCAAGTTGCTTCTTTTAAAAACTATTTCATCAATGTGGTTGGTCGGGAGAAGGCGACGTACTGCTTCAACAACCTTATTCGGGTCCTCAGTTGCATGTACGAAGAACCGGATGTCAACGTAAGTCACGGGAATGTGAGATATAGGCACGTCACGCAATCGTTTCACACTTCTTTCCCGTCTAAGACTTTCTAACTGTGCGTGGCCGGCGTTTTCTTTTTCTTTTCTTAGCCAAACTTCGCAGACGCTTTTTAAGCGTCTTCACGTTTTCTCCATGCTTTGTCTTTCTCCTCAGATCGATTGATATTCCCAACTTAAGCGCGTGTTTAGGGTCTACTCCCGCTTCTTTCAGTTCACCCCTGCTGAAACCTCTCCCTCCTCTAGTTCCGCCGCCCTTTTTTCTCACTGCCGAATGAACCTTCATTATCCTTCAACTCGATCTATTTATGAGCAGCTTGATATAAAACATCACTTATCCCCGGTTCTTTTTAAACTAGTTACCGTCAGAGTGTCTGGAAATGGAAAAAGACAGGAGTTATGGACTTGTGGCGGAGACATGGAGAAATGGATCGAATAGAGGTTTTGAGGGTATCCAAGGGCAATTACAGGTGCGTCATAATTGCGTCAGTATATGACTAAAAACACCTTTTTAGGCCCAATTATGCTTTATTTCTTCTTCTCCCTTCGTTTGCGAACTGCTTTATGACTCGGTCGAACCTTCTCGGCTCCACGCCCTTTGTGGCGAAGCCCCCGGACCTCCTTGCCGGCGCTGGTTAGTCCACGAAAAACTCGGCCTCGATGAACCTTCTCACAGATCCAGTTGACATCCTTATCGGATTGTATAACTGGATGGTTTGAGTCCACCATGATGACCTCAAACCACTTGAAGCGACCGTCCTCCCAAACCCAGTAAGAATTCAAAACCTCTAGGTTAGGAAACTTTCTCGCCGCCCTCTCTTCAGCGATCAACCTCAAGCTTTTCGCAAGCTTGAGCTTGGCGACCCCCATTCGCTTGGGTCTTCGACCAGCTTTCGGTCGAGTTCTTTTGAAGCCTCCGCGTCGGACGCGGACTCGAGTGACAACAAATCCCTGCTTAGCTTTGTATCCCAACTTCCTCGCTCGGTCAATACGTGTGGGCCTTTCAACTCTGAGAACTACAGGTTGTCTGCGCCATTCTATAAGTCTCTGCCACATCAGCTCCTTCACGAAGGAGGCTTCCGGCTTCTTCCAAGCCCTCGCCACGTACTTGTAGGCCATTTCTAAACTTTTCCCTCCGACTTGCGGTTCAACCTCTTGGTTACATCTCATGCGGTTTGGTTGTTGTGTGGCAGAATTAATGCTGATCTCCCTTTTTTATAATTCGGTTTTAACGAGGATGCCGATGGAGTTTGGAGGCGAGAGGATCTCATTAGAGGCCGCTTACAACGTTCTTTTTCGTTTTCACTTGTCTACGAGATCCGCTTTTCCAACGAGCAAGTATCCGCTGTGGTCCTCCCAAACTCTCTCCGTTTGAAGCAGTCGTATTCTCCTTTTGAAGAACGGTGCGTCGAGAACCAGGGTTTCGTATTCTCCCCCTTCCCCCACCAAAGACACCTCATACCTTTCGTTGAGTTCAAGGAGGTCATTCAAGGTTGTTAAGTCCATTCTTCTTCCAAGCCAGCTTTGATCGAACCCAAGGGCGTAAACCCCCACGATAACGGTGTCAAAGTTAAGGTTGATGATCTCCTTCAGCAGTTTTATGGGATTCTCCTGCCAAAGAGGCGCAATAGACCTCAGGTTCAGTTCACGGCATATCTTGTCAATTCTTTTCTTCTGATATTGCGAGGCTATGGCTCCTGAAACTGCCCCTTCTATGTCGAGGGTTGCGAGCAGGCGTTTAAGGTCTTCAAGTTCCATTTCTTTCACCCCAGAAGTTTCAGCCTTAACCAGTGGGAGTCCAACCGCTTCAGCGAATAAGTCGGCTAAACGAATGTTGGGGAAATGAAACATCCAGCTGTCTTCCCGCTGTGGAAGCATAGTGACTAGATATTTCACTTCGTAGCCAAGTCTTGATGCATGATGCAGTGCTAGGGCAGAATCTTTCCCGCCCGTGACCAACGCTGCGACACGCATGTTTGCTACGCAACCAACTGACTATGCTAGTTTTGGATTAATAAGTCGATCACACATCTTTCTTCGTTATGCGTCATCACTGTATACGTGTGCTTTGATGAAAAACGCCAAATAATGCACGTACATGATAGTTAATATGGGTCTAACGATTGGTTTCATCGAGAGGTGAAAGAATATGAGTGATACTGCGTTGCTAATTATCGACATGCAAGTAGGAAATTTCAAAGAACCTGCCCCGATATCTGAGGGAGATGAACTCCTCGCAAAAGTCAAGAACCTAATCACTAGGGCACGCTCTGCACAAATTCCAATTTTTTATGTTCAAAATAATGGCGGTAGTGGTGACCCTGATGCATATGGCACGCCAGGATGGGAAATCTATCCGTCTATCGCACCGGTTGAGAGAGATGTGGTGGTTCAAAAGCAGACCCCTGACGCCTTTCATGAAACGAACTTGCACCGTGTACTGGATTCTAGGGGAATCAAGAAACTGGTCATTGCGGGCTTGCAAACGGAGTATTGCATAGATACCACCTGCCGTCGTGCCTTTAGTCTTGGCTACGAGGTCATCTTAGTTAAGGATGCGCATAGTACTTGGGATTCTTCGCATTTCACGGCACAACAAATCATCGAGCATCACAACCAAGTCTTGGGTGGATGGTTTGCCACCTTGAAGAATGAAAGAGAAATCGAATTCTAATTCGCGCGTGCGACCAAAGTTTATTTTTGTTTATTGCAATTGAGTTGTGTGAGATGTTGTTCATGCGTGCTTGGGAAGCGGCTAGGAATGCTTTGGAATACGTTTTAGAGGCTGTTCCCGGAGAACGAGTCATCATAGTTTGTGATGATGAGAAAGCTGAGGTTGGTAAGGCGTTTGCTGATGGAGCCTTGGCTTCAGGGCTTTGGACGAGGCTTATAACTCTGGAAACTAGCGAAGAATTCAGAAAGGAAATTCCTAAGCATCTTCTTGAATCTTTGACTGCTAAGAAGCCTGACTTGTACATTAACGTTTTACGTGGAATCAGGGAGGAAACACCGTTTAGGATTAGGCTTATTCATATGGAGACTAGGGATAAGAGGTCTCGTTTGGGTCACTGTCCCGGAGTAACCTTGGAGATGCTTACTAATGGAGCATTAGCATTGACTGTAGAAGAGCATAGGAGGATGCGAGATTTTGCTCGAAGTCTCATAGGGAAGTTAAGTCAAACCGTTACTGTTGAGGTCACGTCTTCTTCTGGCACCAAGCTTTTGTTTAGCACTGAGGGAAGACCGTTCTTTACTGACACTATTATTGACTGGAAAGAGATGAAGTGGATGAACTTGCCAACCGGAGAAGTGATAGTGGCACCTCTTGAACACTCTTTAGAAGGCAAATTGATGTGCGACATGGCCATTGGAGGAATCGGTCCTCTGAAAAACCCAGTTGAGGTTACAGTAAAGAACGGTGGAGTGGAAGAAACTCGTTCGGATGATGAAAAGATCTTGCGGCAGGTCAACAACACTTTGGAGACAGATGAATGGGCGAAAGTCGTGGGCGAATTTGCGTTTGGAATAAATCCTAAAGCAAGATTTGTGGAAGAATTCTTGGAAGCAGAGAAAATTCTTGGAACAATCCACATTGCCTTTGGAAACAACACTGACATGCCTGGCGGAAGGAATCTGTCGAAAAACCACATGGATTTTCTTATCTCTAAGCCCACGGTAAAGGTGACAAGGAAAAGCAGAGAAACAATAACGGTCTTGAAGAATGGAGAGTTTCAAATCTAGTAGCCCGCGTTATGGAGATGTCTGGAAAGGCAGAAAAGGAATAATAAGCATTGAATGGTATGCGCGCGCGCGAGCGATTCGTGGAAGAACTGCTTCTTCAATTGGCAGAGCATGGCTATCAAGGTCGCATCGTATCCATCCAACACCTTCGTGACTTGCAAGAGGAAATCGAAGGACGCCATAAACAGGGCCTATTGGACAAAGAATTCTATCAGGAACGTCTTGCCTGGTTTGATTTCCGGATCCCCGATAGTTTGCCAGAAGCCTTGTCCCTGATCGTGGTCGCCGTCCCTCGCCCCCAGAGTCAGGCCGTTTTCACATGGAACGGGGAATCGCGGGCACTCATCCTTCCCCCGACCTATGTAGCCTATGAGGAGACAAGGAAACGGGTGAAAGATCTCCTGGCAGGGATTCTGAACACAAAAGGATATCGCGTGGCGCGCACTGCGTTGCCTTTGAAACTCTTGGCCGTGCGGAGCGGACTGGGCTCGTACGGAAGAAACAACATCTGTTACGTCCCTGGCATGGGAAGTTTCCTCCAGCTTGTGGCCGTTTACTCCGACCTACGTTGCCAGAAAGACAACTGGCAAGAAGTACAGATGATGAAAAGCTGCCAGGACTGTCACGCCTGCCGCCAAGGCTGTCCTACTGGCGCTATCCCTTCTGATCGTTTTCTACTTCGCGCCGAGCGGTGTATCGTCTTTCACAATGAGAAGCCAGGCAATATTCCGTTTCCGGCCTGGATAGACCTTTCCTGGCACAACTGCCTAGTTGGGTGTCTTCACTGTCAAAGGGTTTGCCCGCAGAACAGGGATTTCTTACAATGGATTGAAGAAAAAGAAGAATTTTCTCAGGAAGAAACTGCCCTTCTTTTGGAAGGAGTGTCTCGTGATCGGCTGGGCGCTGCAACAGTGAGAAAACTGGAGCAGCTCGACCTGATCGGATACCTAGATAGTCTCCCTCGCAACCTAGGCGTTTTCTTCAGGAAAAGTGAGCATCAAGGAAATAAACCATAAAATCGCCAGGGTTGGACGCGGCGCAATTTGCAGATCTTCTTGCAGGTCATTTTATATGAGCATCTTCAGAACTATTCGTGTTCAATGGTGAATTGGCATGAGTGTTCCCAAAAACTTCTGGAAATGAAATACTTTGATAGGAATGTTCACAACTGGGCGGAACATTGGCAAATGAAGTTTCAGCCAGAAGAAATGAAGGAATGGGAAGAAAAACTGCGCAATGATTTGCGTGAACTCGGTTTTCTGCCCTAGCCTAGGTGCCATTTCAAGCGTTAATAAACTCTTGCACTTATGAACCACTCAAAATTCTTCTTGGCGAGTCTTAGGTGGAGGTCATGGTCCCCTGAGAAGCTTAACCCAAAACATCGTTAGAGCCCTCTTGTTTCATCCGCGTGCTTCCTTAATCAAGTCTCGCGTCTTCCTTCTCCACTCGTCAAAGTCTTTGGGTGAGGTTGGGTAGTTGCGGTAGAGAGCCTTCACCCTTTTCAGCAGACTGGCTGCGTGACGTAGTTCCTTAAGAAGGAAGAGCTTTCTTAACCCTCTGAATATTCGAAGGGTGGTTTCGGTTATGTTTAGGCGTACGTCCTCGCCCATGCTCGTCTTCAGAATATCCTCTTGTGTTATCAGCTGGTACTTCATGACGTAGTTTATGTTGTCGTCGCCCAGTTTTTGTAGAAGCAAGCGGAAGACATCGAGACCCGCTTGTTTGGCTCCATATGACTGCATGTACCTAGCGTTGTATGGCCACAGTCCCTTCCGGTTCACGTTCCCCTTTTCCATGGTTTCGATTATGGTTTTTCCCGCGAGGGCTCCACCCATCATGGATGGGCCTATCCCGCCGCCGTGGATGGGGTTCACTTGACAGGCTGCGTCTCCAACAATGACAACGCCGTTTCCAGTCATGCAATCGATTGGTCTTCGCGCTGGGTCGTACCATGTGCCGCTGCTCACGATTTTCGAGCCGTTAAACAGAGGTCTGGATAAGACATTGTTGTAAAGCTGATTTTTTGGGTTAGGAAAACCTTCACGCATAGCTACTCCTACGCCCACGTTCACGTTCTTTTCGCTCTTAGGAAAAATCCAACAATATCCTCCTGGAGCCACTGTCTGACTGAGATAAATTTCACAAAACTCCGTATCAGCAACCTGCGCTTTCAACTCACGAATTTCCCGATAGCAGAGCTCTACGTCCCTATTGCCAACTTCTGTGTCAACTCCTATTTTGCGGGGAAGTTTTTTGCGTATGACAGCAGAAAAACCACTGGCATCCACCACGACTTGACAATGCACCGCGGCCTTGCTTCCCGTTCTTAGGTCTCTTGCCAAGACTCCAGCGACGAAACCGTTCTTTATGATGGGTTCTAACGCTTGAGTTGATTCGAGGAAAGTGGAGCCGGCGTCGATCGCGTTTATCAAAAGTCTCTGCCCAAGGAGATGCCGGTTAACACTAAACGCGCACAGTCCTTCCCCCTTTATGTGGAAGACGCTTTTCGTGTTTGGCGAGTAAATCTTGGCCCCCATGATCGTTCGTTCCAGCTCCTCCCCTGAAGGATAGTCTAAACCCAAATTATCAAAATGATGTTTTCCTACGGCGTCTCCACAAACCTTTTCTCCCACGTTTTCTGTCTTCTTCCGATCGATCAGGCAAACCTTAAGGCCAGCGTCGGCAACCGTCTTAGCAGCCATGCAACCCGCTGTTCCGGCGCCCACCACAACTGCGTCAAACTTCTTCAAACGTACACCTCTCCAAAGCCATTAATTACTTGCACCAAGAAGCCCTCATAACGTTTACGATGCCTCAGGAAACAAAGAACAGTTGGTCTTGTTTAGAGCTGAGATTACACAAAAGGTATGGTAATCCGGGGGAAAATCAGTGCATATGACGTTCTCACTTAGAAATAGAAAACGACGGTTCTACTTAATTGCTGACTGAGCTCCAGTGGCGGCGCCAAAGTTTCACTCAGCCCTCGACAGCACCAAGATGACTCCTAACCCTATCAGGACAGAGCCGACTACAAGGAATATGAAAGGATGCACCATGCTTTTGAAGTTCGTGTAGGTCACGTAGAAAATGATTACCCCTATGAGGATTATTAAAAGGCCGAAAAACTTCTCTGCGATGGTTAACCCCACAGGCTGCTCAGCCATGACCTATCCTCCGCCTCAACGCTTCATTTATGGTTCTTTAAGCATTACTTTTAGCTTATCAAGGTAGCGGTATGTATTTACGCTGCCTCTTCCAGTTTTGCTGGCAGATACTCGTCCACAATGTACGTTAATCCGTACCGGCTGAACGCCTCCTGCTCCGCCTTCTTTTTGATCTTCAGAAATTTTTTGACCTCCCTCTGCCACAGTTCTCCTTTGTACCGAGGATCCCTCTGCAACTCGTAAAGACGCTTAATGTCCACATCGGTTAACGCTTCACTGGGCAACTTGTAATCCACTATGTCGGTGGCCCAGACACCCGACCACTTGGCGTCAGGAGTGGTTAAATCTCGCAGGTGGGCGGCGTTCGCCGAGCCAGAGATGATCACCATGGCGATGTGCATTCCCCAAGGGTCGCCGTCCGTGAATATGTGCACCGGAAGCTTTAGCTCCTTATTCAGTCTGTGGATGAAATGTCGAGTGGCTCGCGGCGCCTGACCCGCCGTGAGGACGAGGAGGGAGTTGAACTTTTTGTGAACTTGCTCCTCGATGAACCGGGTGAACAAGCCGCCCTTCTCGATGGCTATAAGTTTGTCTGCGGTGGTCTTGACGAATTCGGCGGAGGTGAGCGCTGGGCCTATCATGACTCCGTCAGGATGAGACATCAGGTTGTACTGTTTGCCCTCGTATCCAGGAACCGTGTACTCAATGGTTAGGTCGCCGAAGATGGCTGAGCGCTCCTCTGGAAACACATGGAAGTCTTCTCGAGAGAACCCTGCCACTGTTTCAAGGTCGGTTATGATGCTGTTGGATTCCGGCTGATCCTTGAAGGGTATGTCGTAGGCTTGTGCCGAGTAGTACACGTCACGAAGAGTAGAAGTCTTCCGATGTTGCACGAGTTCGTGAGCGAAGTAGGCTGTCCAAACCAGTTGGGTGAAGGGTCGGATGTGGCGGATGTTTCGGGCGCTCCTGCGCACGGTTTTTTCGCCCAAAATGTACTGTCGAAACTCTGGGCTGTAGAAGATGTTGTCGATAGATCGGCTTGGCATCTTGATCCACGGGAATGCCCCTTTTTCCATTTGGTTGTAGAGTGTTGCTCCAAAGTTTGTTAGACCTGTTAAAATCCCTTTTTTCCTCTCTGCTGCAGAGCTCTCAATCTTTTTCTTCTTCAAATTTCCTTACGCTCCATAACAATTTTCTAATGTCTGGCTCCTTTTCTTTGCCAGACAGTTCCGTTGAGAACTTGGCGATTTTTGGCAAATACTTAGAAAAAGTGGCCAACCGTCTCCTTTCTTTTTCTCTATACTCTCGTTTGGATAGAAAGCGCCGTAGCTGGCGGGCTACTTCACGGATTCCGTTCAAAAACTCATTTTTCACCTCAGGCCTGTCCGCGATGAATTCCTTGCCTACCGTTTTGTAGGGGACCTTGGTGCTGCACAAATGAACCAGAATGGCGACGGGCATGTCAGATGTGACCTTGTACTTTCGCCAGTTGATGGATTTTATGATCCTCCATGATACGTCGCTGGCTTCGTCGTAGAGTAACGGGATTCTGTTAGCGAATCGATAAAGCACGATGTCATCTTTTCTGGGTACGTTCCCACCGTATGCTATCGCTGTCTCCACAACAAACGGGTGGCCAGAGTAGGTGGAGGGCTTGCGTTGGCAAACCGCGATAAACTCCGGCTTCAGCTCTTTTAAGATGCCGGCCTTTAACAACTCCTCTCCCAAGGGTGAGAGACAGCTGGCGTCTGGGGAACGAAATCTCTCAAACTTCTTCATCGTCCGCACAAGTTTCACAATTTCGTGAGGTTCCAATTTTCTCGGGTTCTTCTTTTCATCCATTCCGGCGAACTTTAGAAAACTGTGAGAAATTCTTTCGCCGATTCTGTGAAAATGTGTTTTCATGAAGTCTACCATGTTGCGGCACTTGGTGATCTGTATTAGGCGTCGAACGGTTTCCACGTCCACCCCGTATGGATGGGGAAGCGTTTCTTTTGGCGGACGCGGCATTTTGGAGGTGACTCGGTTGAATTTGTAGAGGCGCCCCTTTGGGTCAACGAAGGTGATGTTTGCATACGGAGTTACCACCGCCGTCTGTTTCAAGTATTCCAGTATCCTCGGCATAGCTCTGGAATATTCTCCCTCCAGCCAAAATTCCACCATTGTTCCACGCCACCTTTCTTTGTTCACTTGAATTTTACGATCTAGAATGACCGGTCGGTTTCTCTGAATGTCTATCATCAGCTTACACCTGTAAATCCTTGATGTTCCTGTACTGGAGGCTACATGCACGGGTTTGTGAGTGGTGATTTGTCCGTAAAGGATTGCCATGGTTCCGCCGAGGCCAAAGGTGCCTCGAGCTTGTTTTAGCTTATACTTTGAACCGAACAAAACCTGTCCAAACGCTGATGGTATGTGGCGGGGTGGTATGCCGGATCCATTGTCTTCTACTCTCAACTTGTAGACATCTGCCTCTTCTGCGCTTTCCTCACCGTCATAGGATAGCCGAACGTAGATGTTGGGAGGGACACGGGACTGGTCGGAGGCGTCGAGGGAGTTTTCCACGAGTTCTCGCACGGAAGAAAAAATCGCCCTAGCTGGATTGGTGAAGCCGGCTATGTCCCGGTTGCGGTAGAAAAAGTCTGCGGGACTAATCATTTCAAATGTTACCACATCACTTGCCTCCCCTGCAACAAATAATAATAAAAACTGGACCTTTTTCTTTTTCCGTCACGTTTTGGGCATATTCTGTTGAGAATTCGTTAAAACGTGCCAGCATGATGGACACAGCTTAACAGGTTTGTTTTTAATTTTATATGAGTTTCGCTTTTAAGTTGACTTTATTGCGGCAAAGCGGACTCCCACAGAGAAATCTCAGAGAGGCGGTCGGGGTTCCCAGAGTTCGAATCGCTTTTTTTTCAGCTCTCTTCTTTTCTTGTGGAGAAACCCGTATACTGTTCTGTGTTGGCTTCCTTTGATGAGCATCTGGATTGCTTCCCTCGCCACTTCAGCTTGATCCATGTCCCCGATGATTGAAATGGTGTGTCCGTGCACAGAGACGCTGGCGTCGGTGAGTTCCTCTATGATTCTTCTGGTCTTGCCTTCCTTTCCGATGATTCTGCCTTTCAATCGTTTTATGTCTGACTGGGACCGCCCAACGATGTTTCGCAGGTCGATGACCACCAGAATGGTGTCGTCGTCTCGGACGAGTCTGAAGGCGCGTTCAGGCGAGAATCCTCTCCCTATGGCGATGATGGTTTCCTTGGCCCTGAAGAGAAGGGAAGGGTCTTCTGCGGTGGGACTCAGGGTTATTGTGACGTTGCCCGTTTGGCTGTCTACTTGAAGCTCTACTGAGAGTTGCTTCTCAACGGTTTCTTTCACGCGGCCGTTAGGACCTATGAGGGCCCCGATGCGTTCTCGCGGAACCTTGACGAATGTGCTAGGTCTTGCCACCTGTAACCCTCCTGTGCATTTCTTCTACTGACAACACGTCTACGCCTAGTCTCTTGAAGTACTTGTGCAAGTTTTCTAGGTCTCTCCTTAGAAACTGGTCAGCCATAGGATGCTTGAGGGTTACAGCTTGTGAGACATCGAAGATAACGGGTTGGTTCCTCCAGATCATGATGTTGTATTCGCTGAGGTCTGCATGTACCAGTTCGGCCTTTTGATACAGGTTCTTCACGTGAGCCAGGAGTCGTCTGCAAACTTGTTTAGGGTTTCTAAGGGATGTTTCTTTCATCAGAGGTGCGCTGACTCCTTTTTTTCCGATGAATTCCATTATTAATACGTTTTTGTTGACTGCTACAGGCTCTGGAACTCTAACTCCTACGTCGTGAGCGCGCTGCAGATTTTTGAACTCTTTTTGGGCCCAAGCATAGACGAGGGATCGTGTGTCTCCTCGAACATGGGCAAATCTTGGGTCGCCCCTGATGTATGGGAGCATGCCTCTCTTGAACTCGGCTGAGGTTGTTAGGTAGATTTTGATTGCGAGATCTCTTCCATCGGGGTTTTTTCCCCAGTAGATTCTGGCTTCTTTTCCGGCTTTCACTACGCCGTAGATCTCGTCGATTGTTCCTTTGTTCATGAGGTCGTAGATGGTCATGAGGGTGGAGCGGTCGAAAACTTCTTCCATAACCTCTCGTTCAGTTGAGAGGTCTTTAATTAACATTTTATCTCTTTTTTCCACTACGCGGAGCTTGTGTTCTAAACGTTTTCTTTTTGCTTGTTCACGTAATCGTTTGTCTTTGACCATCAGTCAATCCTATAGGCAAGGTGGTTGCACACATTTAAAAGCGGTTCTATAGGCATTTTCACATGAATCGCGCGCGCAATTGTCAGAAGACAAAACTTGTTGCATGGTCACGTGGATATTTGGATCATGTAAGCCGAGGTATGTTGAAAAAGGGGAGGGGCCCTTCTATTTTCGAATAAAAAAATTTCAGCAGATTATTCGCAAGTTTGAGGACGACACCCAGCGGTTGCGCGCCCAAATTACATAAATGGCGAAACAAAAACCATGAACCCAAGATATTCTTTTCAGAATAAAACTTTCAGAAAATAATTAATATCAGAATCAACTTGGCTACATAACTAAAACCATTTAGGAGGATGACTAAAACTCAAAACAAAAACAACTAAAAACAGAAACAAACGAACCATAACCGAAATCAACAAGAAAATCAAAAACGGAGATATCCAAGTTCTAACCGTACAAGAAATGAAAAAACTAGTAGAAAGCAGCGGCGCAGAAGTTGCCTATAAAGAAGTAGACGCAGTAACAACCGGGACTTTCGGAGCCATGTGCTCATCAGGAGCCATCATCAACCTCGGACACTCAGACCCCCCAATAAAAATCAGTAAAGCCTGGATAAACGACGTCGAAGCCTGCCACCCAGGCGCAGCCGTAGATCTCTACATCGGAGCAACCATAATGTCTGAAACAAAACCCTTCGAGTACGGCGGAGGCCACGTGATAGAAGACCTAATCCGAGGAAAGGAGGCTGAGCTTAGAGCCACCGCATACGGAACTGACTGTTACCCCAGAACAAGACTTGAAACAACATTGACAAAGGACGATCTAAACCAGTTCTACCTAATAAACTTCCGCAACTGCTACCAACGCTACAACTGCGCCACAAACAGCCGCGACGAAACCATATACACCTACATGGGCAAACTCCTCCCCCACTTCAAAAACGCAACCTTCTCAGGAGCCGGATCCCTAAACCCCCTAATGAACGACCCCGACTACGAAACCATAGGCATCGGAACCCGAATCTTCCTAGGAGGCGCCCAAGGCTACGTAATAGGAGAAGGAACCCAACACGACCCAGGAAACCGCTTCGGCACCCTAATGGTCAGAGGAAACTGCAAAAAAATGAACCCAGACTTCATTCAAGGAGCAGCCTTCACGAAGTACGGCACAACCCTATACGTCGGCATCGGCATTCCCATTCCCATACTAAACGAAGGAGTAGCCAAAAAAGTCGCCATAACCGACGAACAAATCCTAACCAACATAGTTGACTACGGTACCCCAAGAAGAACACGTCCAAAACTCGGAAAAGTAAGCTACAAAGAATTAAAGTCAGGCAACATAACAATCCACGACAAAAAAGTTAAAGTCAGCCCACTCTCAAGCCTCAAAAATGCAAGAATAATTGCGGAGACGCTGAAATCTTGGATCGAAAACGCCACCTTCTACCTAACCTCGCCAGTAGAACGCCTCCCAACCGACACAGTGTTCAAACCAATGAGGCAGACCAAAGAAATAGCTTTCGTTGAAAACCTCATCCACCCAGCTGTCACCTGCAAGGAAGAAGAAAAAATAAAGGCAGTTGCCCAGCGAATCATAAGCCATTCAATTAATCACATAGTTGTAGTTGACAACCGAGAAAAGCTTAGGGGCATTGTGACTTCGTGGGACATCACCAAGGCAGTAGCTGAAGGAAAAGAAAAGCTAGTAGACATAATCATTAAGAAAGTAGTGACAACGACACCAGACGAACCAATAGAAGTAGCATCAAGAAAAATGGCACAAAACAACATATCTGCCCTGCCAGTGATTAACCGCGAAAAAAAGGTTCTTGGAATAATCATCTCTGAAGACATATCTAAGCTCGTTGGGAGGTAAAAAACTTGGTTAGACTCCTACTCAGATTCTCCGAGAAAGAGGTTGGCAAGCCCATAACCGCAGATGTAATTCTTGAACAAGGAGTTCCAGTGAACATCCTAAGCGCCCACATAAATCAGCTGGGAGGGGAAATACTCGCTGAAATACCCTCCATTCACCTCGACAAAATAGTCAAGGCCTTTCGTGAAAGAGGAGTGACCGTCAACGTCCGCAAGCTGATCGAAGTTGACAGCGAAGAATGCTTTGACTGCGGCGCATGTTTCTCCCTCTGTCCAGTCAATGCAATCACATTGGAAGAAGACTCATCGGTTGTCTTCGATGAAGGGAAATGCATCGGCAGCACCTGCAGCTTATGCGCCGACGCTTGCCCAGCAAAAGCCATAAAGCTGACCAGATAAAAGAAACGAAGCCAAAATGAAATACAAACGAGGTTTCAACTATAAAGAGACAAGGTGCACTATAACGGCGGACAGCGAAGCCGCCATGGAAGTTGCGAAATCATCAATTGAACGTCACAGAGGTCAGCTGGAGAGGTACATTCGAGACCACCCGAAGTTCCTTCATTCTCTAGGACCCGTCCACGTGAGTAAGGGTCCCGCTATAGCCAGGTTAATGGCCGAGGCGGCTGAACGAGCGGGTGTGGGACCAATGGCTGCTGTCGCAGGAGTGTTAGCCGACCTCGCTGTTGAAGACATGGTTTCAAGCGGGGCCGAGATGGCTGTCGTTGAAAACGGAGGAGAAGTCTACGCCGTATCCAACACCCCTATAAACGTCGCCCTCGCAGCCGGCGACTCACCGCTCTCAAAATGCGTCGGCTTTAGGTTGGAAGACTTCCCGATAGGTGTTGCCACAAGCTCAGGCTTGTACAGCCACGCGTTAAGCTTCGGTGAGGCAGAGGCAGTAACGGTTTTTGCTGAAAACGCCGGAGTTGCTGATGCCGCTGCCACAGCTGTTGGAAACGTCGTGAAAGGCGAGGACTGGCGCAAAGCAGTTGAGTTCGGAATAGCCAAAGCCCTTTCCATAGAAGGAGTTAAAGGGGTGTTAATTCTCTACAGGGAGCTCGTTGGAAAGGCTGGACAAATTCCCAAAATTGTGAAGATCAGCACGGCGTCAAAAAGTGATAGAAAGGTTGTCTAAAACTTATAGAGTTAAGTATCCATTCTTTCTAAGCCATTCGGCCTGATTTCTTTTGTATCGCCATATGACGTCGCCCCGCTTGTCAGACTGAAAATCCCAAGGGGAAACCAAAACAATGTCTCCCTGCCTAATCCACACCCTCCTCTTCATCTTGCCTCGAATCCGGCAGAGGCGCTCATGACCATCTTGACACTTTACCAAAACCCTGTCGAAGCCCAACATTCGTATAGCTATGCCGAGCACATCGTTCGCGACCGGGAGCATCATGCCTTTGATCTCTTCTTCACTTATGATCTTCTTCTTGCCCAAGGAGCTACCTCAAGGATTCCATGTTGTACCCAGAGAGGAAAGGTTCCTTAAATAGGTTAATAAATCAATATTGTTTTCTTTTTGGATGTTTTCGCGCGTGCGCTAAAAGTGCGCACGCTTTAAAATAATACAATCGATTATGGAGATTATTAATCTCCAAAGATTTTTTAAAGAATTCCCATAGTACAACTCAATGTGCTTCCAAATGAGTGACAAAAGCTCCAAGGAATTGGAATGGAAAGCATCATTTATTCTTTCTACCCCTGTTCTGGTAGGTAAGGTTACGAGTCCCAAGGGCATAGAGTTCGAAATTGATGATAAGAGCCAAAAAATCACCGGAATAAACATTTTCACTCCTGCAATGACTCAGTTTTCTGCAATAAACTATGCAGAAATAATCTGCAACAGATGTGTTGACTATCTCTCTTTCGTGAGCAGATTACCTGTTTCAGCAAGTTTAAGACAAATAACTGAAATTGGTGTAGAATCAGGTATTAAGAGAGGATTAGCATTATTTCCTGTTGATACACTATTTGCCAAGAGAATAGATGTCGACGTAACTATGCCAGCTTTTCAGCGTGTAATCCAAAACAAAGACACTAGACTAGCTCTACAGTTGGCTCACTTCAGAAGAGGCCTAAGGACAAATGATGTTATTGAGAAGATTCGCGAATTTTATCAAGTTCTCGAGCTCGAGGAGTCCAAAGTAACAGAAAAATTTAGGTACGTAAGGCATCTGGTAAGCCATCCTGAACTTACGAATAAGAAAGCAGTGGAAGAAGCCACTGAATTGATAGGAAAACCTTACCTTGATCCTTCAGTTCCAAGGGATCTACAAAACCTCTCAAGCGACGTCCAAAAGATCGAGAAAAAGGCAAGAGCCATAATTCAAAGTAAATTAGTGATTTAACTTTTGCACGCGCTATTTCTTTGAACGGTTCATATGCTATTTTCATTTCAATCATCTACGTTTTGTATTTTGGATACTGTAAACTTATTCACGATGAAACTACTTCATGTAGTATCTCGTTTTGATTACCGTGCGAAACGAGGGTTTCACAGTTTTCATTATTCGTTCAATTTCTTCCCACGGTAACATATGCCTTTTATGGAGACGTAGGTGCATTTTGAAACCGTTCCTCCAATGTTTCTCTGAAATACCTTTTAACACCTTTCCACATAGGGGACATTCTGCTTGAAGGATTTTATATCGTCTAGGCTCAATCATTTGGAATAACCTAATTGAATTGTACGTTTCATTTTTCTTATTGCTTTTGCGGAAGAACGATATTTGCCAGGTTCTGTTAAGTCTTTGTGGGATAGGATTAGGTGTTAACTATCGTGGGATGCGCGCGCATTTTTTCTGCTTTCTAGAAGCTCATTTCTTAGAATTGATTTTCACTGTGAAAACAGTGTTTTTGCCGCGGTGGCTCCTTTCACATTGTATCGCTACAGTTTCTCCATCTTCACTTATCCACACGACTTTGCCAAAATGTCCCCTCTCTGGATGAATTCTTTCGTCCGCTGGGATCCTCATCCTATCTCCAGTTTTAATTTCCGTTATCAGCATACTCTCCTAAACATGTGTTGGTCGGTTTCAAAACAGCAATCACTTCTACTTGTGGCACGCAATTTCCTCCTTTTCAATACCATGCTACAACTATTAAACGTTGCTTAGAGACAAACAGTAACCGCCATGCGCTTCTTTTTCTACTATCTCTTAACCAAGCAGTCAAAGAACCAGTAGAATGCGTGACCCCTAGAATCTGATGGTAGACGTTGAAAGAGAGCGCGCAATGAAGCCTACTGAGACGGGCATATTTCGTCTATTTCTGCTCCATGGTCGCGTAGCATGCATGCATATGTTTTTAGGGGTTCCCAGAATCGTTTTGCGTAACACATTCATACATGTATTCAACTGGTTTTTGATTGTTTGTTTAAGAGTTAACTTCTATTTGTTCATTGGTAAGTTTATTCTGTTTTTTCTGATTCTGAAGCTTCAGCACCTTGTGTGGGGTTAACCAAGTGGGTTATGTAGCCAGCTACTCTGTTTCTCAGCTTTTTCGAAGAAATGTTGGTGAAAGTGTCCACGAGTTTTTTGTTGGTTTCAAAGTCTGTTGTGAATTTGTCTGGAAACCGTTCCACCAATTCTTGAGCTATTTTCTTCTTCAACTCGGTTCGCACTTACCCTGAGCTTTCACTTGTCCTCCATGACCAAGCAGTTCTCCTTTGCCTTAAACACCAATTGTCGTTTACTCGTAGTATATCAGTTCTTCTTCCTCGAGTTTCTTATGAAGTTTGCTAACCGCTTCGTGGACGTCTTCTTCCTTCGTGGCTCCTGTGCAAACCAGTTTCCCGCTGGCGAAGAGAAGGATCACCACCTTTGGTTCGTCCATTCGGTAGATGAGACCGGGAAATTGTTCTGGTTCATACATGGTTCTCCCAAGCGAGTAGGCNNACTATTTTCACCTCTGGTTTGCTGATGATAATTATGCCGCTTTTCTTCAGTTCCTTTACAACCTTCATCACGGCTCTCCTCGCTTCTTTCTCAGACTTGGCGCCGGTGCAAACCATCTTCCCTGAATTGAAGATTAGGGTAGCCGTCTTAGGTTTCTTTAATCTGAGGACCAGTCCCGGAAACTGTTTTGGACGGTACTCAACGCCTGGATTGCCTTTCACCACTGCGTTNNATTCGGTAGATGAGACCGGGAAATTGTTCTGGTTCATACATGGTTCTCCCAAGCGAGTAGGCTGATTTTTCAAGGTCTATCATTCCACCTAAACTCGCTGATGCAACTATGTTCACTATTTTCACCTCTGGTTTGCTGATGATAATTATGCCGCTTTTCTTCAGTTCCTTTACAAC
>JABAOH010149214.1_pt5 | contig 19520 bp, 19 predicted proteins | sample 7062181 | NCBI WGS metagenome assembly JABAOH01 (sample SAMN14538630, study PRJNA623070) | marine sediment metagenome | biome: marine biome [ENVO:00000428]; feature: marine pelagic biome [ENVO:01000023]; material: deep marine sediment [ENVO:00002113]; isolation source: pool of 5 deep marine... | reverse complement strand
TGAGGATCGTGACGGCTCATCACTCACTCTAAGACCAGAAGGCACCGCAGGTATAGTAAGGGCATATATAGAAGACTCAATGCATGCCAAATCTGCAACCTCTAAACTCTACTATACCGGTATGATGTTCCGACATGAAAGACCTCAAAAAGGACGCTTCAGAGGTTTTTATCAAATAGGAGCCGAACTCATTGGTCCTCAAGAGCCCGAATCTGATGCCGAGCTTATCACCATGCTTTGGAGATTTTTTGAAGAAGTCGAGCTAGTTAAATATTTAACTCTCGAGATTAGCTCACTTGGTGACCAAAACTGCAGACCTGGGTATAAAGACAAATTGGTTCAGTACTTTACTCCCCGCCGGGATGAACTCTGTGAGGATTGTCAAAGAAGGCTGGAAGTAAACCCGCTTAGAATCCTAGACTGCAAAGAAAAACAGTGTAAGGAAATTGCAGCTGATGCCCCGTCTATGATTGATAACCTCTGCAAAGAGTGTGAAAATCACTTTAGCGCGGTTAAAGAAAATTTATCCGCAGCAGGAATTCCATTTGTAATAAATCCTAAAATAGTAAGAGGGCTTGATTACTATACGAGAACTGTGTTTGAGGTAACTACCAATGAGCTCGGAGCACAGAATGCTGTTGCCGCAGGCGGTCGTTATGACGGTCTTGTTGCCGAGCTTGGAGGACCTGACACAGCAGCTGTAGGATTTGCAGTGGGAATTGAAAGAATGGTACTACTTCAGGAAAAAGCTGTTCCGGAAGGATTCTCAAAGGAACTTGATGTTTTCATAGCCCATTTGGGAGATCAAGCGAGGGGAGCTTCTTTTCCGCTGGCATTTGAGCTCAGAAAAAAGGGCATTTCCGTAGAAACAGAGTATGCAGACAAGAGCCTAAAGAGCCAAATGAAGCGGGCTGATAAATTAGGAGCCCATTTCACTTTTATAATCGGGGACGAAGAATTGCAACGAGGAGTAATTAAAGTAAGGAACATGAAAGAGAGCTCTGAGGAAGATATAGAAATAGATAAGATTTTTGACTCCTACGATAGATTTAAGTCATAGCTAAGACACGACTTTTTTAGAGCACTGGGCACAGTACTGGGCCCCTTCATATATTTCAGCCCCACACTCACATTTCGATACCGCTTCGGGCTTTGCTAATGCCTTCACACTGCCAAGCGCCTTATCTGCATTTAGGTGAATAAGCTCAAGCTCCTGCTCACACTTCACAATTTCCTTCTCAATATCCTCAATGACAGCACACTTACTTTCAATAATCTCTTCATTTATTGTTCCCTTGTACTTAAAGGTTCTATAAATCGTATTTCCCATCTCCAAAGCAGTCTCTTCTCTTCTTTTCCTAAGATTTCTCATTCTGTTCTTAACAACCATAGTGTCATAAGCTTCTTTTGATCTGATGTTTAGAATCTTAAGCCCTCTGCCTACGCCGTCTTTGAATTTGTTGAATAAATATCGGGCTTCCGACATCTCTGACATCTTTTCTCTCCTTGATGAGCTTATTAAGCAAAAATCCCAGCAGTCAAAATAAGATACTTGAATATCTACTTTGGTGAAACAAATTTAATAGAAGTTGTAAAAATAATTGACTGCTCAGTGAGATTAATTATTCTTATCAATATTGACAATCACAAATAATGAAAGGATTGAGGGGCTTTATTCAACTAAGATTCTCAAATAGTTGTTGTCTAGATTTTACTTAGATATATAATTTCCCCCAGGAAAATAAATTCACAAATTATATTGATTACAGTTGAAGCACGGAGAGAAAATGCACTATTTTAACAAAGCAAAGCTAAAATTCATTTTAGAAATATGCCTTTTTACAATTCTTCTACATTTGGCAGTACAAACTACCGATACACTCGCACAAGACTCTTCTTCAAAAGTGGATTCATCCAACATAGAGGGTCTAGTGTCTGCTTTAAACGACCCGGACCCCAAAGTGCGGGTTAAAGCTATAAACAATCTTGGGAAGGTTAATTATAAAGATGCTCCGCCACAATTAATAGAGATGCTGAGCGCTGATGACATCAACATCAGAGCTGTTGCAATGAATGCTCTGGTTGAAATGGACCAACTGACTCCCGAGAATGTTGCTCTAATACTGAATAACCTGAACGACAATAACAATAGGATTAGATACTACACAGCCAAGACGTTGTCGGGATACAAAGACCTAAATGGGGATCAAATAACTGAAATCGTTGCACTACTTAGTGACGAGAACGACAAAGTTAAACGATATGCCGTAACTATTATTGTGAACAATCCGGAAGTTGCTGTGAACGAAATACCGAATATTATTAGCTTGCTTAAGGATCAAGATCCTTTGGTACGCGCTGCCTCTGTATCCGTCTTAGGAAAATTGCATGAGCCGGGACAGAATAATATAAAATCAATACTGCCTCTACTGTCAGATCCTGATCACCGAGTTAGAGCAAACGCTCTAAGAGCAGTAGGCAGCTACGGAACAGTCGCAGCTCCCTACGCAGATCAAGTGGCCAAATTAACCGCAGATTCTGATCCATTCGTCCAGTTAGCTGCGATCGAATCTCTTGGAAAAATCGGCACTACAAATCAGGAGCATATAGACCTGATAGTAGGGTTACTCCAATCCGATAGCAATTCTGCCATAAGTGCTGCAATAAATGCTTTGGTAAATCTCGGCAGAACCAATGACAATGTAATTGACATAATTGCCCTAGAGTTAAGAAATCCTAATACCAACGTAAAAATAGCATCACTCCTTGCTCTTGGCAGAATTGGTGAAGCTGCCGGACATAAGGCCCCTGATATCGCTCTCTTACTTGATAGCCCGGACCCCAAGATTCGAAGGAGAGCAATAAGTGCTCTATCGAATATGGGAGATGACGGCATAGCCCAAGCTCCGAAAATCGCAGCTCTCATGCAGGATCCCGAGGAAGATGTTTCACTTAGTGCAATGCGTGCTATGAGGAAAATGCAAACCCCTGTTGGAGACCATACAGAAATTCTTGTCGAGATGCTAACGAGCAACAACGACTTAATACGTCTTAAAGCATCCGAGACATTAGGGATGGCTGGAGAAAAAGCGGCTCCGCATCTGGATGAAATTGCATTACTGCTGGTGGATAACAATAGCAAATTTCGAGGCATTGGAGCTTCTGTATTAGGAAGACTTGGGGAACATGCCAAACCTGTATTGCCTAAAGTTAGCGAACTTCTAAAACATAAAAATCCTGTAATTCGTTCTTCGGGTTTAAGAGTTATGGCGAAGATGGGTCCTAACGCAAGTAGCGAAGTTGAAAATATCACAGTTCTACTAAACGATCCCGATCGCGACGTGCGTGCTGATGCAGTATATGCACTGGGAAAGATAGGATCTCTAAATGATGATCAGATAGCTCAAGTAGCCGCTCTTTTAGATGACACTGATAAAAAAGTTCGATATAAAACTGCCGTTGTCATAGGAGAAATCGGGCCTCCTGCCGGCAAATATGCTCAACAAGTAGCAGCACTGCTGAATGACCCGGATGAAAAAGTAAGCAAGAGTGCTGCAGGCGCATTGGGTAAACTAGGCCCTCAAGCCACGGACCAATCACCAGCCATAGGCAACTTCATTCAGGGCTTAAGCAGTGACCAAAGGGCAAATAGAGTTAAACTGGTCGCAGGATTGGAAGCACTTGCTCTGATGGGAAACGCAGCAAGGGATCAAGGAACCATTGTTGCCGAGCTCCTGCAGAGTCCTAATAATATTGTTAGATTCAACGCCGAGTTAGCGCTCGAGAGCATGGCTCCTTTAGATAGCGATACGGTTCTACTAATTCTCGCATCAACATATGTAAGACCCCAGGATGCTGTGAACAACAAAGTTCTTGCTTACGAGGTAGCGGGTGGAGACGAGAAATCTGAAGCTTTAATTGCATGGCTAGGAAAAAAATCTGAGAAAAATATATCTAACCAGGATATTGATAATGGACCGACTATCCTAAATTATCTTTTAGAAAGCTGGGATTTCACAGAATCCAGAGAAGAGATGAGAAGAGAACTTGCAGCTGCTATAACAGAGATAACGGCAAATGGGAATTGGTCAAAAGAGGATATATCTCTTCTCAAACAAGCACAGCAAACTCTTGATACTAACGGGTACCAAGACAAGACTGATAAAATTAAAGCTAAGATAGCTGAGCTTGAGGGATAGATACAAAATCTATATTACACCCGCTGCTCCAATAAAATAAATTCATATTTTCAGGTATCATTACGCAACTTTTTATTACCCAAATAGAGCGGGCATAGCTATTAGTACAGCTAATGTACTTAAAGGAAATTAAATGTTCGGCAGAAAGATATACTACGGCTGGTACATTGTAGCAGCCTCGCTATTCATAATAATATTAGATGGACTTCTGCTCTATTCCTTTGGAGTTTTTCTTCCCTATATAAATGATGAATTCGGATTGACCAGGGCTGAGGGCTCATCACTATTTTCCTTCAGATCACTCATACTAGCCCCCGGTTTTATAATCGCCGGACGGTTAATTGACAGATATGATCCTAGAGTTGTAATCTTCGGCGGCGGATCGATTGCAGCTTTGGGAATGATACTCTCAGGTTTTGCGCAGAATACCTGGCAGCTTATTTTGACATATAGCGTCCTAGTGGGTCTGGGCGATACAGTGCTATATATCACTTGCGTCGCTGTCGTCAGCAGATGGTTCACGGCAAGGAGAGCGCTTGCAATTGGAATTATAACCACCGGCGTGCCTCTAAGCGGACTAATAACAAACCCTCTAACAGCATCCCTTATTAATAATTTCGGATTCCGAAACGCGCTGTTTGCCTTGGGCGCAATTATGATGATCACATTGCTTGGGTCTTTAGTAATGAGAGGGTATCCCAAAGATCTCGGCTTAATGCCCTATGGGGAGAAAAATGACAATGAAGAAAGGGGTAGTTCAAGTGTAGCCACTTCAAATAACCACAGTAAAGACTGGACCACAATGGAGGCCATCTCTACTCCGAATTACTGGATTATGTACGTAATGTATGTCCTAGCGTTTATAACCTTTTTGATAATTGTTACACAGTTTTATAATTTTGAGATAGACCTTAAAATTTCTGCAGTTGCAGCAGCCGGCCCTCCAGCCGCTATAGGTCTTGGCAGCATAGTTGGAAGGACAGTTTTGACCACACTATTGGCAGAGGTATTAGAGTACAAGAAAGTTCTCCTGATATGTCTTTTGGCACAAGGAAGCTCAATCATATTGTTGCTGGTCTTTGATGAACCCTCTGAAATCTGGGCCTTCTATCTATTCGGGTTGCTGTTTGGATTCTTCTACAGCGCCTGTGTCCCCATCTTTCCGACTCTTTTGGCCAGGTTTTACGGACTCAAAGCTATGGGGACAATCTATGGGATATTCGGCACCTCATATTCAATTGCCGCTGTCGGAGCACCTATTCTAGCAGGTTATGTGTTTGACATTACCGGAAGTTATTACTACCCATTTCTTTTTGCCATGATTTGCTGCTATCTTGCTGCAATCGGATCGTTCTTCATAAAGGCCCCGACCAAGAAGCCCGTACAAATAGATTCCACCTGATAGTGAGTTTATTTGCACTATTTGATGATAAGCTAGAGATAGTAAAACAATGAGCACTGAAGCAATTCGACTAGTCAGAAAAGAAGGCAAAGATGTTTGCCAGGCCTTGAGAAAGGAATTCTATTTGAACTTCTCAGGGCAAAAGAGCAAGACTAAAATCAAGGAAATATTTAAATCTTCGAGAGATCTCATAGAACCCGAGGTGTTCCAATCCCTAAGAGAGGATACATCTGAAGCTGCGCAAGATGCAAACGGCACAAGACTCATGGCCGCATTTGTAGCAGGGGCCATATTACTTAGCAAATCCGCTCAAATTGTAGACAATCTACTAGAGGCGCAAGCCTCATCAGAGTTTACTATAGATAAAACGCGTGTTCCGTTTAGGGAATCTATAAAGCTGTTTCTCACAAAATCAAAAGAGCGGCAAGCAAAAAAGATACAAGAAAATCGGGGCAGTGTTCTCACAAAACTAAATGAGTTTTATTTAAGACAATACGCATATTTGCAGAAAGACTCCCACGATCTCGGTTTCTCTAACTACTTAGACCTAAGAGAATTCACCGACAGCCTCAAATCATTGGAGCTTGCGGAGAAAGCAAAAGAACTGATAAGAGACACTGAATATATATCCAAGGAACTGCTCTCATGGTTCATGCACAAAAAAATGGATCTCAAGCTAAAAGATGCGGGCGCACATAATTTGTTCTTCCTCTTAAACTCTTTTGAACTAAAGGACTCTTTTCCCAAATTAAACACCCACAAAATTGCACAATCCATATTAGATGAGACCGGGATAAACCTGCCTGCAACATTAATGTTCGACACTGAGAAAAGAAGGGGTCATATCACTGGGAGCATCCCTTACATTATAGAGCCCGGCGCCCGAATGCTGATTTCAACAAACCTTACTAGAACAGTTTCAGACTATGAATCATTTCTCGAATCCTTTGGATACTGCCTATGTTACGGATTCACTAATATGGACGACTATTTTGAATATACCCATTTGAGAGAAAACAGCTTCTTAAGTACATTCTCCGCACTCATCAAAGGCCTCGTCTACGAACCTGCCTGGCTCAAAAAGCATCTCAAAATCGAGGCCGATAACGATTTTATGAAGTTTTTATACCTGCGAAGACTCATGGAAACTAGAATCCTCTGTGCCAAGGTCATATATGAGGTCGCACTTTACCAGAGACAAGATGATAAAAAAGAGATGTATAGAGAGATAATGGAAATAGCTACTCACTGTAAAGCCCCGTCCCAGGATTACCTTTTTGACATACAGCCCCATCTGGATTCCTTGGATGAATTCAAAGGCAGCCTGGTTCAAACTATACTCAGAGCCTATTTGATCAATAACTACGATGAGCAGTGGTGGAGGAATAAGGAGACAAGCGACTTATTGATTAAAATTTGGGAAACCGGCGGGCGAACATCAACAAATATGTTATCTCAGGAATACGAGCTTGGAGAGCATGAGATAACATATTTGCTAAAAACTTTTGAAGAAATTCTAGGTTAAATTAAGGGTTTAAAATTACCTTTCCAAACTGGCTTCTGTCCTCAAGCATTTTCTGAGCCTGAGCGGCCTCCGATAATGGAAATGTTTTGTCAATGACCGGCTTCAGCCGATTAAGCGATACGAGGTTTACGGCATTAACCAAATTTTGTCTAGGTGCTCTAAATACGGTAACCCCGAGAACAGATATATCCCTCATAATTACAGGACCAAAATTAAAAGTTGTCTGACCCCCGCCAACTACCCCTACAAGAAGAATTCTTCCTCCGGCTTTGATGGATTTCATATTGTTTTCCCAGGCAGACGCACCCACCTGGTCAAAGATTACATCTACGCCCTTTCCTTCTGTTATGTTTTTAACCTCTTCGGCAAAATCAGAGGTGTTGTAATTTATTGTCGCATCGGCCCCGATCTCATTTACTTTTTCTAGTTTTTCATCGCTGCCCGCTGTTGCAATAACTGTAGCTCCCCCTTCCTTAGCTACCTGTACAGCAGCGCTTCCGGTTCCGCTTCCTGCGGCATGCACAAGAACTGTCTCCCCCTTCTGAAGCCCGCCTCGGTCATACAACCCGTACCATGCAGTTACATAGCATATCGGCAGAGTGCTCGCGTCATCATATGAAACCTCATCCGGAATAGGCACAACATTAGTAGCAGGCACTTTCAAATACTCTGCAAAACCTCCGTAGAAATTCACACCCATAACGGAAGGGCCTTTTGGTGTTTTTACTGTCGGGTCTATAACAACTCGCGCGCCTGGAGCTATATCGGACACGTTTGCGCCCACAGCCTCTACATCTCCCGCCGCATCAATTCCTCCTATATGAGGAAGCTCTACCGGCCTGGGTGATTTCCCTGCTCTTAGTCTCAGGTCCAGATGGTTAAGCGCAGCAGCTCTAACGCGCACAAGAACCTCATCATCTCCTATCTCCGGCATATCCACTTCTTCATATTTGAGTACATCAACCTCACCCACTTCGTGGTAACGAATTGCTTTCATTATGATGCTCCTATATATAAATTTAGTTTAATTAGCTGAATCATTTTATTTAGATAAAAACTGTAGTGTAAATTATAAATTTTCCTATAGTAATTTTATTGAAGATATAAACTTATTGGGGTAGCCTTTGAGCGTAGATAGTATTTTTTGAGGAAAATAAATGTTTGGAATCGGCACAACTGAAATACTCATCGTCCTTGTAATAGCCTTGCTGCTTCTTGGACCAAAGGAAATACCTAGAATTGCAAGAACTATCGGAAGAGGTATGAGAGAGCTTGAGAGGGCTAAAGACGAATTAAAGGAAAGTATTGAATTTGAAGCGGAAAAAGATGAACAAGAATCCAAAGAACATGCTGAGGCCGAAGAATCGCAAGACCAAGATCCGCCTTCATCTGATTTAGGCAGCCATCCATCTCCGCGTATCTAATAAGGGCTTAGAAATGAGTAAAGTAGCTGTTTTCGAATACTATCCCGACACTTCCCATATTAAGCTAACTCTGCCAAACGGAGAAAAAACTGAAATAGAAATTAACCCTGGCTGGGCTTTCGGCAAGGGGAATCATCCAACGACTAAACTCTGTATTCAGGCTCTGGAGAATATATTTAAGCACGAGAATATTAAGACGGTTCTTGATGTCGGATGCGGAAGCGGGGTGCTGTCTATTGCCTCAGCAGCCCTGGGCGCAGAACACATAGTAGGTGTGGATATAGACAACGCAATAACACTTGAGGCAAATTCAAACACAGAGAAAAACGGGTTCACATCCAAAATAAATATAGTCCTAGGTTCAGTAGAAGACGTGCCGGGACAATTTGATCTCGTAGTGGCAAACATATTAATAGACTCAATACTCGCTATAAGTGAAGAACTTATTAAAAGGACAAACCCTTCAGGCACAATAGTCCTCTCTGGGATCAAAGATGAGCAGAAACATAGAGCTCTAAGCTGTTTTGCTGAACTTGGCTACGGGTTAGAAGAGGAATATTCTCAAAAAGAATGGGTCGCTCTGGTTTTCAAGCGGTAATTCCCATATTTGCAGTCTAGAAAGCCTGACCAATACTTATAAAAAACTGTATCCTTCTTATGCCGGGCTCAGGATTTAGTGCATAACCAACATCGAAACGGACAGGACCGATAATAGTATCATATCTAAGCCCGAGACCTGGTGCGTATTTTAATCTGTCTAGAGGAAAACTCCATTCCTCGGTATATACATTACCGTAGTCAAAGAAAGCCACACCGCCGAAGTCTCCATAAATCGGGTACCGGACCTCAAAGCTGCCCACAAGCAGCGAGTTACCCCCAAGCGGGTCGTCATTATTATCCAGGGGCCCCAGTTTCTGGAAAGGAAAACCCCTCATACTTGTGCTGCCGCCTGCAAAGAATCTTTTAAAAATAGGGATATCCAATGTACCTGTTTCTCCAAAGGGCTGAATTACTCCGACAGTAAGCTTCTTTGCAAACACCACGTCCCAATATTTCTTATATCCCCTCAGCTCTATGGTTCCTTTTAGATAGTTCACATCAGACCCAAGGGCCCTGAATGAGGATTCAAGTCCCGTGGAAATCACTGTCCCCTTTGTCGGGTTAAGTAAATTATCAGTAGTATCTCTTTCGAAACCAAGGTTAATGAAGGTTAGAAAGAAATTCTCACGGCTCCTCTCCTCAGGGGTCCTGGTTGCGCTGTCCTGTACATTTGAGAACTGAAGATTAAGGGATCCGAAAACAGAATAATATCTCCAGAAATCTTTCGTTAAAGCGGCAGTGGTAAGAAAACTTCTGCCCTTAAATGAAGGAACATCGTCTCTTTGGAAATTTATAGTTCCCGATAGCTCTGAATTTCTACCTATGATAAACGGCTGTATTACAGTTGTTTCAATTCTTTGGGTAATAAAGGATGCTTTTGCGGCAATTTCAAGACGTCTGCCGCCTCCAAAGAAGTTTCTCTGAGTCCAAATAAGCTGTCCTCTCAGCTTATCTTCCGTGCCAAATCCGCCGCCTATTTTAACAGAACCCTGCTTTCGCTCTTTAACAACTATTGCTACATCGGCAACCTGATTGTCATCATCATAAACAGGATCAATCACAACCGATCTAAATAGTCCCAGCTGAAATATATTTGCCTGTGTTTCGTTTAGTTTGCTTAGTGAAAATTTTTGCCCCTCTTTGAAATCGGCCTCCCGCTCAATGATGTAGCTTTCAACCTTCTCATTACCCTCGACCTTCATTGTCCCAAACGTATATATAAGGCCGGGCTTTACTACAAATTTAGCCCTGGCCCATTTCTCTCTTCTATTTACTAGGGCCTCGCCTTCTATCTCAGACTTCGGATATCCGTTATTTGAGAGGATCTCAGATATCACTCCCTTAGTCTGCTGATATCCATGTGGGGAAAAGGTTTTATCTACTTTAAGGGGTATTGCCTTAACTATCTGGTCCTTTATGCCATCGCTAAGATCTCCTTCAAACCTCAGATCGACATCAGTTAGGATCACCGGTTCTCCTTCTTCAATATTTATAGTTATTTCAACCCTTGTGCCATCGTCATTATATTTTGTCTCAAAGGTAGCTTGGGCATCATAGTAGCCGTTGTTTGCATATAATCTCTGGATCCTAATCATATCGTCTTTCAGGACCTCTTCATCAAACACCGGTCGTTTTACCCAGAATCTTATAGATGGAAACTCTGTACCGATTACCTGTTCAATCTGCGTTTTAGTTACCACCTCGGCACCTTTAATTTTTACTTTTGAAATACGCACTACAGTCTCATCTTCGTCTGCTGCATCTGCACTCTGAGTCGTCTCAGTACTTGGTGCAGTCTGTTCTTGGGTCTCTGCTTGTGTCTCTTCTTGACTCTCTTTATCATCCAGAATCTCATCCAGAGCCTCAGGCGCAGTATCTTGCATAGTAGTACTATCTTCTTCTTTTTGCTCATCGCCCTGTGTTTGTTGAGAGAAAGCAATAATCGGGGAATTAATAAACAAGAGAAGTGCGAAAAAAGTGTATAGCAATATGATAAAAGTTTTCTTCATCGAAAGTCTACTTAAGATTTCTTTACTGATATTACAGATGAGAGATAATTTTTATTATGCCGAGCTTAACTTATTAATCAACATAATACCACAACTTTATCTCTATATATCCAACAATTTAAGAGAATTAGCCATTTATTTTTCCTTGCTATTGACAATAAGTGTTCAAAGTCTTTATAATCCAACTATGGCTGGGTGATTTCATTCAATAAAGGCTAGTCACAAACACATTTAGAATTTTAACTCGACTATGGAAAAGCTAGGCGGCCTTTTTAATCCAAGTTCTCCAGAAATGGAGGCAATGGCGGACTTAACATACTATGTGATTGCTATATCCATAGGGATATTGGCAGTTATAGTTATTGCGGTTACTTACATTATCATCCGATATAGAAAACACCCCGGCGACAACACCGAACCTTACCAGAATTTTGGAGACCTAAGACTAGAAATAGTATGGACCGTAATCCCGATTGCAATTGTAGCAGTACTTTTTCAGCTTACATGCAGCACCATGAAAGCAGTTGACCCCGCTGTAGGAGATAAGGAGCCGGATGTAGTCGTTATCGGTCATCAGTGGTGGTGGGAGTTCTATTATCCGAACTCCGGTGTTCTTACCGCAAATGAAATGCACATACCGGCGGGCAAAAAACTCCTGCTCCGCATAGAATCTATTGATGTTATTCACGACTTTTGGGTTCCTGAATTAGGGCCCAAAATTGACGCCATACCGGGGCATACAAACCACCTATGGATGGCTGCAAGCGAGCCGGGGGTCTATCTTGGAGCATGCGCTGAGTTCTGCGGTGCACAGCATGCGAATATGCGGATAAGGGTTGTAGCAGAGTCAGAGGAGGAATTTCAAGAGTGGGAGAAAAGCCAGCTAGTAGTTCCCAGGACCCCAAGAGCCGGGCTTGCAGGCAAGGGTGCAGAACTATTTCAGAGCAAAGCCTGCATGAATTGCCATACAATTAAAGGCACACCTGCCACAGCTCGCGTAGGACCGGATCTGACTCACCTTAATCAAAGACAAACCATAGGGGCTGGAGTACTTACAAACAGCCCTGAGAATCTTGCTAAATGGCTGTTTGATCCACAGAGATACAAGCAGGGATCTCTAATGCCTAATATGAAACTAACGGATGATGAAGTAAAAGCCATTGTCGCATACTTGGAGGCTCTAAAATGAGCATGAGATTTCCATTGGTCCCAGAGAATACAGAATCTCTGCCGTCCCTAAAAGCAAATGAAGGGATGCTCAGCTGGGTTGCATCAGTTGATCATAAGCAGATAGGAATTATGTATCTCATCTCCACATTAGTATTTTTTATTATCGGAGGTCTTGAAGCGCTCGTAATACGCATTCAGCTTGCGCAGCCCGAGTTTGGGTTTATCTCGCCTGAGGTATACAACCAGATGTTCACAATGCACGGCACTACAATGATATTTTTTGTTGTGATGCCGTTTCTAATCGGCCTTGGTGTCTATCTTGTACCTCTTATGATCGGAGCAAGGGATATGGCATTCCCTAGATTAAATGCTCTTAGCTTCTGGCTCTTTGTGTTTGGCGGAATACTTCTTTACTACAGCTTCTTAACTCAGAGCGGAGCCCCCGATGTAGGCTGGTTTGCGTATTCTCCTCTAAGCGAAAAGCCGTTCTCCCTAAATAAGGGTCCCACTTATTGGGCTTTAGGGCTTCTCGCGACCGGAATAGGATCTGTTGCCTCAGGTCTAAACAACATTGTAACCATATTGACAATGAGAACGCCGGGCATGACGATGAGAAGGCTTCCTTTGTTTGTCTGGATGATAATGGTCACATCGTTTTTGCTTGTTTTCGTAATTCCTATTATTGCATCAGCATTTGCTATGATGCTTCTCGACCGCCTGTTGGAGGCAACATTCTTCACCCCTGCTCATGGAGGATCGGCAATACTTTGGCAGCATTTCTTCTGGGGATTCGGGCACCCTGAGGTTTACATACTGGTGCTTCCCGCATTCGGAATCATATCAGAGGTAGTCCCTGTGTTTTCAAGAAAGCCTATTTACGGCTATGAGTTCGTTGCAGGCTCAACAGTTGCAATAGGCCTATTAAGCCTTGGCGTTTGGGCGCATCATATGTTCGCTGTAGGACTGGGTAACGTAGCTAATCTATATTTTTCATTGGCGAGTATGCTAATTGCTATTCCCACGGGGGTAAAAGTACTCAACTGGGTTGCTACTATGTGGGGAGGAAAAATCTGGTTTGCAACCCCGATGCTGTTTGCTACAGCGTTTATTATAGAGTTTGTAATTGCAGGACTCACCGGGGTAGCAGTAGCCTCAGTCCCAATAGACTGGGTTGTAACAGATAGCTACTTCGTAGTAGCCCACTTCCACTATGCACTATTTGGAGGATCACTTTTTGCTATCTTTGCCGGAATATATTACTGGTTCCCCAAAATCACCGGGCGAATGCTTTCTGAGAAATTAGGAAAATGGCATTTTTGGCTTACTGTCATCGGATTTAACATGACATTCTTTATTCAGCATTTCCTTGGTGTAATGGGTATGCCGCGCAGGACTTACACTTATCACGACTTCCCATATTGGGGGTCAATGAATCTTATTTCAACAATTGGCGCATTCGTATTGGCTGCATCTGTAATAGTATTTGCATGGAACGTAAGAAGGAGTTTAAAACACGGAGAGAAGGCTCCGGATAATCCTTGGAAGGCCTGGACGCTTGAATGGTACACGACCTCCCCACCGGCCGTACACAATTTTGACCTGGTACCGCCTGTGAGAGGAAGGCGTCCGCTTTGGGATTTAGAGCATCCGGACCAACTTGATGAGCCCAACTCGAAGATTGTGGTTTAGGAGATTTATGAATGGCTAACAACAAAATGCTAGTAGGTTTCTTCGTAGCCTCGGAATCAATATTTTTCATTATGCTGATTCTTGCCTATGTGAATTTCCATGGGACTGTGACCGATGGGCCTACAGCTGTAAACAGCCTTAACCCATACAGAACCGGGATATTCAGCCTGTTTTTGCTTGCAAGCAGTTTCACTGTATGGCTGGCCGGCAGAAATTTGGTGCTTAAAAACCATACAATGATGAAATTTTGGCTGTTTATAACAATTTTATTTGGAGCGATTTTCATTTACGGACAGGCAAGCGAATGGCTTGGGTTAATTGAGCAGAACATTACAATAAGCAGAAACGTTTTCGGATCGACATTTTATACATTGACCGGATTCCACGGTTTCCATGTGATTGTAGGCCTTCTTATGCTTACAATAGTTTTGGGTCTCGCCCTATTCGGCGATTTCAAGGGACCCAGATCAGACGGCGTGGAATGTGTATCCATCTACTGGCATTTTGTAGACGGGGTATGGATTGTGGTTTATTCGGTAATTTATCTATGGGCGTTTTTATAATAAGGGAGGTCACTTACTAGTGAGAGGATAATATTATGAGCATATGGCAAGCGCTTAGCACAACATGGAATATGGAACCCTGGGTACTCGTCTCTGCCTTGGTTTTATTACTGGGCTACGGGTATGTTACGGGCTTTAAATTTACTAAGTTGTCAGCACTATTCATATCAGGAATTGTGCTTTATGTTTTCGCGCTCATATCCCCTCTTGACTATCTGGGCAGGAACTATCTGTTCAGCGCACATATGATACAGCACATACTGCTGCTGCTCGTAGTTCCACTTTTGCTGCTTTTGTCTATTCCACGAAATCTTGCAGAGAGAGCTCTTAGAGTTGAGCCGATTGGATCTATTATGAAAGTGCTGGGCAATCCGCTTGTGGCGTGGTTCCTCGGTGTTGGAGCAATGTGGGTATGGCATCTCCCTTCTCTGCACGACATGGTACTGGGGAATGACAATCTCTACATAGCACAGCAAGTAAGCTTCGTTCTGATAGGGATGATATTTTGGTGGCCTGTATTTGCCCCGGTTGAGTCCAGAAGACTATCACCTCTGATCTCTACACTGTATCTGGCATCCGCATGCCTTGGATGCACCATTTTAGGAATGTTAATTACATTTGCAGGCGCCGGGCTTTATGCAGCATATCTAAACCCAGTAGACACAATCGGAATACTGCCGCTGATAAGGGGCGAGCTTTGCCTCACTCCGGGGGTTGACCAGCAGATCGGCGGGCTCACTATGTGGGTTCCCGGATGCCTAATCTATCTGGCAGCAAGTATGGTTACACTGGCCAGGTGGTACGGGGCTGAAGAAGATTATGAACTAATATCCAATAATTACAAGGAGATAGAGAACTTTGAGTAACGGCAGCGAATTCAACGCTCCTGGCACACAAGGCCAGACTACGACAAGTCAGCAAGCGGGTGTAAATCCCGGCAGCGAAAATATACCGCCCGGCTGGCACAAGCCGCTTCCGGAACGCTTGCCGAAGGCCGCTTATTGGCCTGCAATAATGGGTTTGGGAATAACCTTTATGCTTTGGGGTCTGGCTGTAGGATTTAATGAAGTGGTCAGCACAATTATTATCCTCTTTCTAATAGGGCTGATTCTTTTTTCCCTAGCTCTGGCGGGATGGATAGGAGACTTAAGAGATGAGCGAAAAGACCAAAACGAGTGAAGAGTGCAGTAGAAGACAGTTTTTCACCCATATCAGCTACACCTTGGGGGGACTGGCTGCTCTTATGGTTGGAATACCAATAGTCGGCTCTATACTTGCGCCAATAGTAAAGAAACCAAAACCCATATGGAGAGCGGTGGGAGAAGTCAAAAGTTTTACTATCGGCGACACGGTTATTGTGTCTTTCGTAGATGCCTCCCCACTGCCCTGGTCAGGAGTAACATCGGAGTCCGCTGCTTGGCTGAGAAGGCAAGGAGAGGAAGAGTTTATATGTTTTTCAGTGAACTGCGCCCATCTGGGATGTCCTGTAAGATGGGTAGCTGGAGCAAGACTTTTTATGTGTCCATGTCACGGCGGAGTCTATTATGAAGACGGAACGGTTGCTGCGGGACCCCCGCCTAGGGGCTTATATAATTATCCGGTGAGAATAAACAACGGACAGGTAGAGATACTTACAAGCCCGATACCGATTACAACGGTTTAGCATTAAAATGAATAGACCTTGGATGAAAACTAAAAGGGAGTTTGCTTGATGGAATCTTTAAAACGCGCATGGCTTTGGTTCGATGACCGCACTGGGCTCGGAAGCGCACTTGGCCCGGTGATTAAGCATCCGGTGCCGCCCAATTCGGCTTCTTGGTTTTATGTATTTGGAAGCGCAACTCTTTTTGCGTTTATGCTTCAGGTTGCAACAGGCGTAACTCTCGCATTCATGTATGTCCCCTCTGCAGGGGAAGCTTATCAAAGCCTGCAATATATAACAGACCAGACCACATTCGGCAGAATAGTTAGAGGAATGCACAACTGGGGCGCATCGGCCATGATACTCCTGGTCGGCCTTCACATGGTGCGCGTCTACTTAACCGCATCATACAAGTTCCCCCGCGAGATGCACTGGATATCAGGCGTTGTGCTGTGGGCCCTAACAGTAATTATGGCTTTCTCAGGACAGGTAATCAGATGGGATCAGACTGCAGTGTGGTCGACTATTGTTGCCTCTGAGCAGGCCGGCCGAATTCCATTAATCGGTCATTGGGTAGCCCAATTCCTAATAGGCGGTGAAACAATCGGAGGCGCTACTCTAAGCCGTATGTTCGCATATCATGTGTTTATCGTACCGGCACTACTATTTCTATTTATTGGACTGCACCTATATCTGGTCATCAAAAACGGTATATCCGAGTTCCCGAAAGCTGGAAAGCCTGTTGACCCGAAAACTTACAGAGAAGAGTACGAGAATTTAGTAAAGAAAAAGGGCATCCCGTTCTGGCCCGATGCGGCATGGAGGGATATGGTATTTGGATTTATAGTAATCACAACCATTCTGCTGATTGCTTTAATTATAGGGCCTCCAGCGCTTGGTCCGCCGCCAAACCCCTCTAACATCGATGCGCTTCCTGTGCCGGACTGGTACTTTATCTTCTATTTTGCTTTCCTCGCCTTGATGCCGCCGCAGATGGAGACATATTTGATGGTGTTCGGCCCGCTATTGGTAGGTGCACTCCTGTTCTTCCTGCCGTTTATCTCAAACAGGGGGGAAAGAAGCCCTCTCAGACGACCTTGGGCAGTTGCAATAGTAGCACTTACAATAGCCTCTATCTCAGGACTCTGGGCAATCGGAATCACCTCACCATGGTCGCCTCATTTCCACGCCGTGCCTATATCTACTGAGATAATAGGCGCAGAGAGCGGACCAATTTACAGAGGAGGCCAGTATTTCAATGAGAAAGGGTGTCTATACTGTCATACTATCTCCGGCCATGGTGGAGAAAGNNTGGTGGAGAAAGAGGACCTAATCTCACATATATTGGGGATAGGCTGTCTCCTGATGAGATAACATGGCGAATTATGAACGGCGGTCTTAATATGCCAGGATTTGGCGGTACGCTTAGCAACGATGAGCTTGCCGATCTGGTAATATTCTTAAAATCCCGGACTAAGCAGAATCAGGAATTATCATCAGAATGAGTCATGGGAGCCTCTCGGCCTTTCATTAAAAACTTAAGCTGAACCATATCTTTTGGAAGGAAAATATCTAAGAACCAGTCTATGGAAACTCTTATCTTTCTATCCCATCCGGGCAGCTTGCCAAGATAAATAGCTCTCCACATTAGCCAAGCAAAAAAGCCTGAGAATCTAAAACCCTTTATTTCCGCAACTGCCGAGCGGTGCCCGAGCGGTGCAAGCATCCCCTGGGTTTGAAATATAAATGCTCTCCTTTCATCCTCTTTTCCGTTAATTGCCGCAGCAACATTATGAGCTACTCTGGCACCCTCACGTATAGCATGCTGAGCAGTAGGAGGATAAGGTTTTCCGGAATGAGGATCAGGGACCACTGCACAGTCTCCAAGCGCCCACACCCCCGGATAGTCAGGGACTTCCATGAATTCATTAACTTCGATCCTTCCCCTTTTATCAGCAATGGGGAGAGCGGCCACAACGGGTTGAGGCGCAGTCCCCGCAGCCCATATTGCGGTATGCGTATCAATCTTGCCCGCTCCTTCAATTTCCACTGCATCCGCACTAACGCCAGCCACTCTGGTTTGCAGATGAAATTCCATGCCGCGCTTTTTAAGCAGACTCAGCCCGTACTCGGCAAGTCCCTCGCTCATCTCATGCATAATCCTATCGCCCGGATCAATTACGATAACTTTAACCTCATCAGCTTTTACATGTTTGTAGAATCTTCGGCTAAAAGATACAAAATCGTTAAGCTCAGCAGCCACCTCAATACCTGTATACCCTCCGCCTACTACAACAAAACTAAGAAGGCGTTTTCTAACCTCCGGGTCCTGCTCCAAGTCAGCCCTTTCGAACATATCTATTACATGGCTGCGCAGAACCATTGCGTCTGCAAGGTTTTTAAGCGGAAATGAGTATTCCTCAGCCCCGGGAACATTGTGGTAGCCGGTTATGGAACCCATAGCAATAACAAGATAATCGAATTCAAGAGAAAAGCTCTCTTGAGTATGAAAGTGGTAGCAATTTGCTACCTTTTTCTTAAGGTCAATGCTTTGTACTTCAAGTTCTTTAAACGTAGCCTTCTTAAGACATTCTCTAAGGGGTATAACTACGTGCTTTGCTTCTATACTGCTCGAAACAACTTCTGCAAGCATAGATGTGAACACAAGATAGTTGTCCTTGCTTACTAAATCAATTTCCACATCATCATTTTTCGAGAAGATTTTCTCTAAAGTCTCGGCCGCTTCTAATCCTGCAAATCCGCCTCCAAGTATCAGGACTCGCTTAGAATTTTTATCGGGCATGTGGCTGCCTCCTTTAATATCTTAAGAAATGGTATGAAGTATCCCCAGCAACGTATGCTAATCACCGCCGACGCATATCCCCTCCTATCCATTGTCACATGAAATGTTAGCTTTTGTCAATAAAGGCTTTGTTAATCCTAGGATTTCTGCAAACACAAGAGTTAGGCTACTCATTTGAAGCCTTGCCCTCGCCTTCGCCCTTGGGAACTCTAACTGCAGAGTAAAGGGTGTTGTTTCCGCGCATAACTTGGAACAATACAGTATCACCGGGTTTAATACCCTCAATGACTTTAGAGTACTCAGCCAAGGTCGCAATCTCAGTCTTATCGATTTCCAGGATTATGTCGCCGGGCTTAAGGCCTGCAATACCGGCAATACTTCCTCGCTGAACATCTGATATAACTACTCCCTCACTTTCGGGCAAATTCATTCTTGAGGCAATATCAGGGGTTATCTGCTTTACTCGGATGCCAAAATTCTCTTTAACTTCATTC
>JABAOH010013789.1_pt1 | contig 19548 bp, 19 predicted proteins | sample 7062181 | NCBI WGS metagenome assembly JABAOH01 (sample SAMN14538630, study PRJNA623070) | marine sediment metagenome | biome: marine biome [ENVO:00000428]; feature: marine pelagic biome [ENVO:01000023]; material: deep marine sediment [ENVO:00002113]; isolation source: pool of 5 deep marine... | reverse complement strand
CTCTCATGTTGATTTTGCCTACCAGCCGGGCAAATTGATCCTGCGTGACGTCTGCTTTACGGTACATGCAGGGGAAATGGTGGCCTTTGTGGGCTCTACCGGGGCGGGTAAGAGTACCCTCCTGGACCTCATTCCCCGCTTCTACGATGTATGCTCAGGCTCCATAACCGTCGATGGAATGGATATCAGGGATGCAACACTTGAGTCCTTAAGAGGCCAGATCGGTATTGTCAGCCAGGAGAGCCTCCTTTTTCACGATACGGTAGCCAATAACATCGACTACAGCGGGGATCACTATAAGAGGGAACAGATTGCGAATGCAGCCAAGATCGCCCAGGCCCATGACTTTATCATGGCCCTTTCACATGGATATGAAACGGTTGTTGGTGATAGGGGAACACTTCTGTCAGGTGGGCAGAGACAGAGGATCGCGATAGCCAGGGCTATTCTCAAGGATCCGGCTATTATGATCCTCGATGAACCCGCTTCAGCCCTTGACCCGGAGAGTGAGCTCCTTATCCAGGAGGCCATAGAGAACCTCCTTGGACAGAGGACCATCTTCATTGTCTCCCACCGGCTGGGTACAATCAGGAGGGCTGATCGGATCTATGTCCTAGAGGATGGGGGGATTGTTGAGTCAGGTACCCATGAGCAGCTTATGGCGACAACCGGCAGATATAGGGACCTCTACGATATCCAGTTTAGGCCCTGATGCCCGGCAGTACCTCAAGTCTTACCACATTTCCTTAAGCCTCAGATAGGCGTCCTTGATCCAGCGTGACACCTTCTCAACCACTGTCCTGTTAAAATACGCCCTGTCTTCGTCGGTAATATTCTCGTACTTGCCGCTATATTTCAACTTCACCCAGGCGTTGAAATCAAATTTCCTTGCCAGGCTATAGAGATAGTGATTGAGGGGTGCAAAACGCGGCCTTTTGACAACAGCGACGCCAAAGTCGATCACGTAGGGCGTCCTTCCCTGGACGACGAGAAGGTTGTCCTTCTTTTTGAGGTCAGTATGCGCGACACCTGCCTCGTGGAGCCCCTTGATCAGGTGTAAGAGCCTCTCGAAGAAGGTGCTGCGATCCGTAATCCTGGCCGTGCGTATCGGGACCCCCTCGATATACTCAAGAACCAGGTAGCGCCCCTCGAGAAGGCCGTAACACCGCGGTACGCCGGGGATCTGGGATAGCCTGGAATAGACCCTGTACTCATTGCGCAACATTGCCAGGCGGATAAGGCGAGCTAACCCCCTCCCTGTTGGGGCCTTGAGGATGAGACGCTTACCCTTGGCATCATAGAGATACACATGCCCCTGATAGCCGCGGCTAAAGATGTTTGATCTGGTCTTAACGCTCTCCCTGATCCAGTGAAGCAGTTCGCGTTCGGTGAGATTATCAATACCCTTCAACATGGGCGCCGGTGGAGGTTTAATGGAGTCCCAGGGCGAGGAAATACAGCCAGAACAGCAGGAAAAGGGCAATAATGGGCTCACCGTTTTCCCGCAGGCTTTGCCAGAACGACCAGCTGCTGCGCTGGGTCGGCTGATAGGGGGTGAGGCGTGGAATAAGGGCCCGGGTCTCCTTGCGCCACTGCTCCCATTCCACACTGAACCTCTGATGAAGCTCTTCATCTTCTCGACGGATGGCATGGGGATAGAAGGCGAACAGGATCCCTATGAACAGGGGGAGGCTCCACCACAGGCCGGACGCGAGGGTGAACCCAAATCCCACTGCAATGTTCCCCACATAGAGGGGGTGCCTCACATAGGCATAAGGCCCATCGGTGGCAAGGGCCTTGTGCTTCTTGATATGACCCGATGCCCACAGTCGCACTGCAATACCGAGGAAGACCAGGGCTACACCGGCAACGAACAGCATTTCCTTTGGTTTGCCCGTTAGGCTGACAAGCATGACAAAGGAGACGCCAGTGAACTGGCGGAAGCGCTCGCGGTGGTACCGAATATCGTCAAGGAATCGCTCTAACCCGAGATCCATGGCCATTGCCCCATCTTTTTGGTGAGGGCAGTATAGGATAGAGTCGATTGCCTGTCAAGGGAGGCCTCCCCTTACAGAGGGGAACATCAAAGTTTAGGGTATGGGTCTCTCTTTTTTGCTTTATGCCCTTAAACAACANNGATACCCATACCCACCAATAGGCCCAAAAATCAATAGGGTAGGTTTGACTACGACGTTACCCCCAGGGCCACATCATAGTGAAACACAACCTGGTGATTCCTAACCCTATTGGCTGCCCTGTGGAATGATCTTTTACCATTACCTAAGACTGTAATTGACTTGTAGGATAGACCGTGTTTCTCCGTTAACCATGTCCCTATTCCACAGGGTGAAGGTATGGGTCTCTCTTTTTTTGCTTTATGCCCTTAAACAACATGCAGTGCAGGGCAGTTTCAAAATGGTGTATTTCTGACCACTCAATGGAATCCATTGCCAAAGCCTATATACACCATTTTGAAACTGCCAGGAGATTTGAGTATGAGAGGGCATAGCAAAAAAAGGGATACCCATACCCTTATTAACTTTGACGTTACCCTGACGTGGCTGCGCTTCGCATATACATAGATGGCCTAATATGCTATCTTCGGACGACCTTCATTGGGAACTACATGAATCATTTCCCCCTAGATTTCGGCCAAGCCGTAAAGGCCAATTTTCTCGAGAGGCCAAATAGGTTTCTCGTGAGGTGCAGCGTTAATGGACTGGGTGTAATTGATGCCCATCTCCCAAACCCGGGAAGGCTCCGGGAACTCCTGTTACCCGGTGCGCCGCTCTATCTCCTTCGGGCTGCTCCTTTCCACGAGATCCATCCTCGAGGGAGGAGCACTGGTTATACAGTGCTTGCCGTTGAAAGGAAGGGGTCCCCTATCCTTCTCGACACCCGTCTCACAAATCAGGTCGCCAGGTACCTCATTGAGGGGAGGCTAATTCCCTCCCTTGAGGGAGCGGAGATAGTAAGGGCGGAGGTTTCTCGAGGAAGGAGCCGGTTTGATCTTCTTCTGAGGGAGGCCGGAAGGGATCTCTATGTAGAGGTAAAATCCTGCACGCTGTTCGGGAATGGTGTGGCCATGTTTCCAGATGCCGTGACGGAAAGGGGAAGAAGGCACCTCCTCGAGCTCGCTGAGATGGGAAGAAATGGAATCTGCTCCATGATCTTGTTCATCGTGCATTATCCCCATGTGCGGTGGTTCATGCCCGATTTTCACACGGATTATGATTTCAGCACGGCCATGCTCGGCGTGAGGAATGACCTAAGGATTCTTCCAGTCGCAATAGGATGGGGATCCGATCTTACTATCGATTGGGAGGTTAAGACCTTGGAGATCCCCTGGGAATATCTGCAGGAAGAGGTAAAGGATAGTGGAGGCTATCTCTTGGTCTTGCAGTTAGGGAGGGAAAGGCTCTTAGAGATTGGTGGATTGGGCAAGGTTAGGTTGCAAAAGGGCTCCTATATCTACGTTGGATCTGCCATGGGTAACCTGAGGGCAAGGATTGAAAGACACAGGAGAAAGAGAAAGGGAATGCGCTGGCATATCGATTGGCTCACGCAGGTGGCTGATGGGTTTCTTTCCCTGCCCCTCAGGTCTTCTCAAAGGCAGGAATGTCAAATTGCCCAGGCGCTTNNCCGCTGTCCCACCCACCTGTTTTGGACGGAAGAGGACCCCCTTGGGATGGAGGCCTTCCACACTGTGCTTCAGGGCTTTCGGATGAGACATCCCTAGAATGGGTGCAACTCAACCCCACGGGTCCGGCAGCGACGGCAGCCACCATTGCATCTTTTTGGGAGCGCCTTTCAACGAACAATTCATGGACCCTAGGCAGTCGTGTTCTCAACAAAACCAAACTCGTGCGAAAGCCTCCTCGTCGTGCCGAGCAACAGCCCTGAGAACTCATACATCTTCTCCCTCATCATCCTGCTCACAGGGCCTGATATGCTGATTGCAGCCACCACCTGGCCGCCTTTGCGGCGTACAGGCCTTGCCACACAATTTACGCCTACCAACGCCTCTTCAAAGTCATAAGCGACATCATTCTCCCGAACCCGTTTTAATTCCTCGGTAAGCTTCTCAAAGGAGGGAATAGAATTCTCGGTGAGTCTGACTAAGGCCCTTTNNAAGGCCCTTTTCGTATTATAGAGTTTTTCAAGGTACTCCTCTGGAAGTGCGGAGAGGAGAATCTTGCCGGTCGCAGTGCAATGCGCGGGAAAGCGAGTTCCCTCACGTATGGATACCCTGAGGAGTTCTCTAGATTCGAAACGAGCGATGTATCTTATCTCATCATACTCCAAGATTGAGGCACTGATGGCCTCTTTGCATTGCTCTGAAAGTTCCCTTAAAGCAGGTCTCATGGCTTTTCGAAGGAAATTCCCTTCCCTAAGGGCGGATCCCATTTCGAATGCAAGGCTCCCTAATCCATACTTCTTGGTACCCGGGTCCTGCTGGATAAATCGGTGGGACTTTAAGGTACTGAGGATACGATGAGCGGTTCCCTTCTGCATCCCCAAATTCTTCACAATCTCGGTTAGTCCGAATTCTCTCCCTTCTGCAATCATTAGCTCAAGAATTGAGAGGCCCTTTTCCAAGGACTTCACGGGATATTTGAGCTCATTAGTGATTCTGTCCACCCGATATCCTTGTTCCAACCGAAAACGATATCAAAATATCTTCATGAGCAACTTTCCCATTAATGTCCAAACAAGACAACTTTGTCAATCCCAAAATCCAACGTCGGATTTGAATAGACCTGTTCCTTCATCTCTTGCTGTGTCATCGTTCTAGCGCCAACCACTGCGAGTTTTCATACTATCTTCAAGCCTCAAGTGTACCTCGTGCGATTAAGCTACTAAGGAGAGCATATTATCCTTTACATTGGGCAGAATCCAGAAAGCCCTAGGATGGTCATGAGATCTTTTCCTCTGTTCCGAGGCTCCCGGCCTGGTCTTCTCTACGACTTATCTACGGGGGACTCTTGCCCCCTCCGCATTCCCCCGACAACTCGGGGGCTGCCGCTTCCCCCATTGATAAGTCGTGAAAACCACAGCGGCCTCACACCAGTCACAGCAGCAAAGACCTCATGCCCCTTCCCGACATTGTAGAGTTTTTGATGCTCTCAGTAGTAAGTGGTTGTATCATCTCAAAAATGACACTCCAGAGGGGTGTAGAGGGATCGGAAAAGGAGAATGGTCGTGAGTTAAGGGCAAGCAGTTCTGCATTACAGAACTTAATTCCGTCTTTCAGAACAATGATCAAAAGATTTGCTTGACAATATTCTTGAGGTTTGAGAAGCTTCTATGCTTGTCTGGGGTGAACTATGACCGAGGAAAGGAGGTGAAAAGATCTCGGGGGCTCCTGAACGCGAAAGTTTGTCGTGGATGGTACACTGAGATCGAAAAATGAACTTACGAGGGATGAGATTGGAAATGAGGCTCGGTGCGTTTTTCCAAATCGCCCTCGGAGAAAGGAGGGAGATTAACATGATAAGAAGAATAAGTCTATTGGTCATCCTGGGTGTGGCTGTCTCCTTGGTAGCCAGCAGTCTTGCCTTCGCAGGAAACAACAGGATGCTTACCGTTGTTGCTGTCGTCGAGGTGAAACCCGGATATGAGGACCAGGCCAAGGAAGAACTCCTCAGACTGGTACCCCTTACCCATCTGGAGCCGGGGTGCATCCAATACGACATGCATGTGAATATTGATCTGGATACCTTAAAGGTAAACCCTCGGAAGTACTTGTTTTATGAAAACTGGCGAAGCAGGGAGGATTGGGATCTTCACATGAAGATGCCTTACCTTAAGAGGTGGTTTGATATGGCCCCAAAGGTATGTGAGAAAATTGACCTTACCATTTGGGAAATGTATCGAGATAACACCAATCCCACCTTCCGAGGAGGAAAAGCACCTGATCCTGCGAAGCTATTTTCGCTTCTGGCCGTAGTCAATATCAAACCCGGAATGGAAGATAAGGCCCATAAGGAAATGCAGGCTCTGATGCCCCTTACCCATCTGGAGCCGGGGTGCGTCAATTATGATAGCCATGTGAATCTTGATATGGATACTATGGCGCCAAATCCACTAAAAGTCCTGTATTACGAAAATTGGTATAATTACACAGTCTGGAAGATTGATCACATGAAGTCTGCTTACCTGGAAAGATGGTTCGANNCCGGGTGGCATAAGATGCACTTTCGCGAAGTATATGCAGGTCTCAAATGGGTCAAGGAATGAACAGATGATCGGCAGATGACCTTCTGTTCAAACATGGTTCTTTTTGGGTGATAGGAGGGAGGATTTTTTCAGGAGCCACAACCCCGGACTCAGATGGCTCACACCTCGTACTCAAAGAGTCGAGCAACGGAGATGATCCGCGAAGCGAGAAACCATCTCGGTGTCAAACAGCAGTTTCGAGGAGGCAGGATCTCTCCTATCTATAGGGTGCAAGGGTAACGGCAGGTGTGGGCCGTTACCCTTGACTCTTTGACGATACTAAAACTCCGTGCTTCCCCTGGCTTCCGTAATGGTGCCCACAAATAGGGGGTGGGATTTTTCATTCAATTTCACTTGAAAGAGGTGTGAGGTCCAGGTTTTTGGAGTTTCGGTGGAATCTTTTGGGAATGAAGTCCGCTGCGAGTCTCTGGCAGGGACTGTTCCGGACAAACAGATGTTTGAAAGGAGGAAGGAGATGGAAAGATCAATCAAGGGCTTTGTTTTTTTGGCTCTCATTCTAAGTCTCGGGCTCGTCTTTTCGACCAGCACCGCTCTAGTAGCCGAGGATACGATCAAGGTCGGGGTGATGTATAGCATCACGGGAAAGGGCTCTAGCGTTGCAAAGGTCCAACTCGACGGGGTAAACCTTGCCATCAAGCAGGTCAACGACAAAGGCGGACTGATGATGGATGGGAAAAGGGTCAAGGTCAAAGCGGTCGTCCGGGATGACGAAACCAAACCAGATGTCGGGGTTCGAAGGCTCCGGGAATTCGTCGATGAGGGTGTTCCAATCATTGTGGGTGGGACATTCGCCCACGTGAGCACGGCCATTAATGAGCAGATCCATCCTGGTCAAGCATTGTTTATGGCCACGAATGGCATTCAGGAGAAGGTCTTTCGCAAGGAGAATAAGGCTCCCTATTACATCTCCTCTCTCGGTGCCGTTGATGGGATCGGAAGAATGTGTGCGGACTACGTGGCAAAGACCTATAAACCGAAGCACGTGATGCTCTTTCTTCCTGATTATGCCTATGGCCGAGGTGCAGCATCGGGAGCGCACAAGGTCTTCAGTACTAAATACCCCCACATTAAGGTAAGCGAGACCTGGTCCCCTGTGGGAACCCCTGACTTCACCTCGTACATCATCAAGATCAGGGATGCCAAGCCTGACGTGGTGATGATGGGCCACTGGGGGGATGACGCCATCAATGCATTGAAGCAGGTGTATGAGTTGGGTCTCAGGAAGGATGCGAAGATTTTCTTTAACTGCATCATAACCGCTTTTGCTGTCGGCATTCCGCCCGAGGCCCTCGAGGAAGTGACCATGGGGTGGTGGTGGTATCATGACCTGACCGGCATCGAGGATCGTGAAACGATGCAGGCTGTCGCTGAGCTGACCAAGGTGTGGCAAGAAGAGTACGGTGAGCCGCCCGATCCCTTTGCGGTTTATGCTTATTTGGGTATGCAGGAGACACTCAGAGGAATCGAGCTATCGAATTCCCTCGAACCGAAGAAGGTCTACGAGGCTCTCCTGGACAACCCGGAATTTATGAGCGTCAAGGGACCGGCCACATGGCGTATCGATGGAAGGCCCGAATATAAATACGCTATATGGATGGTCGACGGCAAACCAGCCGGCGTAAGAAGGGACAAATGGGACGTTGGCAAGGTAGTCGAGGGTTACACGGGTGAGGAGTTGTGCCTGTCTTTGGAGGAAATGGGCTGGTAACCATCGACAGTAGGGGGTATCGCCGCTCGCAAGAACTTAACCAGAGAGGAAGACACGTCAGGCATACCTGCATTTAGGAACTCAGCAGTGCGTTGTGTGAAAGACAAACTCCCCTGGGGGTCCCGCTCTCCCCTCGAAGATTGGAATTGTCCGTTTCCTTTGCTCTTTTGCTTTTTCCGATTGACACGCGAAACAGCTTGATGATGGGGCACGGGATCCAGAGGGGGAGTTTGTGAACAAAACAAAGGAGGTCTTTGTCTATGAAGAGTGTTTGGCACAAGATTCTTAGGGTTGATTTGAGCAACAATATTTGTAAAACCGAACAACTGCCCGAGGAGGTCTATGAGAAGTTCCTTGGCGGTTCTGGCATGAGCGCCTACATGCTTTGGCGAGAATGCCCGCGGGGAACCACGGCCTTCGACCCAGCCAACCGTTTGACCCTTGCTCCAGGGCCAATGCAAGGGGCCACACAGACCGGGGCGGGCAAGTGGACAGGCGGGGCTATTTCACCATCGATCAATCTGAACGCCGACTCGGCGGCAACTGCGTCCTTCGGCATTGAGATTAAGAATGCGGGCTACGACGCCATCGTCGCCCACGGCCGGGCGGAAAAGCCAGTCTATGTGGTCGTCGATGACGACAGGGCAGAGATCAAAGACGCCAGTCATCTCTGGGGCAAGAACGCCTATGAGGTGGAAGACGACATCAAAGAGGCTGAGGGCGAGAAATTCGAGTGCGTCACTATTGGCCAGGCCGGTGAGCGGCTTGTGCGTTACGCCAATATCCAGACTCGGAAAAAATCCTTTGTGGGCCGCTGTGGCCTGGGAGCAGTGATGGGCTCCAAACTGCTGAAGGGTGTGGCCGTGCGTGGCAGCCAGGAGGTTCCGGTGCACGACCCCGAGCAGCTTGACAAGCTGAATAAGGAGATCAATAAGCGTTTGGCTCAGATCGACTCTGAAAAGCCAGAGTTTCTGCGCATTTCGCGGGTCGGGACGGCCATGGCTACTGAGTTGTTCGCTCCCCAGGGCAACCTGCCCATCAAGAATTACCGGTTGGCCACATTCCCCTCAGGCGAGAAGGCCCTCCATGGCTCTAACTACGCGAAGGAGCTCAACGCAAAACCATGGCCTTGCAAATACTGCGTTCTCCAGTGCCACAACCTATGCGAGATCAAAGAGGGCCCTTACGCTTACAAGGGCAAAGGTCCAGAGTACGAGTCCTTTGCCATGATGGGCTTCGACTGCATGATCGACGACGTCAAAGCCGTGGCCTACGCTGGCGAATTGGCCAATCTGTACTCAATGGACACAATCTCTTTGGGCGGTGTCCTGGCCTGGGCCATGGAATCCTATGAGAAGGGCGTTATCAGCAAGGAAGATACATACGGCCTGGATCTGACCTGGGGCAACGCCGAGGCCATGGTCGAGATGGTCAAGAAGATCGGTACGCGGGCCGATGGTCTCGGCTATCTACTTGGTGAAGGCTCCAAGATTGCCTCGGAGAGGATCGGTAATGGTTCCGAAGAGTGGGCTATCCAGATGAAGGGCCAGGAGATCGCCGCGCACAATTGGCGTGCCCAATACATTTCGGCGTTGAACTACTGCACCGGCGTGGCTTCAGGCCCGAACCATGAGCGGGGCAACTCTCAGCACATATGGGTCGGCCACATCCGGCTGCCCGAGTGGGGCATCGATGAAGTGGAGAATGAGGAACGGTGGTCGTGGGAGAACGCAGCGGATCGCAACGCCAAATTTCACGACTACTGCAATATCATCAACTCTGCCTGCCACTGCAAGTTCATGGAGTTTCGCAGTTACACGCTCACCGACTTGCTCAACACGATCAATGCCTGTACAGGCCTCGGATGGACCCAGGAGGATCTGCGCCGTTGCGGTGATAGGATTACTCAGCTTCAGAAGCTCTTGAACATCCGCTACGGCTGGAAGAAGGAGCACGACTTCAAGTATCCCAAGCGGTTCATGGAGCCCGTCGATGAGGGCCCGGCGGCCGGCAAGATCCCCGTTGGGCTTGAAGACGCCATCATGGACTATTACAAGGTCCGGGGCTGGGATGAGGACGGCAAGCCGACCCCCGCCAAACTCGAGGAGGTCGGCCTGGAAGGTTTCCTCAAGTAATCAGAGGGTAATAGGTGGAGGAGCCAAGCTCCTCCACCGCCACCTCGTATAAGCAATCCAGCGGAACGGAGTTTTCCCTGAAGAGGCTCTAAATGAAGGCGTGTATCAATTGCAAGGAGCAGGAGTTCGAAGAGGGCACCACGTTCATTGAGGTGGTCAGACGCGTCCGCGAGGCCAAGAAGAACGAGCCAATGATCAAGGCAATTGTAGAGAAGACGGGAAAGGACAATATCATCTTCGCCTTAAACGGGCGGGTGGTGCAGCCCCACGAGTACGAAACCCTTGAGATCAAGGAAGGCGACGATATCCGATGGATTCATCCCTTTTTCGGTGGGTAAGTCTAAAGTGATCACCTCACTCGCGGCAGGGCATCGAGCAGGAACTTCATCCCAGCAATCACTCTATCATTCGCCTCAGGGTCGACTCCCTCATCCACAGTATTGAGATAGCCTTCGATAAGATGGGTCATGGTGATCCTGGTTGGCTTCCACCGCTTCATGATTTTTTCTCCATATTCCATACTCTTCGCAATATCGTTCATTCGAGATCATTCCTTCTCAAGCAGCCTTGCTCTTCCTCGGTATCTGTGCCCGTACACACTTGTTTTGTTTCTGAGGTCCGTGGCAGCATCCCGGGTATCAGACAGGGCGTCAGGTTGGCAGATCTGGTTGCTCGCCTTCTTACGCCTCTGCACGCCTGAAAAAGATCAAAACTGCAGCCATGACCATGAAAACCATGGTATCGGCTGCCTGGGACCAGAATCGGCCGGTGATGGCGAGGACCATGCCCAAGGCAAAGGCCGAGATGAACGTTCCTGTCAGCTTGCCCATCCCCCCGACGATAACGACGGCAAAGGCAATCAGAAGAATGTTGTGGCCCATATACGGATCGGCCGCGATCAACGGAGCATACAGGATCCCTCCAAGAACGGCCAGGACGCTTCCCAGGATAAACACGATGGAAAAATACTTGTCCACGTTGAGCCCTAAACACCTGACCCCCTCACTATCTTCTAGAGCAGCCGTTACGATTTTGCCGATAATGTGCCTCTTAAAGAAGAGGTTCAACCCAAGAAATAGGAGGATGGCACTACCAACGACAACGACCCTATAAAGGGGGATGAATATGTCGAAAAGGGGCAGGGAGATCCCTATAGGGTCAACGACAGGTCGTGGCGTATTCCCCCATATCCATTTGATTGCATCCGTACCTATCAATAGCATGGCATATGTGGCAATCATGGCGTAGTCCAGAGACTCGCCGTACAGCCGCCTGATTACGAAGCGCTCCATTATATAGGCAAGGGGGATAGCCACGAGAATGGCAAGCAGCATGGCAGCCGGGAAGAACCCCTTGATTACAGGCAGGAAGGTGATAAAAAAATAGACCCCCAGCGCGTACACGATACTGTGGGCGAAATTTATGATCTTCATCGTGCCAAAGGTAATGGAGAGCCCGATGGAAAAGAAGTAGAGAATCGCTCCGATCGTCAATCCGTAGAGCAAGGTTTGGATCATCTCTCTTACGCCTCCGCGGGCTGGCCTCGAGCGATCTTCTGTCTGAGAAAACCGATCAGAAATGTGGCAAAGCCCGTAAGGCCCCGCCTGAGCCAGAAGACAATAACCAGCAGCAAAATCCCCAAGATCCACTCCCATTCGGGGATGTGAGTGGCCAAATTGTCTTTCAATGTCATGAAGAATACGCCGCCTGCCAAAGAACCATAGAGGTTCCCAGCCCCACCGATTAAGCAGGCGAAGATGACCTCTACATTGCTTAATGGATGGATAAAAACAGGGCTGACAAACTGGATATACAGTGTGTAAAGGGTTCCGGCCAGGGCGGCAACGCCCCCGGCTATGATGAAAGTCAACCACTTGTAGTAGAAGGTGTTGTAACCCAGGAACCTGACCCTGCTTTCATCTTCCTTAATGGACCTGATGATGATGCCATATGGCGAGTTGGTCAATACCTTAAGGATGTAAAATGTGACGAGCAGGCATATAAGGACAAAGACAAAGGCGACGGGTTCCTTGGCAAAATCCAGAAAGCCCCACGGTTCAACACCGGAGGATATCCCGTCCTCGCCATGGGTAACTTCCTGAAACGCCGAGCCAATCAGAAAGAAACCCACCTGATTAAAGGCCAGGTTCGTCAGTGCAAAGGAGGCATCGGCAAGCCGTACAATGATCAGTCCCAGCAGGCCTGCCACAATGGCTCCGCCAAGTACCCCAGCCAGCATGGTCAAGACGGGATTAGGGTTGATGTGGAGGGAAAAGAGGGTGGAGACATACACGCCAGTGCCTAAATAAAGCATCTGGCCAAAGGACAGCCGACCCATGTACCCATAGAGCAGATCAAAGGACAGGACAAAGATGCAAAAGATCATGAACTCGGTCACCCGGTAGATGGCCAAGACGGGTACCAGTATGAGAAAAGCGGCCATGACGAGGCCCGTCTCCAGGAGGACCCTTGTTCTCTTGGCCGGAGCAACCTCAAATAAATCAGAGTTCTTATTTAATGATGATGGCCTTTCAATCTTGGTCCCACCCATGCTACAAATAACTCTCTAGCTCTTTCGTGTCAGCCATCTCGGATTTTTCAGATATTTCCCTGATGATTTTGCCCTCCTTCATGATGTATACGCGGTCGGCCAGGCGGTTGACGGTGGAGAGGTTCTGCTCGACAATGACAGCCGATACATTATTCTCCTTCATCTGGCTCAAGATTTGGAAGACATCTTCCATGACAATAGCTGCCAGCCCTTCTGTCGGTTCATCAATCAGAAAGAGCCTCGGATTCCCAACCAGAGCCCGGCCGATCAAAAGAATCTCTCGCTCTCCTCCGCTTAAACCACCAGCCTTATTATCCATCAGGTCATTCAGTTTTGGATAGATGCTGGTTACCCTTTGGATGGCTTTGGGCATGTCTTCGCCTGCGGCGTAAGCCGCCAGTTCGATATTGTCCCGTACGGTCAAGTGGCTGAAGACCCTTTTGTCCTGAGCCACGTAGCGTACACCTCTTTGGGCTAATTTTGCAGAGGAGAGGCCATGCGTATCCTCTCCGTCGTAGGCAATCGAACCTTTAGAGGGCTTCATCAGGCCACTGATTGTCCTCAGGAGAGTGGTTTTCCCGGCACCGTTTCGGCCCACAATAAAGACCATCTCACCCTGATTCAGTTGGAGCGACACATCATGAAGGACCTTGGCGCGACCATAGGTAACATCGATTCCCTTTACGTCGAGCAATTTTCCTCTTCCTTTCCCCAGTAGCACTCTCTGACTGCTGGATCACGGAGGACCTGTTCAGGATCACCCTCACAGAGGATCTTTCCCTCATTCATCACGCACAGCTTTTTCACCACTCCAACGATCTTGGAGATCTTATGCTCAATGATGACCAGGGCGAATTTCTCCTTCATCCGATGAATCAGGTTCAACACTCCCCCAATCTCGTGATCACTGAGACCCGAAAGGGGCTCGTCTAATAGGAGTACCCTCGGCTTCAGAGACAGGCCAATAGCAATTTCAAGCATCCTCTTGTCACCATAGGAGAGTTCAGAGGTACGGGCAGAAGCCTTTTTTTCAATCCCCACCAACTGCAGAGACTCCAGGCAGTCATCCACCACGATCTTTTTCTGGGCAGGTGCGAAAAAGAACTTCTGTACGGATTGCCGTTCCCTTTTGAATCTGATCGTTGACAGGACCAGGTTCTCCCACACCGTCAATGAATCGAAAACGGAAACGAGCTGGAAAGTTCGAGCCATCCCCATCTCAACCCTTTTATGGGGGGGGATTTTGGTAATGTCTTTGCCGCAGAAGCTTATGTTCCCAGCACTGGGAGGGAAGAAACCCGATAACAAGTTAAACAGGGTGGTCTTTCCAGAGCCGTTCGGGCCGATAATGCCCGCAACTTGACCCTCTTGGAGACTGAAGTTGACCTGGTTGACAGCTACCAGACCATCAAAGCGCTTGGTCAAGTTCTGGGTGCTGATCAGATCAGACATAATATAAGTCCGCCTTATTCAGATTGGCATTCGGGTGACGCACCGCGATTACCAGCCCAATTCGGCCGGTGTCTTCTGGGCAAATTCGCCGCGGTAAGAATCTATCACCTTCACATAATCCCACTTCACGTCTTTCCTTTCATCACGCCCAAGTCCTCTCGCAATGAAGGATGAGTGCTTGTACCGAGGAGTCCCATACCTCAACCATTTGGCTGGCCCTTTGGGGCCCGTCCACTCGGGATTCGCCATGAGGGCACCATAAACCTTCTCTGGACCGGTTGACATGGCAATCTCCATGCCCCTGACAGCCTCGTAGACTCCCATATACGCACTCGTGCCGTAAGGGTCCGGCGGCTCTCCATAGGCAGCCCTATACCGGGCAGTGAATGCATTGGCCCGATCTGCCACCTCAGGGTAAGGAAACCCCCTCATGTCATGGTACCAGAACATCTGGCACATGACCCCCTCCAGGGCCTCGGGAGGAATCCCTGTGGCAAAGACATTGACGATCCAGTTAAAAAAGATCTCCGTCTTCTTGCGCAGCCCCATATCGTGGGCCTGCTTCAGAATCGTGATCGCATCGTTGCCCCATTGGCCCATCATGACAATTTCAGGTTTGGCATCTAGGGCCTTGATGAGGTAAGGGGTCATATCGGCAGTTCCGACTGGTGTCATGATGCTTGTATACTTGACCTCTGGCATCTTCTTGAAAACACTCTTAATCCCCCTCAGAGCACCATGCCCGTAAGCATAGTCCGGCAACATGACAACAATGTTCTTCTTCTTCATCACTTCGCCCACGTAGGCAGCCGCACCGCTCCCAATCGATTCGCAGGGAAAAAGGGTGGACAGGCTATACGGCGCTTTCTCCTTCGGGGTAAACATCTTCTCGGGCGTGCAGTTCGTGGCAACAAAGAGAATCGGGGTCCTCCGGTTCTGGGCGTTCATGGCCATCGATACATGGGCAAAGGTCCCTCCAATCAGAGCACTGATTTTCCTGTCCTTGATCATGGACTTCATTTTCCGAACAGCCGCATCTGGCTTGGTCTCGGTGTCTTGATAGACGGCCTCAATCTTGAGCCTTCTGTCACCAATCTTGACGCCACCCCTCGCGTTGATTTCGTTGACAGCCTGCTTGGCCGAATCCATCTGTTTGGTGCCCACCGCCGAGCCTTTGCCAGTCAGGGCATAGATAATCCCAATCTTGACCGTGTCAGCTGCAGCCACAGGAGAACTGGTTGAAAAAACCAAAACCACACTGAAGATAAGGCCCAATAAACCAAAACCCTTAAACCATCTTCTCATCACCTCTCCTCCTTTCTAACCTAAAGGTTAAGAAGAAATCCCGGAAAAGTTATGGAGCCCTTTCCGAGAATAAACACTCACCCGCTCCTATTCCTTGCACTCCTTTCCATAATGTATGAAGACGCTACCACACCCTATATGTCAATGGGCCTGAAGATCAGAACAATTGCCATCACAATAAACACCATTGTTTCAGCACCCTGCGACCAGTACCTTGCCGTAACCGCCATGACCATCCCTAGAGTCACGGCGGATACGAAGGTCCCCCTTAGGTTTCCCATCCCTCCCACGATGACCACGGCGAAGCACAACAAGAGGATCGAGAGCCCCATATAGCGGTGNNAAGAGGATCGAGAGCCCCATATAGGGATGGACTGAGCTGATCGGAGCGTAGAGAACCCCTCCCAGGGCAGCCAAGGCGCTTCCCATCATAAAAACGATAGAAAAGTACTTATCAACGTCAATCCCCAGGCATCCGACCCCATCCTTGTCCTCCAGGGCTGCCACCACGATCTTACCCACAATGGTCTTCCTAAAAAAGAATTCCAACCCAATAAAGAGAAGGATGGCAATCATAAAGATGACGATCCGGTAGATAGGAAGTGCCAAACCCCAAAACATCAGATAGCTGCCGGCGAGCGGATCACTCAAGGGATAGGGACTGACCCCCCATATCCACTTGATCGCATCCACGCCAATCAAGGCTACGGCAAAGGTAGCAATGAAGGTATGGTCGAGAGATTCCCCGTAAAGCCTGCGGATGATGTATCGCTCAATCAGATAGCTTATTGGAATGACTACGATGACGGCAATCATTGCGGCGATGACAAAATATCCCTTGAACAGAAGGCAAAGAGTGATGAGCATATAGACACCAAGAGTGTAGGTCAGGGTATGCGCAAAATTGATGACCCTCATCATTCCGAAGGTGAGTGAAAGGCCGATGGCAATAAAGTAGAGTATTGCCCCGATCGTAAACCCGTAAACGATAGTATGAATCATCCCTTAACGGCCTCCGGGTCTATGGACCTCACGACCACCTTCTTTCTTTTGCATATTCCCAAACGCCCTGGAGATATCCCCAAATACCCTTCTGAAATCGGAAGATGATCATCAGCAGGGCAAAGCCCAGGAACATCTCCCATCGGTGAATATAGATGGGCAGATAATTACTGATAACCATGTAACTCACACCGCCCACAATCGCCCCGTAGAGACTCCCGGCCCCTCCGATCAAGCAGGCGAATACCACGCCTACGTTACTGTGCACGTCCATGACATTGGGATTGACATAGTTATAATTCAGTGCGGTCAGCGTTCCAGCGAGTCCAGCCAAGGATCCTGCCAGAACAAAGGTTACCCACTTATAGAGAAAAGTGTTGTATCCGAGAAACTTGACCCTCGTTTCATCCTCTTTGATCGATCGAATGAGGATCCCGTAGGGTGACGAGGTGACCCGTTTCAGGAGGTAAAAAACCAACACCAAACAGATGAGGACAAACCAGTACATCGTCGTCCGGCTGCTGAAATTCAGAAAACCAAACGGCGATGCGTGGATTCCGAACCCATCCTCTCCATTTGTGATCGTCCTGAGGGGCGATAGAACGAGAAAAAACCCGATCTGATTGAAGGCCAAGTTGATTAAGGCAAAACAGGCGCCAGTTGTCCGAACAATGATGAGGCCGATGAGCATCCCCAGTAAGCCCGCAACGATGATCCCCACGAGAATGGCCAGAATGGGATTCTTATTCACGTATTTGAGAAAAAGCCCGGAACAGTAGGCGCCTGTCCCCAAAAAGAGCAGATGGCCGAAGGAAAGCCGGCCCATATACCCGTAGATCAGGTCAAAAGACATAGCGAAGATGCAGAAGATCATGAAGTCGGTGACTCTGTTGGCTGAGAGCACTGGGGTAATCCCCAGGAACCCTGCAGTGATCACAAAGAGACCGATCAGTTCCCGTTCCCTCACCCGGATCCGCCTTAAGCTCGCCGAGGCTGCTGTAACTACGTCCGAATTCGATACAGACGGTCTGTCCACGATCAACTCCTCTGGAGTCCCATATCACAGCAAGGAGCCGGGTTTATCGAAACATGTTGTCTCGCCGACTTCATTCTCCCCCTAACTTGAGGGCCTTCAGACAAGGCCCAGATCCAGAATCTCTTATTTAATCGTTTCCGATCCTTTTGTCAAAGAGTCTTTAATCTGGAGTTTCCGGACTTTCATAGGATGTATTTCCATAACCTGTTCATTATATGACAAGTTCTATTTTTGATTAGCGAAAACCCTTGTCCTTTCGCTTCCCCTGCTTTCGAGGTGACCCTTTCGAGGCTCGCAGGCGGGGAATACTTACCCCTTCCAGCCTCTAAAGGGCTGGCCTTCCCCTTCCTGCTCACCACATGATGGGTACCCCACCTCTCCAGCAATTTACGCTCAAGGACAACGGTTTTCTCCAAACATTAACGAAACTCCAGGTCTTTAAAGGGCAAATCCAAGGCCCCTTCTGCCTTCCCTCTATTGCTTATGATTCCCATTGGCTGTCATCTCACTTGCTGAAGAGCTGGAAGCATTTCCTACGGGTAGGGCTCAATGAACTTTGGGGCCTCAGGATTCAACCGCGAGAAGAGTTGGGGGTTATTCATGAAAGAGACTTTACGCTGAGCATGGAGATGTCTTTTTTTGCTATGCCCTCTCATCGCTCAGAGCAGTGGGTGTTTCAAAATGGTGTATTTCTAAATAGGCAATGGCTAACAACCACTCCATCTCTATACACCATTTTGAAACGACCCAGTAAGGGGGCTTGCTTTGAGGGCATTGACCAAGAAAAGGTATCTCCATGCTCTTTTCTATAGTTAGTTTCGTAGGAGGGTGAACGGCTATGTGTTTCCATGTTCCAAGCAAGGGAGAGTAGATAATCCGTTACTGTGGACAGTACAGCAACATGTCTCGGGGCAAGATGAGGACCTTCGAGGCCTTACACCCACCTCCGGTTCTTGCGCCAGAGATGGCGGTGATAGGGCAATGCCGATGTTAATCAGCCTGATCTTATTTCAGTGTCTCGCTCTGTTAAAATAGCTCCAAACTCATTTATCCGGGATAGACCTCTGTTTTAGACATTAGCTCCAACACCTTCACGAGAGACGAATGATCCCAATCAAGTCCACCCTGAGCGGCAACGGCGTTCCATAGCTGTGAAATAAGTGAGGTTCCAGGCAGCGATATAGCCAATTCCTTGGCGAGAGACATGGCGATTTCGGTATCCTTTTTATGCAGTCCTACCTTGCCCCCGGGTTTGAAATTGCGCTCCAGCATCCTCTGACCATGTAACTCCAACACACGGCTATGAGCAAATCCTCCCATGAGAGCATTCCTCACCTTTTCCGGGTCAACACCTGCTTTCTTGGCAAAAATCAAGGCCTCAGCAACTGCCTCAATGGTTAAGCCTACTATAATCTGATTTGAGATCTTTGCTACCTGCCCAGCACCATGATCGCCAACGTAATTGACATTTTTGCCCATTCTCTGCAGAACAGGTAAAACTCGCTCAAATATCTCAGGCTTTCCCCCTGCCATGATGGATAGGGTTGCCTCAATTGCCCCGGTCTCTCCGCCACTTACCGGAGCATCAATCATCTCCATACCGTTTCCTTCCAATTTTTCAGCTATTCTCCTGGCCGTCGTAGGGGAAATTGTACTCATATCAACCAGAATGGTCCCTTTGCTCATACCTTCAAGGGCCCCACCTGGACCTATGGTTACTGTTCCTACTATGTGATCGTCCGGAAGCATGGTGACAATAACATCCACAGACTCCGATGCCTCTTTAGGTGAGAGGGCCTTATCAGCCCCCTCTGCCACCAACTGCTGAATTGGTTGAGGATTTACATCGTGCACCACCAGTTCATACCCGGCATTCATGAGATTCTTGGCCATTGGCTTGCCCATGATGCCAAGACCTATAAAACCAATTCTGTTAATCATTTTTCCTCCTCCTGGTTAAGAGTTCTCTTTGCATCCTTCGGTGAGAAAGAAAGCGAATATATCATCGATCCATTTCCGGGACACAGCCAGAGATGAGGCTAGCTCCTTTCCTTCCAGAGCAAACTCGAAGAGGTACTGGAGTACTTTATGACCGAGCACGGTGATGTCCGGCCACCAA
>JABAOH010005086.1_pt3 | contig 19548 bp, 16 predicted proteins | sample 7062181 | NCBI WGS metagenome assembly JABAOH01 (sample SAMN14538630, study PRJNA623070) | marine sediment metagenome | biome: marine biome [ENVO:00000428]; feature: marine pelagic biome [ENVO:01000023]; material: deep marine sediment [ENVO:00002113]; isolation source: pool of 5 deep marine... | reverse complement strand
GGCGATGAATACACCTATTGGAATCGCATGTCTGCCGCGGGAATATACGCGGTCATACCGAGTTTGCTTTTCTTCTTGCTTGCCCAGAAATACATCGTCAGGGGACTCACGTCCGGGGCCCTCAAATATTGATCGAAGAAGGGAGAAGGGGTACATGTGGAGTGAAATTCGTACAAGGGTGGTGAACGGGGAAGTCGTTTACGGTATTATGGTCAGGCAGGGGCGGGATCCAGGTGTGACCACGTTGGTGGGCAAGGCAGGCTTTGACTTCGTGTATATCGATATGGAACACGGGGCATACTCCTTGGAGACCGTGGCTGATCTCATCAGGGGAGCAAAATCCGTGGGTTGCGCTCCGATCATTCGTGTCCCGCATGCCGAACGATATTTTATCTCCCGCGTTCTGGATGCCGGAGCTGAGGGTATCATGGTGCCGATGCTGTCAAAACGGGAGCAGGCGGAGAGGGCTGTCAGCTTTGCGAAATTCCCGCCGATGGGGAGAAGGGGGGTGGGACTCAGTAATGCACAGGTGGATTTCGCTGCCGTGAAGGCATCGGATTTCACGGCGGAGGCAAACGACAGAACACTCGTCATCGCTCAGATCGAGAACGAAGAGGGGATCCGGAACATCGATGAGATCCTGTCCGTGGATGGGATCGACCTGGCGGTGATGGGGCCGAACGACTTGTCCTATAACCTGGGATACCAGGGGCAGACGGACCACCCGAAGGTTGTGGACGCGATCCAGAAGGTGGTGAACGCCGCGCGCCGATGTGGTAAACATTCAGGAACCCACATGGGGAGTCTGGAGCAGCTGCTCTACTGGAAGGCGCGGGGGATGACCTTTATCGCCTACAACACGGATGCGGGTCTCCTCTATAGGGCTGCCTCTGACGGGTTAGATTCTCTCAAACAGGGTGTATGACCAACGTGACTGGTGCCGCTCATGGCCGGGGAGCTCCTCGGTGGTTTCAGTATTACACCCGGGCAAGAAAGCCGAATTGACCGAATAAGTGGAAAAAAGGGGAATGTCAAGGTGTTGGTCAAATCACTTGACCAAAAAACTTGACAAAAAATTAAATATCATTATAAAATGGGTTGATTTTAAACTCGGGGATTGGAAATCAACCATTTCACGGGAAAGGGGGGATTCTAGGCCTAATTTAATCCACAGGAAAGGGGGGATTTAAAGGGGGATTTAAAAACATCTAAGCAATTGGAAAGGAGGGACTTAGAACATGGCGAAAAAGAAGATAACGAGAAGGCAATTTATCAAGAGCGTTGCTGCCAGTGGCGCTGCGGTCGCCGGTGCGACGGCTATCCCCAGCCTGTCGCGTAAGGCCTATGCCCAGAAGCCGAAGCTCTCCATCGCGATGTGGAATCACTGGGTCCCCGGGGCAACCGACGTACAGAGATCGGTCATTGAAGAGTGGGCCAAGGAGAACAAGGTCGATATGACGGCGGACTTCATCGGTCCCAGCGCGACGGAGATGCTGACCGTCGCCTCGGCGGAATATCGCGCCGGCACGGGGCACGACATCATGGTCCTTACGACTTTTGACGGGCTTTTCTTCAAGGACAAGCTCGAACCCATGGACGATGTGGCCGATTACATTCAGGGGAAGTATGGTAATTTCGATGGTATTTCAACCTATCTCTCCAATGTCGATGGGAAATGGATAACCGTCCCCGCGCCAACAGGCTCCCACAGCTATCCCATGGTCACCCGGATCGATCGATGGAGGGAGATCGCTGGCATGGATGTTGTGGATGTCTTCCCAGCGGATGTGATGCAGCGGAATGCGAGCAAGGTGAAGAAGTTTACCTATAAGGCCTTTCTCAAGCAATGTGAAAAGGTGGCCAAAGCTGGCTACATGTATGCCAATCCCATAAGTGAGTGTAGCGACGCGGATGACTGGCTCTGTCCGCTGTTCCTGTCCTTCGGGTCCGTGCCGGTGACTGAAAAAGGAGACATCACCATTGAATCGGATGAGACCCTTGAGGCCCTTGATTATGTGCAGCAGCTCGTGCAGTATATGCCGAAGGAGATCTATGGCTGGAATGACGCCTCAAATAACCGCTGGATCATCTCCGGAAAGGGTTCGGCCATTCAGAATCCGCCCAGCGCCTGGGCCGTGGCCGTGAGAACGAGGCCGGATGTGGCCGCACAGCTCTGGCACCATGACACCCCACGGGGGCCCAAGGGGCGTTTTCGCGGAGCTCTCTACATGACCTACGGCCTGTGGAAGTTCTCCAAGAACAAGAAAGCCGCCAAGGATTTCATCAAGTGGTTCCTGGAGAGCGCCCAGCAGTGGAAGCTTCTCGCGGCGGCAAAGGGATACGACGTGCCGCAGCTGAAACCCCTCGAGGCCCATCCCGTGTGGAAAGAGGAAAGCCCGCCAGCGGGAGGCCTGTATAACTACATTCCGAGGGGAGACGAAAAGCTGATCGTTGGTGGATGGCCGGCACACCCCGATATAGGCGTCCAGATCTACCGCAAGTACCTCATCCCGGTTATGACCGCCAAGGTGACGACCGGGGAGATGAGCCCGAAGGAAGCCATGAAGTGGTGCGCCGGAGAGCTGGAGGAGGTTGTTAAAGGATAACCCCTTTTCCCAAGTCGGGGGAGGATTTCCTCCCCCGACCAAACTTATGGGGTGTCATGAATCGGGTAGCTGGGGAAAAATCGAGAGGGCCGAGCCTTTTGAGCAGATTGAGGTCGAGGCGTTTCATCGGTTACTGGATGGTTCTGCCCCTCGTTCTGCTGATCTTCGGCCTTGTGGTCTATCCCTTCTTCTACTCCATCTCCCTGAGCTTCAAAAACAAGAAGGAGACGAAGTTCGTTGGGCTGTGGAATTACAAAAGGCTCATAAGGTATGGGACATTCTGGCTCGTTGTGGGCAATTCCTTTCGGTTTACTCTCACGGCCGTTTTTTTCAAGGCCACCCTCGGGCTGACTCTGGCGTTAATCCTCAACAATTTGCCCTTTCGGGGGCAGCGTATCTGGCGAGGGGTTTCTTTGATCCCCTGGGTAATGCCGCTGGCCTTGAGCTCGTTGGGCTGGTGGTGGATCTTCGAGCCCACCCACAGCGCCCTCGATTGGGTTCTCGTTCAGCTGGGCGGTACGCCGAAGCCCTGGCTGAGCGACCCCTTTTGGGCGCGGGTTGGGACGATTATAACGAACGTCTGGTTTGGGACGCCCTTCTTTATGATTATGTACCTTGCAGGCCTGAAATCGATTCCGCAAAGCCTCTATGAGGTTGCCCAAATCGATGGGGCCGGGGCCCTTCAGCGCTTCCGGTACGTTACATTTCCCATGCTGAGAAGGTTAATTTCCATAACGGTGATGTTCTCAACCATCGTGACTTTCGCGAATTTCGACATCGTGTGGATCCTGACCCACGGTGGACCTCGATATACCACACACCTCTTCGGGACGTACGCCTTTAACGTTGGGATTGAAACACAACATCTCCCTCGGGGTGCGGCAATTGCGCTGTTCATGTTTCCGGTTCTGGCTATTGCCGCCTTCTTTATCTTACGCAACATCGCTCGGGGCGAGGAATGATACGGTCTCTGGCAACACGGAAAAATATGAAGGTGAGGCTCTCGTACGTGGTCCTCATCCCGTTCCTGATCTTCTTCATGTTTCCCCTGTACTGGATGCTCATCACCTCGTTTAAGACGGATACCGAGATCACGAGCCTTAAGGGGATACCGTTGATCATCCAGTCAAAACCCACGCTTGCTCACTACAAGAAGATCTTCTTCGAGGAGAAGCTCCTGACGTGGTTTAAGAATTCCTTTATCATAACGGGCCTGGTGACGCTTATCACCATGGTCATCAGTATTTCGGCGGCGTATGCCCTTGCGCGGACGAGATTTTTTGGATCTCAGCCGTTGGGGATAGGTATCTTTTTGACCTACCTCGTTCCTCCCACGCTCTTATTCATACCCTTTTTCAAGGTTGTAGGTATCCTGGGTTTGCTCAACACCAAGTGGTCCCTCTTGTTTATCTACCCGACGGCAACCGTCCCCTTCTGTACCTGGATACTCATCGGGTACTTCTCCGCTATACCGAGGCAGCTGGACGAGGCGGCGTTTGTGGATGGGGCCAGTTATTTCCAAATGCTTACGAAGGTCTTTCTACCCGTGGCTACCCCGGGGTTGATAGCTGCTACGATGTTCGCGTTTACCGTTTCCTGGGCTAATTTCCTCTACCCTTTGGCTTTCATCTACAATCACGATGAGCAGGTGCTGACTGCCGGGATTTATACGTCGCTTGTCAAGGGGGACGTCTATTTCTGGGGTGAGCTGATGGGGGCGGCACTGGTGGCATCCGTGCCCGTGGTGGTGCTGTTCGCCTTTCTCATGGACTATTACATAGCCGGATTGACTAAAGGAACGATAAAATAGATGGACTCCGGGAGCATTGTTGTATCGTTTTTGGAGAATTTATTTCGAGAGTACATTCTAGCCGCCATAAGGAAATGATATCATAACGCCTAGATTTTAAAGGTTCATACTTACACCGAAATAAAGGGGGTTAAAAAATGGCTAAGGTAGTTATCGAAAGCCTCTCAAAAAACTTCGATAGGGTGGAGGCGGTTAAGAATTTCGAACTGGAGATCGATGATAGGGAGTTCGTGGTGCTGGTTGGACCATCGGGTTGTGGTAAGTCAACCACTCTCAGATGTGTTGCGGGATTGGAGGAAGTGACTGCGGGGGAGATATACATCGGTGACCAAATGGTCAATGACCTTCCACCCAGGGATCGGAACATAGCCATGGTATTTCAGGACTATGCGCTGTATCCCCACATGAGTGTATATCAGAATATGGCCTTCGGGTTGAAGCTCAGAAAATACGCCAAGGCTGAAATCAATCAGAGGGTGAGAGAAGCGGCACAGATTTTGGGAATTGAGGAGCTTTTGCAACGAAAGCCGAGGGAATTATCAGGGGGGCAGCGTCAAAGGGTTGCTGTTGGGCGGGCCATCGTGAGAAAGCCATCAGTTTTCCTTTTTGATGAACCACTGAGCAACCTCGACGCGAAACTACGGGTTCAGATGCGAGCAGAGCTTTCAAAGCTCCATCAACAATTGCAGACCACCATCGTCTATGTGACCCACGATCAAGTTGAAGCCATGACCATGGGGACGAAAATCGTCATCATGAAGGATGGAGAGATTCAACAAGTGGGAACCCCCATGGAGGTCTATGAGTATCCGGTGAACCTGTTCGTGGCGGGATTCATCGGGAGCCCAGCCATGAACTTCATTCCGGGAAAGATCATATCCAAGGACTCAAAGCTTTATGTCGACGCGGAAAGCTTTGAGCTATTGATACCATCAGACAAGGAGCAGTATCTCGAGGGTAAAACAAACGAGGAGGTGATCTTCGGTATCCGTCCTGAAAACATGCAAGATAAATCTTTTGCCGAAAAGAGCATCCAGGGCAGTTCCATCAAAGCAGTAGTCGAGGTCGTCGAGCCCCTGGGGTCTGAGGTTCAGCTTTTCGTGACCTCTGGTGAACATAGTTTAGTTGCCCGCGTTGATCCACGAACGCGAGCAAGACTTTCCGAGGAGATCGAATTAATCTTAAATACGGATAAAATCCATATCTTTGAAAAGGACCCCCCCCACTTCAGGATAAGAACAGAGGAACGCCCGTAAAATTCAAAATCCTGACCTCGTAGTCTCGACTTACGACAAACGGTGCTCTTTAGGAAGGGGTATGGAAAAATGAAAGAGATCTTGAGGCTGTTCCCCTTTGGATTCGTCCAAACCGCGCGAGTACCTATTCTATGTATAGTGTTCCTCCACCTGCTCGCTATTCAGCCGTCGGCAGCAGGTATTGAGGTAATCACCATTGCCGGCAGCGGGGAATACTCCTCTACGGATGGTCCGGCCCTTGCAGCGGGGCTCGCCGATCCTCTCGGTATTGCCGTTGATCCTGCCGGGGCCATCCTTTTTACTCAGGCCGAGACGACGATTGTTCGAAAGGTTACCTTAGATAAGAGGGTTATCACCATCGCCGGGAAAATGAGGAGGAAACATAAAGATGGCAGGATTGAGGAAGCGCTCTTTGAGGAAGCAAGGGCTATCGGCGTGGCCAAGGATGGAACCATCTACGTCGGAGATCACACCACCGTTGGAATCAGGAAGATAAGCCCCGAAGGGATGGTGAGCACCATTGCCGGGCCCATGCACGGCCGGTTCATCGATATCAAACCGCACGAGAGATCATACTGGATAGGGATTCAGTTCTCCTTCGATCCAAAGGGGAATATCATTTTCGGGACAACTATGTATCCCACCTACGTATTAAGCCTTACACCGGATGGCACGGTATCTAAAGTTGCCGGAAACGGCAGGAGTGGATACGTAGATGGCCAGGCGCAGAATGCTGAGTTTCGTATGCCCAGTGGGATTGCTGTGGCACGTGATGGGAGCGTATATGTGGCTGATGGACATGCCTCCGGAGGTGCCATATACCAGCCGGGAAACAACGTGATTCGGAAGATCTCGAAGGGCATTGTATCAACGGTTGCCGGGACCGGGAATCCCGGCTTCAAGGATGGGCCTGGGAAGGAGGCGGAATTTAACTCCCCCATGGCCCTGGCCGTGGATCCGAGGGGAAATATCTACGTATCAGACTCCGAAAACCACTGTATCCGCGTCATAAAACCCAATGGGATGGTGGAAACGATTGCTGGAACTCCGGGAAAACCCGGGTTTGCGGATGGTCCTAGCAAAACTGCGCAATTCAACGGCCCAAGGGGTATCGCCTTTGATGGGGAAGGTAACCTCATTGTGGCCGACCTTGGTAACAACCGGATAAGAAAGGTAGTTCTTCCGTAGGAAGATCATCCCTTCCAATACCGTAAGGGCGTGGCTGGTGTCTCATATCCCACCACACTTTTTTTCCACTTGAAGGCTTTTTGGTCCTCTTGGTGGGTGGCTATCATCTTAGGCTCATTGGGTCCATAGCAGAAACCACCTTCCGCAGGAGAGTTCTTAAACCACCAACCGTCTTGAATGAGTACAGAGGGGTATGAGGTCCCAATCGCTTTTTCCCCTCCGTGATATTGACATTCACTTTTGGGAAAAAGATAATGGGAGGAGATGTGGTTTTCGTGGGGATGGGGAATGCGATTGGACAGGATGTAAACCCCAATGGATTTCCCAGGGCACACGAAGAGATCGGGACGCGCAGGTGGGACGATTACGACGCAACATCTGGAAAGAGGGGACACCAGCCAGAATCAGCTTGCAGGATAATTGAATGGCACAGGACAGAGAATGCTTAAGGGAGGGGGCTTAATTGGACCTATTTGACCTTCATGGACGCCTTGCCGTTGTTACCGGTGGTTCTCGGGGTATTGGTTTCGCCATTGCGGAAGGTCTAGCATCATCTGGAGCTCTCGTAGTAATCGGGGCTACCAGTTCCGAGGGGACGGAAGCGGCCGCAGCCAAGATCAGGGCGGAAGGGGGACAGGTTAAATCGATCGCGGTCGATGTAGGAAAACGCGACTCCGTTCAGGATATGGTAGCTCAGATCGTAAAAGACTCCGGTCAGATCGACATTTTAGTCAATTGCGCGGGGATCATCGTGAGAAAGCCCATCGAGGAAATTACCGATGGGGAATGGGACTCCATTATGGACGTCAATCTCCGAGGAGTATTCCTCTGTTCCCAGATTGTCGGCAGGGAAATGATCAAACGGAAACAGGGGAAGATCATAAACATCTCCTCTAACATAGCCCGGGTGCTTCAGCCCGGCCGAGGAATCTATGCTGTGAGCAAGGCAGGTGTGTCCCATCTTACGAAGGTGATGGCCCTGGAGTGGGCTCCCTATAACATCAATGTCAATGCCATCGCACCGGCCCCGACAATTACCGCTCTCAACAGAAAATATTTTGAGGAACATCCCGAAGATCTCAAGGAGAGGCTTCGGTCCATTCCGCTTGGGCGATTGGGAGATCCCCAGGATTACGTTGGAACAGCCATACTGCTCGCTTCGAGGGCCTCCGATTTTATCACGGGACAGACTATTTACGTGGATGGGGGATCGATTCTCATATGAGCACGAGGCGGTGAGGGTCTTTTTAGTTTTCTCTCAAAAAGCCAGTAGCTCTATGAGGGGAGCCATCATCACAGGAGATTTCGGTTTCCGATCAACGGGCACTTAGATGCGATTGGAGAAGAACATGCGCGTCTTAATCACGACAACATCGTTCATGGATACGCCTGGGGCCCATCACGATCTCTTGGGAGACCAAGGATATGAGCGCCTCACTGCCAAGGGGCCGTTGGGCGAAGATCAGATGATCAATTTAGTGGGAGATGTGGATGGCATAATTTGCGGCGATGATGCCATTACGCGCAAGGTGATCAAAAAGGGCTTGCCAAAGCTCAAGGTTATCAGCAAATACGGTATCGGTGTGGATCGGATCGACCTTGAGGCCGCCCGGGAACTGGGTGTGCCCGTGACCTATACCCCGGGAGTGAATGAGGTCACAGTGGCCGAGCATGTATTTGGGTTGATGATCTCCCTGGCCAGGAACATCCCTCAGGAAAACCAGTGGGTAAAGGAGGGGCAGTGGAAGCGAATCACAGGGCATGAGCTGTGGGGGAAAGCCATAGGAATCATTGGAATGGGGCGGATCGGCAAACAGGTGGCGAGAAGGGCGTTAGCTTTTGAGATGAAGGTGTTGGGATGCGATCCGATTTGGGATGATCCCTTTTGTCAACAGCATTCCGTAGGGAGATGTCTGATGGCCGAGGAACTCCTTCGACAGGCCGATTTTGTCACCTTACACATGAATCTCACCCCTGAGAACCAGTATTTCATTAATGAGGGGCGACTGCAGTTGATGAAGCCAACTGCTTATTTGATCAACTGTGCTCGTGGGGCGCTGGTCAACACGGCTGATCTCCTGGAGGCCTTAAGGAAACGGAGGATTGCGGGTTATGCGGCTGATGTCCTGGAACATGAGCCTCCTGATCCCAATGATCCCTTGGTCAACTGCGGTTTGGAAAATGTCATTCTGACCCCACACATCGGTTCCAGAACCTACGAGAGTGTAGTTCGACAGGCAACCATGGCCGTAAAGAATCTCGTTGCCGTGCTGCAGGGTGAGAGACCATTAGCTCGGGCAAACTAAGTCCTTCGATTCATAAGTCCGAAGACGAACTTATTTAGACCTCGGCTGAGCGACTCGAATGTCTTAGATCCTGAGGACTTCGGCGTGAGCTCAGTCGAACGCTCAGGCCCGAAGAGATTGAGCAATTTCCCAGACTCAATTTGGCAAAATACGTCCCCGTATTCTCACATCGAGGCACCAAGGAGGTTGGAATGGAAAAGCAGGAAATTGGCTTAATAGGACTGGCCGTAATGGGGGAGAATCTCGTTCTCAATATAGAGAGCAAGGGGTATTCCGTGTCTGTCTATAACAGAACTGTGGACAAGGTGAAGATATTCTTGGAAGGAAGGGCCTCCGGGAGGAATATCCGTGGGACCTACTCGATTAAGGAGTTGATCGAGTCCCTGGCTTCCCCTAAACGAGTCATTTTCATGGTTAAGGCCGGGCCCGCAGTAGACGAGCTGATCGATCAGGTAAAGCCCTACCTATCGGGGGGAGACATCATCGTTGATGGCGGAAACTCCTTCTTCAGGGATACGGAACGGCGGCACGAAGCCCTGGCTCCGGAGGGTATCCACTACATGGGGACGGGGATCAGCGGTGGCGAAGAGGGGGCACTGAAGGGGCCCAGCATCATGCCGGGCGGGCCGAGAGAAGCCTATGATCGCCTGGCACCGGTGCTGACCAGAATCGCTGCCCAAGTGGACGATGGGCCCTGTTGCACCTACATCGGTCCCGCAGGCGCCGGCCATTTTGTGAAGATGGTGCACAACGGGATTGAGTATGGTGACATGCAGCTCATCGGCGAGGCATACGATATCTTGAGGACTGCCTTGGGTTTGGAGCCGGCGGAACTGGCCGACATTTTTGCCCGTTGGAACGAAGGGGTGCTCAATTCTTTTCTCATCGAGATTACGGCGAAAATTTTTACGAAAATCGATGAAGAAACAGGGAAACCTCTGGTAGACATGATTCTGGACAAGGCGGGCCAGAAGGGAACGGGAAAATGGACCTCCCAAACGGCCTTTGATCTGGGGGTGGCCGTTCCGACCATCAATGCGGCCGTAGAAGCGAGAATTTTATCGGCCTACAAGGCGGAACGAAAGGCGGCAAGCAAAACCCTTGGGGGCCCACAGAAGCGATTCGAGGGGAAGAAGGAGGAATTGATCGATGCTGTCCATGATGCCCTCTACGCCAGCAAGATCTGCAGTTATGCGCAGGGGACGGCGATGATGAGAGCAGCTTCAGAGGAATATGGGTGGAGCCTCAATTTGTCTGAAATCAGCAGGATTTGGAAAGGTGGATGTATTATTAGGGCCCTGTTCCTGGACCTGATCAAGGAGGCCTATTCCCACCAGCCCGATCTTCCCAACCTGCTCCTCCACCCGGAATTCAGTGCTTGGATATTGAAAGCCCAGGATTCCTGGCGAACGGTCATCCGTACGGCAAACCGGCTCGGGATTCCCTGCCTTGCTCTCAGCGCTTCCCTCAATTACTTTGATAGCTACAGGCGGGATCGGCTGCCACAAAATCTCACCCAAGCCCAGAGGGATTTCTTCGGCGCTCATACATACGAGAGGGTGGATCGGGAGGGTATATTCCATACGGAATGGAGCGAAGGCTGAGAGCGCTTTGGAAGAAGGAAGAGCCATGGAAACACCTTATGTGATTCCCGCGGAACATCTGAGAGCCTTTGGCGAAGGGGTATTCAAAAAAGCCGGCGTTCCGTTGGAGGATGCAAGAACGGTTGCTGAAATCCTTGTGGAGGCTAATCTCAGGGGGATAGACACCCACGGTATCTACCTCGCTAACCTCTATGTACACAGATTGCAGAAGGGTTTGATCAATCCAGCCCCCCGATTTCACTTTGAGAGAAAGAGACCAGGGGTGGGGATTTTGGACGCTGATTTCTCACTGGGCCAGCTCTCCACCCTTGAAGCTGCTCGGAAAGCTGTGGAGATGGCCCAGGAAGCCGGTATAGGGACTGTGGCGGTGAAAAACTCCAATCATTTCGGAGCGGCCGCCTACTACGCGGAGTATTGTGCGAGACGAGACTGTATCGGTCTGGTGATGTCCGACGGGGAATGTGACGTCATTCCCTTTGGGGGACGAGAGAAATTCCTCGGCACCAATCCGATCTGTTGCTGTATTCCCGCTGGAACCTATCCTTGGTTTTGCATGGATATGGCCACCAGCGAAGTGGCCTTCGGAAAGGTCCGGTCGGCGGCCGAAGCCGGGAAAGCAATTCCACCCACCTGGGCAGTGGATCGGAAGGGGAAACCGGTTACCGATCCAAGCCAGGCGTATGCCGTCGTCCCGATGAGTGGAGCGAAGGGATATGCCATTGGCCTGATGATCGAAATTCTTTCCAGTCGCCTGACGGGAATGCCCTACGGGCTCCACATCGTTCGCAAGTTCGATGACTGGGAGAATAGAGCTTTCATGGGTCATTACGTTCAGGCTACTGATATTGCAGCTTTCTGCCCGGTGGATGAATTTAAAAGGCGGGTAGACGAACTATTCGCTGACCTGAAGACCCAACCGAAAGGCCCCGGGGTTGAGGAGATTCTCATACCGGGAGAGCCTGAGTGGCGGACCAAAAAGCGGAGAGAGAAGGAGGGATGTCCGATGAGGGAGGAAGATGCACAGCTCCTTCGCGAACTCGGTCGGGAACTGGGGGTGCCATTTCCTGCTTGAAACGCAAGGCCTAAGGGGCAGAAAAAGGAGGAAATTTTGCCATGACCCTTTCGATTCGAGATGAAGCATCCTGCCAATTCGACCTGGTGAGTCTCGGGGAATGTATGATTCGTCTGAGCCCTCCTGGCCATGAGCGCTTAGAATTTGCTCGGCAGCTGGAGGTGTGGGTTGGTGGCGGGGAATACAATGTATCTTATGCCTTGGCCCGTCTGGGCCTCAAAACTGGATGGGTAAGCAAACTTCCCCAGAATCCCCTGGGACGCCTCATCGTGAATCATGGGAGAGCAGCCGGAGTTGATATGCGGCATGTGATTTTGGTTCCCTATGACGGTGTCGGGAAACAGAACCGCTGCGGGCTCAATTTCACGGAGGTTGGAACAGGGCTCCGGTCCAGCGTCACCATGTACGATCGGGGCCATTCGGCGGCCTCTCAGATGCGTCCTGGCGAAGTTGACTGGGAAGAACTCTTTCAAAAACAGGGGGTCCGTTGGTTCCATTTGGGGGGGATCTTCACCGCCCTGAGCGAGAGTACGGCGAAGGTAGCGGCAGAGGCGATGGAAGCGGCGAAAAAAGCTGCAACCATCGTTTCCTACGATCTCAACTTCCGATCGAAGCTCTGGTCCAGCGAAAAAGCCCAAGAGATCACCAAACCCTTAGTTCAATACATGGATTTTGTTATCGGAAATGAGGAAGACTTCCAAAAAGTACTGGGTTTTGAGGTGGAGGGAGTAAATGAGAAACTCCTCGAGCTCCCAGTGGAAAACTACAAAAGGATGGTTGGTCGGTTGAGGGAGAGTTTTCCCCACCTGAAGGGTGTCGGCACAACGCTTCGGGAGGTTGTCAGCGGACTCCTCAATCATTGGAGTGCAATTCTCTTCTATGACGAAACATTCTATGAGTCCCAGCGTTACGAGAACTTGGAGATCGAGGATCGGGTGGGGGGAGGGGATGGTTTCTCATCAGGATTGATCTATGGATTTCTCAATGGGAAGCCACCGGCAGAATGTGTCGAATTAGGGGCAGCCCATGGGGCCATTCTCCAGAGCACCCGAGGAGATACGAGCATGATTACCGTGGATGAGGTCCTTCATGTCATGGCTGGAGGGACGGCTCGGATAAAAAGGTAATAAGGGGGAGCGGGTGTATTCCGTAGACGAAGTGGTTGAAGCCTTTGGAAGACAAGGTGCTAAGCACCTGGGGGTAGAGGAGCAGAGATCCATGGCTGGATCTCTGGAATCCCTTTTGCTTGGCGAGAGGATATTGTCTTCCTCCCTTTGTAGGGTGAAAAGTGGCTTACTGGGTATGGTGGACCGAGATGGGGATGCAGCGGTTTTCTGTATTTCTCAGGCTGGTAGGGACCCCTCCTGGTTGACTCGCTTCCAGGGTGACTCCTCTGAGGTCCAGGGATTGCGACTGCTGATGGCAGGATTCGATCCGCGGAATGCCGCTGCCTTGAGAGAGACCGTGCCCTATACCCGCCCCCAGGTACTCGGGCTCAAACCGGCATTCGGATTTGGGGATCGTATTGGCTTTGCCACCCCCGGGCACGCCATGGCCGCTGCCCGTGCCGAAGGGAAGATTCTACCGGTTTTCGCTCAGCAGTCGATTCGGGAGATGTCCCGGACGGAACGGACGGCCAGCCAGGTCCTGGATGCCGCAACCTGGGGAGTCTTCAGAGTTGGATGGACCGGTCCCTTTGGGGCCGATGCGGATCACCTCAAGACGAAATCCGATGTGGATGTAACGGCCCAAGCTGGTTTCGTCTTCTTCACCATTGATCCCTCGGAATACGTTGATCAGCAGGCCAATGACTATAACAAAGACCAAATTGATCAGAGGTTTCAGGATCTCATCGACGGTAAGGTTGAGGGAGCATCGGATTTCATCAAGCTCTATCGGGGGAGAACCTTCGAAATCGAGCACGGCGAGGGAACGTTTGGCGTAAGCTTCGAGGAACTCCCGCTGAAACGTGCAGCGGTCAAGTATGGCCGGGCTCTGGCCCACACGTACGAAATGGCCCGTCATGTGGCAAAACGCATGGGTTCGAGGCCTTTCGAATTAGAGATTTCCGTTGATGAGACTCCTCAGCCCACCTCGCCGCTGGAACACCTCTTCATCGCCCTTGAATTGAAACGTCATGACACCTCAATCGTGAGCCTCGCTCCCCGATTCGTTGGCGATTTCGAGAAAGCCATAGATTACAAGGGTGATCTCAACCGTTTTGATGAGTCATTGAGAGAACACATGGCCATTGCAGAGCAGTTTGGGCCATACAAGATCAGCGTTCACAGCGGGAGCGACAAGCTCAGCATATATCCGAGCTTTGGACGAATCTGTAGGGGACGTTTTCACGTGAAAACAGCGGGGACCAGCTATCTTGAGGCCCTCCGGGTGGTTTGCCGAGTCGACAAGGGTCTCTTCAGGTCAATCGTCCGATTCGCCAGGGAGCGCTTCGAAACGGATCGGGCTACATATCATATTTCGACCGGATTGGACCTCGTACCCGAGACCAGCGATCTCAAGGATGGGGAACTGGAGGAGGTCTATCTGGACCGAGACCATGGTCGTCAGATTCTCCACGTGACCTTCGGGTCAGTATTGACCGAGAGAACCGATAGCGGTTATCGGTTTCGGGAAAGAATCCGAACGATCCTTCGACAGAATCAGCAACTCCACGAGGATGTATTACGGGGCCATCTGGGAAAGCATATCCAAATGCTCTTGATGGGTTAATTCTTGGAATGATGAATAATTGATTTCGATTTCTGTCCCCCCGGATCGAGTACTGCCTTTTAGCTGTCCGTCAATTCCCTGGAGCTTTAAGATGGTTTTTTCAGGAGTCATTTCCTGGGCAGGTATTCCAGTATTATTGCCTACCGTCGGAAAGCGAGGGGAACTTTTCATGCCTTATTTTCCCCATTGATTCTTATTTATCCAAAATATCGGGAAGGTTCGGGAAATTGGAGGGTGAAAACAGGTGGTCTTAGACCAAATTTGGCTGCCCGAGTGGGACTCGAACCTGCAACCTAGAGGTTAATAGAAACCAACTCTGCCGATTGGGTTAACAAAGGTCGAACCGTGGTGTGCAATAGGAACTAATCTCTGACCACGTGGCAAACGAAGAGCACGGAGATTTAAAGAGGATGAGTTATCGCGAAATCAGCCCTGGTAACCACATGGAAATCTGCGGGATGTAGGTGATGAGCATCAGGGTCACGAACATGGTGATGTAGAAGGGGATCAGGGGACGCACCATATCCTCAATGCGGACTCTTCCAATGGCACAGCCGACAAACAGAGTTGAACCCACAGGTGGTGTGAGTAACCCCATTCCGAGGTTAAGCATCATGATGATGCCAAAATGATGGGGATCCATACCGAAATGGGCTACCACGGGGAGCAGGATAGGTGTCGTAATCAGGATCAAGGGCGCCATATCCATAATCATACCGAGCATCAGAAGCACCGCGTTCACGATGAGGAAGACCACGTAGCGATTATCGGTCAGGGTGATGAGCGATTCGGTGGCAAGCCGGGGAACATCCAACCGGGTCATCATGTACCCGAAGGCGCTGGAGGTGGTAATCAACGCGGCCACGATAGCGAGGGTTTTCAGTGACTCGGAGAGGATAATGCGGAGATTTCTCCAATTGATCTCCCGGTAAACCAACGAGGTGACCAGGAAGGCGTAAGCCACCGCTATGGCGGCGGACTCGGTGGCGGTGAAAACTCCCGATATCACGCCCCCTATGATGATTACGGCTGTCAGCAATCCGAAGAATCCGGCCACGATTCTGTGCGCTCCCTCTCGAAATCCGACCGGTTCCTCTTTCGGATAATTGCGTTTGATAGCAAGGTAGAAGGAGATAACCATCAGCATAATTCCCAGAAAGACCCCCGGGATAACCCCCGCCAGAAAAAGCTTGCCAATGGAGAGGGAGAATTGTTTGGACACGCCGTCAATCGTAACGGTTACCCAACCGGCCGCAAGGGCATAGATGATCACGTTGTGACTGGGGGGAATGATGACTCCCTGTACGGACGATGTAATGGTTACCGCGACGGAGTAATCCCCGTCGTACCCATTTCTCTTCATCATGGGAATCAGGATCGAACCGATGGACGACGTGTCCGCCACGGAGGATCCGGAGATTCCACCGAAGAACATGGAGGCCAGGATATTAACCATGGCCAGGCCACCGCGGATTCTTCCAACGATAACATTGGACATGGCAATCATCCTCTGGGAGATTCCGCCGATTCCCATGATCTGGCCCGCCAAGATAAAGAAGGGAATCGCCATGAGGGAAAAGGAGTCGAGTCCCCGGGTCATCTGCTGTGCGACGATCATCAAGGGAAGGTCGAGATACCAGGCCGTTAATACAGAGGAAGCCCCGAGCGCGAAGGCAACCGGCACCCTAATGGTCAGAAGGGCAAAAAATGACCCCACGAGAAGGGTTATTCCCAGAACATCAGCCTGCATAACGGGCTCACTAAGGATTGTGAAGCTCCCCGCCCACAGGGCGGGGCTTCCCGGAAAGGAAATCTCATTTTTTGATTGTGCCCCTTGATGCCGCCTTGTAGGTGGGGTCAAGGGGCACTTGCCGGTCAGAGGTCTTCCGGGAGGCTTCTCGGACCCGGCTCAGAAACTCACCGTACGGCACGAATAGCAGTTCCAAGGCAGTGAAGATCAGCATCAACCCGGAAATCGGAATCACGACATACTCAACGGCGCTGGGAAGCTTGGTAGCCGGAAGGGTGGACATCGTCATGAACTCCACGAGCTCGGCACCGGAAAAAAGCATTACGAGCCCAAAGCCCCCAATCAACACGAAGATGAAGCGGGATATCATCCACTGCATACGTAGGGGAAACAGGTTGTAGATGAACTCGATCCCGATGTGGATATTCATCCGAACACCGATGGGGATGCTCAGCATGCCGAACCAGATCATGAGCACAATGGCGATCTCCTCGGACCACGAGGGGGAGTGATTGAAGACGTAACGGAGCATCACTTGATAACAGATAATCGCCACCATGGCCAAAAGCATTCCCATGGCTAGGTATTCCAGGAAGCGTTCAATGGAATGAAACACTCTACGAATGATTCGCAACATCTGCCGTTCCCGTATAGGGTCCGTTCCCCGAACCGGGCCCAAAAAAATCAGCGGTGCTCGGGGGGAACGGACCCTGGGTCGGTCATCTTTTACTGCGCCGTGCGGATTTCCTTGATGATGGCCTTGTGCTTCTCGCCATACTTGTCATACAGGGGCTGCACGGCTTTGACAAAGCCTTCCCGGGCTTCGGGAGTCAGCTCGGTAATGATGTTCTTCCCACTGGCCATAACCTTTTTCTTGGATGCTCCCACCCGTTGGTTCCACTTCTCAACAACGTAGCTTTGGGTGTCCAAGGCAGCCTTCTTGACCAGTTCAATCTGTTCCTTTGTCAACTTCTTATCGAAGGAGATTCTGGATGCGACGGTAATTTCCGGGACCCTGGTGTGCGTATCGAGGGTGTAGTACTTCGCGACCTCGTAGTGACCGGTGGACTCGTAGGAGGGCCAGTTGTTTTCCGCACCGTCGATAACGCCCTTGCTTATGGCATCATACACCTCGCCAAAGGCTATTGGCGTTGCGTTTGCACCCATCGTATTCACGAGATCGAGCATGAGCTGGCTCTTCTGGACACGGATCTTCAGACCTTTCAGATCGGCAACGGTTTTGATCTCCCGCTTGGAATTGTAGAAGGAACGTGCCCCCGCCTCGTAGTAGTTCAGCCCGTAGAATCTATACTTTTCCACGGCTTTGAGGAGCCGTTTACCGATCTCACCGTTGAGGACCTTCCACATGCTCTGCTGGCTCTTCCAGATATAGGGGAGGCCAAAGGCCTCCAATGCGGGAACGAACTCGGTCATCGGGGAAACACTGATCCGAGCCATATCCAGGGCACCAAACTGAACCTGCTCAACCACCTTTTTCTCGCCCTTGCCCAACTGCCCACCGTACTTGACATCAATGAGAATTTGGCCGGCGGATCGTTGTTTTACCAGTTCAGCGAACTTAAACAGTCCCTGTGTGGTAGGATAATCCTTCGGGTGGATTTCAGCCACGGTGAGTTGTATTGGTCCGGCAGACACTGCAATGGGAATGGCCAACAGGACTGCCAACAAAGCGATAATAACATTTCTCTTTTTCATAGCAGCCTCCTTTTTCTTTGTGCGGTTACACTAAGAGTACCTGCACATTCCAACGTGCAATCCGGAACTTTACCCCCCTTCAACAACAAACTCATGAAACAATGTGCTCTATCACCCCCTTCCGTAAAGCGGGCAAGCCGTGAATTCACCAGCCGCCAGAGGTCTCCCTCGCCAGGGGAATCCACAGATTCCACATATCCCCGACGTCCGATTACTATCTGGGACCATCCGCTTCCCCGTGAAGCGTGCAATCCTCGGACAGCCTTTCGGCGGAGTACCAACGGTATGTTCCCAATTTAGAGTCTTCCGCGGGTTTCCTCTTTTTCGCCTGAGTTATCGCATCCCTTTGATCTGACAATTCTGGAAGATGCCTCTCTGTGGACCGTTCGGTTTAGAGCAGGTAAGCAGGGAGCATGGGTTTTCGCGAAAAAAAATAGGGGAGAGCACAGATCCCGGTTCCAAATGACGCTATTATTCCGCGCTGCAGTCAACCCCGTTTCGATCAGACGAGGCGACACAGTTCTCAGGGTCTCCACATTGATATACACGGTAACCGGCTGATCAAAGGATGATACGAAGATGATACTTGTAAAAACTCGCTTTTTATGACGAGCATTATAGATTGAGGATACTTTGGGTGTCAAGCAAAAAACGTGGGATAATTCTCATGAATGCATTATAGCGCAGCACCCTGAAGATGTACGATGCATATATTCTTCTGGTCTGATTCAGAAAGGGCAAAGCGTGTTCAGATCAACATTTACCGAATAACTCTGATATACCCAGATAATATGGAGAATCAAACGGGACGTGAATTGTGAGGGCAATTCGATTTATCACCACCACAGCCGAGGAGCTCCTTATGACAAAGCAAAGTTCAATCCATAAGAAAACCGCCGTTCACATCCAGTATCTCTCCTGTGATGAAGGTGGCGTTATCCGATGCGAGAAATAGCACAGCTTGGGCAACATCTTCGGGTGTGCCGAGTCGTTTCAGGGGAATGGCCTCGATGATGGATTTCCGTTTTTCCTCTGACCACTGGGCGCTCATTTCAGTTTCAATCGCATGCGGCGCGACTGCGTTAACGTTGATCCCATAGGGGGCTAGCTCCCGTGCCAATGTTTTGGTCAAGGCATCGATAGCGGCCTTTGATGGTCCATAACCTGGGGCCGATGTGATATCACCCGTTTTTCCTGCGACCGATGAAACATTGATAATCTTCCCCATTTTTTGGCGTTTCATAATGGAAGCCACGGCCTTGCAGCAGTTGAAAGTTCCTTTCAAATTGACGCTCATTACCTGATCCCAATCCTCTTCTGTAACGGTCTCTATCGTTCCCCTTCGAATGATTCCAGCGTTGTTGACCAGAATATCGAGTCTCCCAAAGGTCTCTTCGATCTGACCGATCATCTCTTTGACCTGGTCAGACTGGGTCACATCGGCCTGCATGGCCATACTTCGCACCTCGAAGGCAGAGATATCATTCACCACCTTCTCCAGTTCATC